>Ga0126313_10001058_pt1 | contig 14139 bp, 16 predicted proteins | sample Plot105A_FD_89954 | JGI IMG/M metagenome (GOLD analysis project Ga0126313, IMG submission 89954) | Serpentine soil microbial communities from UC McLaughlin Reserve, CA, USA - Plot105A | ecosystem: Environmental > Terrestrial > Soil > Grasslands | place: USA: UC McLaughlin Reserve, Lake County...
CGATGACGCTACACTGTATGTTGTGAGCTACCGCGACTTTGACAGCATAGTGGAAGTCCCGCTGCCGGAATTTGTCGAGCTGTCAGAAAATTTTGCGGTGATACCGCAGAGCAGAATAGCTCTTGTCAAAAAAGGTGAGAAGGTGCTGTATCGCAAGCACGGGTTCTAGCGCTCAATGACCCAGCCTTCGGGCAGCAGTCTGTCCTCCCTTGGTCTGCCCGTGGCAGTCGCGTACCTCCACACGTGCAGCCCCTTGTCAGTCACGCTTGCCTTAATCTTGGCCAGAGCCTCGATCTCGCGCTCCACGCTTTCAACGCTTGCATTTGTCGTTGAGAACTTTTTGCAGAACTGGCAGTGCCCGTCAAGCGTTGCCGCCTTGCCTGTGGCATCAGTAACTGGATAGGCCCGGCATGCAAGAGGCCGCTTGGAATAGATCTTGCAATTAAGGCCGCCGTTGGGAGACCTTTCTGCGCCTTCAACGTCAAGGAACGGGCAGAGGTCGCCGTCGCTGTTCTTGCCCATCATCTGGTACGCAATGATTTTTTCAGGTGAATCCCTTCCTACCGCAATCCTCGGGATTATCCTGACATCAACGCCCATCCTGTGCGCAAGCTCTTCAATCGCGGACTTTTCTTCTGGCAGTAGGAGGACGCCGATCTTGCCGTACTTGGAAGATGGGTAGTATTCCCTGTAGATGCAGCAGTCCGAGCACCCCTGCACGCAGCTGAACTTTCTTATCATTTCTTGTTTTCCTGAATGCACTGCCACTCTATGCTGTCCTGCGCAAGATCAGTATATTGCAGGAAGGCAATATCGTACACCGACTTTGACTTTTTCAGGATCTCTAGCTCGAACTTTTTGTCCTTTTTCTTTGGGTTTTCGTTGTATATGCCAAAGCGGAGCGTGGCCTTTTTTTCAAAGCCCACCTTAAAGCGCTCGTAGTTTTCAGAGACCGGCACTTTCTTCACAAAGCCGGTGTTGTCGCCTTTGTATTCCGAGCCGCCATAAAGGATGAACCAGTAGCTGTCGCCCTGCTCTACAAAGCGGAGCTTTATCTTGTCGTCCGGCCACCACTCGATCGTCTTTCTCCACAGCTTGAACGCAAACATCTTGTCGCTAAAGAGCGGAAAGACGTTCATGTAGACATCGTGGTAGCGGTAGCCTACGCCGACAAAGTCCTTGAACCAGACTATAGAGGGCTTGATCAACTGCAAGCAAGCTTATCAAACTACCATAATAAAAGTCTCAAGGCGCACTCTGATCATTTCTAGGTGCGATTGTTCAATACAGCCTAAAAGCCCGTTTGGCGCTTTTGTTGCATGGATTCAAGGTTCTTTGCAATCTTTGCAGCAGCAGCCGTGGCCGCGCTGCCCATAATCGGGATGCTACTATCTGCCGGTGCCGCTATTGCGCAGATCATCGGCCCAAACAACTCGCCTTTCATACCAGACACAAACAACACCATCTCAGTGGCCGGCACCGCAACCACAAAGGTTGAGCCAGACAGGGTCATGATAACGTTTGCCGTAGAGACGGTCGACGAAACAGCCGGCAACGCGCTGCGCGCAAACTCGGAGAGAATGACAGCCGTGCTTGAAGTGCTGCAGGCGGCAGGCGTGGAGGAGAACGAGACCAGCACCTCGTCCTTTAGCATATACCCAAACTACAATTTTACAGAATTTGGCGGTGCCCGCGAGCTGACAGGCTATACTGTGACAAACTCGATCCTAGTAGAAAGCTCGAACCTGCAGAATATATCTGATTGGGTCGACGCCGCGGTGGGAGCTGGAGCAAACAGGATCGACAGCATAGCATTCACGATCTCTGAAGAGAGGATGGATGTGGTACGAGCCAACCTCACGGATCAGGCAGTCGACAATGCAAGGGGCAAGGCTGACGCACTGGCCTCTGCGCTTGGTATGGAAATAACGGGCGTCAAGGCGGCCGGCCTTAACGACTTTGGCGCGCCGATAATTCCGCTCTCGGTATCCCGGGAAGCGGCCATGGCAGACATAGAGGTGCCAATAGTGCCAGGTGAGCAGACGGTGACGACCACGGTTACGGTGATATACAAGATCGGCTAATAAGCTCAGGTAGAACATAGTACTAGAGGCAGAACACGAACCACCTCTATATTTTGTGTCTAGATACCTACCTACGTAATGATTATTACACACTGGCTGCTTGCTAGGATGGAACGAGATGGGCGAAGTCTATTGCAATAGCGTCAAGATAGTGGGAGACGTGCTGCGCATAGCAGACGAATTCAGAGTAAGTGGAGTAAATCTCACGTCGCTCCTGAGGAAGGCTAACCTGTCATACGGCAGGCTGTCAAGCGCCGCTTCAAAGCTGATGCAGGCCGGCCTGATAGACGAGCAGGTCCAGGAAGGTCAGCGCATCTATATCATTACTTCTCGCGGTAGGGATAACCTGCACAAATACATGCAGTTTGCAGAAATCGCAGACTCATTTGGGCTCAAGCTATAAGCTACTGTTCCTTTTCCACCGCCTCTATATGGCATTGATGCCCTCTGTGCTCTTTGTCCAGCTTCTGGGCTTCCTCGCTGGTAATAGGAAACTGTTCCTCGCTCAAGCCGGGCTTCTCCAAAATGACTTTGCTGCACGTGTCGCAGACGAGATGCATCATGATGACGCCCATTCCGGCTGCTAAAGTGCTTGCTGACGATATTTAGACTATTCTGCCAGTTGTTAATTACTTGTCCAGATCGACAGGTATTTTCTTGAAGACCTTGCCGATGCTGCCCAGCATTCCTTTCTTGTTCTGCTTCTCTTCAACAGGCTTGTAGCACTCGGGGCACAATGCGCGCAGATTGATGGGGCGGTTGTCCTTCTGCGAGCCGTTGATGTGCTCAAACTGCGGCTGGACGCTCGGGGTGAACTTTACCTCGCACTTTTGGCAGCGGTTGCGCGCCCTCTCTAGCACCGTCTGCCTGATGGCAAGCGTCAGGTGCTCATACTTTTTCTTGTCGTAGCTGGGGCCGCTTGGGGGACCGAAAAACGACATAATGGCAAATGGCAGGCTCAAACTTATGTGTCTTGCGCTGTTTTTTATTATAGTATCTTGGCACTTCTTGCGACGGCGTACACATGCTCTTTGAGGTCGCGCTCGTAGAGCGAGTTCATTTTTTCAAGTAGCAGCGAGCGCGCCTGATTCCTCTCTTCCCCCGTCCTTGCTGACAGTGCGGCTGCAAAAATGTCGGGGAAATTTTCCTTTATCCATCCGTCAAGGACAAGATACCTGTTTTCGTTTATCCATATTACCTTGGCTGACGACTGGTCGACTTCTTCGTTAAACCTTCCAGTCTCGACCCTGTCGATTAGCATAAAGATGCAATTGTTGGGATCTGGGTTGCTGAGCGCTTCGATCGGCCGCCCACCTGCCCTGCCGGCCTGTATGCGCTCTATCAGGCCCTGCGGCCTTATGTACGTCCCAACGACGTGGACCTTGTTTCCGTTGGACGACTGTACGCGGCCTATGATTATCTTGCTATAGTCCCCTTCCTTTTGAGCCACGAAAACATAGCTGCCGGGCTTGATCCCTCCTGCTACCTTGCCAAACAACATTTGACTACAAGAGAGTCCCGGCTTGCAAATTATATAATGTTATCTCGTATGTGCGGGCGGGCTTGCCTATGCGCTTTCGAATACTTGGAGAGAACAGCGCCAAGGCTCGGACGCGCTGCTACAGCAGCAGGCGTCTCTCCTTGTTCCTGCTTTTTGCTAGTGAAGGTGACGTAGGCTTCCAGCTTTTGGCACCGATGGCAAAAGTGCATCGAATTGGTCACCGACTTGTGATCATGACCCCAGGAACTGCACACCGTGTTTGTTAGCTGCCAGAAATGACGGCTTGATGTTACATAAACATTTGAAAGTCATGTAGCCCTATACACATACACAACTGTTGAAGCGCTCTGAGGGTTTTCTAGGATTTTATTATCACAAATTTCTTGATAATAGTTATCGTTCTTCTTTATGAGGGCTGCATCTACTATTGAGTAGGAGGAAGAAGCTGAGGTGATACGCTTGCCGCGCCTGCAAAAAGAGATTTGCGTTCACCTATGATGCGGAGCAGCATAAGCTCCAGACAGGCCACAGCGAGTTTGACATTGATGAGCTCAGAGAGCCCTGATCCTGCGCTTTATGGCTTGGCATATCATAAGTTTTTCAGGATCCTCAAAATCATCTACTAAGGAATTGGTTTTTAACTGTCCAATTGGTTCAGAATTACATTTATTAACACAGGTTTGTAAGGTTACAGAGATATGCATAAGTTCGACGAGCTTGACATGAGGATACTGTCCGAACTCTCCAAGGACGCAAGCATCTCTGTGCCAAGGTTGAGCAAGAAACTCAATGTTAACGCTTCTGTTCTTTACAGCAGGATAAAGCGCCTGACAAAGCGCAGCCTGGTCAAAAAGTTCACGGTGGTCGTGAACGAGGGCATGCTGGGCATCAACGTCAAGGCCGCGGTAGGCATCAACCGCGACCCCAAGCTGAAGGAGCCGATACACACCGAGCTCCTAAAGATCCCCGAGGTCAGGTCGCTGTCCGAGGTGACGGGCAGGTTTGACATGATAGTTATGGTGAGCGCCCACACGCTTGAAGAACTGCATAACATCGTGATCGAGCGCATCGGCAAAATAGAGGGCATACAGAACACTGAGACGTTCGTCGAGATGCAGCGGACGGAAAAGGAGCCAGTCTACACCGTGCAGCCGTCGCTTTCAAGGCAGTAGCAGCAGCACCAACAGATATTTTATATAACGCATAGGGAACTTCAATTCACTGAATGTCAGTTGTCGAGCGCAAAATATCTGAGATGATCCAGACGCTCAGGCTGGCAAAAAAGACCAGCAGGGAAGACTACTCCCAGCACCTGCGCCTAGTAGTGCTTGGCATGATTGCAGTAGGCGGCGTCGCCTTTGTCATCAAGCTGATAGCCGAGTACCTTACTTTTGGCTCAAGGTTCGGCTGACCACTGACTACTGACTGCCAATAGGATTAAAATACCATTTTACATATACAATTTTTCCATATGGAAAGCAAGACAGGCAGCACAGTCACCCACGTCACGACCAAGACATGGGACTCTGAAGTGCTCAGGTCAAACCTGCCCGTCTTCGTGGACTTTTGGGCAGAGTGGTGCGGGCCGTGCAGGATGGTGGGCCCGGCAGTCGAGCAGATAGGCAAGATAATGGCAGACAAAATAAAGGTGGCCAAGCTCAACGTCGACGAAAACCAGGAGATCGCTATGAAATATGGAATTCAGTCAATTCCTTCGCTTGTACTGTTCAAGAACGGCAAAGAAGTGTCAAGGACCATAGGCGCAGCTCCAAAGGAAGCGTACATCAAATTCATCGAGAACTCGCTGGGCAAAGCCTAGCTCTCTCACCCCATCCCTCTTCTTCCTTTTCTGCTTTAACAACGACGAAAGCATTAATACGGTAATTTGATACGGTAACACGATAGCAGCAATTGGGAAAGAAGGAACTTGCAGCCCTTTTTTCATCCGATCCCGACCGGTACTACAGGGTTTCGCTATTTGACAAAATGAGTTTTTCCCGGCGCAAGTGTGGCAGGTGCGAAAAATTCTTCTGGACGCTTGACTCTGGCAGGCAGTTCTGCCCCGATCATGAAAATTACAGCTTTATCGGCAGGCCGCCAACAAGTAAGCGGCTTGATTACGTCAATGCGTGGAAGGAAACGGACAAGTTCTTTCGCGCTAATGGCCACACTATAGTGAGGCGCTACCCAGTAGTTTGCCGCTGGCGCGACGACCTGTACTTCACCATAGCGTCGATAGTTGATTTCCAGCGCGTCGTCGGCAACCAAGTGGTATTCGAGCTGCCGGCAAACCCTCTCGTAGTGCCCCAGATGTGCCTCCGCTTCAACGACATCGAAAACGTGGGGCTGAGCGGCAGGCACTACACCGGCTTTTGCATGATCGGCCAGACCTGCAACGCCGACGCGCCAGGCGGCTACTGGAAGGACAGGTGCATCGAGCTTGACTACGGGATGCTGACGCAGGGGCTCGGAATCAAGCCGGAAGAAATCACGTTCGTCGAGGACGTCTGGATAGGCGCCGGCGCGTTTGGCTACTCGCTGGAGTACTTTGTGCGCGGCCTTGAGCTTGGCAATGCCGTTTTCACAGAATTTGAAGGAGACGAGAACAATTACCGAGTCATGCCAAACAAGATAATAGACATGGGCGCCGGCCTTGAGCGCTTTTCATGGATAACGACGGGGACGCCTACAAGCTACGACTGCTGCTTTGGGCCGGTAGTCGACAAATTGATCGATGCCACCGGCACCGACAGGAATCCGGAATTACTGTCGAAATATTTCGGCGCAGTGTCTTCCAAGCTGGAACACACTGGAAGCATGCGCGAGCTCAAGTCGCTTATAGCAAAGGAGATGCGAATCGACGGGGACAAGCTCGCGGCGATGGTCACGCCCTACGAAGCGATCTACACAGTCGCCGACCATGTCAGGACGCTCTTGTTCGCAATATCCGACGGCGCGCTGCCGTCAAACGTGGGCGGAGGTTACAACCTGCGCGTAATCCTGCGGAGAGCGCTTTCGATACTTGAGAGGCTCGGCTGGAAGAACGTAAAGGTGGAGGACATTGCAGACATGCATATCGACTACCTGAAGCAAATGTATCCAGAGCTTGAGGAGCACCAGCAGGATGTCAGGACTATTCTGCAACTGGAATCGAGCAGGTACGTCGGCTCTCGCGAGCGCATGAACTCGATCGCCACTTCGCTCAAGGCAAGCAGCAAAAAGGCGGAATTATCAGTCGACGACCTTATCCGGCTTTACGAATCAGATGGCATCACTCCGGACTTTCTGGTAGAGCAGGGGGTAATACCGGGCGTGCCGTCGACGTTTTACACAAAGCTGGCCGAGCTCCACACGAGCCAGTCCGCTGCGGGCGCGCAGGCAAACAAGCCAATCAGAGGGTTGGAGGGATTGCCGTCGACAAAATTGCTGTATTATGAAGACGAGTCGATAAGGGAATTTGAGGCAAAAGTGCTCAAGGTAGTGGATGGCAAGTTTGTAATTCTCGATCAAACGGCGTTCTACCCGAGGGGAGGCGGCCAGGAGCCGGACACAGGCAAAATACAGGGCGCCAAGGTGGTTGAAGTGACCAAGCACACAGACGTGGTTGTGCACAAGGTCGACGACAACTCAGCAGCAAAGCTTGTCGAAGGCCAGATAGTGCACGCAACGGTGAACGCCAGGCGCCGCGACCTCATAACCAAGCACCACACCGCGACCCACGTGTTAAACTCTGCTTCAAGGAACATGCTTGGCTCTTGGGTCTGGCAGAACTCGGCGTTCAAGGAAGAAAGCTATGGCAGGCTCGATATCACCCACCACTCTGCGCTGTCAAAAGAAGAGGTACAAAAGATCGAGCACTCTGCAAATCGTGTCATCAGGGGGAATCATCCTGTCATAATCAAGACGTACGACCGCGGCGACGCCGAGCAAGAGTTCACCTTCCGCATCTATCAGGGCGGAGTCGTCCCGACAAGCAACGTCCGCATCGTCAACATCAAGGGATGGGACATTGAGGCGTGTGGAGGAACGCATGTGAGGACTACAGGCGAGATAGGTCTTGTCAAGATAGTCAAGTCGGAGCGCATTCAGGACGGGGTCGTCAGGCTCGAGTTTGTCGCCGGCGAAGCCGCCATAAACCGCATGCAGCAGCAGGAGAGCCAGCTTGCTGCGATTGCCCAAGCGCTGGGTTCGAGCAGGGAAAAAGTGATAGAATCGTTCAATAAGGCAATGGACGACGCCGAAGCCGCCAAGAAGAAGATACGCACCATACTCCGCGTTGTCGCAGGCGCGATGGCAGGGAACGTTTCCGCGCAGGCGAAAAAGCTCGCCTCCGGTGTCCGCCTGTATAGCACCTATGACGAAGAGCTGGATGAGGACTACCACATTGCGATAGGCGAAAAGGCGATCGAACTCGACCCTGCGCTTGTCTATGTCGCACTTGTCTCAAAGGGTCAGGGAATCAGAGTGATAGTGTTTGCTGGCGAGCAAGCCCGCCAGAAGGTCAAGGCCGGCGCAATCGCAAAGCAGGTCTCCGGCAAGCTCGGAGGCTCTGGTGGAGGCGACGACCGCTTTGGGCAGGGAGGCGGCCGGTCAAAGGACAGGATAAAGGAAGCGCTGCTATTGGCTGAAGAGGCTGCAAAATAAACGGCATGAGCGACAATCGCATAGACTGGAACTCTATTGAATCAAAATGGATCAAGCGATGGGAGGAGCAGAAGCTCTTTCAGGCCGATCCAGACGGCAGAAAGAAATACTTTGTAACTGTCGCGTACCCTTACCCGAACTCGCCCCAGCACATCGGCCACGGCAGGACGTACACGCTCGCAGACGCCCATGCCCGCTACATGAGGATGAAGGGTTACAATGTGCTCTTCCCGATGGGCTTTCACTACACAGGCACCCCCATCCTTGGCATGTCGAGGAGAGTTGCCGCCGGCGACGCCGAGCTGATGGACACCTTCCGTAAGATATACAAGCTCTCTGACGACATCATTTCCACTTTTGTAGAGCCTGTAAAAATTGCAAGCTACTTTCACAACGAGATCAAGATGGGCATGAAGGAGATGGGCTACTCGATTGACTGGCGGCGCGAGTTCACCACCATTGACAGGATGTATTCCAATTTCATCGCTTGGCAGTTCCGAACGCTCCGCAAGAAAGGGCTGATAGTGCAGGGGTCGCACCCTGTGGGCTGGTGCCCCCGCGACCAGAACCCTGTGAGCCAGCACGACACGATGGACGACATAGAACCGGATTTCAACGAATACACGGTCGTCAAGTTCAGGTCTGGTGATGATCTTGTCATACCGGCTGCAACTCTCAGGCCGGAGACGATCTTTGGAGTTACTAACATGTGGGTCAACCCCCATGTCGAGTACGTGCAGGCTGCAGTCGACGGCGAAAAGTGGCTGGTCAGCAAGGAGGCGGCAAGAAAGCTGGAATTTCTCAACCACAAGGTCGAGGTTATCAAGTCTGTAAAGGGCAAAGAGATGATAGGCAAGAGCGCCACAAACCCGCTCAATAATGTAGCCGTCCCGATCTACCCCGCGTCGTTTGTTGAGGCCGACAGCGGCACCGGCGTGGTGATGTCGGTGCCGGCGCACGCGCCGTACGACTATCAGGCGCTCGAAAACCTGAAGGCTGACAAGAAAACTCTACAGGAGTTTGGCATTTCAGTCAGCGCCACCCCGATAGTGATAATCGAGTCAGAAGGCTACTACTCCGGCGTCCCGGCGGCTGAAGCCATCAAGCAGGTGGGCGCATCGAGCCAGAGTGACGAGGAAAAGCTGGAAAAGGCGACAAGCGACCTCTATTCTCACGAGTTCTATAAGGGCAAGATGATGCAAAACACGGGCAGGTATGCAGGCATGAGTGTGTCTGTGGCAAAGAATGAGGTCAAGCAGGAGATCATGCAGGCAGGCCACGCAGACATCATGTACGAGCTCGTCAATAAGCCTGTGCGGTGCAGGTGCGGAACCGAGTGCGTCGTCAAGCTGCTCAACGACCAGTGGTTCCTGAACTACGGTGACAAGGAGTGGAAAACCCTTGCGCACGAATGCGCAAGCAGGATGGACATCGTGCCGCAGGACATCCGGCAGGAATTCGACCACGTTATTGACTGGCTGCGGGAGCGGGCGTGCGCACGTAAGTCCGGCCTCGGGACAAAGCTACCCTGGGATCAGGAGTGGATAATCGAGAGCCTGTCTGACTCGGTCATCTACATGGCGTATTACGTCATTGCCAAGTACGTCAACAGCAAGGCGATAAGCGACGAAAATATTACTGATTCATTCTTTGACTATGTCCTGCTTGGCGTGGGCAATGCTGAGCAGGTTGCAAAGGAATCCAAAGTACCATTATCGACGGTGGAGCAAGTAAGAAAGGAATTCAGCTACTTTTACCCTGTCGACTCGCGGCATTCCGGTCGTGACCTCGTACCGAACCACCTCACATTCTTCATTTTCAACCATGCGGCCATTTTTGGCAGGGAAAACTGGCCACAGCAAATAGTGGTGAACGGCTCGGTCCTGATGGAGGGCAAGAAAATGAGCAAGTCGCTTGGCAACATCATCCCGCTTCGAGCCGCAATCAAGGAGAACAGCGCCGACATGATCCGCCTTGCGATGCTTGTGTCTGCCGAAATCCTGCAGGATGCCGACTTTTCCTTTGACACTGTCAGAGGAATACGGTCAAAGCTGCTCGGCATTTTTGAAATGGCAGAGAAATGCGCAGACAAGAAGAAGCAGGCTGCGGAAATGCAACAACTGGAAGATAGGTGGCTTGCCAGCCGGCTCCAGCGCACAATAGCGGAAACGTCTGCCTCGATGGACAGGCTGAGGACGAGAGAAGCAATACACCATATCCTGTACTCGCTTGACCAGGATCTGCAGTGGTACCTGAGGAGAGCGGCTGCAAAAGGGCAGGAAAATATCGCCATGCTGGCAGAATTTCTCGATGTGCAGGTGAGGATGCTTGCCCCGTTTGCGCCGTTCACTGCCGAAGAAGTATGGGAGCGAATGGGCAACAGGCAGCAGCTGATAACAGCGGCAGGCTGGCCAGAAGCCAGGGAAGACAGGATCGACTTGGTTGCAGAAGAATCAGAATTCCTGATTTCAAGCCTGCTTGTAGACCTCCAGAACATCGTCAAGGTCACGAAAATAACGCCAAGCAAGATTGCCATCTACACTTCTGCCGGGTGGAAGGCGCAGGTTTACAAAACAATACTTGCCAGCATCTTGGAGGGCAAGACGAACTTTGGCGAGATAATGAAGCAGCTGATCGCAAACCCGGAAACTGCCAAGGCCAAGACCGAACCCAAGTTGGTGCAGAAAATGATGGAAGACATCCTGTCGGCGCCGCTTGAGGCAAGGAATAGGCGATTAAAGCTGGCAGGCTTCCACGAAGTGGCTGCGATACAGGACGCCGCGTCATTGCTGTCTGCCGAAATCAACAAGGCGCAGATAGTCGTCTATTCGGAGGAAGATGCGTCAAGATACGACCCGAAGGCAAAGGCAAGATCGGCAAGACCATTCAAGCCTGCGGTTTACATGGAGTAAGTAAATCATTCCAGCAGCATTTCTCTCAGGCGCTCTGCAGTTGCCTGCTTGTCGTCTACTTCTATTACCACCTTGGAGTATTCGTGACCTTTCAGGTGCAGGGTCACGCATTTTGAAAAATCCCTGACATAGTAGAACGCCTTGCCCTTTCTTGTCCAGAAGGTTCCAGCCATGAATCCATTTGGCATGTGGGTACCCATCTTGAACGAAAGCCATGACGGCTTTGCCTTCTCAGCTGAAATGGAAACAACATTTTCTTTTGGTATTGCTAACTGGCGCTTTACGGCCAGAAACATCTCCTTGCTGTCTAGAGTTATCACGATCTGGTCTTCTTTGTCAGCTCTGATTTTGATCATTGTTGTTGTAGGATGGAAAAGCACTTTTGGAAATAAATACGTGTTTAAACTCCTGCAGCCTTTCTCTTTGCAACTATAGAAGCTGCCATGTAGAGTGTAAAGCCGCCGGCAGCCATGATAAAGCCGTAAAGCGAGACAACTTCCCTTTCCCAGTACTGCCCAAGCCCAACAAGTAGCGCGCCCATTATCAAGAGGCCAATGCCTGCGCGGGCAGGGCCGGGCATCTGCATCTTTTTCTTCTTCTTCTTTGTCGACAACGTCTCTTGTTGGCCGCGGGCGCTAGATAATCCTTTGTTGATATTGTTGCCACTAGGATTGTCAATGTTTTTATGGCTTCTTTTTCAACAGGATAAGCGGCAGAAAAGCATGAAGATCGCAGTAGTCGGGATCGGAGTTGCAGGCGCGTACCTCATGAACAGACTGAGCGACGATCACGACAATCAGGTGGTGGGTTTTGAGCGCATGCCGCATGATCAGCATGACGCCGTGTGCGCCTGGGCCACGTGCGAAAACGTGATGGCCGGCCTTGCCAAGAACTGCGGCCTTGACTTTGACGATTACGTCCTGCACGACGGCAGAAACATGAAGGTTGACCTCGGCGACAAGGGCAGCATCGACATCGGCCTCCGGGGCATGGTCAGCTACGACAAGCTGCGGCTGATACAGGACATGGTAAAAGGGACTGAAATCAAGTTCGGGCGTGCGCCGAGAAAGGACGAGCTTGAGCCCGATTTTGACATTATTGTGGACGCGACAGGCTTTCACCGCAACTATTTGCCAAGGGTCGGCAACGAGCTCTGGATCCCGTGCGTCCAGTACAAGGTAAAATATCCTGCGGGCAAGGAGCCCTTTGACGATTTCTATCTAAAGTCGTTCCCGTCGATGTCTGGGTATTTCTGGTACTTTCCGCTTGGCAACGGCTACGCGCACATTGGCGCTGGCGACTTCCTAAAGAGCCACAACCGCTTTGTCGACGAATTCCTGAACAGGCATCAGTGCGAAGTGATAAAGAAGGTCGGAAGGCCGGTGCGTCTGACGCCTCCGGCGAGCTGCGAGCCGTTCACCGACGGCAAAAAGTCAGTGGGCGTGGGCGAGTCCATAGGCACGGTCTATCCTCTATTGGGAGAAGGCATCATCCCGTCAACTTGGTGTGCTGAGCTGTTCGTCAAGAACCTGCACGACATGCCTGCATACCGGGAGGCAGTGCTTGAAAAATTCAAGATATACCAGCTTGTCTTCAAGTTCATCCAATTGAAGATATCAGACAAATTCAGCCTCGTCAAGCATTCAATGGACATGCTCAAAGTCTATAGGCACATGAAAAGCGAGGAAGGCCGATACGGCATGGAAGTCAGGATGGCCGATATGCTGAAGGTCTCCAGAATCTAAAGCTTTAAAAATCGAGCGCGAGCAGTGAGGTATTAATGAGCGCAGGAATCGATCCCGCCAAGCAGCAACAATTGGCTGCAATAGAGCAGAGGATCAACGAGATGGTCCAGCAATCCCGGGTATTGGAGGCGTACATGAATGACATCATGACGCGTCAGGTGACAGTAAGCAAGTTAATGGAAGAGGCCCGGCTGGCTTCAACTACCATTCAAAACATTACGTCAGACTCTGAAGTCGAGTCACTGATGCCTGTTGGCATTGGCGTTTACGTCAAGACGACCGTCCCCCCGATAAAGAAACTGCTTGTCAACTTGGGCGCCGGCGTCGCAGTCGAAAAGAACAGGGAAGACACCCTGAACTACGTCGAAGCCCGGATAAAGGAGTACGAAGTGGCTGCGAGGCAGCTTGAGGCACAAAGGCAGGAAATAGCGATGCGCATGGATCAGATACAGGCGCAGGTCAACCAGATGATACGGGCTGCGCAGCAGGGCTGATGCCTGCCGGTTTTGGTTGATGAAAGTAAATGTTTAACAAGCTGAAAAAAGCATTTTCCAGCGCGGCAAAAGGCATAGGCCAGAAGGAGATAACTGAAAAGGTCCTTGACGACGCGCTGCTGGACCTCCAGATAGCGCTTTTAGAAAGCGATGTTGCGCAGGAAGTCGTCGACGACCTGTCGAAAAAGCTAAAGGGCGAGCTGCTCGGGCTTAAGCTCGAAAAGGGGCAGGACACGGCGCAGATAGTCCAGTCAAAGCTGCAAAGCGCAGTTGCCGAGATATTTGCCCGCGCCGGCAAGCTTGACCTTGTTGAAAAAATAAAGGCGAAAAAGGCGGCCAAGGGCGGACCGTTTGTAATCGTGTTCCTTGGAATCAACGGGACTGGCAAGACCACCACGATTGCCAAGATGGGCAACCTGCTGAGAAAGGCCGGGCTTACCGTGGTCGTCGCTGCAGGCGACACTCACAGGGCTGGTGCCATTGAACAGCTGGAGCAGCACACAAACAGGTTGTCGCTCAAGATAATCAAGCAGAGGTACGGGGCCGACCCATCTGCCGTTGGGCGTGACGCGGTAGAGCACGCAAAGAAGAACTACATCGATGCAGTCCTGATAGACACGGCAGGCAGGATGCAGACCTCAAAGAACCTGATGGACGAGATGGCCAAAATAGTCAGAGTGGTCAAGCCCGATGTCAGGCTGTTCATCGGCGACGCATTGGCCGGCAACGACACCATCAATCAGGCAAGGGAGTTTTTCC
>Ga0126313_10001059_pt1 | contig 14137 bp, 12 predicted proteins | sample Plot105A_FD_89954 | JGI IMG/M metagenome (GOLD analysis project Ga0126313, IMG submission 89954) | Serpentine soil microbial communities from UC McLaughlin Reserve, CA, USA - Plot105A | ecosystem: Environmental > Terrestrial > Soil > Grasslands | place: USA: UC McLaughlin Reserve, Lake County...
CCAGGGCCGCATCTGCGATCCGCAGATCCTCCTCCAGTTCCCGCACACCGGGCCGGAGCCGGAGATCGCCTTCCACCTCGACCAGGAGCCGGCCTGGGCCGGCGACAGCGCCTACCTGCGGATCGTCGGCGTCCCGCTCAGCCCCTGGCGCGGCGACAACGGCGGCCTGCTGGTGAAGACGGAGGAGGGCCCGGCGCCGGTCGAGGCCGACCCGGGCGACGCGATCATGATGACTCCCGACCTGCCGCACTCCGGCGGCGTCAACCGCACCGGCGCCCTGCGCTACGGCGTCTACTTCCGCTGGCTGGCGGATGCCGTGTCGCCTTAGTTACCGAGGAGGTAACTAACTCGACATGCGGGTCGCGGCGCGGAGCTCGGCGCTGCGGAGGTCACGGGCGTGGTCGTTGTCGCTATCGCGCTCGCAGATCCAGACCTCGTGGGCGGGGTGCGCGGTGATGCGGAGGCCGGCGGAGCGGGCCATCGCCTCCACGCAGGCCTGGTCCGCGGCCCACCAGTTGGTCGGGTCGCCGGCGAGCTTGTGCTCGATGAAGGCGGCTCGCGGCCACTCGGGGCCGAGCAGGCGCTTGCGCTCGCCGATCTCGATGTCCTCAGGGGTCCCGGGCGACTCCTCTCCCGGCATCGTCAGGGTCTGCAGGACGAGGGTGCCGCCGGCCTTCTCGGCGACGACGTCCAGAGCGAGGAGGGGGTAGCGCAGGTGGTAGAGGACGCCCATGAAGAGGACGACCTCGAAGGCGCCCTCGACGTCGACGAGGTCGTAGACCGAGCCCTGGCGGAACTCGACCCGATCCTCGGGGTCGAGGTACTGGGCGGCCCAGCGCCCCTGCTGCAGGTAGTGCTCGTCGAGGTCGAGGGCCAACACCTCGGCGCCGCGGGCGGCGAGCTGGAAGGAGTAGAAGCCGGCGTTGCAGCCGATGTCGAGGGCGCGGGCGCCGCTCAGGTCCTCCGGCAGGCAGTTCTCGATCTGGCCCCACTTGAACGCGGGGAAGTCGCCGAGCGGGTGCTCGGGGGCGGTCTCCCTGCCGTCGGGCAGGTGGAGGTTGTGAAACCAGGGGCCGAGCTCGGCGATCGCGCCGGGAACCTCGAGCGTCATCGGACAGCCATCCCTGTGACCTCCTGCTCGAGCAGTTCGCAGCGCCGCTCGGCGGTGTGCTCGGCCAGGACTCGCGCCCGCGCCCGCTCGCCAAGCGCCAGGCGCTTGTCTTCGCCCGTCTCGGTCAGGTAGCGGACGACGTCCTCGGGGGAGTCGGCGACGAGGATCTCCTCGCCCGGGGTGAAGATCTGGTCGAGGCCCTCCCAGCGGTCGGAGATCACCGGCACCGCGCAGGCGGCCGCCTCGAAGAGGCGCACGCTCGGCGACCAGCCGGCCTCGAGCATCTGCGCTCGCGTGACGTTGAGGGTGAAGCGCTGGGAGGCGTAGAAGCCGGGGTGGTCGCGGGGGGGAACGTGCTCGATCCGCTCGACGTTCCCGGGCCATTTGATCCCCTCCGGGTACTGCGGCCCGGCAACGGAGAATTCCCAGTCCGGCAGCAGGCGCGCCGGCTCGATCAACAGCCGCTCGAGGGCCGGCTGGCGGTCGTCGCTGTAGGTGCCGAGGTAGCCGAGGTCCCAGTAGGGCGTCTCCTGCAGCGGGCGGTAGGCCTGCGGGTCGACGAGGCAGTAGAAGGCGAGCGCGCGGCGGGCGCCGAACTCCGCTTCCAGCACCTCCAGGGTCGGGCCGCCGGTGAAGGAGAGGTAGAGGTCGAAGCGGCCGACCAGCTCCGGGGAGAGGTACTCGGCGTCGCCGCGGCGCAGCTTGCCGAGCGTCACCGGCGTGTCGATGTCGTAGAAGGCGACGGCGCCGCCGGCCCGCTCCAGCACCCACTCGGCGACGGCGACGCCTTCGGGGACGAAGGAGCCGACGACGGCGAGGTCGGCGGCGGCGATGTCCGCCTCGTGCTGCTCGAGCTGCTCGAGCGAGCCGTAGAGCGCGGTGCGGCCCCACGGCGGCTCGGGCAGATCGCGCTGGGACGCGTACCAGGGCATGTCGCGCTCGAGGAAGAGCACGTCGTGGCCGCGGGCGCTCAGCTCGCGGACCAGCGCCCTGTAGTTGGTCGCGTGGCCGTTCCCCCAGGAGGAGGTGATCGAGAGGCCGCAGAAGACGATCTTCACGGCGCCGGCACCCCCTCGAGGATCGCCTCGACCTGCTCGGCGCGGCGGTCGTAGGTGTGCTCGGCGAGGACGCGCTCCTGCGCTGCGGTGCCGATCGCGCGGGCGCGCTCGGGGTCGAGGCCCTCCAGCAGCTCCGCGACCGCGGCGCCGTCGCGAGCGACCAGCACCTCCGTTCCCGGCGCGAGGAAGTCCTCGATGCCCTCCCACTCGTCGGTGAGGAGGCAGGCGCCGGCGCCTGCCGCCTCGAAGACCCGCGTCGCCGGCGACCAGCCGTTCGTCGCCATGCTCTCGCGGCTGACGTTGAGGACGGCGAGGGCGCTGCGGTTGAGCGCGTTGTGGTCGCCGGGGGGAACGTGGCCGAGGTAGCGGACGTTGCCGAGGCCCGCGACCCGCTCCTCCCAGCCGTTGCCGCCCAACATAAGGACGCGGTGCGGCAGCGCTTCGGCTGCGCGGAAGAAGAACTCCTCGACCCGCGCCTCGCGGTCGGGCAGGCGGTTGCCGAGGAAGGCGAGGTCGCAGGCCAGCTCCGGCCGCGGCGGCTCGGGGTGGTGGGTCGCGGGGTCGAGGGCGTTGTAGATCGGCGTGCAGGAGTGGGCGCCAAGGGCGAGGTAGCGCTCGATCACCGGCTGGCCGCCGCCGTAGGTGAAGACCATGTCGTAGGCGGGGATCAGCTCGCGCAGGGGGCTGCCGCCGTCCGCTTCCATCGCGCCCAGCGTCGCCGGCGCGTCGACGTCCCAGAAGATCCGGGCCTCCGGGCCCTCCAGTTCCGCCACCGCCGCCTCCAGCACCGCGTCGAAGACTCCGACGCCGCTGGCCTTGACGACCACGTCCGCCCCGGCGGCGCCGGCGACCACCGCGCGGACCGCGCCCTCGTCGCTCGGCTCGTAGACGACGACCTCTGCCCAGGCGGGGTCGTCGATGTCGCGGTGCGCCTGGCGGTCGAAGGCGTCGGGCTCGTAGAAGGTGACGCGGTGGCCGCGGGCGTCGAGGGCGCGGACGATGCCGCGGTAGTAGGTGCAGGCGCCGTTCCAGTAGGCGGAGACCAGGCTCGATCCGAAGAAGGCGATCCTCATCCCGCCACCTCCAGCGCCGGCTCGCCGCGCAGCTCGGCGTCGATCGCCAGCAGCTCGTCGACCCGGTGGGCGCAGGTGTGGCGGGCGCGGATCGTCTCCAGCCCGCTCGCCCGCAGCTTCTCGGCTAGCTCGGGGTACTCGACGATCGCCTGCATCGCCTCGCGCATCTCCGCGCAGTCGCGGGCGACGAGATAGTCCTGCTCGGCGCGGAAGAGGCCCTCGCAGTCGTCCCAGGGAGCGGAGACGAGCGGGATCCCGCAGGCCATCGCCTCGAAGGGGCGGATCGTCGGGATGCCCGGCAGCGCCTCGACGTAGGGGCGGCGCGGCACGTGCACGGTGAGGCGGTGGCGGGCGAAAAGCTCTGGCGCGCGGTGGTTGGCGACCCAGCCCCGGTAGCGCAGCCGGGCCAGGGCGATCCGCAACCGCGCCGAGCGCGGGTAGCGGACTCCGTATATGGAGCCTCGCAGCCCGGCCTTGCGGGCCGGGCGGAGGAGGAAGGCGCGCAGCTCCTCGCTGCGCTCGCCGTCGCCCCAGTTGCCGATCCAGACCAGGTCGTCCTCCGGTTCGACGGCCGGCAGCGGGTGGAAGACGCGGGTGTCGGCGGCCTCGTGCCAGGTCCAAGCGCGCGCCGCCCAGCCGCGTTCGAGGTAGAGCCGGCGAATCACCTCGCCGTAGGCGAGGACCCCGTCGTAGTCGGATAGGTCGAAGCGCGCCATCTCCTTGGGCGCCGTGGCGGCGCGGTGGTGGGTGTCGTGGAAGAGCAGCCGGTAGCCGTCGTGGCGGGCCCGGTGGGCGCCGATCCGTCGCACCAGGCCGGGGTCGTTCCACTCGTGGACGAGGACGAGGTCGGCGTCGTCGAGGGCGCTGTCGACGTCGAAGGCCTGGGGGTCGTAGGGGGTGCTCTGCAGGTGCGGGAAGGCGAGGGCGAACTCGCGCAGCGGCGCCTCGCCGTGCTCGCGGAGGAGGTTGGCGCGGCTCCAGCCGTCGGCGGGCTCGTAGACCGCCACCTCGTGCCCGCGCTCCTGCAGTTCGGTGACGATCCCGCGGAGGAAGTGGGCGTTGCCGTGGTTCCAGTCGGAGACGAGCGAGTGGGAAAAGACGACGACCCTCATGCGTGTGCCTCCTGCCCGGCTGCAGGAGTCCTCGGTATGCGGAGAGAAGCGCGTTCGGTCGCCGCGAGGCGCCGGTAGAGCGCTTGGTAGGCAGCGGCGGCGCGCTCGATCGAGTACTCGGCGGCGCGCTCCTGGGCCCGCTCGGCCAGGCCCTCCCGCACCTGCGGGGCGTCGATCAGGCAGGCGAGGACTTCGCGGAGCGCCTCGGCGTCGTGCGGGTCGACGAAGATCGCCGCGTCCTCCCAGAGCTCGCGCAAGGAAGGGATGTCGCCGAGGACCAGCGCGCAGCCGTCCCGCGCCGCCTCGAGGATCCCGAGCCCGAACGGCTCGTAGACGGCCGGCGCCGCGTAGATCGGAGCTTCGCGCCGCAGCGCCGCCAGCTCGTCGCAGTCGAGGATGCCGACGCTTCTCGCGTGGCGCGGCGGCTCCCCATCGCCAAGGTCACCAGCGACGACAACCGGCCACTCCAGCCTTTCGGCGGCGGCATCGAGCGCGGCGAGGTTCTTCGCCGCATCCCAAAATCGTCCCGACCCCAGCACGAACGGCCCACCCTCCCGAACTGCATCAAATTCTGGTCGTCCTAGGGCCAAAATTTGATGCAGTTCGCTCGAGGGCGGTTTTTGTTGCGGCGGCGAGGGGGTGGCGGAGCCGTTGGGGATGATGGTGGCGCTGCCGGGGATCAGGACGTGGTCGCGTTCCAGCTCGCGGAGCATCGCCTGAGTGGGGGCGACGATGGCGTCGGCGCCTTCGAGACCGGCGCTCGTTTCCTCGCGGTAGCGGTTCCAGCTCGGCGGGGCCTCGGTGCCGTGGACGGCGCGCCACCAGGAGAGGACGCAGGAGTGGGCAACGAGGACCTTCGGGGCGTGGAAGGGCAGGGCGCCGTGGGCGTAGGAGCAGAGGTGGACGACGTCGGGCCGCTCCTCTTCCTCCAGCTCCAGCAGCCACTGGCCGGCGGCAGCGACGTCGTCCCAGGGGCCCTCCATCCACTCGAGCTGAAAGCCGCTCTCGTGGACGCGGGCCGGCAGCGCCTGCCGCTGCGCCCCGCGCAGGCGCGGCCCCATCGTCGCCACCACGACCTCGTCGCCGGCGGCTTCCAATGCCGCGGCCAGCTCGGCCGTGTAGGTGAGGACGCCGCCGACCGTGTCGGTGCTGATCAGGGCCTTCACCGTCCCGCCTCCGCATAGACGCCGTCGATGACCTCCGCGACCAGCTCCAGCTCGTCGGCGGCCGGGTCGTAGCCGCCATCGCCGCGCAGCCGCTCGGCCCAGGCGGCGATTGCGCGGCCGCCCCACTCGTCTGGCGGCTCGATCAGCGTCTCGGAGCCGGTGCCGCGCCAAAGCTGGGCGCCGAAGTCGTAGAACGAGCCGCCGACGTTGTGGACCGAGACCGCTCCCTCGCTGCCCCAGGCGGTGCACTCGAAGACGCAATCGCGGCCCGCCGAGGCGAACCAGGAGCAGGCAAGCCGCGCCCGCGCCTCGCCGAGCGCCAGCTCGGCCGTGGCGTGATCCTCGACCGCGTGCCCGTGCAGCGAAAGCGTCCTGGCGGTCTCGACGGCGATGGTTCGGTTCCCGATGGGCGCTGAGCCACCGAAAGGAGCAACGGGCTCGGCGAGCCAGAGCGCCAGGTCGACGAGGTGGGTGCCGAGGTCGATCAGGCAGCCGCCGCCGGACAGCTCGGGGTCGGTGAACCAGGGCTTGTCGGGGCCGTAGGCGTTGTGGAAGACGAGGTCGATCGTGTGCAGCTGGCCGATCGCACCAGAGGCGACCTGCCCACGAGCCGCGCGCAGCGCCTCGACGTGGCGGTAGGAGAGGTCGACCGCGAGCAGGCGGTCGGCGGCGCGCGCGGCGTCCAGCACCCTTCGCGTCTCCGCGGCGTCGCGGGCCAGCGGCTTCTGGCAGAAGACGGCGAGGCCGCGCTCCAGCGCCGCGACCGCCTGCTCGGCGTGGAGGGCGCTCGGGGTGGCGATGACGATCCCGTCCAGGTCGTGCTCGAGCAGCTCCTCCAGCGACTCCGCCCGCCCCGCTTCCGGCGCCACCGCGGCCGCTGCCGCCAGCGCCTCGGATTGCGGGTCGGCGACCGCCGCCACCTGGGCCAGCCCGTCGCCGGCGAGGGCCTCCATCCGGCTGCGGCCGATCCAGCCGACGCCGAGGAAGCCGAGGCGGGGGAGGGTCGCCACCGTCACGCGATCACCAGGGCCTTCATGAACCCCTCCGGCCGCTCGACCGCGGTCTCCAGCGCCTGATCGACTTCGTCGAGGCCGAAGCGGTGCGTGTAGAGCGGCGAGGGATCGAGCCGCCCGTCGCTGACGGCGGCCGCCGCCTCGCGGATGCCTTCGACGTAGACCCGCGGGTCGCGCTCGTGGGCGTTGACGACGTCGAGCCCGCGCCAGTTCCACAGCTGCATGTCGACCTGGCGCGAGCCGTCCTGGTGGAAGCCGGCGATCACCAGCCGGCCGCGCGTCTTCGTCAGCGGCCCGGCGAGGTCGAGGGTCGACTGCACCCCCGCCGCCTCGACGACGACGTCGCAGAGCTGGCCGCCGGTCAGCTCCTCGACCCGCTCGGCCACCGGCTCCTCGAGCGCGATCGTCTCCGCCGCGCCCATCTCCCGGGCGGTCTCCAGCGCCGAGCGCCGGCGTGAGATCGCGATCACCCGCGCGCCCGCGTCAGCCGCCAGCTGCCCGATCACGCAGCCGAGGAAGCCGGCACCGATAACGCCCACGGTGATGCCCGGATGTATTCCGCTGCGCCGGACCACGTTGACCGCGCAGCCGAGCGCCTCGCCGGGGAAGTGCTCGACCCCCGCGGGCAGCGGCACCAGGTCCTCGGCGCGGGCGAGGTCGTAGTCGGCGTAGGCGTTGTAGGTGAGGCCGGTGACCCGGTCGCCCTCGCTCAGGCCCTCGGCGCCCTCGCCGACCGCGTCGACCACTCCCCAGCCCTCGTGCCCCGGCGCGCCGGCCGGGCGCGGGTACTCGAACCACGGCCGCCCGGTCCAGACCGCGAGGTCGGAGCCGCAGACGCCGCAGCCCTCCAGCCGCAGCCGCACCTCGCCCGCCCCCGGCTCGGGCACCGGCACGTCGACCAGCTCAGCCGAGCGGCTCTCGCGGATGACGGCCGCCCGCGCCACCCGGGCCTCCTAAGCCGCCCGCACGAGGTCGCCGACGCCGGCCCCCTCGCGCAGCCACCCGTACAACCGCTCGATCCCCTCCTCGGCCCCGACCCGCGGCCGCCAGCCGGTGTCCCGCTGGAAGCTCCGCGTGTCGCTGACGTAGTAGCGCTGGTCGCCCTGGCGCCAAGGGCCGAAGCTCGTCGCCGGCGTCTCCCCGTGCAGCTCGCCGATCCGCTCGATCACCTCGAGCAGGCTGACCGCGTTCTCCGGGCCGCCGCCCATGTTGTAGGCGCGGCCGCCGATCGCCTCGATCTTCTCGCGGGCGAGCAGGAACGCCTCGACCAGGTCCTCGACGAAGAGGACGTCGCGGACCTGGTGGCCGTCGCCGTAGAGGGTGATCGGGGCGCTGTCGAGGGCGCGGATCGCGAAGTGGGCGACCCAGCCCTGGTCCTCGTTGCCGCACTGGTGCGGCCCGTAGATGCAGCTCATCCGGAAGACCGCCGTGCGCAGGCCGAAGCTCTTGGCGTAGTCGAGGACGTACTGGTCGGCGGCGCCCTTCGAGCATCCGTAGGGGGTCGAGAAGTCGAGCGGCCGATCCTCGGAGATCCCCGCCCCGCGAATCGCCCCGGCAACCGGCTCGTAGCGGCCGCCGCTCGCGCGCAGCTCGACGTCCTCGAGGCCGCCGTAGACCTTGTTGGTCGAGGTGAAGAGAAAGGCCGGCGGCTCTGCTTGCGCCCGCGCCGCCTCGAGCAGGTTGACGGTGCCGATCAGGTTGACGTCGAAGTCGAGCCGCGGGTCATCGAGGCTGGTCGTCACCGCCACCTGCGCCGCCAGGTGGAAGACGCTGTCGACGGCGCGCACCGCTTCGGCAGCGACGGCGCGGTCGCGCAGGTCACCCCTCAGCACCTCGAGCCGCTCGCCGTGGCGCTCCCGCAGCCAGGCGAGGTTGCGCCCGACTCCCGGCCGCGAGAGGTTGTCGACGATCCGCACCCGCTGCCCCTCGCGGAGCAGCCGGTCGGCGAGGTTGGTCCCGATGAAACCGGCTCCCCCGGTCACGAGCGCCCTCTTCATAAGGTGAGCCCTCGCGCGGCAAGTTCACCGTGCGCGGAGTCCACCCTGTCGTCAGCGGTCTGACCCTCGAGCCACTCAGCCAGCTCGGCCATCCCGTCGTCCAGTGCGATCTGCGGTTCGTACCCGAGGGCCTCCCGGGCGGTGCCGATGTCCGCGAAGCAGTGCCGGATGTCGCCCACCCGGTACTTCCCCGTGACCTCGGCCTTGATTTCCTCGCGGTCGGTCACCCGCGCCAAGCGCTGGGCGATCTCCCGCACCGTGATGCTCTCGCCGCTGCCGACGTTGACCGCGCGGCCGGCGGCCGATTCCCGCTCCAGCGCCAGGGCGCAGGCGCGGGCGACGTCGTGGACGCTGACGAAGTCCCGCCGCTGCTCGCCATCCTCGAAGATCAGCGGCGGTCGCCCGTTCAGCAGCCGGCCGCCGAAGATCGCCAGCACACCGGTGTACGGGTTCGACAGCGCCTGGTCGGGCCCGTAGACGTTGAAGAAGCGCAGCGCCGTCGTCGGCACGTCATAAGAAGAGCCGTAGAGCAGGCACATGCGCTCCTGGTCGTACTTGTTCAGCGCGTAGATCGAGGAGAGGCTCGGGCGCTTGCTCTCCGGCGTCGGCTCGGGGGTCAGCGGGCCGCCGTCTGGGGAGACCGGGTCCCATTCGTCGCGCTCGAGCTGGGCGCGGTCGCGGTCGGCCGCCTCGGCGACCTCGCCGGCGGCGTCGCGGTAGAGGCCCTCGCCGTAGATGCTCATGCTGGAAGCGACGACGAGCCGCCGCACCGGCCGCTCGATCAGGGCCTCCAGCAGCACTCCGGTGCCGACGGTGTTGACCGAGCAGTAGTCGGCGATCTCGTACATGCTCTGGCCGACGCCGACCCGGGCGGCGAGGTGGACGACCGCGTCCACCCCCAGCAGCGCCTCGCTGACGGCGCCGGGGTCGCGGACGTCGCCCTGGATCAGCTCGACCTCGGAATCGAGGTAGGCGGGACGCTCGCGCTCGGGGTGGACCTGCGGGTCGAGCCGGTCGAGCGCTCTTACCTCGTGGCCCTGCCGGAGGAGGTGGCGGGCGAGGTGGGACCCGATGAAGCCGGCGCCGCCGGTGATGAGGATTCGTTCAGACAAGGGGTGGCCTTCCACTCACAGGAGCAATGTCTTGATCAACCCTCTAGTTGCCAGCACCTGCCGCGCCTAAACACAAGGTCTGTCAGATGACAACCTTCGGGTCGATGAGCGAGAAGAAAAACGCGGCCAGGGCGATCGTGCGGGGGCGGGTGCAGGGCGTCGGCTTCCGCGCAGCGGCTGTCGAAAAAGCGCAGCAAAGCGGCGCTTTCGGCTGGGTTCGCAACGCTGGGGACGGGTCGGTGGTGGCCCACGTGGAGGGCCCCGAGGAAGCCGTTGCCGAGATGCTGGGGTTTCTCGAACAGGGGCCGCCGGGGGCCGCGGTCGAGGAGGTCGAGATCGAGCCGGCGAAGGCCGAGGGGCACGAGCAGTTCGCCGTCCGCGGGGTCAGCGCCGGCGTCTTCGTCGTCCAGGAGCACCAGGCGACCGCACACCACTACGACCTCCGCCTCGAGGTCGACGGCGCGATGCGCTCCTGGGCGGTGCCGAAGGAGCCATCGATGGACCCGGCGGTGAAGCGGCTGGCGATCGAGGTCGCCGACCATTCGCTCGCCTACAACGACTTCGAGGGCGAGCTGGACGGCGGCTGGGTGAAGACCTGGGACCGCGGCACCTACGAGCAGGGAGGACGGGTGCCCTGGCCGCAGGCGCTCGAGCGTGGGCACGCCGTCTTCGTCCTCCTCGGAGAGAAGCTGCAGGGCGGCTTCGCTCTGCAGCGCACCCGCAGCGGCGAGAAGCCGCAGTGGCTCTTGATCAAGCGCCGCGACGAGCTTGCGAAGCCGAATTTCTCTAAAGGAAGCTGAGGCTCCGGTCGATGGCTCTTGCGTGGACACCCCGTCCAAACGGCTGGATCCGCCGCGGAAAATCGCCTTCGCTTCTCTGGGTCTCCTGGCCGGGCTTCTCGCTGCCTACGCCGCGGTAACGATCTGGACGCTCGGCAGCGCTTCGCTGCAGGACGCGGTCGGGCGCTGGGTCTACGACGCCGTCGTCCTCGGCGCGGCTCTGCTGGTCCTGGCGCGAGCGGCCCTGGTCCCGGGCGAGCGCGGCGCCTGGCTGGCGCTCGGGGGCGGCCTCCTGTTCTGGGCGCTGGGGCAGACCTACTACTCGGTCGTCCTCTATTACGCCAGCCCGGCGCCCTTCCCCTCGCCGGCCGACTTCGGCTTCCTCGCGTTCTACCCCGCCAGCTACCTCGCCCTCGTCCTGCTGCTGCGGGCGCGGGTCTCCCACCTCGAGCGGCTGGCCTGGGTCGACGGGCTGATTGGGGCGCTGGCGGTCGCCGGCGTCGCCGCGGCGTTGATCTTCCCGCCGGCGCTGGAAGCGCTCGAAGGCAGCCCCTTCGGGGTCGCTGTCAGCCTCGCCTACCCCTGCTTCGACCTCGTCCTGGTGGGGATGCTGAGCGGCGCCTTCGCCGCCTCGAAGTGGCGCACCCAGGGCAGCTGGCTGCTGATCGCCGGGGCGCTCCTGCTCTTCGGCGCCTGCGACGTCGTCTATCTCTCTGTCGCCGGGCAATCGACCACGGCCCTGAACATCGCCAGCGTCGGCTGGCCGCTCGCCTTCCTGCTGCTGGCCGCGGCCTCCTGTCTGCCGGCGAGCCTGGCCGGCACGGTGGTCAGGCGGGCGGAGCGGCGGCGGATCGGCGTCCCGATCGCGATGGGCATGGTCGGGGTCACCTTGCTCGCCGTCGGCAGCTTCGTTCCGATCGGGGCGACGGCGATCGTCTGCGGCGTCGCCTGCCTGGTCGCGGTGCTCTTGCGCCTGCTCATCACCTTCGAACAGAACACGCGGATGCTGCGGGTGACCGAGACCCGGGCGGTCACCGACGCCCTCACCGGCCTCGCCAACCGCCGGGCGCTGATGGCCGACCTCGAGGACGCGGTCTCGGCCTCCCCGCCGGAGGCGATGGTCCTGGCGCTGTTCGACCTCGACGGCTTCAAGTCCTACAACGACAGCTTCGGGCACCCGGCCGGCGACGACCTGCTGCTCCGGCTCGGCCAGCACCTGGCCGCCTCGGTCGTGCCGCACGGGCGCGCCTACCGCCTCGGCGGTGACGAGTTCTGCATCCTCGCCCGCACCCGCGGCCAGGCGGCTGAAGCGATCTGCGAAGCGGCTGAGCGGGCGCTGTGCGAGCGCGGCAAGGGCTTCAAGATCACCGCCTCCTGGGGCAAGGTCCTGATCCCGGTCGAGGTAACGACCCCGACCGACGCGCTGCGCGTCGCCGACCGGCGGATGTACGCGAAAAAGGGACGGCGCTCGGACTCGGTCCGCAGCCAGACCCGCGGCGTCCTGCTGCGGATGCTGCACGAGCGCGAGCCCGAGCTGGAGCGCCATCTCGACGGGGTCGCCCGTCTCGCGGCGGCCTTCGGCAAAGCCCTGGCGCTGGACGCGGAGGAGCAGGACGTGGTCGTGCGTGCGGCCGAGCTGCACGACATCGGCAAGGTCGCGATCCCCGACGCGATCCTCCACAAGGGCCAGGACCTGACCCCGGAGGAGTGGGAGCTGATGCGCAAGCACACGATCATCGGCCAGCGCGTCCTCGACGCCGCCCCGGCCCTGCAGCCGGTCGCCAACCTGATCCGCTCGACCCACGAGCGCTGGGACGGCGAGGGATACCCCGACCGCCTCGCCGGCCGCGACATCCCCCTCGGCTCCCGCGCGATCTTCATCTGCGACGCCTACAACGCGATGACCGAAGGCCGCTCCTACCGTTCTCCCCTAGGCGAGGAGGAGGCCCTCGAGGAGCTGCGCCGCGGCGCCGGCACCCAGTTCGACCCCGACCTCGTCCGCGCCTTCGTCGAGAAGGTCGTTCCGGCGCTCGACCAGGGCAGCCCCTCGGTCGCCGCCCCCGCTTCGCCGCCGAAGTAGCGGTCGAGCATCTGCCGAGGACCGGAGTCTCCGGGACGGCGACAGAAGGCTGCTTGAAAAGGACTCTTTCGAAAGCTACCTTTCGACGATGTCCAGGCAACGAACCGTGCAGCTGACCGAGCCGCGGGCGCTGCGCGCCCTGGCCCACCCGACCCGGCTGGAGCTGATGGGGCTGCTGCGGCGCAGCGGGCCGCTGACGGCGACCCAGGCGGGGGAGCAGATAGGGGAGAGCGCCGCCAGCTGCTCCTTCCACCTGCGCCAGCTGGCCAAGTACGGGCTGGTCGAGGAAGCGGGCGGCGGCCGCGGGCGCGAGCGGCCCTGGCGGGCGACGGCGATCTCGACCGAATGGGCGGCCCGGGGGCCCGATGAGGAGACCGACGCGGCCGGCGCCCTGCTCTCGCGGGTCGTCGTCGAGCGCTACCTCCGCAACGCGATCGAGTGGCTGGGCCGGCGCGGCTCCGAAGATCCGGAGTGGATCGAGGCGGGGGCGATCAACGACGCCCTCGTCTACATGACCGCGGCGGAGCTGCGCAAGCTCGACAAGGAGATCCGCGGCCTGCTCGAGCCCTACCTGCAACGGCTCGAGAAAGCGGAGCCTCCCGCCGAGGGGGCGCGGCCGGTGAACGTGATCGCCCTGGCGTTCCCGTTGGCCGAGCCGAAGGGGAAGGCATGATGTTTCAGTCTCCGATGCCTCGATTACTGAAGAAGAATCGCGCCTTTCGCGACTTCTGGCTCGGCCAGACCGTCTCCCTCTTCGGCGATCAGGTCTCGCTGCTTGCGATCCCGCTGCTGGCGGCGCTGGAGCTCGACGCCGGCGCCGCCCAGATGGGGCTGCTGACCGCGGCGGCGCTGGCGCCCAACCTCTTCTTCTCGATCCACCTCGGCGCCTGGGTTGACCGGCGGCCGCGCCGGCGCGAGCTGCTGATCGGCGCCGACCTCGGCCGCGCTCTGCTGCTGCTGACGATCCCGCTGGCCTGGCTGCTCGGCGTCCTCTCGCTCGCCCAGCTCTACGTCGTCGCCTTCGCCGCCGGCTCGCTCGGCGTCATCTTCAGCGTCGCCTACGACATCGTCTTCGTCGCCCTGCTCGACCGCAAGCACTACATCGAAGGCAGCTCGCTGATCAACGGCAGCCGCGCCGCCTCGATCATCGCCGGCAGCAGCGTCGCCGGGCTCCTGGTCCAGGCGCTGACGGCGCCGGTCGCGTTGTTCCTCGATGCCCTCTCCTACATCGGCTCGGCCCTCTTCATCGGGCGGGCGGGGGCGGTCGAGGCGCTGCCGGCGCGCGAGGGCGAGGGCGCCAGCCTCGTCGCCGGCGCCCGCTTCATCGCCCGCACGTCGCTGATCCGCGCCTCCCTGCTGGCATCCGCCACCCTCAATCTCTTCAACACCGGCTTCTACGCCCTGCTCGTCCTCTACGCGACCAGGAACCTGGGGATGGGGGCGGGGGCGATCGGCATCGCCTTTGCAATCGGCGGCATCGGGTCGCTGCTCGGCGCCCTCGTGGTCCGCCGGCTGAGCAGCCGGATCGGCCTCGGCAAGGCGCTCGTCTTCGGCTTCGTCCTCACCCCGGCGCCGCTCCTGCTGGTGCCGGTCGCGGCCGGCACCCAGGCGCCCGCGCTCCTGCTCGCGGTCGCCG
>Ga0126313_10001060_pt1 | contig 14130 bp, 17 predicted proteins | sample Plot105A_FD_89954 | JGI IMG/M metagenome (GOLD analysis project Ga0126313, IMG submission 89954) | Serpentine soil microbial communities from UC McLaughlin Reserve, CA, USA - Plot105A | ecosystem: Environmental > Terrestrial > Soil > Grasslands | place: USA: UC McLaughlin Reserve, Lake County...
CGCGGCGGGATTCGGGGTTGGAGAGAACCTCGTAGGCCTCGGTGAGCTCCTTGAAGCGCTCCTCGGCACCCTGATCGTGGGCGTTGACGTCGGGGTGATGGTCGCGGGCGAGACGGCGGTAGGCCTTCTTGATCTCCGCCTCGGACGCTCCTCGGGACAGGCCCAGGATCTCGTAGTAGTCGCGCTTGGTCGCCACCCTTAGAACCTGGCGCTCAGGCGGTGGGTCAGGGCTTCGGCCGCGGAGCGTACCGTGGTGATCGCGGCGTCGTAGTCCATGCGCTTGGGTCCTATGAGGCTGACGACGCCGTAGGGCCGCTCTCCGTGGCTATAGGCGGCGGCTACGAGGCTCGTGCCGACGAGGTTGTAGAGGCCGTTCTCGGCCCCGATGGAGACTACGACGCCGGAGCTGGAGACCGAGCGCTGGAGGGCGTCGCCCATCAACCTGAGGAGCCAGCGCCGGCGCTCGAAGATCTCGACGACCGAGGCGAGGCTCGCGGGGTCCAGATCGTCCAGCCGGGCGAGCAGAGCCGAGGCGCCGCGCACGAAGACCCCGCGCTCGGTGGCCCGGCCGAGGACCTCGACGGCCTCGAGGACCGCCTGGACCACGAGCGGGTTGTGACTGGAGAGCGCCCTGCGGACCGCGGCGGCGAGCTCCAGATCGCCCCCGACGGGACGGCCGCCGAGCCAGGAGTTGAGGGCGGAGAACATCTCACGCAGTTCTTCGTCTTCCACGAAGGCGGGGAGCGTCACTGTCGTGCTGGAGGAGGCCCCGCTCTCCATGGAGACGACGAGCAGGAGCGCGTCTCCGGGGAGCGGCAGGTAATTCACCCGGGTCAGCGAGTCCCCGAGGGCGCTGGGTCCGGCGACCACGGCGAGGAGCCGCGTCAACTCGCTCATCCCCTCGGAGACGCCCCGGAGCATCTCGTCCAGGTTGGCGTAGCTGTCTGGGGGTTGGAAAGTGACGACCTCGCCCGGGTCCCCGGACATCAGGGCGTCCACGTAGTAGCGGTACCCCGCGTCGGTCGGCACGCGGCCAGCCGAGGTATGCGGGTGCGTCAGGAGGCCCCGGGACTCGAGGTGGGCGAGTTCGGCCCGGATCGTCGAGCTGCTCGCGTCCATCTCCTCGGTGAGGGCGCGGCTACCCACGGGAGCGCCGGTAGAGATGTACAGCTCCAGCGTCTTGAGGAGTATCTCTCGTTGCCTCTCGGAGATCTCAGGGTGTCTCATAACGCGCAAATTTTACCATGATGGAGAGTGTGGCCCAGAGAAGGTGTTCTCCAGAACACGGGCGGCTCAGATGCGGAGGGCGGCCAGGAAGGCCTCCTGCGGGATCTCGACCCGCCCGACCTGCTTCATCCGGCGCTTGCCGGCTTTCTGCCGCTCGAGGAGCTTGCGCTTGCGGGTGATGTCGCCCCCGTAGCACTTGGCGGTCACGTCCTTGCGGTAGGCGCGCACCGTCTCGCGGGCGACGATCCTCCTGCCCATCGCCGCCTGAACCGGGACCTCGAACTGCTGGCGCGGTATGAGCTCTTTGAGCCTCTCGACAAGTGCCCGCGCCCGCCCGTACGCCTTCTCGCGGTGGACGATTATTGAGAGCGCGTCCACCGGCTCCCCCGAGACCAGAACCTCGATCTTGACGAGGTCCGCCGACTCGTATCCTCTCGGCTCGTAGTCGTAGGAGGCGTAGCCCCTGGTGCGGCTCTTCAAAGCGTCGAAGAAGTCGGTGATGATCTCCGCGAGCGGCAGGTCGTAGGTGAGCTGCACCCGACGGGCGGAGATGTACTCCAGGCCCTCAGAGACGCCGCGCCTCTCGTGGCAGAGGCTCATAACCGCCCCGATATACTCCTTCGGCGAGATTACCGTCGCCCGGACGATGGGCTCCCGGATCTCCTCGAACGCCTCCGGTAGGTCGCTCGGGTTCGTGATCTCTAAAGTCTCACCGTCTACTACAACCTCATACTTCACGCTCGGCGAGGAGGCGATGAGGTCGAGGTCGAACTCCCGCTCCAGCCTCTCCTGTACGATCTCCATGTGCAGCAGTCCCAGGAAGCCGCACCGGAAACCGAACCCCATCCGCGTATTTTCGGGCTCGAAGAAGAGCGAGGCGTCGTTGAGCTGCAGCTTCGCCAGGGCGTCTCTGAGGCGCTCGAAGTCGTCTCCCTCGGTTGGGTAGAGCCCGGAGAACACCGTGGGGAGCGCCCGGCCGTAGCCGGGCAGGGGCTCCGAGGCCGGGTGGTTCGCCCTCGTTACCGTGTCGCCGACGCGCAGGGCCTCGATGTCCTTGAGCCCGGCTATGACGTAACCGACCTCTCCGGTTCTCAGCCTGGGGAGCGCCGTAGGCTTGGGCGAGTAGCAGCCGACCTCCAGGAGCTCGAACTGCTCGTCAGTGCCCATCGCGCGGACCTTATCACCCTTCTTCAGCTCGCCGTCGAAGAGGCGCGCTAAAGAGACAACGCCGCGGTAGGGATCGTAGTGAGAGTCGAAGATCAGGGCGCGCGTCTGCTGCTCGGTCGTCTGTGGCGCCGGGACGCGGTCTACGATGGCGTCGAGCACGTCGGTCACGCCCTCGCCGGTCTTGGCGGAGATCTTGAGTATCTCGCCCTCGTCGACGCCGAGGAGCTCGACGAGCTCTTCGGTCGCGGCGGGCACGTCGGCGACGGGGAGGTCTATCTTGTTGAGGACGGGGATGATCTCCAGGTCGTGCTCCATCGCGAGGTAGAGGTTCGCGAGCGTCTGCGCCTGGATACCCTGGCTCGCGTCCACGATCAGGAGCGCTCCCTCGCAGGCTGCTATCGCCCGCGAGACCTCGTAGGCGAAGTCCACGTGGCCAGGGGTGTCTATGAGGTTCAGCGTCCACTCGCCGTCGGGGCGGTTATACAGGAGGCGGACGGCCTGGGCCTTGATGGTGATGCCCCGCTCGCGCTCGAGGTCCATGGTGTCCAGGATCTGGGCGACGCGCTCCCGCTCCGGGACGGCGTCGGTCACGTCGAGGAGCCGGTCCGCGAGAGTACTCTTGCCGTGATCAATGTGCGCTATTATGCAGAAATTACGCGTATGCTCGATGTTTTGCACCCGCAGATTTTACCATGATTGCCCCTTTGCTCTGCGTGTGTTACATTCTCCCGGTCAGGCTAGTATCAAGCAAGAGGAGCGTTAGCGTGCCCGCACCATCCAAACGCGACAAGCAGAACTTAAAGAGAGGCGCCCAGAACCAGGGTGTCCGGACGCGTCTGCGGAACCTCTCCAAGAACTTCTACAGGGCGCTCGACGCTGGGGACGAGGAGAGGGCCCGGCAACTGCGCGACGAGTCGCAGAGGGCCTACGACCAGGCCGCCACGAAGGGCGTCATCCATCCCAACAAGGCCGCCCGCAAGGTGAGCCGCTTCGAGAAGGCGCTCGCCGGCACCTCCGAAGAGAGTTAGAACGCTCCAGGACTAGCCCGAGGACGGGTAGAATCCGAAAGCCTCAGGACGGTCAGCTCTACCTGTAGCTCGTCGCCCAGGTCCTTTCCGCCTTTCAGGCCGCGCTCCAGTTCCAGCACCGATTCCAGCGTCTTCTCCAGATCCTCATGGCTCAAGGTACGCCCCTGCTCTTCCAGCTTGCGGGCGACGAAAGGCGGGACCTTGAGCTCCGCGGCAATCTCTTTTGGGGGCGTACCCCTGTCGAGAAGGGCTCGCGTACGCGCGACGAGGTTGAACTGCCGGCGGATCATGTAGGTGAGGCGCAGTGCTGGCTCGCCGGTGGAGATCAAGTCTTCGAGCAGCTTTAAGGCCCTGCCCCGCTCGCAGGCGGCGAGGGCGTCCACGAAGGCGAAGATGTTGGACTGTACGTCCGGCGGGCAGAGCGCCTCCACGTCTTCGTGGGTCGCCGCATCCTCCCCGACGTACAGCGCCAGCTTCTCCGTCTCGGTAATAAGCCGGATTTTGTTGCCCGAGCACCGTTCGATGAGGTCGCGGGCGACGTCGTCCGGGAGATCGAGACCCTGGTTCTTCGCGTGGCCGACCACCCACCTCACGAGCGCCTTTCCGGTGGGCTGCTCGAAGTTGTGGACCTCTCCGGACTTCTTCACCGCTGCGAGGAGCTTCTCGCGGGCGCCGAGCTTCTTGCCCAGCAGCACGAGATCCGCCTCGGGCGACGGGTCCTCCAGGTAATCTACCACCACCGCCTTCTGGGCGGCGTTCCACGCGTCGAGGTTCTTGACCAGCACGAAGACGCCCTCTCCGAAGAGCGAGTAGGAGTTGCAGGCGGAGACGACCGCCTCGGGACCCGTTTCGGACGCGTCGTAGGACTCGGCCGCCCGGTGACGGCGAAGCCTCTCCACGCCGCGGGCCCTGCGCTCCTCGTCGTCGCCCAGAAGTAGGTACACGCCCATACGAGCTTATTCTAACCGGTGGCCGGGATGGCACACCTACCGATCCAGCTCGAAGGTGGCCCAAGATCCAATCCTTCAAATAGCGCCGACGAGCGCGAGCCACAATGCAGTCCACGAGAGTAGGGGCAGCCCACAGCACCCAGCGTTCCTCAGGAAAGGCCCTCTCCGCGATGGCGACGGGGACGCAGCCGAGGTAGAAGAGCAAGATCAAGGGCAGCGTAACCCCCGGCGTCGCCACCGTGGCAAGAGGGAGCGCGGAGGCCGTTCGTGCTACCCACTCCAGGATCGCAACCAGAAAGCCGTTGGAGGCGTTTAGAGGGTAGGCGAGCGCGGGTGCGACGTTGCCCGCGAGCGAGCCCAGTAGCCCCAGGGTCAGGATGGGGCCGGAGATCGGCACCGCTATGAGGTTGGTGAGCACCCCGATGAGGGAGACCTCATCGAAGCTCGCTGCGATTATCGGCGTGGTCGAGATCTGGGCCGCCAGGGAGACGGCGAGCAGGTTCGAGAGCGACTGGGGTCGCTTCTCTAAGAGCCTGAGCAGAGCATTCTCGATAAACGACTTCAGAGGCTTCCTCAGCAGCAGGATGCCGAAGACGGCGGCGACCGAGAGCTGGAAGCCGCTGCTGTAGACGAGGAGCGGGTTGTAGGCGAGGACGGCGGCCAGCATCGTACTCATGAAGTGCAGAGCCGAGACCTGTCGCCCTAACAGCCGGGCGAGGAGGACGAGGGTGGCGACGACCCCGGCCCTTATGGCCGACGGCGGGGCGCCAGCGATCACGATGTACAGCCAAAGGAGGACCAGCGTCGCAGCGACGCAGGCCGCGAGTGGTACGGCGAATCCTCTCAGGACGAAGTAGATCATGGCCGCGAGAATCGCTACGTGTTGGCCGGAGATTGCCAGGACGTGGGTTATGCCGCTCCTTTGGAAGGCCAGCTCCAGATCCTCCGGTATGAGGGAGCGGTCCCCGAGGACCATCCCCCGCACGACGGCCGCCTCCTGGGGCCTGAGGCCGTAGCCGAGCGCTACGTCCGTGCGGCGGTGTATCTGTCCTATCCATCCCGGGTTCTCGTCGAGCGCCCAGACACTGGTAGCTTCGATCACCGCGGAGATCCTCTTTGTGGAGAGGTAACGGGCGTAATCGAAGCCGTCTTCACCGGTCTCGGGGCGCGAGATCTCCCCGTCCACCCGCACCCGGTCGCCGACCCCGACGCCCGAGAGGTCCACGGCGAAGACCTCGACGCCCCCGCCCCGCAGGATCTCCTCGTTATCGTGCCACAGGTGCTCGACTCGGAGGTCCGCGCGGTAGCCGTAGCCGCTCTGCACCGGTGGCGAAGAGATCTTCCCCACCACGACCACCTCGCCCGGTTCGAGCGCCGCGAGTTCCGCCAACGGGTCCAGCGTGGCGGCGTGCAGTAAGGCGATCCCGACGCCGCCGGCCGCGAAGAGCGGCGCGAGGAGCGCCATCAGGCGCCACTCGGACGGTACGAGGTCACCCCACAGCAGCGCACCCGCCGAGACGACGGCGCACGCCAGGACGAGCATCGGGGCGAGCGGCGGCAACACCGTGCCCGTGGTGACGCCAACCGACAGCGTGATCGCCCAGAGATCCAGACGTACCGGCGGGCGCAGGTCGAGGATGGGTGCGGCCAGCGACTCCTCCCTAGACGGTCGCAAAGGGTTTGATCTCCTCCAGCGTCGTCGGCCCGATCCCGGGGACGTCTTCGAGATCGTCTACGGTCTGGAAGAGCCCGTTCGCCCGCCGAAATTCCACGATGGCCTCGGCGGTGGCGGGGCCCACCTCGGGCAGCCCGTCGAGCTCCTCCGCGTCCGCGGTGTTTATGTTAATCACCAACGAACTTTGGGACTCGGCCGCGACCTCCTCCAGCGAGATGCTGTAGACGACCTGCGGGGCGCGTTCGGAGACCCGGGAGGCATACAGAGCTCCCCCGGTAAGCACGGTCACCACCAGCACCGAGACCACGATCTGCGGCCGGTAACGCGCCAGAGCGCCGACTGGCGAACGGGCGCCTCCACGGCGCGTCGCCGTCTCGAAGGCTTCCCTCTTCACATGGGGTTTATCGGAAGATGAGACGAGATACTTTAGCGAACACAGGAGCACCGTTCGGCGCTCGAAGACTCTCCAAAGGGGTGGAGCCGACGGGGATCGAACCCGTGACCTCCACGCTGCCAGCGTGGCGCTCTCCCGGCTGAGCTACGGCCCCAGAATGGCCGTCAGAGTTTATCCGCCGTGCCAGGCGGTGTCAACGCGGCCTCCTGTGCCTCTACCCGTTCCGGGCGGTCATTCGCCCCAGCGTTCTTGAGGAGCGCTGCGCCAGAGGGACTCCAGGCGGTAGTAGTCGCGGGCTTCGTCGGTGAAGATGTGCACGACGACGTCTAGGAAGTCGAGGCTGATCCAGGTCGTCCCCTCGTCTATGCGTTTGGAGCGTGGGCGGTGGCCCGCCTCAGCCATCCTCTCTATCACGTCCTCGGCCACGCGCCGGGTCTGGCGCTCGGTCTCGGCACTGGCTATCACGAAGTAATCCGTGTAGGAGACCAGGTCCCTCAGGTCGACTATGGTCGTGTCCCTGGCGAACATCTCGTTCGCCGCGCGGGCCGCCGTCGTGGCCATCTCGTAGGTCAGCGCCTCTGCCTCCGCCTCGAGGCTCTTCCGCTGGGCGGCGGACTCGTCGTGCCTCACGAAGTCTGCTCCCTCAAACGCCCTCCTTCCAGCTGCCTTCCATCTCCTGCGTACAACCCCCTGTCTCTTATGATCTCGTAGACCCCCTCCGGGACCAGGTACCTGACGCTCTTGCCCTGCAGTATCCGGCGCCGGATGCCGGTCGCCGAGATGTCCACCCTCGTGCACTCGACCGGGAAGATCCGGTCGAAGTTCCTCAAGCCCGACTCAAGGTGATATAGCTTCGAGAGGTCGTAGCCGGGACGCGTCGCCGCGACCATGACCACCTCTTCTAAGAGGCGGTCCGGCTCCTTCCAGGTAAGCAAGTTCGAGACCTCGTCCGCGCCGGTGATGAAGTACCAGTCGTTGCCCACCTCGCGCTCCTTGAGGATCTCCACGGTCTCTACGCTATGCATCGGGCGTCCGGCATCCACCTCGACCCGGTCCACTGAGAACCGCTCGTTCCCGGCCACGGCGGCCTCGACCATGTCGAAACGGTCCTCCGCCGAAGCGCGCACGCTGGAGGCCTCTTTGTGCGGCGGGATGCCGCCCGGCACGAAGACGACGCGGGAGAGGTCCAGCTCGTCCATGACCTGTTCGGCGATGATCATGTGCCCCTGGTGCACGGGATCGAAGGTCCCCCCGAAGATCCCTACCTTCATAGCAGCCTCATCGGAAATCGAAGACCGCCTCGCCTATCTTGACCTCGTCGCCCGGCGCCGCGCCCGCGCGGCGCAAGGCACTCAGGACGCCCCTCCTCTCGAGCTCCCGCTGGAAGTTCTCTACGCCCTCCGGGCTCTCCCAGTCCGTCTTGAGCGCCAGCCGCTCGACACCCTCGCCGGAGACCACATAGCCGCCGTTCTCCTGCTCCACCCGCATCCCCTTCCACGTCGGGCGAAACACCCGGTGGTCGGGTTCCTCTCCGTTCGCGGTGGCCGCGGCAGCGACGCTCTCTTCCATCGTACGCAGGCTCTCTTCCATGAGGTCCCCGAGCTCCTGCACGCCTTCGCCGGTCCTCGCGGAGACGTGCGATGCTCCCGGGAACGCGTCCCGCAAGTATTCTCTGAGCTCCCCGTCCAGGAGGTCTACCTTGTTCAAAACGGTGAGCGTCGGCTTCCCGGAGAGCCCCGCGGCGTGCAGTTCCGCCCGGAGGATACCCTCGGCCCCCTCCGGATCCTCGCTCGCGTCCAGGACGACCGCCAGGAGCCGTGCCCGCGCCACGTGCCTCAAGAAACGGTTGCCCAGGCCCCTGCCCTCGCTCGCCCCCGAGATGAGGCCGGGGATGTCCGCGACCACGAAGGGTTCCCGGTAGCCTCTCTCGTCCACGACCCCGAGCTGCGGCGTCAGCGTGGTGAAGGGGTAGTCGCCCACCCGCGGACGGGCGGCGCTTAAGGCCGCCAGCAGCGAGGACTTGCCGGCGTTCGGCAGGCCCACCAGGCCCACGTCCGAGAGAACCTTCAGCTCCAGATGGATCTCACGTTCCTCCCCCGGCAGGCCCCTCTCGCGAAACGAGGGCGCCTGGCGCGTCGAGGACGCGAAAGACGCGTTCCCCCGGCCGCCCTCACCGCCGCTGGCTACGACGAAGGTGTCTTGAGGCTCGGAGAGGTCGGAGAGTAAGCCGTCTTCGTCGTAGACCTGGGTGCCGACGGGGACCTCTAGGACGGTATCTTCCCCGCGCTCGCCGGTGCGGTTGTTGCCCGAGCCGTGGCCGCCGCGGCTGGCCTTCACGACCTTGCGGTACGCGTAGGGCTCGAGGGTCGAGAGGTCCTCGGTGGCGCGCAGGATGACCGACCCACCATCGCCGCCGCGCCCCCCGTCGGGGCCGCCGCGGGGCTTGTACTTCTCGCGGTTGAAAGAGACGCTGCCGTCGCCGCCGCGGCCACCGCGGACGACGAAGCGGGCTTCATCTACGAACTGCAATAGGGCTAGAGACCCCCGGGACGAGAGATCAGGCCGTGGCCTCCTCGAGGAGGGACTCCTCCAGTACGCTCGCCACGCGCCTACCCCGGCTACGGTCGAAGTTCACCTGGCCGCTGACCTTGGCGAAGAGGGTGTCATCCGAGCCCTTGCCGACGTTCGCGCCGGGGTGTACCTTCGTCCCCCGCTGGCGCACGATGATGCTGCCGGCCGTCACCCGCTGGCCACCGTAGGCCTTGACGCCGAGCCGCTTGCCTTCCGAGTCGCGGCCGTTGCGCGACGAACCGCCGCCCTTCTTATGAGCCATCCGATACCTCCAAAACCTTGATCCGGGTCAGCTCCTGCCGGTGCCCGGTCTTCTTCCTGTAGTCCTTCTTGGGCTTGTACTTGTAGACGTGGATCTTCTCGCCCCGCAGGTGCTCGAGGACCTCGACCTTCGCCGTCCTACCCGTCAGGTCGAGGCCGTCGTCGTCGGCGACGAGGGCGACCGGTAGCTCGAAAGAGTCTCCGACCTCGCCGACTAGCCGGTCGACGACGAGCTCCTCGCCCTCCCTCACCCTGTACTGCTTTCCGCCGCTCTTTACAACCGCAAACATGACGTAAGCTCCTATAAATCTGGTAAACGTTCAGAACATCATCTACGAGGCAACAGTATACTCGGCATCCGGCCCATCGACCAGCGGAAGGCCGCTGTTCTCACACCTGTTCTCACACCTGTTCTCAGACCTTCGGATGCTTGGAGACCTCCGCCCGGGAGCGCATGGCGATGCTCTGCAGGAGGCCCAGAGAGAGCACGCTGAGGACCAGGCTGCTGCGCCCGTAGCTGATGAACGGCAGCGGTATGCCGGTTACGGGCATGATGCCCATCGTCATGCCGACGTTCACGAACACGTGGAAGAGGAAGATAGTGGCCACGCCGACGGCGATAAGCACGCCGAAGCGGTCGCGGGATATCGTCGCGACGTGGAGTATCCGCCAGACCAGGAAGAAGAACAGTACGATCAGCGTCATGCTCCCCACGAAGCCCACCCTCTCGGCAAGGTTCGAGAAGATGAAGTCCGTGTGATCCTCCGGGAGGAAGCCCAGGTTGGCGAGAGTCGTGGCGTCGAGCCCCTTGCCAGTGAGCCCCCCGGAGCCTATCGCCATCTTCGACTGCGCCACCTGGTAGCCCACATCGGTGGTCCCGTCGGGGTTCATGAACGCCGTGAGGCGGGCCACCTGGTACTCCTCGAGGACCCCGAACTTGACCGCAAGCATGGCAGAGGCAACGCCCGCGATCATGAGGCCTCCCAGCTGGATCAGCCTGGCCCCGGCGATGTACGACATCACGGTGAAGACGGCCCCGAAGACCAGCGCGGTGCCAAGGTCCGGTTGCATGAAGACCAGGAGCGCGGGGAGGGTGAGGAGCCCCAGGGCCTTGAGGAAGACGATGTGCTCGCCGACGGGCTTCTCTGCAAAGTACCCGGCGAGCACGATGACAATTCCCAACTTGGCGAACTCCGAGGGCTGGACCTGCACCGGCCCGATGTCCACCCAGCGCTGGGCGCCGCCGGCCGCGGCCCCCGCAACCACCACGGCGACGAGCATCATGAGGACGAGGCCGTAGATCGCCCGCAGGTGCTTCTGCCAGATCCGGTAGTCTATCAAAGCCAGCGGGATGGCCCCGGCCAGCCCGACGACGAAGCCTATCGCCTGGTTCGCGGCGTAGGCCCCACGGGCGTCCGCGCCCGCCACGTAGACGGCGAGGATCCCGTAGGCCGAGAGCGCCAGAGAGACCAGGAGGAGTATTGGGTCCAGGGACCTCCACCTGCTCAAAGTCTCCATCTCGGCGCTCTTCGCTTCCTTGCGGATCAGGCTCATGTACCTTCCCAGCTACGGCTCTTCGTGCGGCCGATCTTCAGCAGCCACCCACCGATCAAGTAGGCCAGCAGGGCGTTCAGCAACGCGTCCGGGAGCACTCCCGCGACGACGTACTCCCCGAACGAGGGGCCGCGCAGCCCGGCGAGGTTGATGGCCGTCAGGTAGATCAGGTCGTACGCCGCAACAGCCACCCCGACCACCTGCGAGAGGAGCACCCTCTCGGTTCCCTTGCGCCGGACACTGCCGGCGCGCACCGAGAGCGTGCCGGCGAGCAGCCCGCCCAGAGCGCCGGTCCCGAAGAGCCCGGCGCCGAGGGCGTCGAAGAGTATACCCCCGAAGAACCCGAGCAGCACGGCCTGCGGGTCCCGCAGCGGCGAGACCGCGAATACCACCCCGATCAGGGTCAGCTTCGGCGAGATCCAACCGAAGGTCAGGTACGGTCCCAGGACCGCGTCCAGGAGCGTGGCGACGGCCACGATGAGGGCGGCGCGAACGACGGAGGTCTGATCCACCGAACTACGCTCCGACCACGGACGCGTCTACCAATCGACTATCACCCGCACCTCTTCGAGGTCGTCCGGGTTCATGGCCGGGTCCACGACTATCGTCTTGTACTGCACTGTGTCTTGCGAGCTCACCGACTCGACGGTCCCGACGAGCAGCCCGGGCGGGAACAGCAGCTCTCGGCCCCCGGCCCGGCCGCTGGTGACGACGTAGTCGCCCTCCTCGGCGCGCGAGCTCACGTCCACGTAGTCCACCCCGAAGTACCCCTCCAGGTTCGTCCTGAGGAGGCCCTCGCCGTAAGAGACGTCCTCGGTGGTGACCGCCGGGCTGAGTTCGCCCGAGGCGGGGTCGAACTGTGCGGGCGGGATGATCCTGACCCCGGCCGCGAACATCTGGTCGGTGACGAGCATAACCTCGGCGGTGCTCTTCGAGACCTTCTCCGTGGTGCGCCCGACGAGCGTGTTCGCGCCGATCACGACCGGCTTGTTGGGCTCCATGCCGTCTTCGGTGCCCACGTCGATCATTATCGTCTCGGTGAACTGGTCGCCCACCGGCGCGACGACCCGGGCGAGGGGTCCGTACTCGTAGAAGGTCCTCTCGCCCTCGAGAAGCTCACGCAGCCGCGCGTTCTCCCGTTCCAGGCGGGACGCCTGGGCGGCGAGCTCCTCGGTCTCGCGCACCCGGCGCTGGAGCCTCTCTTCCTCGCCCGTGTCGAAGGCGCTCTCGACCTTTTGCTGCGCCTCGCTCACGGGCGCGGCACCGGCGGCGACCACGCTGCGCACCGGCCTCAAGACCTCCGCCGCCCCGAGCTGCACCGTGTGCAATGGTCCCCCGTCTCCCTCCTTGACGTAGACGGTGAAGAGCACGAGGCTGGCCACACAGAGGATAAAGAGGGCCGCGAGCCCGCCGGTTGCGCTGGACGATTTTCTCCGACCCACGACCTACTCTAGGCTGAGGAGAGGGCGCTGCGGTAGTAGGAGATCTCCTCGAGCGACCGGCCGCTCCCGATGGCGACGCACATCAGCGCCTCGTCGGCGACGTGCACCGGGATGCCCGTCTCGCGCCTCAGCCGCTCGTCCAGGTACCTCAAGAGAGCCCCGCCTCCCGCCAGCACCATCCCCCGGTCCATGATGTCCGAGGCGAGCTCTGGCGGCGTGCGGTCGAGCGTGTCCCGGACGGCGGCGATTATCGCGTCGACGGGGATGCTGATGGCCTCCCTGATCTCCTCGCTCGTGATCACTATGGTCTTCGGCAGCCCCGTGACGAGGTCGCGGCCCCTGATCTCCGCCGACTCCTCCTCCTCGAGCCTGAAGGCGCTGCCGAGCTCTATCTTGAGCTGCTCGGCCGTCTGGGTACCGATGGCGAGCTTGTACTCCTTCTGGATGTAGGTCGTGATCGCATCGTCCACGTCGTCGCCGGCTATGCGGATGGAGGACTTCGTCACGATGCCGCCCAGAGAGATCACGGCGACCTCGCTCGTCCCCCCGCCTACGTCCACGATCATCGAGCCCTGCGGCTCGTTGACCGGCAGCCCCGCCCCGATCGCCGCCGCCAAGGGCTCCTCGATGGTGTAGGCCTGGCGGGCGCCCGCCGACTCCGTCGCCTCCTTGACCGCCCTGAGCTCGACCCCCGTGACGCCCGAGGGCACGCACACGACGACCCTGGGGCCGATCAAAGACCTGAAGATCCGCCTCTGGGGCTGCACCTTGCGGATGAAGTAGGAGAGCATCTTCTCCGTGACCTCGAAGTCGGCTATGACGCCGTCCTTGAGGGGCCTCATCGCCACTATGTTCCCGGGCGTCCGGCCCAGCATCCGCTTGGCCGCAGAACCCACCGCCACGACCTTGTCCGTCTTGTTGTCTATCGCCACGACGGAGGGCTCGGAGAGCACGATCCCCTGGCCCTTGACGAACACCAGCGTGTTCGCCGTACCCAGATCTATCGCTACGTCCCGGCCGAAAAGTCCTCCAAACATACGCGCCCCATCCTGCTCAAGTTAACGGCTCCCGACTGCGAGGTGCGCAGCTAGAGCATCCCATGTTCCTTCATACTAAAGTACCCGTCGCCGAGTATCACGTGGTCGAGCACCTCTATGCCGATTATTTCGGCGGCGCCCACCAATCTCCCGGTGACCTCGCGGTCCTCGCGGCTCGGCTCGACCTTGCCGCTCGGGTGGTTGTGCGCGAGAACGACGCTCGCGGCGCTCGCCCGGATCGCTGGCTTGAAGACCTCCCGGGGATGGACGAGCGACGCCGAGAGCGTTCCGACCGAGATCGTCGGGAACTCCATAACCTCGTTCTTGGTGTTCAGAAGTACGGCGACGAAGTTCTCCCGATCAAGATTAGCGATCCGCCCCCTCAAGAGACCATCAACGTCCGCCGGGGATGATATCACGGGGCGCCCGGGGTTGTGAACCCGCCCCAACCTCTTCCCGAACTCGACAGCGGCCAAAATTACGCACGCCTTCGCCTCGCCGATACCGTGCGTTTTCATGAGGTCGTGGACATTGACGCAAGCCCGTTCTCACAAATACGTTCCTCGCAAATCACCCGTCCGTTTTCGTAGAGTACGCTGAGATTATCGCTCAGGATGCCACGCGCCTCCATCGTTCCGTCAGCCGCTACCTCGACCCTGAGCCGGAGCATGCCGTAGACCCGCTGACGTTCCGTGGGCGTCAGGGCGTCGAGAGCCTCCGGCACCATGCGGGCGTAGTGCCCCAGGAGCGCTTCCCTGTCCCGCTCAAGCTCCACCAGGACCTCCTTACGCCCCCTGATAGCCTCTAACCCTCTCTCCGCCGTC
>Ga0126313_10001065_pt1 | contig 14104 bp, 13 predicted proteins | sample Plot105A_FD_89954 | JGI IMG/M metagenome (GOLD analysis project Ga0126313, IMG submission 89954) | Serpentine soil microbial communities from UC McLaughlin Reserve, CA, USA - Plot105A | ecosystem: Environmental > Terrestrial > Soil > Grasslands | place: USA: UC McLaughlin Reserve, Lake County...
GAGGTCGGGCTGGACGGCTACCACCTCTCGTTCTTCGAGATGATGGGCAACTTCTCGATCGGCGAGTACTTCAAGGAGGGAGCGGTCGAGCTCGCCTGGGAGTTCATGTTCGAGCGGCTCGAGATCGACCGCGACCGGCTCTGGGTGAGCGTGTTCGGCGGCGACGCGGTCCTCGGGCTCGGCGAGGACGAGGTCGCAATCGAGGCGTGGGTGAAGGTCGGCATGCCGCGCGAGCGGATCGTCGGGCTGCCGCGGTCCGAGAACTTCTGGCAGGCCGGCGAGACGGGGCCGTGCGGGCCGTGCTCGGAGATGTACTACGACCGCGGCGAGGAGCTCTCGTGCGGCCGGCCGACCTGCGGGCCCGGCTGCCCGTGCGAGCGTTACCTCGAGTTCTGGAACCTCGTCTTCATGGAGTTCGACCTGCACGAGGACGGCAAGCTGACGCCGCTGCCCAAGCCCGTGATCGACACCGGGCTCGGGCTCGAGCGCACAGCGTCGATCCAACAGGCCGTGATCTCGGTCTACGAGACCGATGGCTACCAGAAGATCATGGATTGGATCGAGGTCGAGAGCGGGGTCGGCTGGCAGAGCTCGGAGAAGGCGACGAAGGCGCACCGGATCATCGCCGACCACGGGCGGGGGATGACCTTCCTCGTGGCCGACGGCGTCACGCCGTCGAACGAGGGGCGCGGGTACGTGCTACGGCGCGTGATCCGCCGCGCGGTGCAGCAGGCGCGCGCGATCGGGCTCGGCGATCTCTGGCGGATCGCCGCCGTGGTGATCGAGCAGATGACGCAGTGGTATCCGGAGCTCGAGGAGAACCGCGTCCAGATCGAGCAGACCGTGCGGGCCGAGGAGGAGCGCTTCAACCAGACCCTCGAGCGCGGCATGCGGCTCTTCGAGGAGATCGCGGAGCGCGGCGGCGACATCTCCGGCGAGGACGCGTTCCGGCTGCACGACACCTACGGCTTCCCGCTCGAGCTGACGATCGAGCTCGCGCACGAGCGGGGGCTCGGCGTCAACGCCGAGGAGTTCACCAAGCTGATGGAGGAGCAGCGGACGCGGTCGCGCGCCGGCGCCGGCCGCGCAGAGGTCGAGGCGGCGGAGTTCGCGCGCTCGGCCGGCTTCGAGACCGCGTTCGTCGGCTACGAGAAGACGGACGTCCTGACGCAGATCGGCGCGCTCGAGCCGCTGGAGGGCGGGCTGTTCCTCGCAAAGCTGCGGGAGTCGCCGTTCTATCCCGACGGCGGCGGCCAGGTCACCGACCAGGGCTACCTCGAGAACGAGGAGACCGGCGCGCGGGCTCGGCTCCACGAGGCGCACCGGATCGGCGACGACCAGGTGCTCGTGTTCGAGGGTGACGGCTTCGCGGCCGGGGACCGCGTTCGCGCCGTCGTCCTCTGGTCGGCGCGGTTCCCGACGATGGCGAACCACACGGCGACGCACCTGCTCCACGCCGCGCTGCGCGAGGTGCTCGGCGATCACGTCAGGCAGGCCGGCTCGGCCGTGCGCCCCGACAAGCTCCGCTTCGACTTCACGCACGAGCGGGCGCTCACGGACGAGGAGCGCGAGCGCGTGGAGGAGATCGTGAACGAGAAGGTCTTCGAGAACCACCCCGTGCACGTCTTCGAGACGCCGCTCGAGGAGGCGCGCAACCTCGGCGCGATGATGCTGTTCGGCGAGAAGTACGGCGAGGACGTGCGGGTCGTGGAGGTCCCCGGGTTCTCGCGCGAGCTCTGCGGCGGCACGCACGTCCGCTCGACCGCGGAGATCGGGCCGTTCGTGCTCGTCTCCGAGAGCTCGGTCGGCAGCGGCGCGCGCCGGATCGAGGCGCTGACCGCCGGCGAGGCCTACACGTGGCTCCGCGAACGCGGGCGGGAGCTCGACGACGTCCGCCGCGAGCTGGAGCGCGCGCGCAAGGAGGCGAAGGCGCCGAAGACCGCAGCCGCGGGCGCGGATGTCTCCTACCGGGACGAGACGGACGGGATCGTGACGGCGGAGGTGACCGCGGTAAAGGGGGCGCAGCTCCGCGACCTCTCCGACCAGATCAGGCAACAGAAGCGTGCGCAGGCGGTGCTGCTCGGCTCCGTCGACGACGGCCGCGCGTACCTCGTCGTCAATCTCGACAAGTCGCTCGTCGATCGTGGTCTCGACGCCGTGCCGGTCGCGCGCGAGGCGGGGAAGAAGATCGGCGGCGGCGGGGGCGGCCGTCCGAACCTCGGCGAGGCAGGCGGGAAGAACCCGGCCGGCCTCGAAGAGGCGTACCAGGTTGCGAGGAGCCAGCTAGTTTCTGCTCTGACTTGAAGGTCGTCGCCCTCGACTTCGGACGCGCGCGGACCGGCGTCGCCGTCTCCGACCCGACCGGCACGCTCGCGCGGCCGCTCGGGGTCGTCGAGCGGGCCGCGACGGATGCGGGACTTGCCCGGGTCGTCGAGCTCGTCCGGTCGGAGGAAGCGGAGCAGGTGGTCGTCGGGATGCCGCTGACACTCCGAGGTGAGCACGGGGAGCAGGCTCGGGAGACGCAGGCCTTCGTCGAGGCTCTCCGCGCGGCCGTCGACGTCCCCGTCGAAACCTTCGACGAGCGTTTCACCACGACCCTCGCCGAGCGAGGAAACGGAACCCCGGCCGACGCGCGAGCGGCGGCACACCTGCTGAGCGGTTATCTCGAGTGGCGGAGACGCTGACCCGACCTCCGGCGGCGCCGCCTCCACGGCGGCGGGTCTCACGACGACGCGTGCTCGTCCGGCGCTTCGTCGCGCTGGCCGTGCTGCTCGTGTTTCTCGGCGCGGCCGCGTGGGCCGCCGTCGCCGGGATCGGCGGCGTCAAGGACAAGGTCGCGCCGCCCCCTCCGCCGCCGGCCGCTCCGCCGCCGCCGAAGCCGCTCAAGGTGATCTTCCCGGAGGGCTTCACCCGGCGCGAGATGGCCGAGCGCGTCGCCGCCGTCAAGCAGATCGCGGCCGAGAAGCGGAAGAGGAAGACGCGGATCTCGGAAGCGGCGTACCTGAAGCTGACGGAGCGGTCGGCACTGCCGGGCCGGTTCGCGGAGGACGGAAAGCCCCGTGACCTCGAGGGCTTCCTGTTCCCGGCGACCTACGAGTTCTTGCCGCGGACGACGACGAAGCAGCTGGTGAGCAAGCAGCTGACGGCGTTCCGGCGCGGCTGGGCGAAACTCGATCTCGGCTACGCGAAGTCGAAGAACCTGACGCCGTACGACGTGCTGATCATCGCGTCGATGGTCGAGAAGGAGACGCTTGCGCCGGAGGAGCGGCCGCTGGTGGCGGCCGTGATCTACAACCGGCTGAAAGCCGGGATGCCGCTCGGGATCGACGCGACGATCCGCTACGGGCTGAACGTGCCCGGGACGGAGTCGCTGCGCCAGTCGCACCTGGCGAACCCGACGCCGTACAACACGCGCCTCCATGCAGGCCTTCCGCCGACCCCGATCGCGAACCCCGGCCTCGCCTCGCTGCAGGCGGCCTCGCACCCGCGCAACGTCGACTACCTGTTCTTCGCCCGCAAACCGGACAAGGTCCATCACTTCTTCACGGCCGACGAGGACGAGTTCCTCCAGTACCTGGCCGAACATGGCTACGGTTAGGCGGGCGGTGCCGTAGCCGTCCCCCACCCATTGGGGTGGGGCTCGGGAGCCCGCCTCCCTCGCCGACGAGCGTACCGCGCAGGCGCAGACGAAACCCGCGCTGCTCCGTGAATCTTTCGGGTCGGCTCGTCCACAGGGCTCGCTTCGGTCAGAGTCCGCGGCGTGATCACCGCCGAGACACGGCTCGTCGCGCTGGTCGGTCATCCCGTCGCCGGCTCGCTGTCGCCGCGGATGCAGAACGCGGCCTTCGCGGCCCGCGGCCTCGACTGGGCGTATGTCGCGCTCGCCGTGGCGCCGGCCGACCTCGAGACGGCCGTTCGGGGGCTCGCCGCGGCCGGGTTCGCCGGCGCCAACGTGACCGCTCCCCACAAGCTCGCGGCCGCGGCGCTCGCCGAGACCGACCTCGCCTCCGTGAACACGCTCGTGTTCGACCGGGGCACGATTCGTGGACACTCGACCGATGCGGCCGTTGTCGACGGTATCACCGCGGAACGCCCCGTCGTGATCGGCGACGGCGGCGCAGCCCGTGCCTTCTCCGACGCGCTTCCCGGGGCGCGGACGTACGCGCGCCGCAGCGACTGGCCACCCGAGGTCGAGGACGCCGACCTGATCGTCAACGCCACGCCGGTCCGGGACGAAGCTCTCGTCCGGCTCGCCGCCGGCCAGACGCTGATCGACCTGCCGTATCCGGACACGGCCACGGCGATCGCGGCCCGCGAGGCCGGGGCTCGAGTGATCGGCGGGCTCGAGGTGCTCGTGGCGCAGGGCGCGGCCGCGTTCGAACTCTGGACCGGGCTGCCCGCGCCGATCGACGTGATGCGCCGGGCCGTAGGCTTGCCCACGTGACGCTGGAGCTGAGGACCGCAGGCGAGTCGCACGGCCCCGCGCTCGTCGCGATCGTAAGCGGCCTGCCCTCGGGGCTCGTCATCGACCGGGCGGCGGTCGACGCCGACCTCGCACGCCGCCAGGAGGGCTACGGCCGCAGTCCACGGCAGCGGATCGAGCGCGACCAGGTGGAGGTTCTCGCCGGCCTGCGCCACGGGCGCACGCTGGGCACGCCGCTTGCGCTCGTCGTCGGCAACCGCGACCACGCGAACTGGGAGTGGGGCATGAGCCCGTGGCCGCCTGAGGGCGAGCCGCACGGCAAGGGCACGAAACCGGTCACGCTTCCGCGCCCGGGGCACGCCGACCTCGCGGGCACACAGAAGCACGGCTTCGATGACGTTCGGAACACGCTCGAGCGTGCGAGCGCGCGTCAGACGGCCGTCATCGTCGCCGCCGGCGCGGTCGCAAAGGCGTTTCTGCGCGGGCTCGGGATGGCGGTGGAGAGCCGGGTCGTCGAGCTGGGCGACATCGACGCGGCCCGGGCCGAGCGGGACACGGTCGGCGGCGTCGTCGAGGGCCGGGCGCGCGGAGTCCCGCCGGGCCTCGGCTCATACGCGAGCCGCGACGAGCGCCTCGACGCAAGGCTGGCCGCGGCCGTGATGGGAATCCAGGCGGTCAAGGGCGTCGAGATCGGCGAGGGCTTCGCGCTCGCGCGGCTCCGCGGCTCCGAGGCGCATGACGAGATCCAGCCGGGCCTCCGCCGTGCCAGTAACCGCGCCGGCGGGATCGAGGGCGGCGTCTCGAACGGCGAGGAGATCGTCGTTCGCGCGGCGATGAAACCGCTTCCGACGCTCATGCGGCCGCTTCATTCGGTGGATCTGGCGACCGGCGAGCCGGCCGACGCGCACGTCGAGCGAAGCGACGTCGCGGCGGTCGAAGCGCTCGCGGTGGTCGTGGAGGCGGCCGTGGCGTTCGAGCTCGCACGGGCCGCGCGCGAGAAGCTCGGCGGCGACGCGATGGTCGACGTCCTCGCGGCGCACCGCGCCTACCTCGAACGGATCGAGTGGACCGCCACCTCGCCCTGATCGGGTTCATGGGTGCGGGCAAGTCCACGCTCGGGCGCGACGCCGCAGAGCTCATCGGGCTGCCGTTCGTCGACGTCGACCAGCTCGTAGGGGAGGACTACGGCGGCACGGTGGCCGAGCTGTTCGCGCGGGACGGCGAGGAACGCTTCCGCGAGGTCGAGGAGGACTGGGCGGTCTCGATGCTCGAGTCGCCGGACGCGCGCGTGCTTTCCCTGGGCGGCGGCGCGATCGAATCGCCGCGGACACGCGAGGCGCTGCGCGCCCACGCGAGGACCGTGTGGCTCGACGTTCCGCTCGAGACCTCCTGGGAACGGTCGCGGGGCACGGCGCGGCCCCTCGCCGAGGACGAGGACACCTTCGCGCAGCTGTACGAGCGGCGGCGGCCGCTCTACGACGCGGCGGCCGACTTCGTCGCGCACGACCTCGACGACGTCGTGCTCGCCGCCGCTGGTGTTCACTTCGGGGTCGGCGCGCTCGAGCTCCTCGGTTCCCTCGTGCCCGGCGACGGCGCCGTCGCGCTCGTCACCGACGCGACGGTGGCCGGGATCCACGGGGCGACCGCGCAACTCGCGCTGGGGGAACGGCTCGTCGGCGTCCACGAGCTTCCGGCCGGCGAGGAGGCGAAGACGCTGGCGGTCTGCGAGCGCCTCTGGCGCGAGGTCGAGCTCGGCCGCGAGGGCACGATCGTCGCGCTCGGCGGCGGCGCGACCACCGACACCGCGGGCTTCGTGGCGGCTGCGCACATGCGCGGCATCCCCTGGGTCGCTGTGCCGACCACGCTCGTTGGGCAGGTCGACGCGGGGATCGGCGGGAAGACCGGCGTGAACCTCCCCGAGGCGAAGAACCAGGTCGGCGCCTTCCACTGGCCGGTGCGGACCGTTCTCGATCCGGGGTTGCTCGCCACCCTGCCCGCCCGCGAGCGCGAGAACGGCGCCGCAGAGGTCGTCAAGACGGGCCTGCTCGCAGGCGAGGCGTTCTGGGAGCTTCCGGAACCCGAGCAGGTTCGGCGCTCCGCGGCCTACAAGGCGCGCGTCTGCCTCCGCGACCCGCACGAGCGGGGCGAGCGAGCCAAGCTGAACCTCGGTCACACGTTCGCGCACGCGCTCGAGGCCGCGTCCGACTACGAGCTTCCGCACGGGCGCGCCGTCGCGCTCGGGCTGCTGGCAGCGCTGCGGCTGTCCGGGCTGCCGACCGACGTCGTCGAGGAACGGCTCCATCCCGAGCGAGTGAAGGTCGACCGCGAGCGCGCGTGGGCGGCCCTCCTGCGGGACAAGAAGGGCGCGCGGAGGCGGCCGAGGCTCGTGCTGCTCGAGAAGCCCGGTGTGCCGCGAATCGGCGTCGAACTTCCTCCCGAGCACGTTCGCGCCGCGCTGGACGCGCTGATAGAACCCTGAGCCGTGCGCGTGATCGTTCTCAACGGGGTCAACCTGAACGTCGTCGGGCGGCGGCAGCCAGAGCTCTACGGCGGGCTGAGCCTCGCGGAGCTCGAAAGCCGGATCTACTCGTGGGCATCCGAGCTCGGGCTGACCGTGCTGTGTCGACAGACGAACGCGGAGGCGCAGTACGTCGATTGGTGCCATGAGGCGCTCGACTGGGCGGACGGCGTCGTCGCGAACCCGGCGGCGTGGACGCACTACAGCTACGCGATCCACGACGCGCTCGAGCTCTTCCGCGTCCCTGTCGTCGAAGTGCACCTCTCAAACGTCGAAGAACGCGAGGAGTGGCGGCGGCACTCGGTGCTGGCGGACATCGCGGCCGCGCGCGTGATCGGCAAGGGCCCGAACGGCTACCGCGAGGCGCTCGAGTACCTGGCGGCGGCGAAGTGAACGGCCGCGTCGACCGGCTCCGCGGCTCGCTCGAGGAGCCCCTGCTCGTCAGCGCGCCCGCGAACGTCCGCTACCTCACGGGCTTCGTCAGCTCCAACGCGGCCGTGCTCGTCGAGCCCGACCGCGTGCGGTTGTTCACCGACTTCCGCTACGCCGAGGCCGCACGCGCCGTCGAAGGCGTCGAGGTCGAGCTCCTGAAACGGAACCTCTACGGCAGCCTCGCCGAGCTGCTCTCGGGCCGGATCGGCTTCGAGACGAGCGGCCTCACGTACGCCTCGTGGGCGACGCTCACCGCCGGCGGTGCGGAGCTGGTTCCGCGCCCCGGCCTCGTGGAAGCGCTCCGTGCGGTCAAGGACGAGTCGGAGCTCCGTGCGATCCGGGCGGCGGCCGGGATCACGAACCGCGTCTATGACGCCCTCTGGAAGGAGCAGTTCGTCGGCCGCTCCGAACGCGACGTCGCCTGGCGGATCGAGGTGCTGTTCCACGAGCTCGGCGCGGAGGGCGTTTCGTTTCCGCCCGTCGTCGCCGCAGGCCCGAACGGCGCCAAGCCGCACGCCGATCCAGGGGAAACGCCGATCGGGCCCGGGCAGACGGTCGTCGTCGACGCCGGCTGCATCGTCGACGGCTACTGCTCCGACTGTACGCGCACGTTCGCGACGGAACCGCTTCCCGACGAGCTCGCGCGTGCGTACGAGGTCTGCCTCGCGGCGCAGGAGGAGGCGCTCGCCGCCGTGCGCACCGGTGAGCGCGGGGAGGACGTCGACGGGGTTGCGCGGCGGCGTATCGACGGCGCAGGGTTCGGCGAGGCCTTTGGCCACGGGCTCGGCCACGGCATCGGACTGCTCGTCCACGAGGCGCCTCGGCTCGCGCCGGACTCCGGCGACGTGCTCGCGACCGGGAACGTCGTAACTGTCGAGCCCGGCATCTACGTCAGCGGCCTGGGCGGGATCCGGATCGAGGACCTCGTCGTCGTCGGCGACGACGGCCCCGAGGTGCTGACCTCGTTCCCCAAGGAACTGACGACCGTTCACTAGACTGGCCCGCCGTGGCCGACGTCGTCAACACAAACCAGTTCAAGAACGGCATGCACATCGAGCTCGACGGCGGCGTCTGGCGGATCGTCGAGTTCCAGCACGTGAAGCCCGGCAAGGGCGGCGCGTTCGTGCGGACGAAGGTGAAGAACATCGACTCCGGGGCGGTCGTCGACCGCACGTTCCGCGCCGGCGAGAAGTTCCCGCGCGTGCACACCGAGGTGAAGAACACGCAATACCTCTACGACGCCGGCGACGAGGTCGTGTTCATGGACGAAGGCACGTACGAGCAGTTCTCGCTCACACGCGACTCGGTCGCGGAGGCACTCGACTTCGTGGAGCCGTCGTCGACGGTTCAGATGCTGACGATCGACGGCAAGCCGTCGGGGATCCAGCTGCCGTCGTCGGTCGAGCTGGGGGTCAAGGAGACCGAGCCCGGTGTGCGCGGGGACACCGTCTCGAACGTGACGAAGCCCGCGACGCTCGAGACCGGCGCCGTCGTGCAGGTGCCGCTGTTCGTGAACCCGGGAGACCGCATCAAGGTCGACCCCCGCGAGCGGCGCTACATCTCGCGCGCCTAGCCGTTTTCACACAATCGGCACGATCGCGCGCGGCGTGTGTGACGCGCTGCCGTCTAGCCTCGTCGAGTCCCCGGGTGGGTGGGGGTTAGGGATGGGGCACGGCGCACGCCTGCGGCGGGGTTAACCTCTCCCCGGCACGGCATGCCCGCGCTCGTCGACACCACCATCCGCCTGCTCTCACAGGAGCCGCTCGCCGGTCGCCTGCCGACCGCGGCGATCCTCGAGCTCGCCGAGATCCTCGACGGCGCCGGCTTCGCCTACCTCGAAGTCTCGGGCGGCGGTGTCTTCCACAGCGCCGTGCGCGGCGGCGTCGAGAGCCCCTGGGAGCGGATCCGCGCGCTGAAGTCCCGCACGACCACGCCGCTCGGGCTCGCGCTGCGCGGCCGCTTCCTCGTCGGCTCGCGCCCCGTCGGCGGCGACTTCGCGCGTCGCTTCGTGGCCAGCGCGGCCGAGAGCGGGATCGACGTGTTCCGCCTCCACGACCCGCTCAACGACGTCGAGAACCTGCGCGAGGCCGGCGAGGCGATCACGGACGCGGACAAGGAGTTCGACGCCGGCCTGATCTACAGCCCCGGGCCGACCGGCGAGACGGAGACCCTCGTCGCTCAGGCGCGCAAGCTGTCCGGCCTCGGCGCCGCCCGCGTGCTCCTGCACGACCCCTCGGGCTCGCTCGCCCCGCACCGCGCGCACGAGCTCGTCTCGGCGATTGCCGAGGCGTCGGGCCTGCCGGTCGGGATCTACAACCAGGGCTCCGCCGGAAACGGGCTCGCCGACGCGCTCGAGGCGGCGCGCGCAGGGGCCGACCGCATCGCATGCGCGGTGTACCCCGTCGCCCTCACTCTCCATCGCGTCTCGGGCGAGGCGCTCGCGCACGCGCTCGCAGGGCTCGGCCTCGACAGCGGCGTAGACGTCGATGCGCTCTGGCGCGCAGCCGACCTCGTGGACGAGCACATCGGGGACGAGCCGGTCACGCCTCTGGCGCCGCGGGTCGCGGTCCGCGCCGCACAGCACAACGTCCCGGCCGGGCTGGTCGCGAGCCTCGATGCGCAGCTCCGGGCGCATGCCGCCGGCGACCGGATCGACGAGGTGCTCGACGAGCTCGGGCGGATCCGCGCCGAGGCCGGCTGGCCGCCGCTGGCCGCGCCGATCGGCCAGATTCTCGGCTCGCAGGCGCTCGTCCACGTGCTCTCGGCGACGAGGTACGGCCTGGTCGTGGACGAGCTTCGCGATCTCGTGCAGGGCGCGTTCGGGACGCCGCCCGCGGCGCTCGATCCCGCCGTCGAGCGCGCGGTCAAGCTGCTCTCGGGAGATGTGCCGACCGACCAGCCGGCGTCCGACCTCGAAGCGATCCGCGACGAGGCCGAGGGCCTGGCCGCGAGCGAGGAGGAGCTCCTGCTGCTGGCGCTGTTCGGGGTCGAGTCGGAGCCACTCCTCGAGACGATCCGGAGCCGCACTCGCGGTGACGACTCGCTCGTCGGCGGCGGCGTCGACCAGAGCCGCGCCGAGCGCATCCGGGAGCTGGTGCGGATCGTCCAGGAGTCCGGCGTCGGCGAGCTTTCGATCGAGGAGTCGGGGCTGCGCGTCTCCGTCCGCCGGAGTGAGGATCGAGCTCCCACGGAGGTAGCGCCCGTCGGCGCCTCCTTCGCAGCGCCCGCGGAGCCCGAGCCGGCGCCCGTGTCGCCGCCGTCGGACGGCGTCGTGCGCATCGAGGCTCCTATGGTCGGCACGTTCTACCGCGCGCCCCAGCCGGGCGCGCCGCCGTTCGTCCAGGAGGGCGACGCGGTGGCGCCGGGGCAGACGCTCTGCATCCTGGAGGCGATGAAGCTCATGAACGAGGTCAAGGCCGACGTCGAGGCGATCGTCCGCTCGATCGCCGTCGAGAACGGCGAGGCCGTCGAGTACGGGCAGCTGCTGTTCGAGCTCGAGCCGGCGCACGGCCGGCCGCTCGACGCGCTTTAACGTGATGTTCTCGCGGGTTCTCGTCGGGAATCGCGGTGAGGTGGCCGTTCGGGTCATCCGCGCGCTGCACGAGCAGGGCATCGAGGCCGTCGCCGTCTATTCCACGGCGGATCGGGACTCGCTGCACGTGGCCCTCGCCGACCGGGCCGTCTGCATCGGGCCGCCGACCGCTGCCCAGAGCTACCTGAAGATCCCGGCGCTGATCGGGGCGGCCGCGACCACCGGGTGCGAGGCGGTGCATCCGGGGTGGGGCTTTCTCGCCGAGAACGCCGCGTTCGCGCGGGCGTGCGCCGAGAACGACCTGGTCTTCATCGGTCCGACGCCGCAGACGCTGGCGCGGATGGGCGACAAGAGCGCCGCGAAGCGCGAGATGGCCGCCGCCGGGCTCCCGCTCGTTCCGGGCACCGCGAGGCCCGCCACGCTCGACGAGGCCCGAACGGCCGCGGCCGAAGCCGGCTACCCGGTGCTGCTGAAGGCTGCAGCCGGCGGCGGCGGCAAGGGAATGCGGCTGGTGGGCGGCCCCGACGAGCTCGAGCGCGCGTACTCGACCGCGGCCGCCGAGGCCGAGGCGGCGTTCGGCGACGCGAGCCTCTATGTCGAGAAGGCGATCTCGCCTGCGAGGCACGTCGAGATCCAGGTGCTCGCGGACGCGGAGGGCAACGTCCTCACGCTCGGCGAGCGCGAGTGCTCGATCCAACGCCGCCACCAGAAGCTGATCGAGGAGTCGCCGTCGGCGGCGCTGACGCCGAAGCTCCGCGAGGAGATGGAGAGCGCGGCTGAGATCGCCTGCGACGCGATCGCCTACCGCAACGCCGGGACGTTCGAGTTCCTCGTCGGGCCGGACGGCTCGTTCTACTTCATCGAGCTCAACGCGCGGCTGCAGGTCGAGCACCCGGTGAGCGAGCTCTGCACGGGAATCGACCTCGTCCGCGAGCAGTTACGCGTCGCCGCCGGCGAGTCGCTCATGCTGACGGGGCGCGCGCCGCGGCGCGGGCACGCGATCGAGCTCCGGATCAACGCCGAGGACCCCACCCGCGACTTCATGCCGAGCCCCGGCCGGCTCGAGCGGTTCCGACCGCCCCTCGGCCCGGGCGTGCGTGTGGACTCGTCGGTCAGCGAGGGCTCCTCGATCCCGCCGTTCTACGACTCGCTGCTCGCGAAACTGATCGTCTGGGACGTCGACCGGCCCGCCGCGATCGCGCGTGCTCTCAGGGCCCTGACCGAGTTCGACGTGGCCGGCGTTCCCACGACGATAGCGGCCGTCGGCGACATCCTCCGCAGCGAGGAGTTCCAGTCGGGCCGCTATTCGACGAGCTTCCTCGAGGAGGCCGGCGCCCGTCTGCCGGCGCTCGCGGGGGCCGCCTGATGGCCGGGCGGCGGGCGGCCAGGCGGGCCGCGCTGACGATGCTCTACCGCTGGGACGTCGCGGGCGAGCCGCTGGCGGCGCAGGAGGGCGAGGAGATCGATTCCTTCTCGATCGAGACCGCCAAGGCCGTGGCGGCCCGCGCCGAGGAGCTCGACCGCCGCATCGACGAGGCGGCGATCGGATGGACGGCAGACAGAATGGGCGCGGTGGAGCGGAACGTGCTGCGGATGGGCATCTACGAGCTCGAGAGCGGCTCGGTGCCGCCGGAGGTCGCGATCAGCGAGGCGGTGAAGCTGGCGCGGCGCTACGCGTCGAACGAGGCCGGCAAGTTCGTCAACGGGATCCTCGACCGGATCGCCAGGGAGCGTGCCGCGTGAGACGCCGCGTGCGGTGTCCGTTTCGAGCCGTGGGGGCTTCGCCCGTGCGGCTGTCTGAAATGACCGCCCGAGACGCTGATCGTTGGCAGGAGACGCCGTGAGCGCCGAGGACTCGCTGAAACGGGCCGAAGAGCTGCTCGAGAAGCTCGAGGCCGCCCGCGCCCGCCTCGAGGCGACCGACGACCCGGATGCGGCGATCGAGGTGCTCTCCGAGCTGGCCGAGCTGGCGCGCGAGGTCGAAACGGAGCTCACCCGCGCCAAGCGCGAGGCGGATGCGGCCGGCTGACGAGCTTCGCGAGCTGGTCGAGGCCTACGTCGACGAGCTGGAACTGGCCGACGAGCTCGGCGCGCTCAGGCAGCCGATGCGCTACGCGGTCGACGGCGGGGGGAAGCGACTGAGGCCGGTCCTTTGTCTCGCCGTTGCGGAGGCGGCGGGCGCCGACGTCGAGGATGCCCTGCCGGCGGCGATCTCGCTCGAGCTCGTCCACACGTTCTCGCTCGTGCACGACGACCTGCCCGCGCTCGACGACGACGACGAGCGCCGTGGCCGGCCGACCATCCACGTCGCGTTCGGCGAGGCCAACGCGATTCTCGCCGGCGACGCGCTGCTCGCCGAGGCGTTGCGTCTCGCGCTGTCCTACGACGACGCCGCGGTCGCGCGCGAGCTGACCGACGCGGTCCTCGGGATGATCGGCGGCCAAGCGCGCGACGTCGCCGGCGACAACGGCGACCTCACGTTGCTGCACCGGTTGAAGACGGGTCGGCTGTTCGCGGCGTGCGTCGGCTGCGCGTTGTGGGTTGCGGGCATCCCCGAGCCCGAGCAGGCGCCGTGGCGGGCGTTCGCCGACGAGCTCGGCCCGCTCTTCCAGATCGTCGACGACATCCTCGACGGGGACGGCGTCGTGCTCGTTCACGGCGCGGAGACCGCGCGGCGGCTGGCGGACGAGGCGGCCGAGCGCGCGCTGGCCCGGCTGCGTCAGATTCCGGCCGAGACGTACGTGCTCGCAGAGATCGTCGCCGGGCTCGCCGCACGGACGTCCTAAGACTCCAGGTCGCGTGCGAGCAGGTCCATGAGCAGCCCGTCGCTCCAGGTTCCGTCGGGCTCGCGCTGGTACTCGCGCATCACGCCGACGGGGCGGAAGCCGGCCTTCTCGTAGGCCCGGATCGCGCGCGCGTTGTGCGCGACGGGGTCGATCGTGAGGCGATGGTGCCCGCGGTCCTCGACGAGGTGGCGCGCGAGCGTGCGGACGCTATCGGTGCCGAGGCCGCGATCCTGGTGCGGCGCGCCGAGGAAGAGGTCGATGCCCGCGTGCCGGTATTCGGGGTCCGTCTCCTCCGCGTACTGCACGAGGCCGACGACGTCGTCGTCGTGGAGCACGGCGAAGAAGCCCTCGTCGGGCTTGCCACGCGCCTTCTCCGCGAGGTCTTCCTCGTCCAGGTCGGGCCACCAGCGGGC
>Ga0126313_10001066_pt1 | contig 14100 bp, 16 predicted proteins | sample Plot105A_FD_89954 | JGI IMG/M metagenome (GOLD analysis project Ga0126313, IMG submission 89954) | Serpentine soil microbial communities from UC McLaughlin Reserve, CA, USA - Plot105A | ecosystem: Environmental > Terrestrial > Soil > Grasslands | place: USA: UC McLaughlin Reserve, Lake County...
CGGTACTCTTTAGGGCTACGGCTTCTGGGGTGGGGGAACCGGGTTGTGGGCCCGGACCTGGCTGAGGCGTCGCGGCCGATCCTGGCGGCGCTCGCCGGCGAGACCGGGGAGAGCACGCAGCTCTACGTGAGGGAGGGGGATCGCAGGGTGTGCGTCGCCTCGGTCGAGCGGGCAGGCGGGGGCTTGAGGGACACGGTGCCGGTGGGTGCTGTGCTGCCGCTGGATCTTGGATCGGGGGGCAAGGTGCTGCTCGCGTGGGCGGAGGACGGGGAGAGGGTGTCCGGGATAGGCGCGGCGGAGCTGGAGGAGATCCGGAGCCGGGGGTGGGCGGAGAGCGTCGCCGAGCGCGAGGCGGGCGTCGCGAGCGTGAGCGCCCCGGTCTTTGGTTCTGATGGGGGTTTGAGGGCGGCGGTGTGCGCGAGCGGCCCGATCTCACGCCTCGGAGAGCGTCCCGGCGGGCGCCTGGCGGAGCGCGTCGTGGCGGCGGCGCGGGAGATCGAGGGCACCTTGAGCTCCTATGGCGTCTCTCGAGGCGATTGATCCCGTAGCCCTACCCGCGCGGGGCAGACCCGATCAGGGTTGGCGTACCCCTTCGGACTTCAGCGCCTCTCACCCTTCTTTCTGGCGCTCGGGAATGTGCTCGACATCGATACTGTTATTGGCCGTGATTTGACCCTGTGAGTCAACGGCTGCGGACGTGTAAACTGCGGCCACGTCCAAGCTCAGCTTGCTCTGTATGATAACGAAGCCCTCGATATACGGTGCCGGCAATGTGCCCTGGAACACCTGCCTCTGGATGTCCATGCAGTCTACGGCCAGCGCCTCATCGGGCCTGAGCACATCTTCGCTGATCCGTATCACCTCGCCAGGCCTTTGTTCTGCGGGGGGGAAAGTGAGTGCGAGCTTCTTGAAGAACTCGACCTCGACGTCGTTTGGGTTGTGGATGTTGATCGTCGTCGCGTAAGCCCCTCTTATGAGCCTCCTATCCCTCGGGTCTCTGTGGAGGCCACAGACCAGCTTGGCCGCATACTCGAACATGCGCTGTACTCCTCTCTTCTGTTTTTGTCGGGTATTCCCTATAGCAGCATTCCTCTATTGACTGCGCCTTTCGCACACGGCGCTAGTCCTCCTCGGGCCTGGTCCCGCCACTCCCTCTCGCAATAAACTCTCCTTCTTCACCCAAGCGGTAAGAGGAACCCTAAACCATGAGCGTGAGTACCGAATGAATTCCGAGTGAATACTGGATGAATTCCGCCTGAACCGAGCAATCTTGAAGTTGCTGCAGCGGACCTAGGAGAGTCGGCGCTCGTAGATCTCTTGCAGGCCCGGCTCTCCGGAGTCCTGGAGGACGGCCTTCTCGAAGGTTATCCCGGCGCGCCGGCCGTCGAGCTCCAGGGTCGCGACGTGGTTCTCGAACCAGGGCTCGTCGTGTGTCAGGCGCCAGGTTATCTCCTCTTCCTTTATGCCGGCCAGCCGGGAGAGGAGGCGTCCGGCGAGGGCGAAAGACCTCTTCCAGCCGATGCTCTGGAGGCGGGACTTCTGTCCGGGGAGGGCGTTACGCAGGGGCGAGCAGACCGCCTGGTAGACCGGGCTACTTACGTAACCGTCGCGGAAGGTCGCTTCGGCCAGGTAGCCGTGGTGCACGTCGCCGGAGAGGATGATCATGGAGGATGGGGGAACACCCTTCTCCCCGCCTCCTACGCGTTGGATCAGGTCGGTGAGCGCGACGAACGAGTCGTGGAACGAGGCCCACTGGTCGAGGTCCTCGGAGCGCCGGATCCTCTCGCCCCACCCCGCCGCCCACGAGCCCCACACGCCCCGGCACACCGCCTCGTTCCAGGCCTGCAGGTGATGCATGCCGGGGCCGAGCAGGACCGGGAGCGAGGTGCCGAAGAGGAGGTGGTCGAAGCCGCCGGTCGCCTGCTCCTCGATCCAGCGCCATTCCTCGGCGTCCACGATCGCCCGGCTCCCCTCGTCGAGCACCCGCCCGCCCCGGGAGTCCATGACGACGAGGCGGGTGTTGCCGAAGTCCCGATGGAAGCTCCAGCGGGTTCCCCCGGGCTCACGGTGGGTCCGGTAGGCGAACTCGCGCAGCAGGGGCCAGGCGTCGTCCGAGTTCCGGACCTTCGCGAAGAGGTCGTTACTGGAGAGTTCCTGCGGGGACAGGTTGCCGAGGTGCTGGTAGACCCAGTACGAGGCGTGGCCGCCGATGATCTGGTCGTTCCACCAACGGTGGGCCCGCGTCTCCTCCAGCCAGGCTCCGGAGATGTTCCAGTCGTCCGAGACCTCGTGGTCGTCGAAGATCATGGCCGACGGTACGGTGGAGAGGAGCCACCTTATGGCCGGGTCCCCCCACGAGTCCCGGTACAGGCGCGCGTATTCCTCGAAATCCGCGACCACCTCTCCGGGAGGTATCCCTGTGTCGCGCCGCGAGCGGATGAAGTCGAGCGTGCTCTGCGGCGGCTTGTGGGCGTAGATCTGGTCCCCCAGCAGCACCAGCGCGTGCGGCAGATCCTCCGCCGGCTCGTCTCGCAGCCGCATCGCCATCGCGTAGAGTGCGTCTACCCCGAGGCCCCGCGCGTCCTCCTCGTGGCTCAACGTGTAGGGCGGCTCGTGGGCAGCGGAGATCCGGCAGGAGCCGAAGACGAGCTTCACGGTCTCCCCGTCGGCTCTCGTTCGGATCACACTCGGCGGAAACGGAGATCCCGGCTCCGGCCACCTCCTCTCGTCGTCGAGCGCGACCTCGTACTCCCGCCAGGATCCCGGCTCGAGTTCCGTTACGTGAACGAGTGCGTAGTGGTGCCCGCCGACGCGGAAGGTGCGCGAGCGGTGGGTCGAGCCCTCGAACGAGCCTTCGACGAACACCTCGACCTCGCAAGGGGCGTCGGTCTCCACCCAGATGGTGGCGTCAGAGGGGCCCGCGTACCGTAGGAGAGGTCCGAGGACGAGTTCAGGCATCGGCGCTCATTCTACCCGCTGTCTCTTCGTCGGGCTTCTGGGCGCGGCCCCTTAGAGGAGATGAACGGGAACGAGCTCCAGATCGGCACCGCGGGTCCGGCGGTTCGCGCTGGTGGAGCCAGTTCGCCATCGGGGGTGCGTCCGTTAAAATGGTCTGCATGGAGACTAAGCAACGGGTATTCAGTGGGATCCAGCCGAGCGGCAACCTTCATCTGGGCAACTACGTTGGTGCGCTCAAGAACTGGGTGGCCATACAGGACGACTACGAGAACTACTTCTGCATCGTGGACCTGCACGCGATCACGGTCCCTCAGGACCCGAAGGTCTTGCGGCAGAAGATCCGGGAGGTCGCGGCGATCTACCTCGGCTCCGGCCTCGACCCGGAGAAGTGTGTGATCTTCCGCCAGAGCAAGGTCAGCGGGCACGCGGAGCTCTGCTGGCTCCTCAACTGTGTGGCGCGCTTCGGCGAGCTCTCGCGCATGACGCAGTTCAAGGACAAGACCCGCAAGGGCGGGGTCGAGTCGGCGAGCGCGGGGCTCTTCGACTATCCCGTGCTCCAGGCGGCGGACGTGCTCCTGTACAACGCGCACCTCGTCCCCGTGGGCGAGGACCAGCGCCAGCATCTGGAGCTCATGCGGACGCTGGCCCGGAGGTTCAACCACCTCTACGGGGAGACCTTCGTGGTGCCGGAGGCCATGATCCCCCCGACCGGCGCCAGGGTGATGGCGCTCGACGCACCGGAGGAGAAGATGAGCAAGAGCTCCCCGAGGCCGAGCAGCTACGTCGCCATCCTCGACGATCCCGACACCATCCGGAGGAAGATCCGGCGCGCCAAGACGGACTCGGGGACCGAGATCCGGGCCGTCCCCGAGAAGCCCGCCATAACCAACCTGCTCGACGTCTACTCGTCGATGTCCAACAAGCCGGTGGCCGAGATCGAGGCGAAGTACGAAGGCAGGGGCTACGGCGACCTCAAGAAGGACCTCGCCGAAGTGGTGGTTGAGGGCCTCGCCCCCGTCCGGGAGCGGGCCCTCGAGCTGCTGGACAACCCCGCCGAGCTGGACGACCTGCTGGAGTCCGGCGCGAGGCGGGCGCACGAGGCGGCGCGGCCCGTGCTGGAGAGCGCGTGGGCCAAGATGGGCCTCGATTAGTGGAGGAGACGAAGGCCAGGATCCTCAAGGTCCTCACCGCCATCCCGCAGGGCGTCCTCTACTCGACCACCGACTGGCACCGGCTCCTCGGCGAGGACAAGCGGGAGATCCGGCACGCTTTAGACGAGCTCGAGGCGGAAGATCGAATTGAGATCATAAAGAGCGAGGCCGGACGCTCGGACAAACCGCTCCACAAGCTCAAGGAGGCAAACTGATGGAAGCCCGCTACATCGTGGACGAAAGCGGCAAGCGCGTGAGCGTCATCCTGCCCATCGAGGAGTACGAGAGCATGCTCGAAGAACTCGAAGAACTCGAGGACATCCGGGCCTACGACGAGGCCAAAGCGGCCCTCGAAAGGGGTGAGGATGAGGTTATACCCCTCGATCAAGCGATGCAGGAGATACGAGAAGGAAAAGTAACCGGCGACTGATGGCCTACTCCGTAGGCGTTCAGCGGAGGGCACAGAAGCAAATAGCTCGACTCTCGGCGACCACACAAGACCGCATAGAGAATGTCCTCCAAGCCCTCGCGGATGACCCGCGCCCTCGCAACAGTTGTAAGCTCCGGGGACGAGAGAGCCTACGTCTGCGCGTTGGCGACTACCGCGTAATCTACGAAGTAGACGACGACCGACAAATGGTAACCGTCTTCCAGGTCGGGCACCGAAGAGACGTCTACCGCCGAGGATAAGAGTGCGACGCCTCCAGGCAACGCTCGACCGCGTAGACCGCAAGGGCTACGGGGCCTACAGGGACCTCCAGGGCACCTACGACCTCGGAGGTTTCTCTCTCTTCATAGACAGGGTGCAGCGCGACCCGTTCGCCCCGCCGTCCCTGGTGCGGGTCCGCACGAAGGAGAACCGCTTCGACCGCGAGCTGTTCGGAAATCCCGTGCGCCGGGTCGCCTTCGAGGACTTCCTCACCAGGAGCGTGGAGGCGGCTATCCGGAAGGTCGTGCGAGGAAACCGCGGCTCGGGCGGGAGCGGGCGCGTGGAGATACAGCGGACCTCCCAGGTCGTTCTCCCGCGCACCTCGATTGTCGTCGCCCCCGAGCACATCGAGGCCCGCATGGCGGTCGGCTTGCCGGCGCGGGGCCGTACGGTGGACGCCCGCGCCGCCCGCACGATGCTGCTGGAGGAGCTTCCGGAGGTCGTGCGCCGCGCGCTCGTTCCGGAGGGCGGCGTGGAAGCGGCCCGCGCCAGGCTCCACGTCGAGACCGTGGAGGACGCCGAGCATCTGCGGGACCTTCTGCCTTCTCTGGACCTCGTCGCGTTCGTGGCCGACGGTTCCATCCTGCCGCGCGAGAGCGGGGCGAGTGATAGACCGCTACGCGAAGGCGCGGTACCGTTCCGAAGCCCGGAAAAATTGCGGGTCTCCGTCGGGCTGCCTAACCGGGGTGAGGTCTTTGGGATGGGGGTCCCGGAGGGCGTCACGCTCGTGGCGGGGGGCGGTTTCCACGGGAAGAGCACGCTGCTGTCGGCGCTCTCGTGGGGGGTCTACGACCACGTGCCGGGGGACGGCCGGGAGTTCGTCGTGTCGCGCCCGGACGCGGTGAAGATAAGGGCCGAGGACGGCCGGAGCGTCGCGGGGGTGGACATCTCGGCAATGATTGGGGAGCTCCCCGGCGGGAGGTCCACCCAAGACTTCTCGACGCCCAACGCCTCCGGGTCCACCTCTCAGGCGGCGAACATCGCTGAGGCACTGGAGATCGGGACGTCGCTCCTCCTCGTGGACGAGGACACGAGCGCGACGAACTTCATGATCCGGGACGAGAGGATGCGCGAGCTGGTCCGTAGGGAGCCCATCTCTCCCTTTATTGACCTGGTGCGCCCGCTCCACCGAACTCTGGGCGTCTCGACGGTCGTGGTCGTGGGGGGTGTAGGCGACTACCTCGACGTGGCCGACCGTGTGATCCTGATGGAGGACTACGAGCCCGAAGACGCCACACCGCGCGCGCAGGAGATCGTCGCGGAGTTCCCGCCCCGCGCCCCGCTCGGGGAGAGGGAGATGCGTCCACCTAGAGGCCGCCGCGCCCGGGCCTCCTCCATAGACCTCAGGCGCGGCAGGCGCGAGACCGCCCGGGGCAAGGGTCTCCATACGATCGAGCTTGGTCGGGAGCGCGTGGACCTCTCCTACCTCGAGCAGCTCGCGGAGGCCGGCCAGACGGAGGCTACAGCCCGCATCATCGGGGAGTTCGCCGCCGCGGGCGAGAGCCGCAGCGTGAAGCGGGTCGTAGAGGAGGCGCTGGACTCCGTCTCCAGAGGCGGCCTCGACTCTTTAAGCGGTTTCAAGGGACACCCCGGAGAACTGAGCCTGCCGCGGGCGCAGGAGGTGGCGGCGGCTATAAACCGGGCCCGCTCGCTGGAGGCCGTCCCCGAGGAGGGTTGACGGGGGTCACGACCATCCCGAGCCCCGATGGACACAAACGGGGAGCCGGCCGATGGCCGGCTCCCCGGGGGACGACGCTCCGAGCGGGTTAGGCCTGCTGCTCCTGGCGCCGCGCCTGCTCCTCGACCTGTTCCTGCTCTTCCAGCATCGGCCGCTCCTCCGGGATCTGGACGTCGTTGACCGTTATGTTGACCTCCGTGACCCTCAGCCCGAGCAGGCTCTCCACCCGGTTAATGACGTTGCGGCGCACGGCCTCGCTTAGCTGCGGGATGGACTGGCCGTACTCGACGGCCATCGTCAGGTCGATGGCCGTCTCCTCCTCGCCGACCTCGACGCTGACGCCGCGGGTGTAGCCCGCGCCCGAGCTGCCGGTCACGCTCTGCAGGAAGCTCCCGACGGCCGCGCCGGTGCCGCCGCTCATCTGTACCTTCTCCACCTCCTGGGCCGCGATGCCGGCGACCTGCTGGACCACCGAGGGCGCTATCGTTGTGCGGCCGCGGTCGCTGTGCAGCGGGCTCTGCCGCTCCCTGTCATCACTCCGTTCGGTCATGCTTCTCCGTCCTTTCCTCCGGAAGCTTTGTTCACGCCAGAGCGCCGTACCGGCCCGGTCGTCCGCCGGCACCGCCTCCAAGCTCGTCCCTTCCTCTAGGATCTCCCCTTATCCTCAAGGAGCCTCTCCGCGCGCTCCTCGAGCCTCGTCAGGCGCCCATCCAGCCGGTCCAGGCGATCGTCCAGCCTGTCGCTGACCTCTCCCTGCCGGTCTATGCGATCCCCGAAGCGGCCCCGGTCGCGATCCCTGAGGCGGTCCACCCCTTCGTCGAGGCGATCCCGCTCACCTCCGCCTCTCCTCCTGTCCACGCGATCTTCTCCTCTCCTGTTCCTCTCCTGGGCACCCGACTACACCATTCGCCCTGTCTCTGTACCCCATAGAGACCAGGGATAACCACCCGTTCGACCCAGTTTACCCACCTGTCGCGCCTCCCGCTCGCGGTGGCGCCCGGTGAGATGAGAGATGCACGTCGGAGTTGCCCAACGCTGGTATCATTGGGCATACTTTCCAGACGGGAGTAGCGTGAGCGAAGGTTTGATGGAAGACGCCGGCCTCGAAGAGAATACGCCGCGGGAGACGGAGCCTCCCTGGTTTAGGCTGCGGGCCGTGCTCGTGCACCTTTACACGGCGAGTGGGGCGGTGCTGGCGCTCCTGATCCTGGTCGCCGCCTTCCAGGGTGAGGCTGTGATGGCGCTGTGGTTGATGCTGGCGTCGCTCATCATCGACAGCACCGACGGCCTCCTGGCCCGCCGCTTCCGGGTTAGCGAGGCGCTCCCCTTCTTCGACGGTGCCCTGCTGGACAACATCGTGGACTACATGACCTACGTCTTCGCCCCCATGATCCTCCTGTGGAGCGGTGGCTATCTGCCCTCGGGGAATATTGGCGTGGTCCTCGCAGCGTTGCCGCTCCTGGCGTCGAGCTACCAGTTCTGCCGGGTGGACGCCAAGACGGACGACCACTTCTTCCTCGGTTTTCCGAGCTACTTCAACGTCCTCGCCTTCTACGCCATCGTGTTCGAACCGGGGCCGGGTCTCCTGGCCGTGGTGCTCGTCGTCTGCTCGCTGCTCGTCTTCGTCCCCGTGCGCTACGTCTACCCGACGCGCACGGTCGCCTTCCGCAAGCTCTCGCTCACGCTCACCGCGCTCTGGCTCGTGAGCTACGCGGTGATCCTCTTGGAGATGCCCGATCCCGACCCCCTGATCCTGGGCTTCTCGATCTTCTACCTGGTCTACTACTTCGGCCTCAGCCTCTACCTTTCCGGCAAGATGCTCGAGGCGCGCCGCCTGAGGCAAGAGACCGAAGCCTCCTAGCGCGGCTCCGAAAGCCAAAGAGGTCACTATGAACGGGCACGCCATCGGTTTCTCGGAAGACCTCCTGATCCGGGCCATCGAATCGAACGGAGAAGAGTTCCTGCTCGCGCTCGGGCGCGCCGCGGGTGCGGAGGAGCGCGACGACGGGCGGGTGCGGTGGGCCATCGGGAACTGCCCGATCGACTACCACAACTGCGTGGTGCGCGCCGAGCTGACCCCCGAGGAGGCCGACGGTGTGATCCTCGAGTCGCTGGAGCGGTTCCGGGTTCGCGGGGTACCAGGGTCCTGGCACGTCGGGCCGTCGATGCGACCGCCGGATCTCGGCGAGCGCCTCCTGGCGCACGGCTTCGACTACGGCGGCGACGACATCGGAATGGCGGTGGACCTTTCGGCGCCGCGCGAGGACCTTTCCGTCCCCGGAGATCTCACCGTCGAGCGGGTCCGCGACGAAAGAGACCTGGCGGCGTGGAGAGACACGCTCGCCGCCAGCTTCGGCGAGGGTCCGGTCGAGGCGGAGTGGGTCGGGGAGATGTACCGGCGTGTCGGCCTCGGCGACGATGTGCCGTGGCGCCACTACCTCGGACGGCTGGACGAGGAGCCGGTTGCGACCTCGACGCTGTTCCTGGGCGCGGGCGTCGCCGGGATCTACTTCGTCTGCACCGCCGAGCGGGCCCGGCGGCGGGGCATCGGCGCGGCCATTACGCTGGCACCGCTGCACGACGCACGCGAGATGGGCTACCGGGTCGGCGTCCTGGGATCTTCGGAGATGGGTTACCCGGTCTACCGCCGGCTGGGATTCCGGGAGTACTGCAGGATCGGCCTCTACGAGTATCACTCGGCGCCCGCCGGTCGATAAAGGGTGCCGCGAATCGGGGATGCTTTGACGCGCCGCCGCGCCGTTGCTACGCTCACCGGGGTTCGTACACACCATGAGGAAGGAACGGTAGTGGCACTGAACGAGGCGCTACTGAGACGCTTGATCGAGACGCCCGGCGTGTCGGGCCGGGAGGAGCAGCAGCGGCGGATCGCCCACGACGAGCTCAGCACTTTAGCCGACGAGGTCCGCACCGACTCTTTGGGCAGCGTCATCGGAACCAAGCGGGGGCGCGACGACGTACGCGTGATGATCGCCGCGCACTCCGACGAGATCGGCTTCCTCGTCAAGTACATAGACGAGAAGGGTTTCCTGAGGCTCCAGACTCTAGGGGGCCACGATCCTGCGAACATGGTCTCGCAGCGCGTCCTCGTCACGACCGCGGACGGTACGACGCTGCGGGGAGCGTTGCAGCCCGCCCGCAAGCCGCCGCACCTCGCCCGGGGCGAGGAACAGAAGCTGCCGAAAGCGCACGAGTTCTTCGTGGACCTCGGCATGGGCGCCGACGAGGTCAAAGAGAGGGTGCGCGTAGGCGACTACGTGACGATGGACCGCACGTTGGAGCGGGTGGGCGGCAACTACGTGGGCAAAGCGATGGACGACCGTGTCGGCGTGTTCGTGATGATCGAAGCCCTGAGGGCGATGGAGGAGCACGAGGCGACGATCTTCGCGGTGGCGACCTCTCAGGAGGAGGTGGGCCTGCGCGGCGCCGAGGCGAGCGGCTCTGCCCTCGAGCCGACGGTCGTCGTTGCGCTGGACGTCACGCTCGCGATCGACGTTCCGGGCGGGGGGGACGAGAACACCATCACCGAGCTCGGCGAGGGCGCCGCGATCAAGATCATGGACGGCTACTCCATCTCCCACCCGAGGCTCATCGAGCACTTCCGACGCGTAGCAGAGCGCGAGGGGATCTCACACCAGATGGAGATCCTGCCTGCCGGCGGTACTGACGCGGGCGGCGTCCAGCGGCTCCACGGCGGCATCCCTGCCATCACGCTCTCCGTCCCCTGCCGCTACGTCCACACCCCGAACGAGATGGTGAGCGCCTCAGACGTTCAGGCCTGCATTACCCTCCTCGCCCGCTACCTGGAGGAGGCCCACATCGGCGACTACTCGCTGTAGCGAAACGAAGCCCGGAGTACTATTGATTGCCGGTAGCGCATGCCACACGTAGCGGGAAGGGGTCGCATGCCCGACGAACCGACGCTCTCCACTGCCGCCTTCGGACGCGCCTTTCGGGCCTTCCTGGAGCAATCGGTGAGCGAGCAGGCTACCGAGGAGCCGCCGTTCGTGACGCGGCTCGCGGAGCACCTCGGCGCGAATCCTCGCGAGCTGCCGATAGTCGCCGAGCAGTTCTCCGCCATCGAGCACCCCAACGTACAGGTCGCGCTGGACGTCTGGGCCCGGGGCGAGGGCCGCTCGGCGGAGCTCCTCGGAATGTCCGCAGAAGAGAAGCGTTACGCCGGGCTCGGGATGGCGGACCTGATCTCGCCCGTTCGCGGCGGCCTGATGGGCGACAGGGCCCCGCAGCCCGGGCCCGTGGACTACGCGAACGTCGCCGTCGCCCGCGGGCGTACCATGACCTGCGTCCAGCACGGACTGTACCTGCTCCGCGACGGGGAGCGGCCGCTCGCCGTCCTCGTCAACGGTCCGACGCGGTTCGGAGAGATGCCGCAGGTCTCCGTAGAGGTGATGTCCCCCGAGCCGCGCGGCGACTACGTTTCTCGCCGGACTGCGCGAGGACATGCACCATCACAACGTCTACCGCGGTCAGGTCCTGGCCCTCGGCAACCCGCACGGGCCCTTCGGTCACGGCGGGGAGATGGTCGAGTTCCCGGCCTTCCCGGAGATAGACCGTGACTCCGTCGTGCTGCCCGACGGGGTGCTGGAGCGGATAGAGCGCCACACCATCCGCTTCTCCGAGCACGCCGAGAAGCTCCTTGCGGCGGGCCGGCATCTCAAGCGGGGACTACTCCTGCACGGCCCTCCGGGCACCGGCAAGACGCTCACGGCCATGTACCTCGTCGGAAGGATGCCGGGGCGAACGGTGCTCGTCCTCTCCGGGCGAAGCTACGGGCTCGTGGCTCCGGCCTGCGAGCTGGCCCGCAACCTCCAACCCTCGATGGTGATCCTCGAAGACGTGGACCTCGTCGCCGAGGAGCGCGGGATGGGACCGATGGGCGAGAACCCCCTGCTCTTCGAGCTCTTGAACGAGATGGACGGCCTCGCCGAGGACGCCGACGTCGTCTTCCTGCTCACCACCAACCGTCCCGATCTGCTCGAGCCCGCGCTCGCCACGCGCCCCGGCCGCGTAGATCAGGCCACCGAGATCCCGCTCCCCGACGCCGATGGCCGCAGGCGTCTGATCTCCCTCTACGGTGACGGCCTCAACCTGCGCCTCGAAGACCCGGACCCCGTCGTCGCCCGCACCGAAGGCGTGAGCCCCGCCTTTATCAAGGAGCTGCTGCGTAGAGCGGCCCTCATCGCCGCGGAAGAGGGCGGCGATCTCGTGGTCGAAGACCGCCACGTCTCCGAGGCCCTCGACGAGCTCGTCATCGCCGGCGGCACCCTCACCCTGCGTCTGCTCGGCGGCGAAGGCCCGATACCGCCGACGCGCTAGCACGTACGGATCGGGAGGAAAGGAAGCGTAGATGCCTTTCCGGATCGGCCACACGACCTGCCCGTCGCTGCCTACCGGGTCGGCGCATCGTGTCTCCATCGAGAGACCCGATGGCTCGCTTTAACGAGCAAAAAGCCCCGGCTAGGGCACCATGCACCGGGGATCATTAGATGCCCTCGGTTGTCCTCACGCCCCGCATCAGCCTGGCAACGGAGAACTCCATGTCTCCGACGCGATCGGCGAGCGTGAGCTTCGCCCCACACTCGCACGCGAAGGAGCTGCGTCCTTCCGAGTACCAATCGTCCTCGCGGCCCAGGAGCACCACCCGATCCCCGCAGGCTCTACACCTGAGGACGATGTGATCCGAAAGCTCCAGCTCCGAAATACGCTGCACGTAAACCCCCTTCCGATACCGCTTCGGGCACAGGTTCGCACGACGGCGAGACATGCGCACCGTCAACCACCTTGAACTTGACGGTGGTTACGCTTGAGCCTCGATGTCCTCGATGCCAGGTAACGATGTGATCGAGATTGAGGGTTCGCAGTCCGGACGTAACAGGCGACACCCTCGTGACGCTGAACATCGGCGGAGGAAGAGCCCCAGAAGCAGGGAGAGCGAAGGTTAGGAGCCGGGAGAGTGGGTACCGGTCCCTCTCGCAAACCCGCCCACACCCTGGGGAGGCGGCGGTACAGTCGTCCTCCGCAGGACGCCTGGCTTTCGGATAGATCCCGGAGCTCGCGCAGACTGCGGCCTCTGCCGAGCCAGGTCTTTCCCCCGCCGGCGGATGAGTTAGCATGGAGGTTCTTGAAGGAGAACCGAGGAGACACGAGTGACGCACAAGACGTACGACCACCCACCGGAGATGGCGCTCGATCCCGCGAGCGAGTACTACGCCAACCTCGTCACCGAGAAGGGTACTATCAGGATCAGGCTCTTCTCAGAAGAAGCGCCGGAGACCGTCAACAACTTCGTGTCTCTGGCGCGGGACGGCTACTTCGACGGGACCACCTTCCACCGCGTCATAGAGGGCTTCATGGCGCAGGGGGGCGACCCGACGGGCACGGGGACCGGCGGTCCGGGGTACAGTATCCCCGACGAGTTCCACCCCGGCCTCAGGCACGACAAACCCGGCGTCCTCTCGATGGCGAACGCCGGCCCGAACACCGGCGGCTCGCAGTTCTTCATAACCCACGTGTCGACGCCGTGGCTGGACGACCGGCACGCCGTCTTCGGCGAGATCGTCGAGGGGATGGACGTGGTGAACGCCATCCGCGAGCGCGACCCCCAGCGCGACCGCGAGCCGGGCGACCAGATAGAACGCGTGGAGGTCGAGGAGACCCCCCGCCGGTAGGCAATCCCCCGGGTGCGAATTTACAGCCCCGCAGGAAGGGCACGGTCGATAGACAACCTGCGCGAAGATGAGGCCGCTGCCGCTTGGAAATCCCCATATGTGGACTTGGAGGTTGTAAGGTATGTGCCAGCGGCCTCCTGTACATTTTCGCCGCTATCGTAGTAGAACACAACATGTGACGGGTAAAATTCTGCTCCGGCCCAAATATGGTGTCTTGCGTGCTAGTACCGGGTGCTAGTACTGCACAGGGTATGTCGAATATGGGTCAAGCATGTTTCTGTTGTTATGCACGTCGGTTGTGTTCGGGCGTGCTGCGTAGACGAAGGGAGGATGTATCTTGTCCGATCAAGAGCGTTCACACGGGCGGGTCGAGCCCGAGGCGGAGCGTCCGGGGATAGTGGAGGGCTACGGGATAAGTCCGGACGAGGCGGGGTTGTTGCCGTGGAGCTACGTGGACGAACGGATGGAGCGCTCGCGCAACTACTGGATCGGGACGACGCGGCCGGACGGACGGCCGCACGCGGCGCCCGTGTGGGGTGTGTGGCTCGATGGGGCTCTCTACTTCGGCACGGACCGGCGCTCGATGAAGGCGCGCAATCTAAGGGCGAACCCGGAGATGGTGGTCCACCTCGAGAGCGGCGACGAGTGCGTCATCCTGGAGGGCGTCGCGGAGGAGGTCGGGGACCGGTCCCTGCGCCGGCGGGTAGGAGAGGTCTACGCCGCGAAGTACGGTATCGACGCTTCAGGCGACGCCGGACCACCGATTTACGGCTTGCGGCCGCGCGTCGCGTTCGCGTGGACGGAGAGCAACTTTCCCGAGACCGCGACCCGCTGGCGTTTCGGCCGTCTGGCCCACGTCTAGGGCACGTCCCTAGGGGCGCGCCCTAAGGCACGCCC
>Ga0126313_10001067_pt1 | contig 14099 bp, 14 predicted proteins | sample Plot105A_FD_89954 | JGI IMG/M metagenome (GOLD analysis project Ga0126313, IMG submission 89954) | Serpentine soil microbial communities from UC McLaughlin Reserve, CA, USA - Plot105A | ecosystem: Environmental > Terrestrial > Soil > Grasslands | place: USA: UC McLaughlin Reserve, Lake County...
CCGCCTCCATCCCGTAGGAGGCGGCCGAGGGATCGTGCTCGTACTCGAGGACGCGGTGCTCGACGCCGGCCCTGCGCGCGGCGGTGGTCGCCGGGGTGTCGCGACCCGCCATGGCGAACGACAGTACCCGGGCGCTCACCGCCCGTGGCGGCGGTCGCTGGCCTCACGGTCGCGCCGGCGCTCGCGCATGTCGCGGTAGATCTCGCGGTGGAACGAGCGCTCGCGGGCCCGCCGCTCGCGCCTGACCTGCGCGGTGTCGAGCAGTGGCACCGGCGCGTCGGCGTCCTCGAGCGGGGCCACGAGCCGCAGGCCCGGCGTGTCGATCAGGAGCGCGCCGCCCGGCAGCGAGACGAGCTCGCGGCGCACAGTGGTGTGCCGGCCGCGATCGTCGCTCGCGCGGATCGGCGCCGTCGCCTGGCGCTCGGCGCCGAGCAGCGCGTTGAGCAGCGTCGACTTGCCGACGCCCGAGGTGCCGAGCAGGACGGCCGTCCGGTCCGGCGCCAGCCGGGCGCGCACGGCGTCGACGCCGACGCCGGCGGGGACGCTCACGGGCACGACCGGAGTGCCGTCGAGGCCGGCCTGCACCTGGGCCGCGAGGCCGTGCGAGTCGGCGGCGAGGTCGGCCTTCGTGAGCAGCACGACCGTCTCCACCTCGCCGCGCGCGGTGATCGCGAGGAAGCGCGCCAGGCGCCGGGGCTTCAGGTCGCGGTTGGCCGAGGTCGCGAGCAGCGCGAGGTCGACGTTGGCAGCGAGCACCTCGGCGCGGCCGCCATCGCCCCGGCGCGCGATGACGCCCCGGCGGGGCAGCACCGCGCGGACGGGCCCGCCGGGGAGCGCGGCAACGAAGTCGCCGGTCGCGGGGCTCGCGCCGGCGCGGCGCAGGCGGCCGGCCAGCGGCGCGCTCCACGCGGCGGCGCCGTCGTCGACGAGCGCGCGCCCGCGGTCGACGGCGATGACGCGCGCCGGCACGAGGGCGGGGTCGCCGAGCGACCGCAGGTCGGATTCGAGGTCCGCGCGCCAGCCGAGGCGCGCGAGGGGATGCGATGACACGTGAGGCTCCTTCGAAGGACGAACGGGCGACCGCCGGACGGCGGCATCCGGCGGCTCAGGCGCGGAGGTCCCGGCCGCGCGCGGCGGCCGGGCCGCTCAGCGGCCCGCGGCGGGAAGAAGCTGTGAGGTGCGGGTGCGCAGAGGCCTTCGCCGCCGACGATACCCCGCGGCGCGAGCTCCGGAAGGGCGGTTAGCCCCCGTCTCGGAGCGCTAGCGTCCCGGGTCCTCGGTGGTCCGCCCACCGGCGCCGCCCACGTCGCCCGGCGTGCCCTCGCCGGCCGGCGACGGGCCGCCCGCGGGCACGTCCGCGCGGTCGACGTCGCCGGGCGGATCGCCCTTCGGCGTGGCCGGGACGTCGTCGGCTGGCGCGTCGCCGCGCTCGACCTCGACCCCGAACGGGTCGGCCGGCCCGCCGACCGCCCCGCCGCCCATCGGCTCCGGGGTGTCCTCGGTGCGGGTCGGCCCGTCGCCCTCGCTGCGCTCGCCCATGACTGCGTGCCTCCTGGTCGCGTGGTTGTCCGCAGGCGGTCCTGCCCGCCAGGGCGGGACCGCCATGCGCGACGACTCGCAGAGGTCCCGGGCTGCGCCGTCCCGGTGCCGGTCGGCTGCCGCCGCGGGACGACGGCGGGCAGGCCGCCACGTATCCGTAGGAGCGAATGTCAAGCGCGGCGCTCGTAGAATCGCCTTGGCCCCACGACGGAACGGAGACGCCGCCTCATGCCCGCACGGCCGGCGACCGCAGTGCCCGAACGCCAGCGCGACGCCGCGCGCACGCGCTGCGCGGGCGGGCGGGCCGCGGGAGTGTTCCGCCGCGACGACGTCGATGCGGTCGACGTGCACATGATGGCGAGCGCCTTCTGTGTGTTCCGGGTCGCCAACCGCCACACGTTCGGCACGATCTTCATGCGTGACCTGACCGCGCCGGAGCTGCGCGACCACGACCGCCGGATGCTCGGCGACGTGGTCGTCGAGTACCTCAGCGCCGACGGAGGCCCCGGGGTGCCGTGACGCCGCGGGGCACCGACTGGAGCCTGGCCCTGCTCGTGACGGTCGGCGTCGCGACCGGCCTGGCGACGTGGTTCGCCGGCTCGCCGCAGAGCGCCTGGGTGTTCGCCGCGCACGGGGCGCTCGGCACGGCGCTGGCGCTCGTGCTGGGGTGGAAGCTGCGGCGGGTGTGGCCGCGGATCGCCGCGCCGCGGCGGTGGGACGGACGGACGGGCGCCGGCCTGGGGGCGCTGACGCTCGTCGCGCTCGCGCTGGGCAGCGGCTACGCCTGGTCGACGGGCCTGAACGCGGCCTTGGGCGGGATGACGCTGCTCGGCTGGCACGTGCTGCTCGGCGCGCTGCTGGCGGCGCTGGTCCTCGCGCACGCGGGCATGCGCGCGAGGCGCCCGCGCGCCGTCGATCTGCGCAGCCGGCGCCAGCTCCTCGTCGCCGGCGCGGTGGGCGCCGGGGCGGTCGCCGTCTGGGCGGTGCAGCGCCCGGTCCAGCGCGCGCTCAGGCTGCCGGGGGCGCGGCGGCGGTTCACCGGCTCCTACGACGCCGGCTCGTTCACCGCCAACGACTTCCCGGTCACGTCGTGGGTGGCGGACCACCCGCGCGCGCTCGACCCGGCCGCCTATCGCCTCGCGGTGGTCGGCGCGGTGAGGCGGCCGCGGGCGCTCGCGCTCGCCGACATCGCCCGCGGCGACGAGCTCACCGCCACGCTCGACTGCACGGGCGGCTTTCACTCGACGCAGCGCTGGCGCGGCGTGCGGCTCGGACGCCTGCTCGACGAGGCGGGCGTCCGTGACGGCGGTGGCCACGTGCGCGTGGTCTCGCACACCGGCTACCGCTGGGGCTTCGCGCTCGCCGACGCCCGCGACCTGCTGCTCGCCACCCACGTCGGCGACGAGCCGCTGTCCCACGGCCACGGCGCCCCGTGCCGCCTCGTGGTGCCGGGGCACCGCGGCTTTCAGTGGGTGAAGTGGGTGACGCGGGTCGAGGTCCACGAGGACCCCGACGTCGGCGCCGCCGCGTCGACGGTGTGGAGCAGCCTCACCGCGGAGGGTCGGGGGCGCTGAGCGCGACCGCGGCTCGCTCAGCGCGGCGGCGCCGAGCGCGCGCTCAGCACCGCCTCGGCGGCGTGCAGCGCGAGCGCGCAGTCGATCAGCTCGATGACGTCGGCCTCGGGCCCGATGGCCTCGGCCTCGGCCGTGGCCCGGTCGAACGCCGCGCGGCGCTCGGCGAGCTCGGCCTCGGCGCGGGCGGCGGCGGTGTCGGCGCGCTGGGTGAGCATGGGCCTAGCCTCCCGGACCGGGACGCCGAGCGCCACGGACAGTCCGGCGAACACGCGGCGGGCCGCGCCCGACCGCCGGGCCAGGCGACCGGCGCGCCGGCGCTCAGGGGTAGAGCGTCTCCCCCGCCTCGAGCATCGTCACGAACTTCTCGATCCGCCGCGCCCGGGTCTCGGGGCGCTTCGCCGTCTGGATGCGATGCAGGATCGCGTAGCGGTTCTGGCTGTTGAGGGTGGCGAAGAACGCGGCCGCCGCGGGGCTGGCGTCGAGCGCGGCCTGCAGGTCGTCGGGCACGGTGGCGGTGCTCGGGGCGTCGTAGGCCGCGTCCCAGCGGCCGTCGGCCTTGGCGCGCTCGACCTCGCGCAGGCCGGCGGGCTGCATCCGGCCGGCCTCGATCAGCGCGGTCGCGAAGTCGCGGTTGCGCTTGGACCAGATGCTCCGCGCCCGCCGCGGCGTGAAGCGCTGCACGTAGGAGGCGTCGTCGACGCCGCGCGCCTGGCCGTCGATCCAGCCGAAGCACAGCGCGGCCTGGAGCGCCTCGAGGTACGTGACGCTCTCGACGCCGGAGCCCTGCTTCGCGAACCGGATCCACACGCCCGGCGTCGTGTCGTGGTGCTCGCGCAGCCACGCCTCCCACTCCTCGGCGGAGGCGAACGCGATCGTCTCGAGCTCGTCGGCGGCGGGCACGCCGCGAGCCTACGCGTCGCCGGCGTCGGCCAGCAGCCGGTCGACCTCGCGGCGCAGCAGCCCGAGCCGCGGGTCCTTGAGCAGCGGGATCTCGCGGCGCCGCCGGCGCACGGCGCCGAGGTCGAGGTCGGCGAGCACGAGCGCGGGCTCGCCGCGCGGCGCGAGCGCGACGACCCGTCCCCACGGGTCGACCACCTGCGAGCCGCCCCAGAACATGAGCCCGGCCTCCTCGCCGACGCGGTTGACGAACACGACGTAGGCCTGCAGGAAGCGGGCGTGGAAGCGCAGGAGGTCCGACCAGTCGCGCTCGACCTCGGCCGGATCGGTGCCGGTGCCCGGCTCGAGCGAGCTGCACGCCGGCACGACGAGCACGCGCGCGCCGTCGTGGACCGCCAGGAACGCGAGCGGTGGCTGCCAGGCGTCGTTGCAGATGAGGAGCGCCAGGCGCCCGAGCCGCGTGTCGAACGCGCGCAGCGCCGGGCCCTGGCTGAAGTGCTTGTGCTCCTCGAAGCGCCCGGAGGTGGGCAGGTGCGTCTTGCGCTGCACGTGCACCACCGCGCCGTGCTCGAGGTACAGCGCGCTGTTGTACGTCTGCACCGCGCCGTGCTCGACGCACCCGACGACGAGCGCGACGCGCAGGGTGCAGTCCCGGCCGGCCGTCATCGCGCCGCGTCAGGTCAGCCGGTTGGCCTCCAGGAACTGGCGGGCGACCTCCCTGGGCTGCTGCTTGTCGATGTCGACCGCCGCGTTCATCGTCGGGGCCTGCCTGCTGTCTGGGATCTGAGACACGCGTCGCTTGCGCGGGTCTGTTGCCCGGCGCAGACTTCGCCGCATGGCCAAGACGCGCACCCAGAGCGACCTGCGCTGCCGTGGCTGGCAGCAGGAGGCGGCGCTCCGCATGCTCGAGAACAACCTGCATCCGGACGTCGCCGAGAAGCCGTCGGAGCTCGTCGTCTATGGCGGGATCGGCAAGGCCGCACGCGACCACGCATCACTGGCGACGATCAAGCGCGAGCTCATGGCGCTCGGCGACGATGAGACGCTGCTCGTGCAGTCCGGCAAGCCGGTCGCGGTCTTCCGCACGCACGAGAACGCGCCGCGCGTCCTCATCGCGAACTCCAATCTCGTCGGCGACTGGGCCAACTGGGAGCACTTCCGGGAGCTCGATGCGGCCGGGCTAATGATGTACGGACAGATGACCGCAGGGTCGTGGATCTACATCGGCACCCAGGGGATCCTGCAGGGCACGTACGAGACGTTCGCGGCGGTGGCTCGCAAGCGGTTCGGCGGGTCGCTGGCCGGGCGGCTCGTGGTCACCGCAGGGCTCGGCGGCATGGGCGGCGCGCAGCCGCTGGCGATCACGATGTGCGATGGCGTCGCGCTGTGCATCGAGGTCGACCTGCACAGGATCGAGCGGCGGATCGAGACGCGGTACCTCGATGAGCGCGCGGCGGACCTGGACGACGCCCTCGCGCGCGCTGAGGCGGCGGTGCGCGACAAGCGGCCGCTGTCGATTGGGCTGCTGGGGAACGCGGCGGAGATCCTCCCCGAGCTCGCCCGCCGCGGCGTGAAGGTCGACGTCGTCACCGACCAGACGTCGGCGCACGATCCGCTCAACGGCTACATCCCCGCCGGCCACACGCTCGAGCAGGCCGATGCGCTGCGGGCATCGGATCCGTCCGGGTACCTGCGGCACGTGGGGGAGTCGGTGCTCGGTCACGTCGCGGCGATCCGGGACCTGCAGTCGGCCGGGGCCGAGGCGTTCGACTACGGCAACGCGCTGCGCGGGGTCGCGGCGGACCATGGCGACGCGCACGCGTTCGACTACCCGGGCTTCGTGCCGGCGTACATCCGGCCGCTGTTCTGCGAGGGCAAAGGTCCCTTCCGCTGGGCGGCCCTGTCGGGCGATCCCGCCGACATCGCGGCGACCGACGACGCGATCCTCGACCTCTTCGGCGACCAGGAGCACATCGCGCGCTGGATCACGATGGCCCGCGAGCGGGTCGCCTTCCAGGGGCTGCCGGCGCGGATCTGCTGGCTCGGCTACGGCGAGCGGCACCTGGCGGGCGTGCGGTTCAACGACATGGTCGCGTCCGGCGAGCTGCGCGCTCCGGTCGTCATCGGCCGCGACCACCTGGACTCGGGCTCGGTCGCTTCGCCGCAACGCGAGACCGAGGCGATGCGCGACGGCAGCGACGCGGTCGCCGACTGGCCGCTGCTCAACGCGCTGCTCAACACGGCGTCGGGCGCGACGTGGGTGTCGATCCACCACGGCGGCGGTGTCGGGATGGGCAAGTCGATCCACGCGGGACAGGTCATCGTCGCCGACGGCACTCCCGAGGCGGCCGACCGCATCTCGCGCGTGCTGACCGCCGACCCGGGCATGGGCGTCGTGCGCCACGTCGACGCCGGCTACGACGAGGCGATCGCGTTCGCCGAGGAGCACCCGGAGCTCAAGCTGCCGATGCTCGACCCCGAGCCCGCCGCGTGAGCTTCAGCATCGAAGACGCCGCGCAGGTCCTCCGGCCGCCGGAGGCCGGGCTTCCGTACCTCCGCTCGGACCGCGCCTCCGACCTGGGCGCCGAGCCGGGCTCGCTGGCGCTCGACGGCGACCGGATCGCGTCGTTCTCCGCCGACTCCGGCGCTCGGCAGCGGATCGACGCGCGCGGCTGCGCGGTCGTGCCCGGCTTCGTCGACTGCCATACGCATCTGCCGTTCGCGGGGTGGCGGGCGGAGGAGTACGCGATGAAGATCGCCGGCCGGCCGTACACGGAGATCGCCCGCGCCGGCGGCGGGATCCGCTCCTCCGCGCGCGCCCTCGGCGCGACCTCCGACGACGACGTGCTCGCGCAGGCGCGCGGCCTTGCGGCTGAGATGCTCGCGCACGGCACCACGACCTTCGAGACGAAGAGCGGCTACGGGTTGTCGATCGAGGCCGAGACCCGCGCGTTGCGCCTCGCCGGAGCACTCGCCGCGTCGGTCGCGCAGGACGTGACGTCGAGTGCGCTTGTTGCGCACGCCGTGCCCGACGGCTTCGACGCCGACGCCTGGCTCGACGCCGTCGAGCGGGCGCTGCCGCAGATGCTCGCGGCAACGACGGTGACCGCGCTCGACGTCTACGTGGAGTCGGTTGCGTTCACGAACGACCACCTGGCGCGGGTCGGCGCCCTCGCAGCCGCGCACGGCCTCGACCTGCGCGCGCACGTCGAGCAGTTCGCGCGCCACGGCTCCGTTCCGGTCGCGCTGTCCGCTCCCGCGCGGTCGCTCGACCACCTCTCGTGCGCGTCAGCGGAGGACGTCGCCGCGCTGGGGGCGGCCGAGTGCGCCGCGGTGCTGCTCCCGGGCGCCGAGGTCATGGGTGCCGAGGAGCTGGCCCCGGGCCGCGAGCTCGCCGACGCGGGCGCCATCGGCGTCCTCGCCACCGACGCGAACCCGGGCACGTCGCCGATCGTCTCGATGCCGCTCATCATCGGCCTCGCGGTCCGGCGGTACCGCTGGACGGCGCTCGAGGCGCTCCTCGCGTCGACCCTGAACGCCGCCTGGGTGCTCCGGCGCTCCGACGCGACCGGCTCGCTCGAGGTCGGCAAGCGCGCCGACGTGCTGGTCATCGACGGCCCGATCGAGTCGGTTCCGTACCGGCTCGGCCACAACCCGGTCGCCTTCGCGTTCGCCGGCGGCGAGCTCGTCTACGCCCGCCCCGACCAGGCCTGGCGCCTCGCGTCGTGATCACGGCCGATGACATCGAGGCGCGCCTCGCCGGACTCGACGCCATCGGGGCGACGGACGCCGGCTTCCACCGGCTCGCGTGGACCGACGAGGACCGCGCGGCGGCGGCATGGTTCGCCGAGCAGGGCGCGCGTCTCGGGCTGCGCGTCGAGCGCGACGGCGCCGGGAACCTCTGGGCCGTGCCCGACGTGCCGCCTCCGTGGTGGGGCGTGGGCTCGCATCTCGACACGGTCGCCGGCGGCGGCCGGTACGACGGCGCGCTCGGCGTCGCGTGCGCGTTCGCCATCGCCGCCGCGATCGATCGGGCCGTCGCGGTGGTGTCGTTCGCCGACGAGGAGGGCGCGCGCTACAACACGCCGACCTTCGGCAGCCGCGCGCTTGTCGGGCGGCTCGACGTCGACGACGTGCTCGCGCGGGCCGACGCGAGCGGCGTGACGATGGCAGACGCGATGCAGCGGTTCGGTGTCGACCCCGCCGGTCTCCGCGCGGCGCCCGTGGCGCTGGAGCGCCTTCGCGGGTTCCTCGAGATCCACATCGACCAGAGCCGCGCGCTGGAGGAGGCCGGCCGGCCGATCGGCGTGGTGAGCGCGCTCGCGGGACGCATGCGGGTCGCCGTCGAGATCGACGGCGAAGCCGATCACGCCGGGACCACGCGGCGGAGCGAGCGCCGCGACGCGCTCGCCGCCGCGGCGCGACTCATCGTCGGCGCCGAGGACCTCGCCGCGCCAAACCCCGACTTCGTCGTCACGCCGACCCGCGTCCTCGTCGAGCCGAACGCCCTCTCGACGATCCCGGGCGCGGTGCGCCTCTGGCTCGACGCTCGCGCGCCGCGCATCGAGGACGTCCACGCGTGGCGGACCGCGGTCGACGAGGCAGCGACCCGCATCGCCGCCGAGCGCCGCGTCGACATCCGTCTCGCCACCGCCTCACGCAGCGCCGGCGTCGAGTTCGACGCCGCCGTGCGGGCCGCCCTGGTGGCCGATGGGGCGCCGGAGCTGGTGTGCTTCGCCGGCCACGACGCCGGCGTGATAGGCGAGCAGCGCCCCGCCGGCATGGTCCTCGTCCGCAACCCGACCGGCGTCAGCCACAGCCCGAGAGAGGACGTCTCGGTCGCCGACGCGGCCGTCGCCGCCAACGCCGTCGCCGCCGCCCTGGAGGAGCTCGCTTGACGTACGTCGCACCCGCGATGGTCAACGCCCACTCGCACGCCTTCCAGCGCGACCTGCGCGGGATCGCCGAGCGGCCCGCCCCTGAGGCGCACGTCCAGGACGACTTCTGGAGCTGGCGAACCGCGATGTTCGCGGCCGCGAACGCGCTCGACCCGGAGTCGATGCGCGACGTCGCGGCGCGGGTGTACGCGGAGATGCGCGCCGCGGGCTACGGCGTCGTCGGCGAGTTTCACTACGCCCACCACCAGCCCGACGGCACGCCGTACGCCGAACCGAACGCGATGGCGTTCGCGGTCGCCGAGGGTGCGCTCGACGCCGGGCTCGAGATCGTGCTGATCCCGGCCGCGTACCACCGCAACGGGTGGGACGGCGGCGACCGGCCGCCGGTCTCGGGCCAGCGGCGGTTCTGCGACCCGGACGTCGAGTCGTTCATCGCGCGGGTCGACGCGCTGCGCTCGTGGGCATCGGGGCGCGCTGGGGTGAGCGTCGCGATCGCCGCCCACAGCGTCCGCGCCGTTCCGGCCTCGTGGCTCGAGGAGATCGCTCGGTACGCAGACGCGCATGACGTTCCGCGCCACGTGCACGCCCACGAGCAGCGGCGCGAGCTCGTCGAGTGCGAGGCCGAACACGGGTGCTCACCCATCGCGTTGCTTGACCGCACCGGCTTCCTCGGCCCGGCCACGAGCGTCATCCACGGCATCCACGTGAGCGGCGACGACATCGGGGCGCTTGCGCGAACGCGGTCGATCGTCGTGTCCTGCCCGACCACCGAGGGCAACCTCGGCGACGGCTACCTCCCGGCGATGGCCTACCGCGCCGCCGGCGTCCGGCTCGCGATCGGCTCGGACTCCCAGGTCCGCGTCGACCCGTTCGAGGAGGCCCGGGAGCTGGAGACGGGCGCCCGCCGCGAGCGCGAGCTGCGCTTCGGCCTGCTCTCCGGCGCTCCGGACGGCGACCTGTGGACGGAGCTCGTCGTGAACGGCCGCGCCAGCCTCGGGCTCGCCGCCGGCCGCGACATCACGATCGACCCGGATCACCCGCAGCTCGCGGGGGTCGCCGCGGAGGACCTTCCCCGGGCACTGGCGACGTGTGCCTCGGCGTCGATCGTCGTCGAGCCCGCAGCCCCGCCGGTCTAGCCGCCCGCGAGCGGCCGGCCGCGGATGTGGCGCGCGACTTCGTCGGCGGCGGCGACGACCGCGCCTGCGAGGGACCGGCGACCGTCGTCGTCGACCTCACCGGCCGGGAACGTCAGAGCGACCGCCGCGAGCGGATGACCGTTGTGGTCGCGGACGGCGGCGGCGACCGAGGCGTAGCCCGGCGTGACCGACCCGTCCTCCCACGCGAACCCCGAACGGCGCGCGTCGATGAGCAGGCGGCGGAGCTCGGGCAGCGTCGACGGGCCGGCGTCGTGGCGACGCACGAGGTCCCGTCGGGACGGCCACAGCGCGCGAACCTGCTGTGGCGGCAGAGCCGAGAGCATCGCCAGGCCGCTCGCCGTCAGAGGCGCCGGCAGCCGGACGCCGACCTCTGTCACCAGGCTGGGCCGGCCGGCCGCGCGTTCCTCGATCACATACAGGGTGTCGCGGCCGTGCAGGACCGCGAAGTGACCGTTGTGGGTCGTCTCCGCCACGAGCCGGGACAGGACGGTGCCGGCGACCCAGCGGAGCGGCTCACGGCGCGAGTACGCCGAGCCGAGCTCGAACGCCGCCGGGCCCAGGCCATACCGCCGCTCGTCCGGCAGGTGGACGACGAAGTCGCGGTCCCGCAGCACCGCGAGCAGGTGGTAGACGGTCGAGCGGGGGAGGCCCAGGTCGCGCGCGATCGCCGACGCCGGCATCGGCGCCACGTGGCGGCCGAGCAGGGCGAGGACGTCGACCGCCTGGCCGGCGGCGGGGACGTTCGTCACCGCACCACCGTCTCAGATACGAGACACATCCCGCATGACAGTCGCCCAATGCTGCCGTTCAATGGGCCCATGAGCAGCGCAGTGCCCGCCGTGACCCTCGGCGTCGCAGCGCCGACGCCGGCCGACGTCGTCGCGGTCGCTCGCCACGACGTGCCGGTCGTCCTCGACGATGGCGCGCTCGACGAGATCGAACGCAGCCGCGCGGTGGTCGACGCCCTCAAGGACGACGAGCGACCGCACTACGGCATTTCGACCGGGTTCGGGGCGCTCGCCAGGCGGTACATCCCGCCCGAGCGGCGCACGCGCCTCCAGCGGTCGCTCATCCGCAGCCATGCCGCAGGCTCCGGGCCCGAGGTTGAGCGCGAGGTGGTCCGAGCCCTCATGTTCCTCCGGCTCTCCACGCTGGCCACCGGCCGCACCGGCGTCCGGCGGGAGACCGCGGAGGCCTACGCGAGGATGCTCTCCGCCGGCATCACGCCGATCGTCCACGAGCACGGCTCGCTCGGCTGCTCGGGTGATCTCGCCCCGCTCGCCCACTGTGCGCTCGCGCTCATGGGGGCGGGTCCCGTGCGCGGCCCGGACGGCGAGCTGACCACCGCGGCGGAGGCGCTCGCCGCCGCGGCAATCGAGCCGGTGACCCTGAGCGAGAAGGAGGGCCTCGCGCTCATCAACGGCACGGACGGGATGCTCGGGATGCTCCTTCTTGCGCTCGAGGATCTGCGAAACCTCATGACCGTCGCCGACGTAACGGCGGCGATGAGCGTCGAGGGCCTGCTCGGGACCGACGCGGTCTTCGCCGCAGACCTGCAGGAGCTGCGCCCGCATCCCGGTCAGGCGGCGTCCGCCGCCAACATCCGGACGCTGCTCGCGGGCAGTCCGATCGTCGAGAGCCACAAAGGTCCCGAGGACACGCGCGTCCAGGACGCGTACTCGCTGCGCTGCGCGCCCGCCGTCGCGGGCGGCGCGCGCGACACGCTCGCCCACGCGGCCACCGTCGCCGAGCGCGAGCTCGCCGCCGGCGTCGACAACCCGGTCATCACGCTCGACCACCGCGTCGAGTCGAACGGCAACTTCCACGGTGCGCCGCTCGCCTACGCCCTCGACTTCCTCGCGATCGTCGCCGCCGACGTCGCGAGCATGGCCGAGCGCCGCACCGACCGCTTCCTCGACCCGAGCCGCAGCCACGGTCTGCCGGCGTTCCTCGCCGACGATCCCGGGGTCGACTCGGGCTACATGATCGCCCAGTACACACAGGCCGGCCTGGTCTCCGACCTCAAGCGCCTCGCCGCTCCCGCGTCCGTCGACTCGATCCCGAGCTCGGCGATGCAGGAGGACCATGTCTCGATGGGCTGGTCCGCTGGCCGCAAGCTCCGCCGGGCGGTAGATGCGCTCACCCGCGTCCTCGCGATCGAGCTCCTCACCGCGGCCCGCGGCATCGAGCTCCGCGCGCCGCTCGCACCCGCGAAGGCGACCGGTGCGGTGGTCGAGGCGGTGCGGGAGGTCGCCGGCGGCCCGGGCCCGGACCGGTTCCTCGCGCCGGCGATCGAGGAGGCGGCGCAGCTCGTCGGGAGCGGCCGCGTCCGCGACCTCGCGGAGACCGTCGCCGGGCCGCTCGCATGACCGCGGCGACTCTGCACGAGTTCGCGCCACATGACGGCCGACCGCTACCCGTGAAGCGACCCGTGCTGCGGCTGCACGCGTGGGTGGCCCGGTCGGTCCCGGCAGGCCGGCTCGGGCAGCTGTGGTCGAGCCGGATCGTCACGCGGCGACGACGTTCGCGACCGCCACATCGAAGGGATCGCGCTCGAGGGCCGCCCCGGCGACCGGTTCCCCGAGCTGGAGCACGAGCCAGACGCGGGCCGGGTCTCGCAGGAGCGTCGGCCGCTCCACGGGGTCGCCGTCGATGACGAGCAGGTCGGCCAGCCGCCCGGGCTGGATCGTGCCGACGTGATCGGCCATCCCGAGCGCTCGAGCGGCGGTACCGGTCGCCGCGACGAGCGCCTCGTGGGCGCTGAGCCCGTGCCGGACCATGCGCACGACCTCGATGCCGATGTCGCCGATCGGCGACCAGTCGTGGCCGGCGGCGATGGGCACGCCCGCGGCGCGCGCGGCCTTCAGCGTGAGGTCGGCCTCCTCGAGGTTGCGCAATGCGAGGTCGACGAGGAGCGGCGACCACGTCGGCGGCGGCTCCGCCTGCGGCCCGACCTTGGACCGGGACTCGTCGTCGTGCGGCGCCGCGGCGCCCGCGACGCCGTAGAAGCAGCTCAGCGTCGGCACCAGGACCTGTCCGGCGGCGGCCATCCGTTCGAGAAGGTCCGGGCGCCGGCCGAGGTACATCCCGTGCTCGATCGTGTCGATGCCGGCCTCGATCGCGATCTGCGTCCCATCGAGGCCCTCGGCGTGCGCGGCGACGCGGTAGCCCATCCGGTGGGCCTCGTCGACGACCGCTTCGATCTCGCCGCGGGTCAGCTGCGCGGGACCGGGATCCTCGAGCTCCACCGAGCGGGCACCGGTGGTCATCACCTTCACGAAGTCGGCGCCCCGGCGCAGCTGCTCGCGCACGGCGCGGCGCACGTCGTCGACCCCATCGGCCTCGCGATACATGCCCGGGAACCACCGGCCGCCCGGCGCGGTCGCGGAGATGATCCGCCCGCACGTCAGCAGCCGCGGCCCGCGCAGCGCGCCGTAGCGCATCGCCTGGCGCGCCTCGAAGACGAGGTCGTCGTACGAGCCGACGTCGCGCAGGGTCGTGACCCCCATGCGCAACGCGTTCCGCAGCGCCGCGGCGAGGAAGTGAGCGCGGACGCCCGGCCAGAGCGGCTCGGCGCCGGGCGCGGGCAGGGGCAGGTGCGGGTAGACGTGGGCGTGGGCATCGACGAGACCCGGCATGAGCGTGCGGCCGCCGAGGTCGAGGACGCTTGCCCCCTCCGGGGCGCCGTCGGCCGCATCGCCGACCCGCGCGATCGCGCCGTCGGCCACCAGCACGCCGGCGCCGTCGCGCGCCGGCGCGCCGGCCCCGTCGAACAGGCGCGCGTTCGTGAGCCACAGACGGCCGGCGGCCGCCGGCGGGGCGGCGAGCAGCGCCCCCATGCGCGCGCCGGCGGCGCCGGCGGCCATCACCGGCGCCTGGCGCTGAACGCCGGCAGCCACGCGACGTCGCGTGAGAGCGCGCGGCCGGCGTCGAGAAGGTCGGCGAGCAGCCGCTCGCGCCGGGCCGGATCGATGCGCGAAGTCGGCACGCAAACGGTGATGGCCGCGAGGACGGTGCCGTGCTCGTTGACGACG
>Ga0126313_10001069_pt1 | contig 14098 bp, 14 predicted proteins | sample Plot105A_FD_89954 | JGI IMG/M metagenome (GOLD analysis project Ga0126313, IMG submission 89954) | Serpentine soil microbial communities from UC McLaughlin Reserve, CA, USA - Plot105A | ecosystem: Environmental > Terrestrial > Soil > Grasslands | place: USA: UC McLaughlin Reserve, Lake County...
GAGGCGCACATCCCCGGGGCCATAGGCTTCGACTGGAAGAAGGACCTCCAGGACCAGGTGAAGCGCGACTTCCTCGCCCCCGAGGAGTTCGGCGAGCTGATGGGAAGCCGCGGCATCGGAGGGCAGCACCAGGTCGTGCTCTACGGGGATCGAAACAACTGGTTCGCGGCCTACACCTACTGGTACTTCAAGTACTACGGCCACGACAACGTGCGGCTGATGAACGGCCCGCGCGAGAAGTGGGTGTCGGAGGGCCGGCCGACCAGCACCGCCGTTCCGGAGCACGAGCCGCAGAGCTTCACGGCCCAGGAGGGCGATCCCGCCATTCGCGCCAAGCGCGACGAGGTGCTGGCGGCGCTCGACTCCTCCACCACGCTTGTCGACGTCCGCTCGCCCCAGGAGTACTCCGGCGAGCTGATCGCGATGGCTGGCTACGAGCAGGAGGGCGCGCAGCGGTCCGGCCATATCCCCGGAGCCGCCTCGGTGCCGTGGGCCCAGGCCGTGCAGGAGGACGGGACCTTCAAGCCCGCGGACGAGCTGCGCGAGCTCTACACGGGCAAGCAGGTGCTCGACGGCGACTCGATCATCGCCTACTGCCGTATCGGAGAGCGCTCGGCGCATACCTGGTTCGTGCTCCACGAGCTGCTCGGCCACGACGACGTGAAGAACTACGACGGCTCGTGGACGGAGTGGGGAAACCTCGTGGACGTGCCGATTGAGAAGGACGTCTAGGGTTGGCAGCTGGCGGCTGGCGGCTGGCGGCTGGCAGCTGGCAGAGCTGTCGCTAGAGCAGGGGCTCCAGGCGCTCCAGCAGCGACTCGACTATTCGGGCCGTCGCGCCCCAGACGTAGTGGCCGTCGACGGTGTAGGTGGGAGTCTTGATCGGCAGGCCCTTCCTCAGCAGGCGCCTCGATCGGAAGCCCCGTGCGAGCGCGGGTAGCGCGAGCTCGAGCACTTCGGCGACCTCGGCCTCCTGGGGAGCCCAGGTGTGCCCGGGCTCGATCAGGCCCACGAACGGGTGAACCTTGTAGCCGGTGACGAACGTGCCGGTGGGCGGCAGGGCCCCCACGAGCTCGACATCCGCGCGCGCGAGGCCGATCTCCTCCTCCGCCTCACGCAGCGCTGTCTCGCGCAGGTCCTCGCCGGGATGGTCCTGGCGACCGCCCGGGAAGGAGATCTCCCCGGCGTGCTTCTTCAGGTCCGCGCGCCGCTCGGTGAAGACGGCAACGAGCTCACCCCCCACCACGTAGAGCGGGATGAGCACGGCGGCCTCGGTGGACCCCGGCGCGTCGAGGCGCGCGGCCTCCTCGGGCGTCAGGAGCAGACTCGTTAGCTGATCGGGCGTAGCCGCCACGGATACCGCTGAAGTATGGGCAAGAAGACGTTGTTGATGATCGACTCCCAGAACGATTTCGTCCCAGGCGAGAGGCTGCCGGTGGCCCATGGGGGCAAGATCGCGCCGCGCGTCAACGAGCTCGTGGACCCCTAGATCAGAAACGCAGGCGGCGAGGTTAAGTCGCCCCCTGGGCTCGCGCGCTTGAACGTCGCGACCTGGGAGCGCATGCTGGCGAGCATGCGGCCTTCTTCCGAGCGATCCCAGAGGGCTCGGAGGGCGGGCGCGCCGTCCAGCTGGACGGAGTCATCGCCACGGTCTCGGCCCGCCGTGCCCGAGCGCTCGCTCCCAAACTCCGTCGCGAGCCTGCCCTCGCGGATGTCGGCCGCGTGAACGACCTGGCCTACGGAACCACCGACGCCTCGCCTCTGCCCGGCCGGTCCGGTCGCTCAGACGAGCTCCACGCGCTCGTCGAACATGACCTCGCCCTCCAACGTCCGGTGGACCGGGCACTTGGCCCCGATCTGCATCAGCCGCTCGCGCTGCTCCTCCGGAAGCTCCTTGGGCAGCCGCACGCTCATCGCGAACTTGGTCGGGGAGCCGCGCTGCGCGGGCTCGTAGTCCACGTCGACGGTGACCTCGCCGATGTTCCAGCCCTTCCGGTTGGCGTACATCTCGATCGTGATGGCCGTGCAGGAGGCGAGGCTCGCGGCCAGCAGCTCCTGTGGGCTGGGGCCCGCGTCGTTTCCTCCCCGGTCCTCCGGCTCGTCGGCCGTGAGCGAGTGCTCGCGCACCTCCACGTCGTTGGCGAGGCGGCCGTTCTGCCGGCGGGCTGTGGCTCTCATGCTCTCCCTTCGAACAGCTCGGGCTCGGGCTCGTCAGCGAAGCGCGCCATCGCGAAGAGCGCGTCCGAGGCCCGGTTGAGGTAACGGAGGACGGTGTCCTCGGCGAGGTCGCCGTCCGCTTTCAGCGCGGACACCCGGCGCTCGGCCCGGCGGATGGCGGCGCGGGCGACGTCGAGCCGGGCGGACAGCTCGGTGCCCCCGGGGATGACGAACTTCGGCGGCAGGTCGACCCGCTCCATGTAGCGGTCGATGTCGGACTCGAGCCGCTCGATCATGTCCGACGTGATCCTCGAGACTCCCGCCTCGAGCCGGCTCGCCGCCTCCGGCGCCGTGGCGAGCTCGGCGCCCGCCACGAACAGCTCCCGCTGGATCCGCAGCACGTCTGCGTACAGCTCCGAGCCCTCCTCGCACGCGGCCCGGCACAACCCCAGCGCCGAGGCAGCCTCATCGACAGACCCGTACGCCTCGGGCCTGCGAGCGAACTTGTGCACGCGTCCGCCGTACCAGAGCCCGGTGGTCCCGTCGTCGCCCTTGCGCGTGTAGATCTTCATTCGAGGAGGTTGAAGACGAGGCCGGTAGGGACCTTCGGGAAGAAATAGGTGGATTTCGGGGGCATGGATTCTCCCGCTTCCGCCACCGCCTGGACCTGCTCGACCGGGGTTGGGCGGAGGAAGAAACCGGCGTCGGCCTGCCCGCTCTCCACGGCGGCGCGCGCCTCGCTCACATCCTCCGAGTAGTCGAGCCCGCGCAGGTGGAGGATGTCGTCCTCGGACATGCCAAGCGCACCCCGCAGCACGAGCGTCTCCAGCACGGCCGTGTCCAGCCGCCGGTAGGGCTCCGGCCGGCCCTCCAGCGCCGCGTCAGCGATCGAGGGGTCCTTGAGGGTCACCCGGTAGGGCGTGCGGTGGAAGCTGTCCATGTAGCCGAACGCGATCCCGCGACCATCTGGCTGCAGCTCCTCGGGAGCCACTTGCTCCACCTCGAAGTCCCGCGTCAGGGTCTCCCGTATGGCCTGCTGCTTGTCTGGGCTGTCCTTGAGCCCGGTCAGCAGGCGGTGGGTCGGAAAGACGGTCAGTCCCCGGTCCGCGAGCGAGCAGAGGAACATGAGCACGTAGCGGTGCTCCCCCTCGCCGCCCACCTCGTCGGCGTAGATGCGGGCGGTCTCGTAGCGATGGTGGCCGTCCGCGATCAGGAGCTCCGCGCCGGCGAGCGCCCGCTGGAGTGAGGCGATCGCATCCGGGTCGCCCAGCCGCCAGAGTGTGTTCCGGGTGCCGTCCTGATCGCGGGCGGATGCGAACGGCTCCCCCGAAGCGCCCTGCTCGAGTGCCTCCCCGGCCGCCCCGTCCGGGTCCGGAAAGAGGCTGAAGATGGGAGAGAGGTTGGCCCGGGTGGCCCGGGTCAGGCGCAGGCGGTCCTCCTTTGGCCCGGCGTGGGTGCGCTCGTGCGGACGAATCCTCCCGGGTCCGTAGTCCTCTATTCGCACGCGAGCGAGGAAACCCTGGCGTCGGCGGTTCGAGCCGCCCGGCGCCGTGTACTCCTGGCGCAGCACCCACAGGGCGGGCTCGCGCTCCTGCACGAGCACACCCTCCCGGCGCCAGGCCTGAAAGATCTCGGCGGCGTGCAGATAGGGGTCGCCGCCCGCGGGAGCTCGCGGCAGGTCGATCTCGACGGCGTTGAATGGGCTGCGGGAGGCGAGCGCCGCTCGTAGCTGCTCGTCGATCACGTCGTACGGCGGCGCGATCGCCGCCTCGAGCGAGCCGACGGCGCCGAGGTCGTAGCGGAGCGTGCGCAGCGGTTGGACGTCTGACATGGACGGCCGCACCCTACCCGGCGGTTGCCGCGGGCAGGAGTTCTGCCTCCAGTGCAGCCGCCGCGGTATCGTCGCCGAGGCCGGCGAGCACGTCTTTCAGCAAGGCCCCGGCCTCCGCGGCATGCCCCTCGCCCCCCGGAAGCCGCGCGAGCTCGAGGCGCACCTCCCAGGCCACCGCGGAGTGTCCGGCCCGCTGGGCGGCCTCGAGAGCGCGTCCGAGAAGGCGGCCCGCCGCGTCCGGATCCCGCTCGCAGCGGGCGGCCACGGACCCGGCCGCGGCGAGCGGCTCTTGCCAGCCGGCGCGTTCCGCGGCCTCGAGGAGTGGACGGGCGATTGCCGCCGCGGCGCTCCGGTCGCCGGCCTCCAGCCGCACCCGCGCCACGGCCAGCTGGGCGTGCGAGCCGAACAGCCACGCCCCACCCGGCGGGACCGTGATGCCCTGGATCATGCCGGTTGCCTGGTCCGCAAGGGTGAGCGCGCGCTCGTGCTCCCCGAGGAGCCACGCCGCCCAGGCCAGATGAGCCGTGCAGCGGAGAACCTCTCCGGTGGCCTCCTCGGCGTGCGCGGCGGCGGCCCCTGCCTCGAGCACGGAGACGGCCTCGGACGCGCTCCGCAGCTCCAGCAGGATCCAACCCAGCGTCGCGGCGGTCCAGCCCTCCCATTCGCCGCGGCCCAGCTCGGCGGCGAGCGCGTGGGCACGGCGGCCCAGCTCGAGGGCGCGACTGTAGTCGCCCCAAGCGCGGTGGATCCAGCAGTGCGTATCGAGGAACAGCGGCTCGTCGCTGCGATCGCCGAGCTTGCGGTTGAGCGTGAGCGCCTCATCAGCCCTTGCGAGCGCCTCACCGAGGTTCCCCCTCGCCAGCGGCGCCTGGGCCGATTCGAGCAGGGCCCAGGAGAGGAAGAACGCGTCGCCACGGCGGCGATGGATCTCCACGAGTTCCTCGCAATGACGCTCCAGCTCCGAAAGCTCGCCGAGCTCGAGCTCGGCGAGCTTGAGGCCGTCGAGCGCCAGGCCCGTAACCTCCTCGTCGTTCTGCCGGCGCGCGATTTCCAGGGCCTCGCGGCCCTGGACGAGCGCCCTGTCGAGGCGCAGGCGGTTGGCGTCAAGGATCGTGAGCCGCGAGAGCGAGTTCACCTGGGCGCGCTCGTCGCCGATTTCTCGCGCGATCGCGACGGCCCGTTCTCCCAGCGCGACTGCGTTTCCGTATCCGCCGTGGCGCAGCAAGCTGAGATAGGTCAGCGCCTCGATCTCGTCATTAGCGGTCGCCCGTCAGCCGGGCGTCCTCGAGCAGCCGCTCGATATCGCGCTCGCCGCCCTCCTGGTCGCCGCTGAAGAAGCGCACCCGGCCGCGCTCGAAGCGGACCCGGCGCACCCGCCCGTCCTCGATACCGACCTCGGCCGCTGCGTCGACAGCCGCGTTGTACTGCTCGAGCGCCTCGCTCGGCGCGACTATCCGCCAAGCCGCAGCGCCCGCGCGCGCGTGATAATCGAAGGCGCGCTCCAACTCTCCGGCGCAGCGCCAATGGTGGGCGAGAATGCCGAGGCGCTCCTCCAGCCGTTCCGCGAACGCTTGCTCGATGGCCTCCGCCGCTCGCCGGTGGAGCTCGCGGCGGCGGCGCCGGAGCATGCTTCCGTAGGTCGTCTCCTGAATGAGGTGATGGCGGAAGCGGTACTCCTCCTCGGGCCAGCGCCGACCCTCGCGCACCAGGTCGGCGCGGCGCAGCTCGCGGAGGCCCTGGTCCAGGTCCTTCCCCGGGTCGGCGACCGCGGAGACAAGCGGTCGCGTGAAGCGCCGCCCAAAGACCGACGCGGCGCAGAGGATCTCTCTGGCCCCCGGCGAGAGGACGTCCACCCGGGCCAGCACCAGCTTCTCCACGCTCTCGGGAACCTGCACCTCCACGTGGCGCTGGAACTCCCAGCCGCCGTCCTTGCGGACGAGCGCGCCGGCGTCGACGAGCGACCGGACCAGCTCCTCCAGGTAGAGCGGATTCCCCTCCGCCCGCTCCAGGACGATCTGCTCCAGATCCTCCGGAAGACCCGCGCCCCCGACGAGCTCCGTAAGCAGCTCGCGGCCGACTTCGCCTGCGAGCGCGGTGAGCTCGACGACCTGGGAGCGGTGGGCGTGCTCGCGGATGGCCGCCTCGCGTAGCTGCCAGGATGGATGCCCCGGCTCCGGGCGGCCGGCCAGCACGAGCAGCACCGGCGACTGGTCCGTGATGTCGAGGAGGTGCGCGAGCAGCGCGACGGACGCCGCGTCGGCCCAGTGGACGTCGTCCACGACGAGCAACAGCGGACCGTCGGCGGACAGCCGCTCCACCAGCTCGCGGAAGGCACCGAAGACGCGCAGCTGCAGGTCCTCGGGTCGCAGGCCCGCTGTTAGACCGTGGTCCTCCGCGGCCGGCGCCAGACCCAGCACCGATCCCAGGAAGGGCCGGAGCAGCGGGGCGCGGTCGCCGAACAGCTGGAGCAGCCGCTCCCGGAGCAGCGCCGCAAGCTCTTCCTCCGGGTGCTCCAGCGTCACGCCAAGCCACTCGCGCAGCAGCACCCGGAAGGGCAGGTACGGAAGCCGCTCGCCGTAAGGACACGCATCGCCCCTCGAGCCAGCGGGCACGACTTCCTCCGGGGCTCGAGCGTTCGAGCTGCCGCCGAAGCTCCGCCAAGAGGCGGGTCTTTCCCAGCCCCGCCTCGCCGCTCACAAGCAGGACCCCGCCCGTACCCGAGATCAGCTCATCGAGCGTCCGTCGCACCGTTTCCAGCTCGCGCTCTCGACCCACGAGGCGCGTCCCGCCCGGCTCCGCACTCCGGCCGCCGACAGCGCGCGGCGCCCGCGCCCTGTGCGCCATGACGGCCTCGGTCTTCCCCTTGAGGCTCAGCTCCACCGGGTCGCTCCACTCGAACGCATGCTCCACGAGGTCAAACGTGTGCGGCCCGACCAGCATTGAGCCGGGCCCCGCAGCGGCCTCGAGGCGCGCCGCCGTATTGATGGCATCTCCCGTCGCGCCGAACTGGATCGGGCGGGCACCGCCCACGGGGGCCAAGACCGCGAGTCCGGTCTCGACGCCGACCCTCACCGCGAAGCCCTCGAGGCCGCGCTCGCCCGCGAGCTCGCGTGAGTAGAGGTCGATTGCCTCCAGCACGCGCAGGCCGGCGAGCACGGCGCGCTCGGCGTCGTCCTCGTGTGCCACTGGAGCGCCGAACAGCACCAGGGCTCCGTCGCCCACCACGCGCTCGACGTGGCCTCCGAGAGCCTCCGCCGCGCGGAGAGCTCGCGCAACTCCCTCGCCGACGATGGCCTGAAGGTCCTCGGGGTCGAGGCGCTCGCCGAGCGCCGTCGAGCCGACCACATCGGCGAAGAGGGCGGTGACGACCTTGCGCGCCTCGCGCTGCGAAGCCCCCGCGGCCACGGCCGAGCCGCAGCCGGAGCAAAAGCGGGCGTCGTCCGGATTCGAGCGTCCGCAGGCGTGACAAACCCGCGAGTCCCCCACGAGCAGAGTGTATGCGGGGTGGAGTACGGTCGCGACGTGCTTGATGCTCTGCGCGAGCACGGCCGTAGGGCGTCTTTCGAGACCGGCGAGCGGCTGCTGCAAGAAGGCGAGCCGGGCGACAGGGTCGCCCTGATCCTCAGCGGGCGGGTAATGGTGAGCCACGCAGGCCGGAGGGTCGGGAGACCGTCCTCGACTTCCGTGGTCCGGGTGAGCTCGTGGGTGAGCTGGCGGCGCTCGATCAGGCGCCGCGTTCCAGCTCGGTCACCGCCATCGAGCCGGTCGACGCTCTGCTGGTGCCGGCCAACGCCTTTCGCGCGTTGCTGAAGCGGCCGGGGCTCGCCGTCCGGGTGCTTGCGATGCTCAGCACTCGCTTCCGCGATGCGGATCGCAAGCGCATCGAGTTCGGCGCCTCGGACTCCGTGGGCCGGACGGCGGCCCGTATCGTGGAGCTCGCCGAGCGCTACGGCGAGCGTGCCGGCGACGGGATCGTCATCGCGTTGCCGATCAGTCAGGAGGAGCTGGCCGGATGGGCGGCGGTCTCCCGTGCGGGGATGGCAAGCGCGCTGCGGACGCTGCGACAGCTCGGCTGGATCGAGACGGAGAGGCGCCGGATCACGGTCTGGGACCTCGACGCTCTGAGGGCCCGGGCTTCAGTCCAGAATTAGGTGGAACGGCGGTCGAGGCCGGTCTAGGGTCGCCGCATGGGTTCGCGCGCAGTGGTCCTCTCGCCTCAACTCGACGACGCGGTGCTCTCTTGCTGGCACGTCCTCGAGGGTGGCGATGCGCTCGTCGTGAACGTCTTCGGCGGCGAGCCCGAACCGGGCGTGATCGGCTGGTGGGATGGCCTCACCTCGGCCACGAGCTCCGCCGACCGCGTGCGAGAGCGTCGTCGCGAGGATGGCGAAGCGCTTGCGCTCGCCGGCGCGCGGTCGGTCACGCTCGACATGCTGGACCAGCAGTACCGACGCACCGGTCAGCGGCCGGCGCCGGCGGAGGCGCTTGCCGGACACGTGGGCGACGCCGCGGTGGTTTTCGCCCCCGCTGGCTTCTTCATCGGTGTGGACCATCGGCTGGTCCGGACGGCCGCGCTCGAGCTGCGCCCCAACGCCCACATCTACGCCGACCAGCCGCACGCCGGGATCTGGGGCCTGCCGCCCTGGGTCACGGGCGGCGTGGGGGAGAGCTCGTTGGACGTCGATGCCGCCTGGCGGCGGTCGATGAGAGACGCCGGGGTGGACCTCGCCTCGCGCCGAGCCGAGGTCCACGAACTCGACGACGAGACCTTTGCCCGCAAGCTCGAGGCCGTGCGCTGCTACGGAAGCCAGGTCGAGGCGTTGGAACGGGAGGCCCCGCTCGAGCAGCTCCGCTGGGAGGTCACGTGGACGTTTTGACGACGGCCGCGGCTGTCGGCCGACCCCTCGAACAGACGCGGGCGCGCTACCCCGACCAGGAGGGCTTCGTCGAGCGCGACGGAGTACGGGTCTTCTACGAGGTTTACGGCGAGGGCGAACGCACGGTCTTCCTGCTTCCCACCTGGTCGATCATCCACTCCCGCTTCTGGAAGGCCCAGATCCCCTACCTCGCCCGGCACTTCCGGGTGCTCACCTTCGACGGTCGCGGCAATGGCAAGTCAGATCGACCGGCCGAGCCGGATGCGTACGTCGAGCAGGAGTTCGCCGACGACGCGCTCGCGGTGATGGACGCGACCGGCACCGAGCGGGCGGTGCTCGTCTCGCTGTCCCGGGGCGCGGAGCGGTCCCTGCTGCTCGGGGCAGCCCAGCCCGAGCGGGTTGCCGCCATGGTGTTCATCGCGCCGGCCTTGCCGCTGCCACCGGCCACGCCGCGCGCGGACGCCGCCCGAATGTTCGAGGAACGCCGCGACGACCATGACGGCTGGCAGAAGTGGAACAGCCACTACTGGCTCGAGCACTACGAGGACTTCGTCGAGTTCTTCAAGGCCAAGATCTTCACGGAGCCTCATTCAACGAAGCAGCGCGAGGACGCGGTCGGCTGGGCGTTGGAGACGGACCCGGAAACGCTGGTGGCGACCCAGCTCGCGCCGCGGCTACCGGACGAGGACAGCGTCCGCGAGCTGGTAGATCGCATCAGCTGTCCGACGCTCGTGATCCACGGGCGCGACGACGCGGTCCGCCCCCACGACTCTGGCGCGGCTCTCGCGGAGATGATCGGGTGTGCCCTGGTGAGCCTGGAAGAGTCTGGCCACTGCCCGCCGGCTCGTGATCCCGTGAAGGTGAATCTGCTGCTGCGCGATTTCGTCGACCCGGCGGTGGCATGCCCGCGTGCCTGGACGCGTGGCAAATCACGCCGGAAGCGCGCGCTCTACATCTCCTCGCCGATCGGGCTCGGCCATGCGCGGCGCGACGTGGCGATCGCGAAGGAGCTGCGCGGCCTGGTGCCGGATCTCGAGATCGACTGGCTGGCGCAGAACCCGGTAACCCGGGTGCTCGAGGCCGAGGGCGAGCGTATCCATCCGGCGAGCACCCACCTCGCCAACGAGTCGCACCACATCGAGTCGGAGTCGGCGGAGCACGATCTGCACTGCTTCCAGGCCTGGCGGCGGATGGACGAGATCCTCGTCTCGAACTTCATGGTCTTCCACGACCTCGCGGAGTCAGAGCAGTACGACCTCTGGATTGGCGACGAGGCCTGAGAGCTCGACTATTAGCTGCATGAGAACCCCGAGCTGAAGCGCGCGGCATACGTCTGGCTCACGGACTTCGTGGGCTGGCTGCCGATGGCGGACGGCGGCGCGCATGAGGCCTTCCTGACCGCCGACTACAACGCCGAGATGATCGAGCACATCGCCCGTTTCGGGCGGGTGCGCGACCGCGCTCTGTTCGTGGGCAACCCCGACGACATCGTTCCCGAGAGCTTCGGCCCTGAGCTGCCGGCCATCCGTGAATGGACCGAGGAGCACTTCGACTTCCCCGGCTACGTGACGGGGTTCGAGCCGGTAGCCGACCGCGAGCGGCTGCGCGCGGAGCTCGGTTACGGGCCAGGCGAAAGGGTGTGCATCGTCACTGTTGGCGGCTCGGGTGTAGGCGAGGCTCTGCTGCGCAAGGTGATCGCGGCGTATCCCCACGCGAAGCGGACGGTGCCGGAGCTGCGGATGATCGTGGTGGCGGGACCGCGGATCGGGCCGGGCTCTCTGCCGGAGGCGGATGGGCTCGAGGTCCGAGCCTACGTGCACGACCTCTACAAGCATCTGGCGGCCTGTGACCTGGCCGTTGTCCAGGGAGGCCTGACCACTGCCATGGAGCTGACGGCGAACCGGCGGCCGTTCATCTACTTCCCGCTCAAGCATCACTTCGAGCAGAACTTCCACGTCCACCATCGCCTGGAGCGCTATGGGGCGGGGCGGCGGCTGGATTTCGAGGACTCCTCACCGGAGACGATCTCCGCCGCGATCGCCGAGGAGGTCGGCCGCGAGGTCGACTACCTGCCGGTGGAAAGCGACGGCGCGCGCCGCGCGGCGGAGCGCATAGCGGAGAGCTTGGGATGACTCTGAGCGCGCAGCGGGCGAGCGGGGCGAGACGGGCCCTGTTCGTCCCTCGCCGATCGGCCTCTCTTCAAGCATCCCCATTCCACGCGCCAGATCGAGGAGTTCCTGGCCGACGCGCTGCAGACGGATGCGGAGACCTTGATCGCCGCCACGCTCGGATCCGAGATGCACGAGCGCGACGAGGCGCTCGAGCTCGCAGGCAGGATCGGCTGCCCCGTGCTGGTCACCCAGAACGGCGGCGAGGCGATGTGGCCGAAGCACACGAGCGGGCCGCTCGCCGAGGCCACTGGTGGGCGGCTCGTCGTCTTCGAGGGCCTGGGGCCCGCCGTAGCCGGCCGCTGGCCGGTCGCCATGAACCTGGTGCTGCGCGATTTCTTCGAGTCGGTCAGAAGGCCAGACACGTCAAAGACACGGGAGCTCTGGCGGTCCCGGAAAGGAGAGGCTGAAATGGCAGCCACACAGGAGCCGGCAGCGAAGGCCGCGGGCTATCAGCTGGAAGGCACGCTGCTCGAGGTCTGCTCGTGCAACACGCTCTGTCCTTGCTGGATCGGGGAGGACCCGGACCGGGGGACGTGCGACTCGATCATGGGGTACAACCTCGACAAGGGGACGATCCGCGGAGTGGACGTGAGCGGGCTCGCGATCGTGAGCGCCGTGAACATCCCGGGGAACATTCTCGCGGGAAACTGGCGGCAGCTGGTCTTCATCGACGACAAGGCGAGCGACGAGCAGGCCGACGCCATGCTCGACGCCTTCGGCGGCAAGCTGGGAGGACCGCTGGCGGACCTCGCGCAGCTCGTCGGTGAGGTCGTGGCCGTGGAGCGCGCGCCGATCTCGCACGAGATCGTCGACGGCACCGGGACCCTGACCGTTGGGAGCAAGATCCAGTGCGAGATGCACCCCTACACGGGCCCCGACGGCACCACGACCACGCTCAACAACTCGATCTTCTCGACCGTCCCGGGCTCGCCCGCGTACGTGTCGAAGGCGGACAGCCAGAAGGTCGACGTCCCGGAGTACGGCTACCAGTGGTCGTACGAGAACAAGAACGCGATCCAGTCCGAGTGGAAGTTGGACTTCGCGGGGGAGTGACGGTGGCTACGCGAATCGACGCCGCGCCGGCGCCGGCCGCGACCGATCGGGTCTCGGCCGCGGCGTCGGCGCGGCTCGGCCGCGTTCCGGTCGCGATAGTCGTCGCGATCGTCCTGGCGTGGGCTGTTGCGGTCGCGGCGGAGGTCGGCGGGGTCGCTCACTACGTCCACCACGACACGCTGCTCGAGGGCGGCCCGCCGTTCTGGCTTGCGCTGTTCGCGTTCCTGCTGGCCTGGCAACTGATGATCGCGGCGATGATGCTTCCGTCGAGCCTGCCGCTGGTGCGGCTGTTCGCGTCGGCCTCGGTGGGCCAGCCTCGCCCGGGCGCCGCGATGGCGGGATTCCTGGGCGGCTACGCGCTCGTCTGGTCGGCCTTCGGCGCGCTGGCGCTGGGGTTCGATCTCGGCGTGCACCGCAGCGTCGACTCGATCGGCTGGCTGCACGACAACCAGTGGCTGATCGGCGGCTCGGTGCTCGCCGTGGCCGGCGCCTTCCAGTTCACGAAGCTCAAGGACGCCTGCCTCGAGAAGTGCCGCCACCCGGGGCAGTTCATGATGCGCTATTACGAACGGGGCGCGGTTGGCGGCTTCCGCCTGGGCGCCCGCCACGGCGCATTCTGCGTCGGCTGCTGCTGGGCGCTGATGCTCGTGATGTTCGCGGCCGGGGTGGCGAGCTTGGTCTGGATGACGCTGCTCACCGCCCTGATGGTCCACGAGAAGACCCGCCCGGCTGGCCGGCGCGCGGTGCCGGTGACTGGAGTGACGCTGCTTGCGATGTCTTCGATCGTGCTGCTCTACTCGGCATACGCCGCCGGGGCGATCTGAGCCTCTCCGGGCGGGGGACCGTTCCTTTCGACGCACGATGCGTCGGTACGAACAGAGCGCCATCACGGCAGCCTGCCGGCCTGGGTGGCCAGCGCGCTGGAATCCCGGTCTAGACTCGCCCCTTACGGGGCGTGGCGCAGCCTGGTAGCGCACCTGCTTTGGGAGCAGGGGGTCGCCGGTTCAAATCCGGCCGCCCCGATTGAGGGCCTTTGCCGTTTGGAGTGCGTCCGGACTGTGCCGCGAGCAACCACCGTCGCCGTAACCTCCGGCGCACGTGGCGGGCCCCTGAGCAACCCGAGCCACCGCTGCCGCCCTCAGCCGCACCGGTGCACCGCACGCCCAGACGGCGGCGAGGTACGGACCTCGATCTCATACACGGAAGACCCAATCCGATCGAGTATTCGCCCCTACGGAGTCACTTTGCCGGGCCACCGGCCCGGCTAAGTGGCGCGCTAGCGAGATTCGCTCGAAGCAGGCGACGAGCGGACGCGACAAGATCCGATGTCATGAGTGAGCGACTGCGATCGGTTGTGGAGCAACTGGCCGTTCGGCCCGATGACCGGGTCGCTCGAGATTAGCGGCGGGCACGGCGTTGCGGCGGCGCTCGTCTGCGAGCGCCTCGAGGGAGGCCATCTGACCGCGATCGATCGCTCACCGAAGATGCTCGAAGCCGCGGCGCGGGTTAGGTGGCCTCGCTGGTCCCGCCCGAGAAGAATGCCAGCAGCTGCTCGAGGTAATCCAGAACGGAAACGCCCCCGCAAGTCGGCGTCCCCCCCGGCTCGTGACGAAGTCGGTCCAAGAAGCGGGCAGTTGCACGCCATACGTCACTTCCGCCGCCAAAGTCCGGACCCTTTCGGCGCGGGTCTCCTGGAAGACAGGGCCCGCCCGTGTCCATGGTCAGGATGGTTGGCGGCGGAACGCGTCGGCCAGCCGCGCCCGGAATTGCCACATGCGTCGCACGTTCCGGTAAGTCTGGCCGCGATCGGGCTCTTCGGGCTCGTGGTTCCGGAGCTCCTCGGTCTCCAGGTCGCCGGTCGTGCTCGTCTCGGAGTGCGCCTTCCGCTGCCAACGGGCCTCTGCCGCCCGCAGCCGGCCGACGATCTCCAGATCGGCCGGCGGTCGATCTGGCCGCGAGTCCTCGCTCATGGCGCCAGCTTCTCCGAAGCCTTGCGGGGCCTATTCATC
>Ga0126313_10001071_pt1 | contig 14096 bp, 14 predicted proteins | sample Plot105A_FD_89954 | JGI IMG/M metagenome (GOLD analysis project Ga0126313, IMG submission 89954) | Serpentine soil microbial communities from UC McLaughlin Reserve, CA, USA - Plot105A | ecosystem: Environmental > Terrestrial > Soil > Grasslands | place: USA: UC McLaughlin Reserve, Lake County...
CCCCGCGAGGAGGACCTGCACCGCGCCGCGGAGGTGCTGAACGCCGGCGCGAAGGTCGCGATGCTCGTCGGGGCGGGCGCCAAGCGGGCCACCGACGAGGTGATCGAGGTCGCCGAGCGGCTCGGCGCGGGCGTGGCCAAGGCGCTCAACGGGCGGGCGGCGGTGCCGGACGACCTGCCGTTCGTCACCGGCTCGATCGGCCTGCTCGGGACGCGGCCGAGCGACGACATGATGCAGGGCTGCGACACGCTGCTCATGGTCGGCACCGGCTTCCCCTACGCCGAGTGGCTGCCCGAGCCCGGCCAGGCCCGCGGCGTGCAGATCGACGTCGACGGCCGCCGGCTCGGGATCCGCTACCCGACCGAGGTGAACCTCGTGGGCGACGCGGCGGCGACGCTGCGCGCGCTCCTCCCCCAGCTCCGGCGCAAGCAGGACCGCTCCTGGCGCGAGGGGATCGAGCGGGGCGTCGCCGACTGGTGGCGGCTGCTGGCCGAGCGCGCCCAGGCGCCCGCCGCGCCGGTCAACCCGCAGCTCGTCTTCCACGAGCTCGACCGCCGCCTGCCCGACGGGGCGATCGTGCTGGCCGACTCGGGCTCGGCCACGAACTGGTGGGCGCGCCACCTCCACTTGCGCCGCGGGATGGACGCCGCGCTGTCGGGCACGCTGGCCACGATGTGCCCGGCCGTCCCGTACGCGCTCGCGGCGAAGCTCGCCTACCCCGACCGCCCGGTCGTCGCGTGCCTCGGCGACGGCGCGATGCAGATGCTCGGCATCAACGGGCTGATCGACCTCGCCACGTACGCGGACCGCTGGTCGCCTCCGCTCGTCGTGCTCGTGCTCAACAACGGCGACCTCAACCAGGTCACGTGGGAGCAGCGGGTGCTGGCCGGCGAGGCGAAGCTCGAGAGCAGCCAGAACCTGCCGCCGTTCGACTTCGCCGCCTACGCCCGGCAGCTCGGCCTCGAGGGCATCCGGGTCGAGCGCCCCGAGGACGTCGGGCCCGCGTGGGATCGCGCGCTGGCGGCGGCGCGCCCGGCGGTGCTCGACGTCGTCACCGATCCCGAGGTGCCGCCGCTGCCGCCCCACATCCAGCTCGAGCACGCCAAGGGCATGGCGAGCGCGCTGATGCACGGCGACCCCGAGGCGGGGCGCATCGTGCGCCAGACGCTGCGCGACAAGCTGAAGGAGCTCGTGAGCGGCTGAACGGCCCGCATCGTCGACCGCTCCGGAGCGGCGGCTAGGCTCGCGCCGTGCTCGCCGATGCGCCCCCGCCGCGCCCGGCGGCCGCCGCACCGCCCGCGATGCTCATCGTCGGCGACGCGCGCGGCTTCGTCCACGACTCGATCCCGGCGGCCGAGCGCGCGCTGGTGCGCGTCGGGCGGCGCGACGGCGTGCGCGCGGTGGTGCTCGCGCGGGCGAGCGACCTCAGCGCCGCGCGGCTGCGCGCGGCGAGCGCGGTCGTCTTCGTCGACACGACCGGCGACCCGCCCCTCGGCGCGGGCGGGCGCCTGCGGCTCGTGCGCTTCGTCCGCCGCGGCGGCGGGCTCGTCGTCCTGCACGGGTCGTCGAACGGCTTCGTGCGCTGGCCGGCGTGGGGCCGGCTCATCGGGGCGCGGTTCGTCACGCACCCGCCGTTCGGCCCGGGCGCCGTGAGCGTCGCCGGAGACGTCACCACCGCCGGGGTCCCGGCCCGCTTCACCGTCCGCGACGAGTTCTACGCGTTCGACCGCAACCCGGCGCGCGGCGGCGCGCGCATCGTCGCCCACCTGGCGACCGGCGACCGCCGCCCGCTGGCGTGGCGGCGCGCGGAGGGCCGCGGGCGCGTGTTCCACGACGCGCTCGGCCACCCGGACGCCGCGTGGGTCGACGGCGACCCGCGGCTCGCGCTCGTCCGCGCCGGCCTGCGCTGGGCGGCGGGCGTCAGTCGTCGCCCGGCAGGACGCTGAAGCCGCCGTCCGGGCGGCGCACGACCGCCGCCGGCGGGCCGCCGCGCGCGGGCCGCGCGCCGCTGCGGCGCAGCTCGTCGCAGGCGAGCTTCGTCACGACGAACAGCACCGGCGGCACGACGAGCACCAGCCAGCGGTACACGAGGACCTGGCCCTCGTAGGAGATCTGGAACGCGTAGAAGACGCGGTCGGCGGCGCCGGCGTAGAACACGAGCACCACCCAGCCGAGGAACGCAATCCCGAACGCCGTCCGCCACGGGTGGTCGCGGGGGCGGTCGAGCAGGTGGTGCGCGGCCCGGTCGCGGCTCAGGCGCCGCTCGAGGAACGGCCACGCGAACGCCGTCGCGAACACGAACGTCGGGAACGCCACCCCGCCCCAGAACGGGTTCGGGATCAGGGTCAGATTGCCGGCGCGGACCTCCACCTCGGGCGCCAGGCGCAACGCGCCGATGAGCCAGCCGAGGTACCAGTCGGGCTGCGCGCCGTTCGTGGAGCGGTTGAGCTCGTACGGGCCCCACTGCCAGATCGGGTTGATCTGGACGAGGCCGCCCAGCGCGACGAGCACCGCGAAGACGAGCAGCATCAGCCCGACCGAGCGCAGCGCGTAGCCCGGCCAGAGCGGCGTGCCGACCGTGTTGCCCTCGCGCCGCCCGCGCCCGGGGAACTGCGTGTGGTGATGGCGCGCGACGAGCGCGAGGTGCAAGCCGATCACCGCCGCCATGACCAGCGGCACGACGAACACGTGGACGATGAACAGGCGGCTCTCGATCACCCCCGGCCCCGGGTACTCGCCGCCCCACGCGAGGCCGGCGAACGGCCCGCCGACGAGCGGGACCGACATCGCCACGCCGTAGGCGATCGCCAGGCCCATCCCGGAGAGGAGGTCGTCGGGCAGCGAGTAGCCGGCGAAGCCCTCGAAGACGCCGAGCCCGAGGAGCAGGACGCCGAGCATCCAGATCGCCTCGCGCGGCCGCCGGAACGCGCCGGTGAAGAACACGCGGACGAGGTGCAGGATCATCGCCGCGACGAACACGTTCGCGGCCCAGTGGTGGGCCTGGCGCATCAGCAGGCCGCCGGGCACGACCGAGGACAGGTCGAGCGTGGAGCGGTAGGCGGGCGTGACCTCCATTCCGGCCAGCTCGCGGAACGGACCGTCGTAGACCTCGCGGCTGCCGATGTCGGGTGAGAAGAACAGCGCCAGGAACGTCCCGGTCAGCAGCAGGAACGCGAACGAGTAGAGCGCGAGCTCGCCGAGCAGGAACGACCAGTGCTCTGGGAACACGTAGCGCAGCGCGCGCTTGGCGAGCCGCCCGGCGCCCAGGCGCTCGTCGACCCAGCGGACGGCGTCGGCGCCGCCGCTCATCGCCCGCCCTCCGACTGGCGGACGTCCAGCCACGACGGTCCGACCGAGCCCGACAGCGGGCCGTCGGCGACGAGGAACCCGTCCGCGTCGACGGCGAGCGGCAGCTGCGGCAGCGCCCGCACCGCGGGGCCGAACACCGGCTTCGCGGCGCGCCGCACGTCGAACGTCGAGTAGTGGCACGGGCACACGAGCGCCGGCGGCTTCGACGTCGCCTCCGAGGCCGGGTAGCGGAACAGCGTCACCGCGCAGCCGGCGTGCGTGCAGATCTGCGAGAAGGCGAGGATGCCCTGCGGCGCCCACGTCCGCCGCTCGGGCGGCAGGTCGAGCGAGTCCGGGGCGACGCGCACGAGCACGACCGGCGCGCCGAGCTCCTCGAGCGCGCGCGCGTCGCCCTCGGGCAGCACGTTGTGGAACGAGCCGATCTGAATGTCTGCGGCGCGCAGGCGCTCGCCGTCGGGGTCGACGAGGTGGCGCCCCCGCCGCCACGGGGTGCGGTCCGGCGCCCCGTCGAGGTTCGGGCCGAGCGCGGTGATCGGCACCGCCAGCGCGCCGAGCAGCCCGCAGCCGGCCAGGCCGGCGGCGCCCGCGAGGACCCGCCGGCGCGAGATGCCCTCGCCGCCCGCGCGGGCCTCGGCGGCGAGCGCCGCGTCGACCTCGGGCGGCACCGGCTCGCGCTCCTCGACGTGGACCTCCTGCGGGACGACCCGCTTCGAGGCCAGGCCCAGCGCGGCGCCGACGCACGCGAGGCCCGCGGCGAGCGCGGCGCCCAGCAGCTGGGTGTTCGGGTGCGCGACGAGCAGCACCGCGAACGCCAGGCAGAGCAGCCCCCCGAGCGCGAGCAGCGCGGCGACCGCGAGCTCGGCGCGCGGGTGCGGCGTGGCGTCGTACTCGCGGGGGTCGGAGTGCTCCTCGGCGCGCGCGGCGCCCGTCGGCGGCGCCGGGCGCAGCAGGCCGCGCACCGCGCCGGCCAGGAACGCGAGCCGGCCCGCCCTCACCTCGCGCGCTCCCCGAGCAGGCGCACGATGCCGAGCAGCGCGACCGCGGCGAGCAGCCAGGTCACCAGCCCCTCCGGGACCGGGCCGAGGTTGCCGATCCCCCAGCCGCCGCGGTCGTCGGGGTTGGCGGTGAAGCGCGCGTACGCGGCGATGTCGTTCACCTCGGCGGCCGGCAGGCGGCGCTCGTCGAACACCGGCATGAGGTACGGGCCGGTCCGGACCGCCTCGCCGATCTGGACGGCGCGCACGTCGCCGATCGCGGGGACCTGCGCGCCGACGACGATGCCGCCGCGGCCCATGACCTGGTGGCAGCCGGCGCAGTTCTCGGTGAAGGAAGCCTTGCCGCGCGCGACGTCGCCGGCGGCCGCGTCGACGCGCGGGATCGGCGGGCCCCCGAAGGAGCCGACGTAGGTGACGAGCGCGTCGATGTCGCGGCGGGGGTACTCCGGGTCGGCGCGTTCCGGCTCGGCGGTCGGGTCGGACAGCGGCATCCGCCCGGTCGAGACGTAGAAGTCGACCGCCGCCGCGCCCGTCCCGATCAGCGACGGCCCGCGCCCGCGCACGCCGCGCAGGTCCGCGCCGTGGCAGATCAGGCAGGAGCGCGCGTACAGCGCGCGGCCGCGCTCGGCGAGCGCTGGGTCGGCGCCGGGCCGGGCGGGCGGGGGCTGCTGGCCGCCCGCGGCCGCCGACCACAGCGCCAGGCCGCCGCAGACCGCGGCGAGCACGAGCGCGGGCGCGCGCAGCCGGCGCCTCATCCGAGCGCCTCCTCGTAGGCGCGCCGGCGGCGGTGCTCGCGCTCGACCGCGCTCCACGTCACGGCGAGGATGAGGACCGCGAGGACGAGCCCGCCGCCGACCCACATCAGCGCGCCGGCGGCGTGCTGGTCGGCGAGCGCGCCCGGCCGCCCCGCGTACGCCGGATACCAGGGCCGCGTGCTCGCCTGCATGGCCACGCCGACGACCGCGAGCGGGCCGGCGGCGAGCACCAGGTACAGCAGCCGCCCCACCGCGCCCGGCCGGCGGCGCACCGGGTCGGCGCCCAGGACGGGGCGCCAGAACGCGACCGCGGCGAGCAGGTAGGCGGCGTGCTCGCCGGCGTGCAGGAGCGGGCGCTCGAGCGCCGCCTCGTACAGCCCGGTGAAGTGCGTGAGCGCCATGACCGCCGGCAGCGCCGCCCACCCGAGCGCCGGGTGCCCGAGCGCGGCGGCCAGCGGCGCGGCGCGGCGGACGCGGGCGGTGCGCCGCAGCGCCCGCAGCCCGAGCGCCACGGGCGACCCGGCCACGAGCAGCGGCGCGGCCGCGAACGCGAGCAGCAGGTGCTGGACCATGTGCGTGCTCAGGCGCCGGTGCGCGGCGGCGTCGAGCCCGACCAGCGCGCCGCCGGTCACGGCGAGCGCCGCGACGAACGCGGCCGTCCGCCGCGCCGGCCAGCGGACGACGCGCCGCGCCGCGACCAGGTACGCGACCGCGACGAGCGCGAGCTCGGCGAGCAGCAGCGGGTCGCTCACCGGATCCACCGCTCCATCCCGAGCACCGCGAGCCCGACCAGCACCCCGGCGACGCCCATCAGCACCGCCCAGATCCCGAGCGCCGCGCCGAGGGCCAGGAACGCGAGCCCGACCGCGACCGCCAGCGTCCCGGCGCTCGCCTCGGGCAGCCGCCGCCGCGGCGGGTCGCGCGCGAACCACGCCGGGACGGCGATCGCGAGGACGAAGACGACCGCCAGCCAGTACACGACGTGGGACATCAGGTCGGTCGTGAACGCGAACATCAGCGTCGCGAGCGCGAGGTTCGCCAGCCCCCAGGCCGCGACCACCAGCGCCGCCGACCGGCCCCTCACCGCGACGCCTCCGGCACGCCGCGCAGGTCCATGAGCGGCTCGGCCGAGCGGATCGGCGGCAGCGGGCCGTCGAAGTTGTGCCGCGGCGGCGGTGAGCTCGTCGCCCACTCGAGCGTCTGGCCGCCCCACGGGTCCGGCCCGGCCGGGCGCGCCGCCAGCCAGGACGCGACGACGTTCGCCGCAAAGGCCAGCATGCCGAGCGCGACCACGTACGAGCCGAGGGTCTCGAGCAGGTTCAGCCCGGTCCACCCGTCCGAGGCGCGGTAGTCGGCCACGCGGCGCGGCATGCCGTCGTAGCCGACGAGGAACATCGGGAAGAAGGTCAGGTTCGTGCCGAGGACGAGCAGCCAGAACTGCAGCTTGCCGAGCCGCTCGCCGAGCATGATCCCGGTCACCTTCGGCCACCAGTGGTAGATCGCGGCGAACAGCCCGAACACGCTGCCGGCGAACAGCGTGTAGTGGAAGTGAGCGACCACGAAGTAGCTGTCGTGCACGTGGTAGTCCAGCGGCGGCGAGGCGACGTAGATGCCGGTCAGCCCGCCGATCAGGAACTGGGCGAAGAAGCCGAGCGCGAACAGCATCGGCGTGCGCAGCAGAAGCGCCCCGCCGATCAGCGTCCCGATCGCCGCAACGTACTCCATGCCGGCGGGCACGGCGAGCATGTGCGACGTGAGCGAGAAGTAGAGGTTCGAGACCTGGCCCGTCGTGAACATGTGGTGGCCCCACACCGCGCTCGACAGCGCCGCGAACGCCAGCAGCGACAGCGCCACGCCCTTGTAGCCGAACACCCGCCGGCGCGAGAACGTGGCCAGGATCTCCAGCGCGACGCCCACGAACGGGAAGAACATCGTGTAGACGACCGGGTGGCCATAGAACCAGAACAGGTGCTGGTAGGCCGCCGCGCCGCCCGCGCCGGGGAACACCTCGACGCCGTGGCGGTCGAGCAGCAGCCCGCCCATCGCGCCGAGCAGCGACGGGAACGACGCGACCGTCATCAGGCACGTGGCAAGCATCGCCCACGTGAACACCGGCATCCGCAGCAGCGTCATCCCGGGCGCCCGCCGGGCGACGATGGTCGCGAGCTGGCACCCGGCCCACAGGATCGCGCCGACGGTAGCCAGCGACACCCCGACGATCCAGATGTCCATCCCGGTGCCGGGCAGGCTCGTCGAGTCCGAGAACGGGTACTCGGCCGTCCACGCCGCCTGGCCCGCGCCGTTGCGCGGGAACCAGCTCAGCCAGACGATCAGGCCGCCGAGCGCGTACAGCCAGAAGCCCAGCAGGTTGACGCGCGGCCCCGCGATCTCGGCCGCGCCGACCTGGAGCGGCACGAAGTACGTGCCCAGCGCGAGCGCGACCGGCGTGACGAAGAGGTAGATCATCGTCGCGCCGTGCATCGAGAACATCTCGTCGTAGCCGGTGCGCGAGGTGACCTGCATGCCCGGCGCCATGAGCTCGGTGCGCATCAGCAGCGCGAGCACCCCGCCGCCGAGGAAGAACACGAACGCCAGGACGAACGTCCGGCCGGCGACCGCCTTGTGGTCCGTGGCGAACAGCGTTCCGGCCACGCCGCGCAGCGGCGCGTACGGCGGCCGCGTCGGCGCCGGCGCGACGACGCTCATGCGGGCCGCCCCGTCGCCCGCCGCGCCCAGGCGCGGAACTCGGCGGCGCCCATGGCGTGCACGGTGAACGTCATGTCGCTGTGGCGCAGGCCGCAGTACTGCGCGCAGTGGCCGCTCAGATGGTCGCCGGGCGGGAACACGACCCGGAACCGGTTCACCGCGCCGGTCCACGCGTCGCTCTTGAACCTCACCGCCGGGACCCAGAAGGCGTGCGTGACGTCCTGCGTGCGCAGCACGACCTCGACCGTCGTGCCGGCCGGCACGTGCAGGATCGGCGGGCGGCTCTCGGTCGTGCGGTCCACGACCCCCGGCAGCGACGGGTATGTGAACTGCCAGCCCCACTTGTAGGCGAGCGCCTCGACCCGGAAGCGGACCGGGTCGTCGTTCTCGGTCTCGCGCGCGTTCGCGCTGAACGTGACCGCCACGAGACCGGCCACGATGGCGGCCAGCAGCGTCGCGATCGCGATCTCGAGCGCGTTGCGGTCGCGGGTCGGGCGCGGGGTGTCGTGCCGCCCGGCCCGGTAGCGCACGACCGCGAAGCCGATCAGCACCCACACGACGACCACCACGGCCAGCGCCACCGGCAGGTAGACCGCCTGCACGTCCCCGAACTCGTGCTGCGTAGTGGTCAACGCTGCGGTACATGCCCGAGGCGCCCGGTTTTCACCCGCACGGGTCTACGGCCGGACCCCCGGCGGCCGCCCTCGGGCCGGCGCGGAGGGCGTCCCGCTCAGGCGTCGTCGTGCGCCGACGCGCTGGCGGACGGCGCACCGAGGAGGGGCGGCCCGGCGCGCGGGGCGCTCGGCGCCGAGCGCGCGACGACTTCCGGTCGCATACCGACTGCTTCTCGTCGCGCCCGGCGGCCGCGGCCCGCCCGCGCCCCTCGCTACCCCGTGCCGGGCGGCGCGGGCTCGGGGATGAGCCCCTCCCCGCTGAACTCCTCGCCGGCCTCGGCGAAGGTGATGTCGGCCGGCGGAAGGATGAACTCGGACGGCTCGAGGTCGTCGTCGTCGAGCGGCTCGCCCTCGCTGCGCACGAAGTGCAGCAGCTCCTCGAACCGCGCGTGGAAGCCGGACTCGTCGAGGGCCGCGACGGCGCCGACGACGGCGTCGTCGAGCTCGTCGAGCCGCGCGTGGTGGCGGTCGTCGAGCCGGTACTGGCCCTCGTTGGAGATCCGGACGATCACTGCTGGCCGCCCTCGCCGAGCTGCTTGGACTGCCCGCCGGAGCCTTGGCCGAGCTCCGCCTTCATCTTGGCGAGCTCGTCCTCGACCTCGCTCGACGAGCTGAGCTGCGCGAGCTGGCGGTCGATGTCGTCCTGGCCGGGGCCGAGCGCGGTGAGGTCGTCGAACGTGCCGGCCGCCTCAAGCTCGGAGACCGCGTCGGCGCGCGCCCGCATCTGCTCGGTCTTGTCCTGCGCGCGCTGCATGGCGAGGCCGACGTCGGCCATCTGCTCGCCGACGCCGGTGGCCGCCTCGGAGATCCGGACCTGCGCCTCGGCGGCGGAGTACTGGGCCTTGATGACCTCCTTCTTGGTGCGGAAGGCGTCGATCTTCTGGCGCAGCTTGGCCTCGGAGTCGGTCAGCTTCTGCTGCTGGGCCTCGAGCTCGGTGACCTGCTGGTCGAGCGACTGCAGCTCGGTCTGCGCGACGTTCTTGCGCTCGAGCGCCGTGCGGGCCAGCTCCTCGTTGCCGGCCGCGAGCGCCTGGCGCGCCTGCGTGTCGAGCTTCACGACGGACTGCTCGAGCTTCTGGGACTGCATCTGCAGGCGCTTCTTCGCCGTGACGACGTCGGCGATGCCCTTCTTGACGTTCTGCAACGACTCGAGCTGGCGCTGGTAGCTGTAGTCGAGCGTCTCGCCAGGATCCTCCGCGCGGTCGAGCAGCCGCGAGATCTTCGCCTTGATGACTGTGGACATCCGTCCGCTGACGCCGGGCATGAACCCTCCTAGAAGCGCTTCCGTGGTTGACCGCTAGCGTACCGAGCCGCCATGGACCCGCGAACCGTCAGCGAGTCGGGCAGCGTCCTCGTCCAGTGGATGGGCCCCGCCGACGCCAACGCGTTCGGATTCGTACACGGCGGCACGGTCATGAAGCTGTGCGACGAGGCCGCCGCGACGGCCGCGATCCGCCACTCGAGCCTCCGGGTGGTGACGGCCGCGGTCGACCGAATGACGTTCCTCGCGCCGGTGCACGTGGGCGAGCTGCTCACGCTGCGCTCGTCGGTCAACGCCGCGTGGCGTACGTCGATGGAGGTCGGCGTCCGCGTCGAGGCCGAGAACCCGATCTCGGGCGAGGTCCGCCACACGAACAGCGCCTACATCACGATGGTCGCCGTCGACGAGCAGGGCCGTCCCGTCCCGGCCGTGCCGGAGCTGCGCTGCGAGCGCCCCGAGGAGCTGCGCCGCGAGCGCGCGGCGCAGGTCCGCCGCCGCAACCGGCTGGCCGAGCGCGAGCAGCTCCTCCAGCACCGCCAGCACGAGGGCGAGCAGGCTCAGCCGGCGTAGGCCGAGGGCTGGAGGCCGAACACATCGGCGTACGTGCAGCCGCGCGCCATGAGCTCGGCGCGGCTTCCGGCCTCGATCACCTCGCCGCCGTCGAGCACGTAGATGCGGTCGGCCGCGCGCACCGGTCGCGAACCGGTGCGAGATGACGAGCACCGAGCGAGTGCCGAACAGCTCGCGTGCGCGCGAACAGCTCGTGCTCGGCGCGCGCGTCGAGCGCCGCGGTGGGCTCGTCGAGGATCACGAATGGCGCGTCGCGGAAGAACAGGCGCGCGAGCGCGACCTTCTGCCACTGCCCGAGCGACAGGTCGACGCCGCCCAGGAACACCGGCCCGAGCTGCGTCGCGTATCCGGACGAAGGGCGGCCAGCTCGCCGGCGCGCCGCGCGGCGGCCGTCACCGCGGCGTCGTCGGCGTAGCGCTCGTGGCGGCCGAGCGCGATGTTGTCGCGGGCGGGAAGCGCGTAGCGGATGAAGTCCTGGAACACGACGGCCACCTGCCTGCGCAGGGCGGCGCGGTCGGCCGTGGCCGTGTCGGCGCCGTGGAGGATCACCCGCCCGCGGTCGGGCACGTACAGGCCGGCCAGCAGCTTCGCCAGCGTCGTCTTGCCCGAGCCGTTCGCGCCGACCAGCGCGACCAGCTCGCCCGGGTCGATGCGCAGCGACACCCCGCGCAGGGCGGGCTCGTCGGAGCCGGGGTAGGAGAAGCAGACCTCCTCGGCGGCGACCGGGCCGAGCGGCCACCGGACCGGCCGGGAGCTCGTCGGCCGCCTGCGGGTCGGGAAGCTCGGCGACGAAGGCCGGGTGGTCCTCGATCAGCATCGCCGACTCGTGGAGCACCTCGGCGTTGAAGCCGCCCGCCGTCAGGTGCTGGCCGAGCAGCACCATCGCCCCCGCCGCGGCGGCGGCCGCCGCCAACGACACGCGCCCGTCGAGCGCGAGGGCGAACAGGACGGCCGCGTCTTTGCTCGGGTGGCTCCTACCGTGGGGAGGCTGCGGTGGTCGGGTGGCGCGACGCGGCGGTGGTGGCCGGGTGTTCGACTTCGGTGCAGAGGAGCTCGACGATGCGGGCGTCGAACTGGGTGCCGGCGCCGCGGCGCAGCTGCTCGAGCGCCTCTGGGACGGGGCGCGCGGCGCGGTGGGGCCGGTCGCGGATCATCGCCTCGTAGGCGTCGCAGGCGGCGATGATGCGGGCGCCGAGCGGGATCTCGTTGCCGCGCAGGCCGTCGGGGTAGCCGGTGCCGTCGACGCGCTCGTGGACGGCGCGCACGAGCGCGGCGACGGGGCGCAGCGCCGGGGCGCGGTTGAGCACGCGCTCGCCGATCAGCGGGTGGGCGCGGATGAACGTCCAGTCGTTGGCGCTGAGCGGCCCGGGCGTGGCCAGGATCGTGTCGGGGACGGCGGCCATGCCGACGTCGTGCAGCTCGGCGGCACGCGCGAGCGTGTCGAGCTGCTCGCCGTCGAGCCCGAGTCGCTGTCCGATCGCGACCGCGTGGCGGGCCACAGCGTGGACGCGGTCTTCGTCGAGGCCGTCGTGCTCGTCGAGAACGCCGAGCAGGACGTCGCGGACCTGGCGTAGCGCGGCCGAGCCGCGCGAGCCGCTCTTGTGCGCGTACATGCGCTGGTCGGCAAGCTTCAGGGCCTCAGAGGCGTTGGCGGCCTCCTCGGGCAGGCGGGCGGCGCCGGCTGCGGCGCTGATGGTGAACCCGGTGCCGTCCTCCGAGAGCGCTTGCAGTGCGGCGGCGCGCAGCGCGTCCACGTCGCCGGTGACGGCGATCAGGGCGCAGAACTCGTCACCGCCGAGCCGGTAGGCGCGGCCGTTGCCGTCGAGTGCCGTGTGCAGCGCGCGGCCCAGGCGGGCCAGCAGCTGGTCGCCGGCGGCGTGCCCGAAGGTGTCGTTGTAGGCCTTGAACCCGTTGAGATCGAACAGCAGCAGCAGATGGCGGTCGCCGCCGCGCTCGAGCGCGGCCTCGAGGTCGCCGAGCAGTGCGCGGCGGTTGCGCAGGCCGGTGAGCGCGTCGGTGAGCGCCTCGTGCTGGCTGCGCTGCAGCATCTGCGTGTGCTGCTGGAAGGTCAGGACGAGGCGGACCATCACCGCCGCCAGCGAGGCGGTGGCCAGCGCGATCGCGACCGCGTTGAGGTGTCCCGCGCTGCCCGACACCAGGACGCCGAGCGCGAGCGTGGCGAAGGCGATCGGCATCGCGATCACCAGCCGGCCGCCGCTGCGGCGCGCGGCGCTCCGCGCCGCGGTGGCGGGTGGCTGCCAGGCGGCAGTGGCCATCAGCAGCGCCGCTCCCCACCAGCCCAGCTCGATCGGTCCGCCCGAGGCCCAGGTGCCCCGAGCGACCTGGACCAGGTAGACCGAGTCGGCCAGCCAGAACGACAGCACCGCGCAGACGATCAGCCCGAAGGTGCGGTCCACGCGCCAGCCCGAGGCGGCCAGGCCGCCGGCAATCACGCCGACCAGCACCAGATCGGCCAACGGGTAGACGAGGTTGGTGGCCACCGCCAGCCAGCCGCCGGCGGCGCTGCCCAGGACGGCCTGCACCACGATCGCCGCGCTCAGCGCGCCAGCGGCCAGCGCGGCGGTGATGCCGTCCACCCACAGCGTCCTGGGCAGCCCGCGGATCCGGGCGCGCAAGAGCAGCACCAGGCCACAGAACAACAGCGGGGGCAGCCCCAGATAGCCGGCGTCCGCCCACGACGGCACCGGAGGCTGGGAGTCGTCCCACAGCACCTGCGTGAAATATGCCTCGCCGGCGATCCAGCTGACCAGGGCCAGGCCGATCAGCGCCCACGCCGCGCGCTCCCCGCGCCGGATCACCGCGCGCGCCACACACAACCCCGCCCCGACGCCCATGACGACTAGGTGCACCAGCTTGACGTCACCCACCGGCAGCGCGGGCACGCCGAGCGCGCGCGCCTCATACAGCACGCACCACCCCGCGCACACCAGCAGCAGCAATCGGACCAAGACCGGCATCTCAGCCGAGTCATCGACCGGGCCTCACGCCGCTGCAGCCACGCCTCGACCAAACGGCCAGCGCGGCGCCGAGACGCCGCTGCCGATCGCGAGTCCGGAACCGAATCCCGACCCCTTGAACGCTGCGGTGGTCGCGAACCGACGGGGATGCATGGACGCTTCCGGGGCCCAGCCCGCCGTGGTTGCGCGCACGGGTGCCGGGCATGCGGCCTGGCGGCAACGCGCGGGGCATGGCGCGGTCGCCGCTTCGCCGGTCTGAGCGCCGAGCTTGCGGCGGGCGCGCTGCCCCCGTGGGAGGGCCGCCCGGCGCCGGGCGTCACGTCCCGCGCCGACCCTGGAGGGTTCGCGCCGGCGATTGTCAGCGATCGGCGCGACCGGCCGAGCTCACAAGGCTTGGCCGAAGCAGCGGCGGCGGTCGCGGAAGGCGCCCAGCGCGGTTAGCGTGCGCGGGGTGACGGCGGGGCAGGTCATGAGCGTCAGGTAGGCGGTGGCGGCGACCGCGGGGCGCATGCCGGTGGTGTTTTTGAAGGCGAGCACGCGGTCGGGGTCGGGGCGCGCGAAGCGGTCGAGCAGGTGCGCCTGCGCGGCGGGGAGGCCGGGGCGGTACTGGAGGAGCACGCGCATGAGCGCGTGCAACGCGGCGCGTTGCGAGGGCGCCCGATGGGCGATGTAGGAGCCGTCGCGGGCGATGATGCGTTCGTTGACCACGCGTCCGCCGATCGGCGGGTTGCTCGGCCGCACGGCGTCAAATTCGCCCAGCCGGCAGCCCGAGCGCACCGCGATCTGGGTCAGCGTCGCGTCGGGCGGCCGCCGGGCCGAGCCGCGGTCGGTTAGGAGCGCCAGGCCGA
>Ga0126313_10001072_pt1 | contig 14095 bp, 15 predicted proteins | sample Plot105A_FD_89954 | JGI IMG/M metagenome (GOLD analysis project Ga0126313, IMG submission 89954) | Serpentine soil microbial communities from UC McLaughlin Reserve, CA, USA - Plot105A | ecosystem: Environmental > Terrestrial > Soil > Grasslands | place: USA: UC McLaughlin Reserve, Lake County...
CATGCCATGCCTCGTTCTTCTCCCGCACCATCTGCGTGATCTCGCCGTCCGAGGAGCGCACGACGTAGTGCGCAGAGACCCGCGCGGCGGGATTCCGGAACCAGCTCAACGTCCCGGCGTACGAGCCCTCGGTCGCATGCATCACGACCGTCGTGATCCGATCTGAGATCGGGCGGTTCGCGCCGGCGTAGTCGGCTCGGGCCGCCGGGAGCCAGCGTGCGCCCGGGTAGTCGGCGCGCGCCGCGGAGACCGCGGCGGGAGCGCGCGCCGTCGAACCGAACAGCTCGCGGGCCTGCGGCGCGCCCCACAGCTCCTCGACTGCCTGCGCCCAGGCGTCGCGGCCGTTGCCGTGCGCCGTTGCCCGCAGGAGGGCGGCTCCGGCGCGGACGTTGGCATCGAGGTCGCGGCGCGCGCGCTCTGGATCAACCCGCGCCAGACGCGCGGCGCGCCGCAGCTCCACCGGCGTGAGGTCCATCGGCCCATACCCGCCGTCGATCGCGGGCCCGGTCGGCATCGTCCAGCGCGTGTGCAGGTAGCCGATGCGTAGGAGGAGGCGCGCAGGCACGTGGTACGCGCGGGCGGCGGAGCGCACCGTGCGCGCGACATTCGCATCTGCTGCCCCTCCCGCGCCGGTCGCGGCGAGCGCGAGCAGAGCGGCGACGACGCCAAAGCCGGCCCGGCGCATCCGGAAGTCGTACGCAAAATGCGGCTTTTTCGCAAGGGTCAACGCGCCGAGATCTACCGCCGCGCGGGGGCCATTCCTGCGGCTTCGTGTCAAATCTGTGCCGGTTTGCCGCACGCCCAGCCCGGCTGCATCAGACCGGCGTACGGTGAAAAGAGGATGCCCCGCACGTGGACAGAGCTCCTCGTCGTAGCCGGGGTTGCGGCGCTCGTCGTCGGTCTCCTCGGCGGGTTCGGCGGCGGGACGCACGCGCCCGCGCTCTCGCCGGAGCGTGCCAGCTGGACGGTCACCCCGGGCGTCGCGAGCCCGGACGTCACGCAGGATTCGATCGACCAGACGATCTGCCGGCAAGGCTGGACGAAGACCGTGCGCCCGCCGACCGATTACACGAACGCGCTCAAGGTCGCGGGCATGGAGACGTACCACCGCGGCGGAGAGCCGTCCGACTACCAGGAGGATCACCTGATCAGCCTCGAGCTCGGTGGCCATCCGACGGATCCGCGCAACCTCTGGCCGGAGCCGATCGACCGCGCCGTCGAGGTCGACGACGTCGAAAACCAACTGAACGAGCAGGTCTGCTCAGGCGAGTTGACGCTGAAGGAGGCGCAGCGGCGCGAGTCCGAGCTCAAGCACACCGCCGGCTGACGCAATAATTCGCCGCGTGGAACGAGTGCTCGTCGCTACCGATCGGTCTCCAACGGCCGAGCGGGCGGTCGCGTTCGCGGGTGAGCTCGCGGAGCGTTATGCGGCCGAGCTTGTCGTCCTGCAGGTGATCCTCGACAACGGGGAGGTCGACGTGGAGACGGCCGAGGAGAGCCTCCGGCAGCGCGCGCGCGAGGTTGCGGGCGATCGCGGGCGCGCCGTCGTCCGCGTCGATCGGGACCCGCCGCAAGTGATCGTCGACGCAGCGGAGCAGGAGGGCGCGGACGTGCTCGTGGTTGGCAACGCCGGGATGAGCGGCCGCAAGGAGTTTCTGCTCGGCAACGTCCCGAACCGCATTTCCCACAACGCGCGCTGCACCGTCGTGATCGTGAACACGACCGGCGACGTCGCTGAGATCACGCCGCCGACAACCGACTGGCAGCCGGAACCGGAGGTCGAGGAGGAGCTGTTCGCGCGCGCCGCCCGCATCGGGACGATCGTCGGCCGGTTCGCGATGGCCGAGCGCGCCGCGGGGCACCCGCTGTCTCCGCAGGAGCGGGCTGCACATCTCCGGGACGCGCTCGAGGAGCTCGGGCCGACGTTCGCGAAGCTTGGCCAGATCCTCTCGACCAGGCCGGACCTGCTGCCGCGTGAGTTCGTGGCGGAGCTCGAGACGCTTCAGGACCGGGTGACGCCGTTGACGGAGTCGGAGGTCGTCGCGGTGATGGAGGAGGAGCTCCAGGTGCCGTGGGAGGACGTCTTCGACAGCATCGACCCCGAGCCGCTGGCCGCGGGCACGATCGGCCAGGTTCACCGGGCGACGCTGGAGGACGGCGAGCGCGTCGTCGTGAAGGTGCAACGGCCGACGGCCCGTGACGAGATCGCGCGCGATCTGGGGTTGCTGGAGCTGTTCGCCGAGAAGGCGGCATCGCGGCCGGCTCTACGGGAGCTGATCGACATCCCCGTTCTCGCGACGAACCTGTCGGAGTCGCTGCGCCGCGAGCTCGACTTCCGTCAGGAGGCAGCGAACATCGAGCGCATGCGGCAGGTGCTCGAGCCGTTCGACCGGCTCGACGTCCCACGCCTCCATTCGGAGCTCACGACACGGCGCCTGCTCGTGATGGAGGAGGTGCAGGGCGTGCCGATCCGGCAGGCGCCCGAGTCGGAGGTTCGCACCGCGGCTGCGCGGCAACTCCTCGAGGCGTACTACCGCCAGGTGCTCCAGGACGGCTTCTTCCACGCCGATCCGCACCCGGGCAACCTGCTGTGGTGGAACGACAAGGTCTACTTCCTCGACCTCGGGATGGTCGGCGAGGTGGAGCCGCGGCTGCGCGAGCTGATCGTGTTGCTCCTGCTCGCGTTCGTCCGCGACGACGCGCAGTTCCTCGCCGAGGTGATGCTGATGCTCGCCGACGAGCAGGCAGCGGACGTCGACCTCGAGGCGCTGCAGGCGGAGTTCGCCGAGTTCATCGACCGCTTCCGGAGCAAGGGCTCGCTGCGCGAGATCGACATCGGCGGGATGCTCGAGGCGGTGGCCGAGACCGCCGCGCGGCACCGGATCCGATTGCCGGCCGCGCTCGCGCTGAGCGGGAAGGCGTTCGGGCAAATGCAGCTCGCCGTCGCGGAGCTCGATCCGCGGCTCGACGCGTTCTCGGTGATCGGCAGCTTCCTGCTGCGCGGCTTCGCGGAGATGGCGCGCGCGTCGGCCGACCCGCAGAAGCTGTTCTACGAGGCGCAGAAGCTGAAGGTGCGGGCCACGCGGCTGATCGAGTCGGTCGAGCGGATCGCGGGTGCGCGACCGGGGCCGCGCCTGCAGATCGACTTCGTCGGTGCGGACCAGATCGAGGCGGCGATCAAGCATGCCGCGCGGCGCGTGATGGTTGCCGGCGCGGTGGGCGCGGCGCTCGCCGTCGTCGGCGTCGCCTGGCACGCGCACGGCGACTAACGAGACGTTCGCCGCCGGACGAGCCGGCGCTCGAGCAGCAGCGCGATGCCGGACATGAGCACGCCCAGCACCTTCCGCTCGCCCCGTGCTCGAAGACGCCTAATCCGCGGCGAGCGCAGCATGTCCTGACTTACGGTTGAAGCGATTCGTGTCGGCCACGAGCGGCCACAGCTCCGCGGGCCTCGACCGCAGACGCCGCTCCCAGCGGTAGTGGTGCTCGCGCCGAGGCATCGCGAAATCCTAGGAGCGGTATCCGAGCTGGTCGAGCAGCGGGCCTGCCTCGCGCTCGACGTCCGCGAGTCGCTGCGGCGTCAGATCGGTGCGAAAGCGGCCGATGGACGCTGCGTGCGCGGCGCCCAGGCGCGCGAGCACAAGCTGGTGCGAGATCCCGAGGTGGCGCGCGATCCTGTCCGCCGTCGCCTCGCGTTTCCCCGCGAGCGCCTCGTAGCGGAGCTCGAGCGTCCGCTCGTCGCCGGATGCGCGAGCCGCCGAGACGTACGCGCGCCACGCCCACGCCGCCCTCGTCGCCTCGCTCGCATGTCCGAACTCCTCGCGCCGCTCCGGCTCGACCCAGAACCGCGCCCGCGCGCCGTAGGGAAGGCTCGCGTCGTCGCGGCCGGCGCGGTCGGTGCGCAACCAGCCGCGCTCGAGCAACGAGCAGACGACGTCGCGGCCGTCACGGACGACGTGGAGCCCCAGCGCGTGCGGGTAGGCGCGGAGCGCGGCTCCCAGGACGAACGCAGTCTCGGGCGTCTGCTCGACCGCGCGCAGTCCGGTCACCAGGCCAAGGAGCCGCACGCGGTCGAGGACTTGCCGGATTCGAGCCGCGGCCACGGCCTCCTCCCGCGTCACGAGCTCCGGAATCGCGGCCTTGAGCGGCGCGACCTCGCCGAGATCGACGAACCCTTGGACTCCACCGACCGCGTCGCCGAGGAAGGTCGTTCCCGAGCGCGGCGACCCGACGACGAACACGAGGCGATCGTCGGATCCGAGCCGGCGGGCGGAAACGCCGCCACGCGGCAGCACGCGCCGCGTCGTTGCTGCGTACAGCCTCGCCGTCCGGGCCACAGCAACGTCCACCCTCTCAGCCTAAGCTTCGCCCCGTGGGAAGGTGGATCGCAGCGTCCGCCGCCGCCGCGGCCACCGCGGCGCTGGCGGCGTGCGGTGGCGAGAGCTCGGGTGGCGCGGCGGCCTGTGGCGACGACGCGCCGGACGGCGCCCGAGTCGTCGTCGAAGAGCCGCGGAGCGGTGAGGAGGTTTCGAGCGGCTTCGAAGTCAAGGGCTGCTCGAGCACGTTCGAGGGAAACGTCCGCTGGCGTCTCCGCGGGCGCGACGGCCGCGTGGTCGCCAGCGGGTTCACGCAAGGCGGAAGCCTCGAGGCGGCAGTGTTCGAGTTCGAGGTCAACTACGAGGTCGAGCAGCGCGAGCTGGCACAGCTCGACGTGTTCGAGTCGCGGGTGACGGAGGAGGGCTTCCCCCCGCCGAAGGACATCGTGCCTCTGCTGCTCTCGCCCTGACGCTCGCTCGGCGTTAGCGGCCCAGCGCGAGCTCCACCGCGTCGTCGAAGTCCATCCTCCGGCCCTCAGCCCACACGCGCTCCGCGTCAGGCCCCAGCCGTTCGCGGGCCGCGCCGAGATAGCGCTCGAGCAGCGCATCCCAGAACGGAACCGAGATCGACGATCCCACCGACTCGAAGAGCGCTTCCACAGCGCCCGCGAGCAGCAACGGCCGCTCGTCCTCTCCGGCGCCAGCGGCTGCCATCGCGACTCCTTGGACTTCGAAGCTCGTCTCGATGACGTCGCCGAGCGGCAGAGCGGCCTCGAGGCTCTGCCGGTACCGCTCTCCCGCCGCCGCAACGTCGCCGCTGATCAGGGCGCAATCCGCGAGGAAGTGCAGAGCGAAGTGCTCCGAACGCGGGTCGTCGGCGAGCTCGAGCAGCTTGCGCGAGAGCGCCTCCGCGCGCTCGACGTCGCCAAGCGCCACGAGCAGCTGGCACACCCCCACGAGCGCCCGCAGCTCACCCGCGTGGTCGCCCAGCTCGCGCTGGACGTCGAGGCTGCGCTGGAACGCCTCGAGCGACGGCTCGTCGCGGCCGGCAAAGAAGAGCACCCAACCGAGCGCGTCGAGCGCGGCGGCGAGCTCGTCGCGTCGGTCGAGCGTGCGCCAGAGCTCGATTCCCTGTTCAAGCTGACGACGTCCGTCGTCGACCGCTCCACGTCGCGCGGCCAGCGCACCCAGCACGGTCAAGGCTCGCGCACGCAGCGCCACGTCGCGTATCTCAGGTAGCGCGCGCTCGAGGCGTCGGCACCCCTCCTCGAGCAGGCCGTGGGAGAGCCAGAACCAGCCGAGCGCGCCGCTGAGTCCGGCGGCCCGCTCGGCGTCGCGACCGTCGAGCCAATCGAGTGCGGCGCGCAGGTCGTCGAGGTCGGACTCGAGCCGTTCGGACCACGCCGCCTCGTCCGAGAATCGGTGTGCGTACGCCGTCTCGGCGAGCGCGGCGAAGAACTGCGCGTGCCGCGTCCTCAGCGACTCGGCGCCGCCGCCTGCCTCGAGGCGTTCGGCTGCGTACTCCCGGATCGTCTCGAGCATCAGGAATCGGTCCGCCCCGATCGGCTTCAAGAGGCTCGCGTCCACGAGCGCGGCGACATCGTCGAGCTCGGCGCCGCACACCTCCTCGGCCGCTTCGAGCGGAAAGCTGCCGGCGAAGACGGAGAGGCGGGCGAGCAGCTCCTGTCGCGGGGCGTGCAGAAGGTCGTAGCTCCACTCGATCGTCGCGCGCAGCGTGCGCTGGCGCTCCGGTGCGTCTCGCGCGCCGCCGGTCAGGATCGGCAGCGCGGCGTCGAGCCGTTCCAGCAGCCGCTCCGGTGCGAGCAGCTTCGTCCGCGCCGCGGCCAGCTCTAGGGCGAGCGGGAGCGCGTCGAGGCGGCGGCAGATCGCCTGAACCGTCTCGTCCGGCTCGACTTGGCGGCCGACTGCCCGTGCCCGCTCCGCGAACAGCGCGGCCGCATCGTCCGCGTCGAGCGGCTCGAGGCGAAACTCGTGCTCACCGCCGAGCCGGAGCGCGGCGCGGCTCGTGACGAGGAGCCGAAGCCGCGCCGCCGCCGCCAGCAGCTCGCCGACCGCCGGCGCCGCGTCGAGCAGGTGCTCGAAGTTGTCGAGCAGAACGAGGAGCTCCTTCGAGCGCAGGAACGACGCGAGCGCGTCCGGCGCGCCGATCGCCTGGCCGATCTCGGACGGAACGACACGCGGATCCGCGACGCCTCCGAGCGGAACCCAGAACACGCCGTCGGAGACGGTGCCGGTGAGATCCGCCGCGGCCTGGAGCGCCAGTCTCGTCTTGCCCGTCCCGCCGGGGCCGATCACGGTGACCAGCCGCGAGCCGTTCGAGAGCGCCTCCACCAGCTCGCGCAACTCGCGGTCGCGCCCGATCAGCGGGCTTGCCGCCACCGGCAGGTTCGACGCGTCGAGCGTCCGCAGCGGCGGGAAGTCGCCCGCGCCGAGCTGGTACAGCCGCTCCGCCTGCGTCAGGTCCTTGAGCCGGTGCAGACCCAGGTCGCGGACCGCGATGCTGCCGTCCAGCAGCCGCTGCGTCGCCTCCGACAGCAGGACCTGGCGCGCGTGCGCCGCGGCCGCGATCCGCGCGGCGCGGTGCACGTCGATGCCGACGTAGCCCTCGCCCGTGGTCAGCGGCTCGCCGGTGTGGACTCCGATCCGCACCGCGATCGGGCCGCCGCCGAGCGCCCGCTGAGCGGCTTCGGCCGCGGCGACGGCGTCACTTGCACGCCCGAACGCGACGAAGAAGGCGTCGCCCTGGGTGTCGACCTCAATCCCGTCGTACTCCGCGAACACGTCCCGGAGCGCTCGGCGGTGCGTTTCGAGCGCCTCGCGGTACCGCTCCGCGCCGACCTCGTCGAGCAGGCGTGTCGACCCGGCGACGTCCGTGAACAGGAAGGTGACGGTGCCGGACGGGAGCGCCACGGACGGAGTCTTTCACGGCTACCCTGCGCGCTGACAATCGAGAGGGGGACAATGAGAAAGCTCGTCTACGTGGCAGCACTCGCCGCCGCGGCCGCGATCGTCGCGTCCGCCGGTGCGATCACCTACGGCGTTCCGGACGGGAACGGCCATCCCGAAGTCGGCGCCTTGTTGGCGCCGGAGGCGTACTCGGACGGGACCTGGGAGGCGTGCAGCGGCACGCTGATCTCGCCGACCGTGTTCCTGACGGCCGCGCACTGCGACCTCGGCGTCGACCGCGTCGCCGTCACATTCGATTCCGTCTACGACGCGGCCCACGGCACCACCTACTGGGGCGACTGGCATGCGGACGCCGCCTACAGCCAAGCGCAGGGCGATCCGAACGACATCGCGGTCGTGGTGTTCCCCAAGCCGATCAAGGGGATCGATCCCGCGCGCCTGCCCGCCGCGCACTCGCTCGACTCGCTTGACGGGACAGCAACGTTCACGTCCGTCGGCTACGGCGCGCAGTCAGTGACGAATGGCGCCGGCGGCCAGACGTTCCACTACGCCGATATCCGCTACGTCGCCACAGGGACCCTGAACTCTTTGACCCCGAGCTGGTTGCGGATCTCACAGAATCCGTCGACCGGCAACGGCGGGACGTGCTACGGCGACTCCGGCGGCCCCAACTTCCTCGGGTCAGGCGCCACCGAGACGAACATCGTCGCCGGGACGACGATCACGGGCGACACGCCGTGCCGCTCGACGAACGTCGACTACCGCCTCGATACCGACTCGGCTCGTTCGTTCCTCCAGCAGTACGTGGCGCTGCCGTAGTGGCCTGGGCGGCGCCCGCCTCGCGCGGGCGTCGCCCGGTCAGTGCCCGGAGGCGGAGAAGTGCATGTAGTCCTTCGTTCCGGACCAGTAGCCACCCCAGCCCCAGCCGATCGAGCCGAAGGCCGCCACCACCGCGGAGGTCACCATCCCGGGACGCAGTCGCGAGCGGTCGAGGTAGGGAATGCTGCGCCGCTGGCGGGTGACGCCGCAGCCGGTGTACGGGTTCTCGATCGGGTTGATGTCGATGGCTTGGCCGTAGGCGTGCTCGGACCAGTTCCCCGACCCGCTGGTGCCCGGGCAGGGCGAAGCCGATGCGCGGCGGCACTCGAACACGGACGTGTTGTCCGCCGCCGTCGAGAGCGGCCCCATGCGCCGGATCCGAAACCGCAGCGCGTAGAGCCGGCCGAACACCTCGAGGAGCGGACGGGCGTACGTCGATTTGACGACGAGCTTGCCGCTATGCCGCCGTCCGTCGAAGCCCCAGTGGTCGACCGTGAGCAGACGGAGGCGCGAAACAGGGAGCGGACACCCCGGGTGCCAGAGCTGCGTCCGAACCTGCGTCCGCAGCGGCTCTGGTAACGGTTGGACGTTGCCGTGAAAGGCAACGAACGCGAGCGGCAGCGCGAGGGCGCGCATCCCGGCCACGCTACCGGAATCGGCGCGGAAGTCGTACCTCGCGCCCGCCGGTCAGCCCGGACGGCCGGATGATCAGGACGAGCGCCATCACCGCCGCCAGGACGATCAGCCGGGTTCCGGACGGAAAGTCGAGCTTCGCGCCGAAGAAGTGCACGCCCTGCTCCGCCTGGCTGAGGAACGAGTTGAGGCCGCTGACGGCGAGCGTGCCGATGACGGCGCCGGCGAGGCTCGTGGTGCCGCCGATCACGAGCATCGCGAGCGTCAAGAAGGTCAGCTCGAGGTAGACCTGCTCGGTCGTGATCGATCCGAGCATGTGGACGTACAACGCGCCGGCGAAGCCCGCGAGCGCGCCGGAGACGATGAACGCCCAGAATCGCTGGCGGTGGACGTCGACGCCGATCGCGCGCGCAGCGGCCGGATCCTCGCGCGACGCCCGCAGCTTGCGCCCGAGCCGGGTGCGCTGGTAGACGAACGCGACCGCGATCGCGATCAGCGCGCCGACCGTCGCCTGCAACGGTCCCGTAGTGTCGGGGACGAGCGACAGCGTCGTCGCGCCGGGGCCGATCTTCGTCCACTGCTGCAGCACGTTGTGCGTGATCTCGAGCAGCGCGAACGTCGCGATCCCGGCCGCGAGCCCCGACAGCCGCATCAGCGGCAGGCCGACGACGAGCGCAAACACGCCGCCGAGCACGGCGGCGAGCACGAGCGAGGGGACGCTTCCGATCGTGTGGTTCTTCAGCAGCGGGAAGAGGTCGGTCAGGACGCTCTGCTTCGACTCGAGCGGCACGGTCATCACGCCCGAGGCGAACGCGCCGACGGCCACGAACGAGATCTGACCGAAGGAGAGGACGCCCGAGTTGCCGACGAAGACGTAGATCGCGACCACGATCGCGACCGAGACGAGCGCGGTCAGGAAGTAGATCTCGTTCGCGGGCGAAACCGTCGTCGAGACGAGGCCGACGGCGATCACGAGCACCGCGGGCGCCAGCAGCTCCACGGCCGCGTCGAGGTACCGGCTCATACCCGCTCGACCGTCGTCGGGCGTCCCCACGCGAAGAGTCCCGCCGGCCGCAGCAGGAGGACGACGATCACGAGCCCGAAGAGCACCGACGGGAGGTAGACGCTCTGGTCCGTCGGCAGCAACGCGCTGATGACGCCGGACGCGAACCCGATCGTGAACCCGCCGAGGGTCGCCGTCCACAGCCGGTCGATGCCGCCGACCACGACCCCGATCAGGACCACGATCGTCTCGTGGAGCGCGAAATCGGGGGACACCAGCGGGTTCGAGACGACGAGCAGGATCGACACCGCGGCTGCCAGCAGCCCTGAGATCACCACCGCGAAGCTGATCACGCGGTTCGCGCGCACCCCGAGGAGGCGCGCCGTCGAGAAGTCGGCCGCCGCCGCGCGCGTGTGGAGGCCGATCGTCGTGCGGTTCAGCAGCAGCGCGATCACGAGCAGCGCGAACAGCGCCGTGCCGACTGCGACGAACGTCACCTTCCGCACGTCGACGCCACCGACGTTGACCGACTCGTTCAGCGCGCCGATCTGAGAGAAGACGATCTCGCCGATCGTCCCGTCGTGGATGTCGACCAGCAGCGCGATCGCCTGCAGCAGGAACGCGATCGCGAACGTGGTCACGAGCATGACGGCGGGGGACTGGCCGCGAAGCGGCCGAAACACGCCCAGCTCCATCGCGATCGAGAGGGCGACCACGACGGCGAAGCAGGTGACGATGCTCTCCCAGAGCGCCCACGTCGACGTGAACGCGAGCGTGTAGGCGCCCGCCATCACGAGCTGCCCGTACGCGAAGTTGACCAGCCGCAAGACGCCGAACACGAGCCCGATCCCTACCGCGATGAGGGCGTAGATCGCGCCGATCGCGACGGCGTCGGAGAGCTCCTGCCAGCCGAGGCCCCAACTGAGGGCGCCGATGATCACGAGTGGTGCACCATCAGGCCAGGTATGCCGCCACGATCTTGTCTTTCTCCTGCGCGTCCTCCGGCCCGAGCGTGAGCCGCAGCTCGCCGCCGGCGAGGACGTGCGTCCGGTCCGCGAGGGCGACCGTGTGCAGCGCCCGCTGCTCGACCAGCAGGATCGTCACGCCGCGCTCGCGGATGCGCGCCAGCGCCTCGAAGACGGCGTCGACCGCGAGCGGCGCGAGCCCTAGCGACGGCTCGTCGAGGAGCAGCACCTCCGGCTCCGCCACGAGGGCGCGCCCGATCGCGAGCTGCTGTTGCTGGCCGCCGGAGAGCGCTCCTGCCTGCCTGCGCCGGAACTCGTGCAGCATCGGGAAGACGTCGTAGGCCTGTTGGAGGGGCGCCAACCCGTCCCGCCGCCGCCTGCCCGCGAGCCCGAGCCGGAGGTTCTCCTCGACCGTGAAGTCGCCGAAGATCCGGCGACCCTCGGGCACGAGCGCCATCCCGGCACGCGCGATGCGCTCGGGTGAGGAGCGCCGAATCGACCTGCCGCGGAGCAGGACGTCGCCCTCGCTGATCGGGATGGCACCCATGATCGCGTGCAACGTCGTCGACTTCCCCGCGCCGTTCGGTCCGATCAGCCCGACGAGCTCGCCCGGCTGGACGCTCAAGGTCACATCGCGGACGGCGACGACGCTCCCGTAGCGGACCACGAGGCGGTCGAGCTCGAGCGCCGGCTCAGGCAACCGCGCTCTCCCCGAGGTACGCGGCGGCGACGTCGATGTTCCTCCGGATCTCCGATGGCGTGCCGGCGGCGAGAGTGCGCCCCTGGTCGAGCACGTGGATCCGGTCGCAGGCCGCCATCACGAGCGCGATGTTGTGGTCGATCAGGAGGACACCGCAGCCGTGGTCGTCCCGGGCCGACCGGATTACCTCTGCGAACTGCGGCACCTCCGCTTCGGGGAGGCCGGCCGCCGGCTCGTCCATCAGCACGAACGCCGGCTCGGTTGCGAGCACCCGCGCCACCCCGAGCCGGCGCTCATCCCCATGTGGAAGCGCCTCTGCGCGCACGTCGTCCCGACCAGTCAGGCCGAGCGCGTCCAGCAGGGCGTCCGCCCGCCGGCGCGCCTCGCGCGGCCCGCCGCCGGTGCCGAGCGCCGAGACCTCGACGTTCTCGCGCACGGACAGCCCCCGGAACGAGCGGCTGTGCTGGAAGCTGCGCGCGACGCCGGCCCGCGCGCGTCGGTGCGAGCTCCAGCGGGTGACGTCGCGGCCCTGGAGCAGCACGCGGCCGTCCGTTGGGAAGTCGAAGCCGGTCAGCAGGTTCACGAGCGTCGACTTACCCGCGCCGTTCGGTCCGATCAGGCCGACGACCTCGCGCCGGTGGAGCTCGAGCGTGACCTCGCGCAGCGCCTGCACGCCCTCGTACGAGCGCGAGACGGAGGAGGCCCGAAGTGTCCCTTCGGGCCTCCCGTCTGGTTCAGCGGCGGGTGCGGTGTCCGCCAAGCTGTGCCGTCAGAGCGTCGGGACGACCTTCGCCCGCACCAGCCCGACGCGCTTCGGTTTGTTGTTCTGGATCTTGATCACGCGATACTGGCGGCCGAACACCGTGTGCAGCTTCTTCGAGAAGCTGACGTGGGTCCCGAGGACCGCGACGTTCTTGAACTTCACGAGCTGTGCAGCGAGCTTCGCTCCGTTCGTCGATCCGTGGGCGCGCCGAATGGCGGTATAGAGGCCGTCGATCGCGTCCGCACCGCCGAGGAAGCCGCCGGTCGCGGGAGCCGCGCCCGCCTTCTTCATCGCCCCGATCAGCTTTCTCACCTGGGGGCTCGGATCGTCGCCGAACACCGACGCGAACGTGACGAAGTAGTAATTCGTCACCTTCGGATTGTTCGGCAGCCAATAGGTGCCGTCACCGGCCCAGGAGTTCATGATCGGCGTGTTGTTGTGGAGCGAACGGAGGCCGGAGACGAACGACGGCAGCTCGCCGAACGACGTCACCGTCACGTAGACGTCCGCCTTGCGTGAGTTCAGCCGGCCGAGCGCGGTGTTGACGTTGTTCTGGCCGGTTGCGTACGTCTCCTTGCCGACGATCCTGCCGCCGAGCTGCTTGAAGCGCTTCTCGAACGCTTGCATCACGTTCTTGAAGTAGACGAGCAGCGTGTTCGTCGCGAGGGCCGCGGTCTTCCAGCCGCGGCTGCGCGCGTACTGCGCCATCGCCGAGCCCTCGTCCTGGGCGACGTTGCCGAAGCTGAACGCACGTGCGCCCTGTTTGCCGAAGCGCTTGGGGCCCATCTGGTCGGTGCCGATGCACGGGGCGATCGCGAGCTTCCCACGGTTGAGCGCTTCCTGCACGACCGGCGTCGCGTAATCGACGTCGCACGTCGTGAAGATGACGTCTGCACCGCCGCCGAGCAGGCTCAGCGCGCACGACTTCGCCTTCGCAGCGTTGTTGCTCTCCGTGTCGCACGTTTTGATCTCGAACCGAATCGTTCCCTTCTTCTGTGCGTTGATCTGCGCCACGCGGATCCGCGCCGCCGCCAGGGCGGGCGTGTCGAACGGCTTCATCAGCCCCGTGGAATCGAACGCCCAGCCGATCACGACCTTCTTCTTCGCGGCCGGGGCGGCGTTGCCGCCGCTCGTTCCGACCAGCGCGGCGACGGCCGCAGCTCCTGCGACGAGCGCAAGCAGCGCGCTCCACCTCGTCGCTCGGGTCAATGCACCCTCCTCTCGATCGCAGTGGGAAAGACTCTAGATCTACGGCAATAGCTGGTCAACGGATGAGCGCGTTCAGCGGCTGGGCGCGCCGGCGGAGCAGGTTCGCCGTCTGCTCGCCGCCGGTCGCCGGCATGCGACTCGGGTCGAGCAGCCCGAGCTGAACGAGCACCGCGGCGTGATCCCAGTAGATGTGCTCGTGCTTGACCTTGCCCTCCTCGAAGCCGACTACGACGCAGAATGCGATCCGGACCGGCTTGCCCGTCGGCGGGACGCCGGGGATGATCGCGTCCATCTCGACCGTGTGCGTGAACGAGATCACGAGCTCGTCCACGACGCGGTCGCTGCCGACCGTCCGGGCGACCTGCTCGATCTTCGTGTCCGGGGGCCACTTGCCGATGAAGTGGCTTCCGTAGAAGGCGCGCACGCCTTCGGTGCCGTCGCCGCCGGTCATTACGGGCACGTGGTAGACGTACGGGTCGTCGGCCATCGTCGCCATCGCCGCGTCGAGGTCGAGGTCGACGAACTCCGCGGCGACGTGCGCGTCGAAGACGTCGGCGATCGTCTGCGCCTGCTCCATCTGCTCCTCCTGTCGATCGACCGGCGAAGTATCTCTACTCGCTAGCCGTCCGATTGGGACAGCTTATGGCAGCCGACCCGCGGATCTACGACCCCGCGCGCTCCGACTTCGATCTGACCGGCCACCCGAACTTGGACGAGCAGCCGATCGTCGCGGTCGCGGCGTGAGCACGCACGGCGTCA
>Ga0126313_10001073_pt1 | contig 14093 bp, 16 predicted proteins | sample Plot105A_FD_89954 | JGI IMG/M metagenome (GOLD analysis project Ga0126313, IMG submission 89954) | Serpentine soil microbial communities from UC McLaughlin Reserve, CA, USA - Plot105A | ecosystem: Environmental > Terrestrial > Soil > Grasslands | place: USA: UC McLaughlin Reserve, Lake County...
CGACCACCGTGCCCGGCCGCGCGGCCGCCTCGCCCATCGCGGCGACCTCGCGGTCGGCGGTCTCGCGGAACAACTGGACGAAGAGCTCGGCCTTGGAGGGGAAGTGGCGGTAGAGCGCGCCAGCGGAGACGCCTGCCCGCCCGGCGATCGCGGCGACCGTCGCCGCCGCGTAACCGCCTTCCTCGACGAGCTCGCGCGCGGCGCGGACGAGGCGCTCGCCGGTGCCTTCGCGGACGGCCATGGGTGAACACGGTTTCACATCCTGGGTTCGGCCCCATCGGCAAGCGGACCGAAGCAGGCAATCTGGTTGACTATGTGAATCGGAATTCACGAGCCGGTCACCTACGCCGCCAAGGGCCCCATCGCCCTGGTGACGAGCGGCCGCCCGGAGATCGCCAACGCGATCGACCGGCCGCAGGCGGCCCTGCGCAGCGACCGACGCTCGTCCTACGAGCAGTGGTCGCTTCCGCTCGACGAGGCCCTGCGCAATGAATACCGCCACGGCATGGCGACGCTCGAGACCGGCGACCTGGTGGACGGCCTCGAGCGCTATGCAGCCGGCGAGTGGCGAGCGGCTTCAAGGTGACGGTGCCCACCGACGTGCCGATCCGCGGCGACACCATCCGGCTGGGCCAGCTCCTGAAGCTGGCCGGGCTCGTCGACCACGGCGGCGAGGCCCGGGCCTTCCTGGCCGACCGACAGGTGCTCGTCAACGGCCAGCGCGAACGGCGGCGCGGCCGCCAGCTGCGCCCCGGCGACGTCGTCTCTGCCGGGGCGCAGGAGCTCCGCGTCGTCGCCAGCTCGTCTACTGGGTGATGAGTAGGCCGGCGGCGCGGAGGGCGTCGTCGCGGTCGAGGTAGTCCTCGATTCTCGTGATCGTCGATTGCTCGATGCGGAACACGTTGTACATCCCGCCTGGGGCGATGATGCCGCCGATCTCCTGCGGCTCCACGGGCCGCGTGTGGAGGATGGCGTGGTCGGCGGCGCCGATGAGCTCGAGCGCGTCGACGTCGTAGCCCTGGTCGCGTTGGCCGACGAAGATCTGGACGATCTCTTCGCGGCCGTGGCAGGCGAGGTCGGGGCGGACGCCCTGCCAGGTGGTCTGAGGGTCGAGGCGCTCGGTCAGCGCCGGCAAGTCGCGGCGGCGTAGGGCGTCGAGCCACGCGATCAGCAGCTCGATGTTGTGACGCTTCATGTCGGTTCCTTTCGCTGGTCGTGTCTTCGAGATCAGAGGACCAGGAAGGAGGCGCCCTCGCGCCGCCCCCGAGGGCGGCCGGCGTCGGCCGCGCACGCAGGCCGCGCGCGCACCGGTAGGAGCCGAGCGGGTCGGCTCGAGTCGAGGTTCGCCGTGCGCTCTAGCGTCACCCGGGCATTGCTGGTGATGGTACGCCACGGCGTGTGCCCGGCAAAGCCTCCGCTGTCGCCTCGGGGTCGTCGATGGCGCGGGCGGGTTCGGCGGCGAGCGCCGCCAGCAGCAATTCCTCGGCCGGGGCGCCGGTCAACCCCTCTTGGGTGCGGTACAGCCGGCACTTGAGGGCGAAGTCGTCGCGCACATTGACCCCGGGCTCGACGTCGCGGCCGTCCACCCGCACCGTGGGCGACCCGAGGAACCGCAGTCGCTGCGCCTCCTCGTCCGTCTCTACCCGGCGCGGCACGATCTCGGCGTCAGTGGCCAGTCGCGCGACGAGCTCGCGCAGGCGTACGAGCACCGGCTCGTGGTTGGGGCATCCGTCGAAGTAGAGGAGCTGGATCGTCATCGGTCCCCGTGCCGTGCCCTCAGCAGCGACGGTCGATCGTGGTGCATGCCGCGACGTGTTCGGCGTTGTCGGCCAGAAGCGCGTGGGCGAGGTCGATCAGCGCCCGCACGCGCTCGTCGGCGATGCGATAGATGACGGCGCGCTGCTCGCGCCTGGTCGCAACGAACCCGCACCAGCGCAGGCAACCGAGGTGGGTCGAGACGGTGGCCTGCGGCAGGCCCAGGCGATCGACGAGCTCGCCGACCGCCAGCTCGCCTTCGTCGGCGAGGAACTCGAGGATCCGCAGGCGGGTGGGATCGCCCAAGCCGCGGAAGTACTTGGCCACCAGCTCCGGCGCCGTAGGGGAGGCCGGCAGGCGGAACGGGGCTGACATTGTCGCTTGCGCCATATCGGCTATTCACGATATCGTATTCAGCCGATGTATTCCGAAGGTCTGATGCGCCCCACCACAGAACGATGGACACCGACTACGTCGAGCAGACCATCGCCCTGATCGACCGCGTCGCCGCGGACGGCCTGTTCCCGCACGCGATTCGGCTGTTGGCCAATGGCGAGCCGGTGGCGCTCGAGCGACTCGCGGCGGCGGCCGGATGGTCAGTCGAAGCCGTCGAGGTGGCGCTGGACGACCAGACAAGCGCCGAGCGCGACGACCAGGGACGCCTGGTGGGGCTCGCGCTCACCCTCCGACCCACCCCCCACCGTTTCACCGTCGACGGCCGCCGGCTGTTCGCGTGGTGCGCCAGCGACACGCTCATGCTCCCCGTCGTGATCGGGCGCCCGGCCGTGGTCGAGTCCACCTGCCCGCACACCGGCCAACCCATCCGCGTCGAGGTCGGCCCAGACGGCGTGCAGCGCGTCGATCCCCCGACGGCCGTCGTGTCTGCGGCCAGGCCCACGGACAACCTGGCGGACGTGCGCGCCGACATCTGCATCCACGGGCACTTCTTCAGCTCGATCGGGGCCACGACTTCGTGGAGCGAGGCCCACCCCGATGGCCACGTCGTCCCCGTTGGGGAGGCGTTCCGGCTCGACCGAGCGGTCATCGAGCGCCTCGGCTGGGAAGCGACCGCGCGCGCCGCCCGCTAAGGCCCCGGCGAGCTGATATGAACGGAGCACCATCCACGAGCCCGAATCGCCCGCACGAGCGGACCCCCTTGCTCGCCGTCGCCTTCGGCCGCATCGGTCCGACCGGTGCCGCCGCTCGGGCCGTCGTCGGCACCAACCTGATCGTCCCCTCGCGCTGTTCTGGCGCTATGGCTCCTCCATGCTCGTAGCCGCACTGCGACGCACCGGCGGCTGCGAGGTCACCGCCATCTCGAACCTGTTCCTGCACCGCGACGACCAGATCGGATGCGCCCTGTTCGGACCGATCGACCTTCTCGATCGCGAACGGATCGGCGTCGCGGATCCTGTATGACCGACAGCCGGAGATGACGACCATCCCGACCGACCACCCGCTCGCGGTCGCCGCCACCGAGGCGATCCGCGCCGGCGAGGTCGCCGAGCTCGAGCGCCTGCTCGCCGCCCATCCCGAGCTCGCCACCGCCCGGCTGGGCGGCGGGCCTCAAGCACGCCGCTGCGAGGGCATGACCCGCACACTGCTGCACGTCGCCACCGACTGGCCCGGCCATTACCCCAATGGAGCCGCGGTCATCGGCCTGCTCGTCGCCGCGGGCGCCGACGTCAACGCGCGTTTCGTCGGCCCGCACACCGAGACCCCGCTGCACTGGGCCGCCAGCAGCGACGACATCGAGGTCCTCGACGCCCTGCTCGACGCCGGCGCCGACATCGAGGCGTCGGGCGCGGTCATCGGAGGCGGAACTCCGCTGGACGACGCGGTCGCCTTCGGTCAATGGAACGCCGCGCGCCGGCTGGTCGAGCGCGGCGCCAGCCTCCGGCTGTGGCACGCAGCAGCGCTCGGCCGGCTCGACGTCTTGGCCGACCGGTTCGCCGCCGCCGAGCCGCCCGGCCGTGACGACGTCACCGAAGCGTTCTGGGCCGCCTGCCACGGCGGCCAACGCAAATCCGCCGAGTACCTCCTCGACCGCGGCGCCGACCGCGACTGGATCGGCTACGACGGGCTGACGCCGCTCGACGTCGCCCGCCGCAGCGGCGCCCGCGACGTGGCCGAGTGGCTCGAGGCCGAAGGTGCCGCCTCGGCCAACGCCTCGGGCTGATCGCCCGGCACCGCGGTGGCAACTTCCATGATCCGGGGGCTTTGAGCGAGGAGCGCCGGGGCCGCGGCGCGCGCGCTCGCCGTCGCCCGGCCGTCTCCGCAGCCGCAGAGCGCCGCGGCGCTGACGCCTCCCGCGACGAGGATCGCGGTCGGCCGGCGCCACCGTGCCGGCAGGCCCTGAGTGTGGGCGAACCAGATCGTCGCTCCGGCGAACAGGATGGCGGCGACGAAGAAGTTCAGGCGGAACCCGAAAAGGTGGTGGGCGGGATCGACGCGCAGCAGCTCCTCGCCGATGCGCCCGAGTGAGTAGCCGGCGACGTAGAGCGCGAACAGGCCGGGGGCACGGATGCGCCGGTGGTGGCCCAGCCAAATCAGTGCGCCGGCGAGGCCGAGGTTCCAGACGATCTCGTACAGGAAGGTCGGGTGGAAGGTCGCGTAGTGCGTGTAGCCGTCCGGTCGGTGGGCCGGATCGATCTCGAGGCCCCAGGGCAGCGACGTCGGGCCCCCGAAGAGCTCTTGGTTGAAGTAGTTGCCGATGCGGCCGATCGCCTGAGCGACCAGCAGCGCGGGCGCGGCGGCATCGAGGAAGCGCGGGATGTCGGCGCCACGGCGGCGCAGGACGACCAGGCCGACCAGCGTCCCGGCGGCGACGCCGCCCCAGATCCCCAACCCCCCCTTCCAGATCGCAAAGGGCCCCCACCAATGGTGTGGGACCTCGTTCCAGCTCGTCGCGAGGAAGTACAACCGCCCGCCGATGAGGCCGGCGGGAAATCCCCAGAGCGCCACCTCACGTACGAGCGCGGGGTCACCGTCCGCGTGCCGCCAGCGTCGCGAGCAGATCGCGATTGCGGCAACGACCGCGAGCACGTACATCAGCCCGTAGACGTGGACCGAGAGCGGTCCGAGGTGGAGGACGTTGGAGCTGGGACTCGGAATCGACCCGACCACGGTGGCAGCCAAGGGTACGGGCCAGCCTCATACCCCACGTCGGAGTGGAGCGGCCCGGGCGGCCATTTTCTGGCTTCCTTCGAGGCCCCGACGGACTGGTAGGTCCCGTCTCAGGCATCGGCAGGCGCCGACTCGCCCCGGGCCCTCCAGAAGTCGTAGTAGGCCTCGTCGTAGTAGCTCTCAAAGCGCGAGCAGCGGCCGTCCTTGAAGCCCCAGGCGTGGACGCCGGTGTAGGTGACAGCGTCCGGTCGTCTGGCCGACTCCCTCACCCGGACGAAGCCGTGCCGCTCGTCGGCGGCCATCGCGGTGACCTCGACCCGAAGCGTGCCCTCGTACTGGGTCGTCATCCGCTCGAAGAACCCGAACACGGCGTCCTTGCCGAGGTAGGTGCCCGCAGCCGGACTCGGCCCGTTCACGCGCCAGTCGATGTCGTCGGCGTACATCGCGGCGGCGGTCTCCATGTCGCCTCGACCGAACGCGTCATACACGGTTTCTAGGGTCTGTCGCGACATCGAGATCGCCTCGTCGAAGAGCGGATCCTCGACGCGACGATGCAGATCGTGGGGGAACGCGGCCTTGAGGCGGTCACCCATCGCTCGGTCGCAAAGGCGGCAAGCGTGTCGCTGGGGGCGATCTCCCACCACTTCGGTTCGCGCCAAGCGCTACTCGAGGCGGCGCTCACGCGGGCGGCCGTCCATGAGGTCGGGCGTCTTGATCGTCTCGCTCTCGACCTGCAGTCGTCGCTCTTCGCCGTCGACGACTGGATCGCCGCGATGAGCACCGCCCTGGCGAGTGACCTCGAGCGCGATCCCGTACCCCGGCTTGCTCAGTACGAGCTGCTGCTCGCCTGCGCGCGCTACCCGAAGATGCGCGAGCTCGCGCGCGCCTGGCGGGAGGCGCATCTCCGCGTTGCCAGCGTCGGGATGCGGGCGGCAGGGTCGTCGCGGCCCGAGGAGCACGGGAGGCTCCTCGTGGTGGCGATTACCGGTCTGCTGCTCAAGCAGCTCGCCGACCCTGAGCCGCACTTCGAATCGAACGTCCTGCTGCCACAGCTGCGGGACCTCGTCCATTCGCTCGTCGACGCCTCATAGACGACGGGGTTTCGGGTTTGCCTGGCTGAGCGGTCAGCGAGGCGGCTGCCTGCCCGGGTCGCGGCGCTCCGCCCAGGCGTAGGCGGTGATCTCGTCGCCGGCGTCGACCGGCGAAGCGTCGCGGGGGATGCGGTCGACCTCGCCGCCGAAGGTGTCGTCGTCGTCGCGGATGCGGTCGGCCTCGCCGCGGGAGCAGTCGTTGCTCTCGCCGACGCGGTCGGCCTCGTCGCGGATGCGCTCCGCCTCCTCGCGCGCCTCGGCCACCATCCGCTCGGCGCGCTCGTCGGCCTCGTGCAGCGCGGCCGCGGCGAGCTCGTCGGCGCGCGCCTGAGTGCGGGCGGCGTGCTCTTGCGCCTGCGCTCGCAGCTCCTCGGCGTCGCCGCGCGCGCGGGCTAGGAGCGCTTCGGCCTCGGCCCGCAGCCCCTCGGCCTCGCGCTCTGCGGCCGCCAGCACCTCTTCGGCTTCGCCGCGGAGCCGGGCGGCGTCGGCGGCGACGTGACCGGCGTCGGCGCAGAGCCGATCCGCCTCCGCCCTGGCGTCCGAGAGCGCCTCGTCCGCCGCGTCACGGACGCGGCCCGCTTCCCGGCGCGCCTCGACGACAAGCTCCTCGGCCGCGCCGCGGATTCGCTCGGCCTCGCCCGCGGCGTCGCCGCGAGCCGCCTCGGCCTTGGCCCGCAGCCGTTCGGCGTCGCGCTCGGCTTCCGCGAGCACCTCGCCGGCCTCGGCGCGGAGTCCCTCGGCCTCGCGCTTCGCGTGGGCAATGACCTCGCCGGCAGCCTCCTCGGCCGCGGCCCGGATGCCTTGCGCCTCCCGACGGGCGTCTTCGAGCTCGCTGCTCGCCTCGGCCCGCGTCCGGCCCGCCTCCGCGTCGGCCTCCGCCCGCATCCGGTCCGCCTCGGCGCTCGCCTCCTCCCGCGTGCGGTCCGCCTCGGCGATGGCGTCCTCCCGCGTGCGGTCCGCCTCCGCCCGCATGCGCTCCACGTCCGCGCTCGCCTCCGCCCGTGTCCGATCCGCCTCCGCGATCGCCTCCGCCCGCAACTGCTCCGCCTCCGCACGCATCCGCTCGGCCTCCGAGCGCGCCTGCGCGCCGATCCCCTCGCCCTCACGGCGCGCCTCGGCCCGGATCTGCTCGCCGTCCGCGCTTGCCCGCTGGCGGAACTCCTCGGCGTCCGCGCGACCCTGCTCGCGAATCGCCTCGAGGTCCTCGTCGATGCGATCCGCCCGTGCCTGCGCCTCGCCGACCACTCGATCCGCCTCCGCCCGGGCGTCGCTCAGCACGCGGTCGGCCTCAGCGCGCGCGTGGTCGCCAAACCGCCGCGCCTCATCGTGCCCCGACGCCCGCAGCTGCTCGCCCTCAGCGCGGCCGGCATCCACCAGGGAGGCGGCGTCGGCCTGCGCCGCGATACGCAGCTGGTCGGCCTCGGAGCGAGCGGCATCGAGTACGGCGGCGGCGTCGTTCTGCGCCACGGCGCGCAGCTCGGCGATCTCGTGCTCCGTCGCGGCACGGAGCTCCGCGATCTCCTGCTCGGTAGCAGCACGTCGCTCCACGGCCTCGCGCTCGGCCTCCGCCGCCTGCTCGCGCGCCTCCGCCAGCCGGCGGCGTCCGTCCTCCTCGACCGCCTCGAGCACTCGCTCGCGCTCGTCGAGATGGTCCTCGATCTCCCGGGCGGTCTGGCGCAGCCCGCTTTCGGCAAACCACGTGCGCACCCGCTCCAGGTGCTGCTCGACCTCCTCCGGGTCGTACCCGCGCCGCACCTGGCGGAAGTGCCGTTGGACCACGAACACCGACAGCGACTCGCCTCGTCTGCTCATACCCGCCGCGTTCCGCATCGCTTGCCGCAGTCCTGCTTCCACGCCTTGACGCAGCCGAGATTGCGGTTTCCTCGTCGGTGACACCGCACGACGCCGAGCGCGCCGGGTCGCTCAAGGACCAGGGACTAGACCCGTGTCTCAACGGGCGCGACTCTTTCGCCTGCGCGGCATCATCGATAGTCACCCGAACCAACGACCTCAGCGCGCGCCTCGCGGACGCGCTCGTGCCACCGCGACGACGTTCCGGGCTTCGCTGCGCCGTTAGGGTCCGCGACAGGGCGCGCTCGGGCGACGATGATGTAACGACAACAAGGATCGAGAAAGGAACGCATGGCCACGCCGACCCCCGATATCGCCTCTATGCCCAGCGGCGGCGAAACCGTCGCCACCTACAACAGCTACGAGGACGCCGAGCGGGCGGTCGACTACCTCTCGGACAACGGATTCCCGGTCGAGAACGCCCAGATCGTCGGTTCGAACCTGCATCTGTTCGAGCAGGTCACCGGCCGGGTCACGACCGGACGAGCGGCGCTCGCCGGCGCCGGCTCGGGAGCGTGGTTCGGGCTGTTCATCGGACTGCTGGTGGGGCTGTTCACCACGGGCCCCGCGTGGGCCGGCTTGGTGCTCGGAGGTCTGCTCATCGGCGCCGTCTGGGGCGCGGTCTTCGGGTTCATCGCCCACTATGCGATGCGCGGACGCCGGGACTTCTCCTCTGCCCGTTCGCTGGTCGCCGAGCGCTATGACGTCGTGGTCACCGCCGAGGCCGAGCGCGCGCGGACGTTGATCGCACAGCTTCGCCCCTGAGCGAGTTCGTCATCGCGCCGTTCAGCTCTCGCATCTCTGCGGCGCCGGGCGTGACGGGTGGGGGTCGAGCGGGGGGTCGCTGAGCGAGCCCGGTGCAGCACCCGCTTCGTCGGTCGGGCCGTAGTGTTGTCCGAGCGGATGGCGGTAGGAGATGCCAGGGCCCGGGGGAGTGACGACCGCGGCGTCCGAGGGCCGGTTCTGCGCGTCCGGCTGCTGGGTGGCCTCGAGCTGCGCTTCGGGGACGAACGGGTGCCTCCGCTGGACTCGGCACGCGCCGAGTCCTTGCTCGCATACCTGGTTCTGCACCGCGACGCTCCCCAGTTACGCCAGCACCTCGCCTTCCGGTTGTGGCCCGACTCCACCGAGTCCCAGGCCCGAACGAACCTGCGCCATGTCCTGCACAACCTGCGCCGTGCCCTTCCCGATGCGGATCGGTTCCTCGACGTCGGCTCGCGGACCCTCGGGTGGCGCCCGGAGGCGTCGCTGTGGCTCGACGTCGCCGTCTTCGAGCAGGCGCTTGCCGAGGGCCGCCTGGAGGACGCGGTCGAGGTCTACGGCGGCGAGCTGCTCGAGGGCAACTACGACGATTGGCTGCACGAGGAACGCGAGCGGCTGGGACACCTCTACGCCGACGCGCTCGAGCGCCTCGCGCGGCAGCTGGAGGAGCGGGGCCGGGTGTCCGACGCGATCCGCCACGCCGACCGCCTGCTGCGGCATGACCCGCTGCGAGAGGAGAGCTACAGGCTGCTGATGCGGCTCCACGACGGGCGGGGCGATGGAGCGCAGGCGCTTCGGACCTACCACGCCTGCGCGACCACGCTGGTACGAGAGCTGGGCGTCGAACCCTCGACGGAGACCCGCAAGGCCTACGAAGGCCTGCTGCGCGGCGCGGTCGAGGAGCGCCCAGATCACACCGCCACCGAGGCGGCGACTGGGCCGGGGCTCGTAGGACGGATGACCGAGCGGGCCCGACTCGCCGAGCTCTGGGCTACCGCCGAGCGCGGCAGCGCACAGCTTGCGCTGGTCAGCGGCGAGGCGGGAATCGGCAAGAGCCGGCTGGTCGAGGAGCTGCGGTCCTGGTGCGCGCACCGCGGAGCGGTTACCGCGGAGGCGAGGGCCTATCCGGCGGAGGGCGCGATGGCCTACGGCGGGCTGGTCGCCTGGCTTCGCGCCGAGCCGGTCGGCGCGCGACTTCGCCGGCTCGGCGCGGCCGACCTCACCGAGCTTGCGCGGCTCCTACCCGAGCTGGGCGCGGAGACCGCGGACCTCGCCTCTCCCGAGCCGCTGCCCGAGGACGAGCTACGACAGCATCTCTTCGAGGCCGCCGCCCGGGCGCTGTTGGCCGCCGGGACGCCCCTGATGCTGGTCGCGGACGACGTCCAGTGGTTCGACGTGCAGACGCTTCAGTTCGTGCACTACCTGCTGCGCAGCGCCCCGGAGGCGCGGCTGCTGATCGCCGCGACGGCACGCCGTGAGGAGATCGACGCTCGCCACCCGGCGAGCGAGCTGATCGCGGCGCTGCAGGCGCTCGGGCGGGTCGTCGAGATCGGGCTCTCGCGGCTCAGCCGCGAGGAGACCGCGCTGCTCGCCGAGCGAATCCGCGGTGGATCGCTGAGCGAGGGTGAGGCCGCTGTCATATACGACGAGAGCGAGGGGAACCCGCTGTTCGTCATCGAGGCGCTTCGCGCACGAGGCGCCCGCGGCGTGCCGCCGGGCGGCGGGAAGGTGCAGGCGGTAATCGAGTCGCGGTTGGCTCAGCTGTCAGAGCCGGCTGCCGAGCTGGTCGGCGTCGCAGCCACCATCGGTCGCGAGTTCACGGCCGAGGTCCTGGCCGATGCCAGCGAGGCTGAGGCGGAGACGCTGGTGGGCGGCCTCGACGAGCTCTGGCGCCGAGGGCTCGTGCGCGCCCACGGACCGAACGCGTACGACTTCAGCCACGGCAAGATCCGCGAGGTCGCGTACGGCGCGCTGAGCCCCGCGCATGCGAGCAGCCATCACCGCCGCGTCGCCGCCGCGCTGGAGCACCGTCCCGCCAGGGACCTCGACGCGATCAGCGGTCAGATCGCGGCACACCACGAGGCCGCGGGGGACGCCGACCGCGCGATCGCCTGGTACCTCAGGGCAGCCGAGGCTGCGCAGCGGCTCCACGCGAGCGGCGAGGCCGTGCGCTCCCTGGAACGTGCCCTCGGGCTGATCCACGGGATGCCTGAGTCGAGCGAGCGCGACGCGCTGGAGCTCAGGTTGCTGACCAAGCTTCCCGTGCCACTCATGGCGGCCGAGGGCTACCACTCGGGCCGGCTCCGCGAGGTCCACGAGCGGGCGCTCGCGCTTGCCCGAGCGCTCGGCGTCGATCTCGAGCCATCCTTGATCCGGTCGCTCGCGCTCGCGAGCCTCGCTCGCGGCGACTTCGAGGCCGGACAGGGGTTCGGCGAGCAGCTGCGCGCCCGTGGCGCGCGCGAGCACGACGACGTGCTCAGGGTCGAGGGTGGCTACGTGCTCGGGATCGCCTCCTACTGGGGCGGCAGGCTCGGTGCGGCGCGAGACCATTTCGAGGAAACGATCGAGCGCTGCCGCCCCGAGCGGTACTCCGCGCATCTTGTGAGCTACGGCCAGGACCCCGAAGTGATCTGCCTGACCCGCCTCGCCCACACGCTGTGGCTGCTCGGAGAGCAGGAGGATGCGGAGCGCGCGCGCAACCGCGGACTCGAACTTGCGGACGAGCGTGGACATCCGTACAGCCGAGCGGTCGCCGGGGTCTTCGCAGGCGTGCTTGCGCTCGATCAGCGCGACGAGCAGCGGCTTCGTCACCACGCCGACGAGCTCGCATCGGCCGGGCGCGGACACGAGGCGCCTCAGATTCGGGTCGTCGCCGACCTGTTCGCCGGGCTCCTCGAGCTGCTCGGGGGGCGGTCGAGTCAGGCAGCCAGGCGAGTGCGAAGCATCGTCATCGACGCCCTCCGCGAGGAGCCCGCCACTCCCGGCTTCCACGGCATGCTGATGCGCATCCAGCTCGAGGCATGCGTGGCGGCCAACGACGCCCGGACGGGGCTGGCGGTCGCCGATCAGGCGCTCGTGATGGGTGACGGGACCGCGCTCTGGGAAGCCGAGTTCCGCCGGCTTCGAGCTGGGTTCCTGGCCGCGCTGGGCGCAGCCTCAGCGGACGTCGAGGCCGAGCTCGAGCGCGCCATCGTGGTAGCGCGGCGTCAGGCAGCGCGAGCGTTCGAGCTGCGCGCTCGCGCCGACCTCGATCACCGGATAACGGGAACGCCCTGAGGAACGCTCGCGGAACGGCGTGCCGGCGATCATGCGCCAGACAGCGCGACGAGCGCACCGGAGCAGACGGAGGCGAGAAGACATGACGACGCAAGTGACGACGGACGGGAACGATCTCGACGCGCTCGCCGCCGGCTTCGATGGTGAGGTGATCCGTCCCGCCGATGCGGCTTACGACGAGGCGCGAGAAGTCTTCAACGCGATGTTCGACAGCCGGCCGGCGGTGATCGCGCGCTGTGCTTCCACCGCCGACGTGGCCGCCGCGGTCAGGTTCGCGCGCGCGGCGGGGCTCGAGGTCGCGGTCCGCTGCGGCGGTCACAGTGTCGCCGGGCTGAGCACCTGCGACGGCGGGATGATGATCCACCTCGGAGGCCTGAAGGGGATCGAGATCGATCCCCCCGCGGGGATCGCACGCGCGGGCGGTGGAGTGCTCACCGGGGAGCTGGACGCTGCGACCCAGCAGCACGGCCTTCACGTCCCGCTGGGCCGCGTCAGCACGACCGCCATCGGCGGGTTCACCACCGGCGGCGGCTACGGCTGGACGTCCTCCGTCCACGGTCTCGCGCTCGACAGCCTGGTCGCGGCCGAGGTGGTGACCGGCGACGGCAGCGTGCTCGAGGTCAGCGAGGAGGACAACGCCGACCTCTTCTGGGGATCCGCGGCGGTGGGAGCAACTTCGGGATCGTCACCCGCTTTGACTTCCGCCTGCACGAGCTCGGGCCGATCGTCCTCGCCGGGATGGCGCTGTGGCCCGTCAGCGAGGCGCCGCGGGTGGTCCGGGCGTGGCGCGACCTCGCCGATCGCGCGCCCGACCAGCTCTCGCTTGCGGCGGCGGTCATCACCGCTCCGCCACAGGAGTTCGTCCCCGCGCACCTCCGCCTGCAGCCGTGCGTCGGGATGATCGCCATGTACGTCGGTGACCCGGACGACGGGACGGCGGCGGTCCAGCCGATCAGGGACCTCGATCCCCACCTCAACGCGGTCCAGCCGATGCCGTACGTCGCCTTCCAGGCGATCCTCGATGAGGGTGCTCCCTTCGGGCAACGCAGCTATTGGCGCGGCGAGTACATGACCGCGTTGCCCGACGAGGCGATCGAGACCTATATCGAGCGGGCTCGCGAGCCGATCTCCCCGTTCAGCCAGATGATTATCTTCCGGATCGGCCAGGGCGTAACGGCGGTCCCCGAAGAGGCGACGGCTTTCTCGCACCGCGACGCGCAGTATCTCTTCCACCCGATCTCCGTCTGGGAAGACCCGGCGGACGACGCGCGGCAGATCACCTTGCAAAGACGTTCGCCGAAGCGATGCGCCCGTACACGACCGGTGGCGCGTACCTCAACTTCACTCCCGAGAACCGCGTCCGCGACGCCTACGGGACGGAGAAGTACGAGCGCCTGGTCGCGCTCAAGGACCGCTACGACGCAGACAACCTCTTCCGGCGCAACCAGAACATCGAGCCGAGCCGCCCCCTCGGTGAGGCGATGCCCGTATAAGGGCGAGCCATTCCCGAGCGGGACCGCCCTTGCCTGGAAAGGCTCGTGTGGCCTGACTGCTCGATCCATCGGTGAGCTGAAGCAAGCGGCAGGGTCCGGACGCCGACGGTCGCGCATCCGACGCGCCGGTGGCCATCCGATGTGGGTACAAGTCCACGGCATGTCGCCCACTGCCCGCTTCGGCCTCACCGGCCTTGCCACGATGGGGGCCAATCTGGCCCGCAACGTCGCCCACCACGACATCCCGATCGCGGTCCACAACCGGACGGCGGCGAAGACGAAGGCCTTCCTCGAGGAGCACGGCGAGGAGGGACCGATCAGCGGCTACGAGTCGGTGCAGGAGTGGATCGCCGCGCTCGAGCGCCCGCGCGTGGTCATGAGCATGGTCAAGGCCGGCGACCCGGTGGACGCGGTGATCGACGAGGTTGTCCCCTGTCTCGATCCGGGCGATGTCCTCATCGACGGCGGGAACTCGCATTTCCGCGATACCCAGCGTCGCGTCCATGCGCTGGGCGAACGTCACCTTCACTTCATGGGCGTCGGCGTGTCGGGCGGCGAGGAGGGCGCGCTCAACGGTCCGAGCATCATGCCGGGCGGCGAGCGGGCGGCCTACGACAAAGGCGTCGGCGCGATCCTCGAGGCCATCGCGTCCGTGGTCGACGGGACGCCGTGCTGCACCTTCGTTGGGCCCGACGGCGCGGGCCATTACGTGAAGATGGTCCACAACGGCATCGAGTAC
>Ga0126313_10001075_pt1 | contig 14089 bp, 16 predicted proteins | sample Plot105A_FD_89954 | JGI IMG/M metagenome (GOLD analysis project Ga0126313, IMG submission 89954) | Serpentine soil microbial communities from UC McLaughlin Reserve, CA, USA - Plot105A | ecosystem: Environmental > Terrestrial > Soil > Grasslands | place: USA: UC McLaughlin Reserve, Lake County...
CGGCGGCTCCGGCCGGGACAGGTGTGACGGCGATGGCGGAAACAGTGATTCCGCGTTCGGCTGCGAAGTAAGGATCGGGATCCCCTAGCCCGGAGTCCTCGGCGAGCGCGACGAGCAGTCCGTACGTGCTCACCCGGCTCAGATGCTTCTGCGGCGTGAGAGCGTCTCGACGACGGAGCGTATCTTCACCCGAACGTCGACGACCTTCGAAACGCCATCCGCCAGCTAGAGGGGGGAAGAAGTGTTTAGCTCCGCTCCTAGGAAGAATGCGGTATTTCCGTTCCAACTTGACATAACGCCCGTTATCGAGTGTTGGCCCTTCGGAGGCCTTGTCTGCAAGCGGTAAGGGGAACGCACTACTTCCACGATTCCTCAAGTTCGGCCATGCGGCGCGTAGACGTTCCTGGGAGGCGCGAATGTAGCCGCGAGTCGTGCGGATGTCGGTATGGCGCAGAAGCTGTTGCGCAAGGACGATGTCTCCCGTTTGGCGGTAGAGGGCTTCTGCGGCCGTATGGCGAAGCTCATGCGTCTTCACATCTGCCGGGAGTCCGGCACGGTGCAGGCAGCGTTTTAGCGAGTGGTGCACGGTGGCCGGATCCATTGGCCGCGTGCGGTGTGTCTTGGGGTAAAGCAGGTACTCATCGGGGTTCCCCTCGCGCTCCAGTAGGTGGAGCTCGAGGGCGCTTCGGAGACGCTGGAAGCCAAGCGGGAGCTTGTCTTCGTGGCCACCCTTGCCGTAGACGGTGACGGTGCCGGTGGCCAGGTTGAAGTCTCCGATCCGAAGCGTGCGCAGCTCGCCTTTGCGCAAGCCGAGCCAAGCCAGGAGCATGATCGCCACTTGGTCGCGTAGGCCAGGCTGGGCGGAAATCAGCGTCTCTACGTCTTCGAGCGGCAGCGCCCGTCGCTCTTGGCGCTTGTCCTTCGGCCCACGGATGTTCACGGCGGGGTTTGCGCTCAGTAGCCCCTCCCCTACGAGCCACGTCAACAATGAGCGCAGGATCGCCAGCCGTTGCCGACGTGTTGCCGGCGAAGACTTGCTCCAGTGGTGATCGAGGAAGGCCCGCACCACTCCCCCACCCTGCGGCGGTTCTAGATCGGCCAGCGTTAGGTCGGCGTGCTCTACGGCAAAGAGCCCTAGAACATGCTCATAGGCGGAAAGCGTGTTGAGGGAGGCTTCGGCGTATTCGAGCGCGTCGAGGTAGGCCTCAACCTGTTCACCGATCGGGGTGTCACCCCAGCGCCGCTCCCGCACCGCGTCGCGGAGCATGGCTGCCAACTCCTGGAGCGTCAAGGCGGGCTCGCTCAAAACAGCCTCCGCCAGTCCCACCAAAACACGCCCCCTGAGCGCGTCCCGGGACCTAAGACGACTACCGCTGAGGGGAAGGGAGCCCCGCCCCGCTGTCCCTCAAAGCGCACTCGTCCCCGCAGGAAGTGAACCTCTCCGCAGGCAAAGCAGAGCTCTTGGAACCAGGCGGTTTCAGTTCTGGCCGGAACCAGGCAGGCGACCCTTTCTGACTCTGCTTGCTTCACGAGCCCTTCGAGCCACGGCTTGATAGTGCGGCCGTAGGGACGCCCTCGGGTTAGGCGTTCAGCGCTTCCCTTCGGGGTACTGACGAAAAAGGCCTCCCTGCTTTCGTCCACAGGCGGCACAAGGAGGGGGAGCCCGAATTCGCCCCTCACGGCTGCTCGGAGCTCCGCTTCCTCTATCACGCCGGCTTCCTGACGACTCGAGCCAGCGCGAGAACATGAGCGCAGCGGGGACCGAATGTAGGGCAGTCACAGCGCCAGGACTTGCGCTCCTGATCCCAGCGGACTTTGTACGTGTCGCCCTCGTCACCCAGGCAGCGGGCGAGAACAACATCGTGGTCGACGCGCTCGACTTGGAGGCGACCTTCGGCCAGGTAGCGGCGGGCCTTTAACTCGGCGTTCTCGCGGCTCACTTCGCCACCTTCCCGTTGGCCTTGCCGTTCTGAGCGGCCAGAAGGATGAGAACGCGCTTGCGGAGAATCTCCGACGTAGGCGGCTCGGAGATCGGGGGCAGGTGGATGTTCACGCGGCCCGCTCCCATCCGAGGCGGAGCGCGACGAGGTCGAGAAGATCTAGTTCAGGTGCGCGATACCGCGAACGTGCCCGGAATCGGGCATCCAGAGCAGGTTCTACATATGTAGCACCTGATGATCCTGGAGGTTCTTTTGAGCCCGGAGCGCGGGTCTTGCGCGGGCCGCTTGTGACCCTTACGCGGCGAGTGCGCGGGCCGCCACGGCGGTAGCCTCTCGGGCGCGAAGCCCGGTCGGGGAGCTTAGGCCGCGAAGGCGTGCGGAAGGACTGCCACCCGTGATCGACGTTCAGAACCAACGGCGCTGGGTCGTCGGCCGTCGTCCGCGTCCTAACTGCTTCAAGCTGCTCGGGCGACCACTCGTGCTGAACCGCAATGAAACGCGGACCGCTCTCGGCGCCGGCTACAGCATTCGGAGGCACGTCCGCCCTAGGGTTAGCGTCGAAATCGTCATTGGCTAGAGCATGACGACTACCTCGGATGTAGTCGCTTCCCTAGAAGACCGAACGCCCCCCGGAGGGGCGCACGGCAGCGAACTGACGACTTCGACGACAACCGCTGACGAGGCGAATGTCGACTAAAGCTTAGCGCATTGGATCGGACGTGTTGCCTAGCTCGTGAACAGTCTTCGCCTTCCGGTGCCGCTTCTTCTTCTTCGGCTCGTACCGCTCGAGCTTTATCTTCAGGTTCACCCGCCTCTCGTTGACGAGCAGGCGCAGAGCTTCGCGCTCTTTCCCGGAGAGACGCAAAGAGGAGGCCGCGACGTCGCCTGCGCTGATGCGCTCTGTTGGCGTCTCGTGCGCGGCCACGCCGAGATCGTAGGCTCGCTGTCCGCTGGCATCGGCGAGCGTCCTCTACTCTGTAGTAAACTGATGTTTGCGCAAGTGCCATCTTGCTGTAATGAGTTATGGCAACGATCGTTGAAAAGCCCCGCTGGTTGACCGTGAAGGAAACGGCACGCCGTCTCGATCTTCACGAGCTCACGGTGCGGCGCAAGATCCGTCGCGGCGAGATTCCAGCCCTGCAGCTCGGAGGTCCCGGTTGCGCCCTCCGTGTTCTCGAAGACGAGTTGGCCTCGTGGCTCGAGGAGCACCGGAACAGCGGTGATGCCGCATGAGCATCGGAGACGCGCTCCCAGCTCCCGTCGCCACCGAGAGGACGATCGAGGGCCAGGTGGTCCCCTGGAACCAATGGCTAGAGGTAGACAATCCAAGAGAGGGCCATTTCATCGAGCGATTTCTTCCCGGCTCGCTGCGTAAGAGCTTCGGCCTTCTGCGCCGGCTAAAGGGTTACATGGAGCACGGCAAGACTCGCACATTCGAGAGGGCACCTGTCATGCAGGTTCTCGACGCGTGGGAGACGGGAACCGGAGCCTTCTTCCAAGCCACGCTCCTTGACGGTATTCCGCCTTTCATCGTGGACGGGATTCGCAGAGGTCTTTACGGGGCTTCGCTCGGAGCAGAGCCAATTGAGGTCGAGCGCACTCGCTTTCCCGGCAGGAGCGCTCACAACCCGAAGGGCCTCGAGGAAAGGACTTATCGGGAGCTCAGGGCCTTTGACATCAGCCTGACGGCCTCGCCGGCTTATGAGAGCGCGATGGTGACACTTCGGGCCAACGACTACCTGGCGGACTATTCCAACGCAATCTTCCGTGTCGGAATTGAGCCGGTGCATTTCCTCGCCGGACCGTCTCGCAGGCCCCGCGACTACTTCGCCGACATCCCGCCCTATCGCCCGCGTGATTACCTCGCTGACCCGCCCGATTACTTCGCCGATCCCGAATTGAAGGATGACTGGCGCCTATGAAGCTCCTACCCCAACGCGGAGAAAAACTCATGGTGGCCACGAAGACGGTCCACCTCAACAACAGCCTCTCGCTCAAGCCGTACATCTCTCGCGGTGAGGTCGTGCCCCACAGCAGCCCGCGGGTCAAGCAGAACCCGGAGGCATTCGAGGAAGCGCTTACGGGAGTCTGGCGCGGACAGTCCCCGAACCCGAACGAAGCCGTCTCTTACTCCAAAGCGATGTTTGTCGCCTCGGATGGGAAGTGGGTCTGGCCCGGTCAGCGCTTCCATCCGTATGACGGGCTCGTCCAGGCCCACCCGCAGTTTTTCTACACAGAAGTTCCCCGCGACTAAAGGAGGTCTGAGGAAATGCCAGAGCCAAACGTCAAGCCGTCCGAGTCAATGCAGACCAACAACCCAAACCAACCGCCGATGATGATCATCCCCAACGATCCAGCGGCCTTGGTCGCCCAGGCGCTCAACAACGCCAAGCGTGCGGTTGAGGAGGCCAACAAGCGTTGAAGCGGGTTCAGGGAAAGACGGTTGCTCGCGGTTACGGCCCAGAGCACAAGCGCCTACGCCGACGCTGGGCTAGAGAGGTTGCGCAGGGCCTAGTCAACTGCGCCCGCTGCGGCGGGTTCATCTATCCCGGTGAGCCCTGGGACTTGGACCACACACCTGAGAGGTCGGGCTACCTGGGACCTTCGCACCGCGCCTGCAACCGGGCAACGGCGACCCATAGAGCCAAGCGTAAGCGGCGACTGGTGTATGCGTTCGTGGATACGCGGGCGGTATCACGACCATGGTGATTCGCAACGTGGCCAGGAGGCCACAGGAGCCGTTCTCCCGTCCTGTTCTGCCTAGCGTGGACCTGAACATGTCTGAGCGTGTAAAGGCGTAATGAGTCCCGCTAAAGACAACGGAAAGAGGGGGGCACGGGGTAGCTCGAAGAATCCTGCAGCTAACGACTCCCGCGCAGTCGCCATTTCTCCCTCCGTGTCCCAGAAAAAAAGTTCTCCCCCCGCAGACGGAATTACATTCGCCGTCACAGACTTTCTCGCCGGTCTTCGCTTGAGCGGGTCAGAGCGAGTTTTAGGTGCGCTTGCCATTGCTCTGGCGGAAGGCATGGACTCCAGCCCGCCATACGTGAAGGCCAGGCTTGCCAAGGAATTGCGCGAGGTTCTCGCCGAGCTCGCCAAGGCCGAACTGTCTCCCGAAAACCTGGGCCTGCTCGAGGGCGTCGAGCTATGAGCGACGTCGATAAGCATCTCGACAAGGCCTTTGCCTCGCTAGACGACGTGCCTGTGCGTGAACTGGTGGCGACGTCGGAGGCCCTGGAGCGTCGGAAGGACAGCTTGCGCGACTTCGCCAGCATCTTTCGTAACGTCGCCGATGCCCGCCAAGGCGGGTGGGACTCGAGCCTTCCCCGCTTCCACCTCGGGCAGGCCGTCTCCTGCGCCGACAAGGGTTTCGTCGAGCAGATCTCGGAGGCCGAGGCGCCCTTCCGGCGCCACGTGCGCGATGCGCTGGCCGAGCGGCATCCGTAACTCCCGCCGCCCTTTCGCAAGCGTTCAACGCGATCACGCTACGGGGGAGTTCAGCTCCGCTCCTTGAACTCGGATGGGATGAGTGGGCAACGCGACCTGATGGAGCGCCAGGTTCAACGGATCGCCAACGCACGATCCGTCACCCTTGGCTTGGCCGTAACCTTCCTGGTGCTCGCGCTCGGCGGAGCGATCGGAATGCGGATCGTCGACGCTGACAACTTCCCTTCTCTAGGGCTGGCGTTCTGGTGGGCGCTCCAAACGGTCACCACGGTGGGTTACGGCGACGTCGTCCCCACGACCACCCTAGGACGATTCGTCGGCGGCCTTGAGATGGTCCTCGGGGTTTCGTTCATCGCGTTTCTCACTGCCGGGGTGACGAGCACCGTGGTTCGGCGCGGGCAGGCGGGAGCCGAGGAGGCCGAGCGCCTACGAGAAGAGCGGGACATGCAGGCGCTCGTCGACGGGCAGGCTCAGATAAGACAAGCGATCACAGACCTGGACAAGCGTCTCGACAAGATGGAATCACACGGCCGATGAGGCTCGAGGGCGTCAGCCGTGTCGGCCGACGTGAACGGCGGGGAGGGCGCCGACCTCGTCCTTGGACAGGGCGACGTGCACCGCGTCGCTCTCGACCCTAGCGACGGCCCCGATCGGGATGGTGACCTCCTTCCGTCCCCAGAGGTGGCCGCGCTCGAGGACGAAGTGCGTGATGTGCTTGTCCGCGTCGACCACGAAGCCGTCCACCTCGCCAAGTGAATGGCCGTCCGCAGAGATGACGGCGCTCGCCCGCCGGACCTCGACCTCGCCCTTGGGCACGCGGTCGTAGTACATGGTCACGTTGGAGGCGAGCTCGCCTGGATACGGGCCTACTTCGAGACCGGCGTAGTACGGCATCGCGAGGACGTCCTCGACGCCGACATCCCAGTCGGGGTCCTCGGCGGGGCTCTCTCCGAGCCGGAGGTAGGCGGCCTCGTGCACGGACTCGAACCCTTGCGCCTTGTCCAGGGTGCACTCCAGCTCGATCTCGTGCTGCTCGTCGTCTCTGCCCTTCGCCAGCTGGATGGGCACCAGCCGGGCCCCTCCCACGCCTTGCTCCGGCTGGACCACGAGATGCGTCAGGCGCTTCTCGAGCGGGTCGATGACGATGTCCGCCAGCTCGCCGTACCCCCCGTCGGTGCAGTGGACGCGATTGCCGATCTCGAGGCGCATGTCAGTCGCCTAGCGAATGACGAGCCAGAGGACCGCGACAACCGCGATGATCGCGACGCTCGCCACAAAAATTAGGAACGGATGGGGTTGCCGCGAATCTGGATAGTCTGAGGGTGCGTCGAACGGATCGACGTTCCGCCCGCGAGGATCCCGGGGGATTAGCCACGACTCGATGTTACCGCCACTTGCGGCGAGGCCACAGCACCGCCCCGAACCTTTTCAGTTCTTGCATGAAGCCGGTTCCGCGCAAAAGGACGAGGCCGGAGCCAACCGTTGTCGCCCATGACCCCGGCCTCACTTGGGTAGATCCCCGGGTCGCCGGCGCTGCAACCCCGAGACCATTGCGGGGGCTCTCAGTACTCCGTCGCGTCCACGCCGTACGTAGTGAGCCCGTACACGACGATCAGGTTGAGAGTGATGAGAAGGACGCTGGCCAGCGGATAGGTGAAGATCCAGAAGATGTTGAGGACGGCACCGATGCAACCCACGGCGATACCGACACCATAGGACCACGGAGCGCGACGAAAGATGAAGGCACCGGTGACGAAGAGGCCGATGCCGACGATGAGGTAGAGCCACCCCCAAGCTTCGAGGTTGTTATTCCAGAAGAGGGCGTCGACGGCGGTGTCTTGCGTCCTGATCGCCCACAGACCATCGAGGAACTGCATCACGCCGGCGACCATGAGGATGATCGCTGCGAACGCCGTCCATCCACGTCCTGCTGGACGTCTCGTTGACGTGGTCGTCATCGCTTGCTCCTTTCGCTATCGCTGGCCTGATTGGCCTGAGGCTTTCTACTTTCGCCGCAGATCGCCGCCGCCCTTCAGCAAGCCTTGCTCGAGAGCGGCTTAGGGTTTGCGGCCGAGCAGGCGGGCTGACGGCGCGGAGCAGCTTCCGCGCGGGGAGCGCTGGCCGTTGTCGAGCGCGGTCGGCGACATCAATGGTCCACTGGCGGACCGCAGCCAGAACACGCGTGGCTGCAGCCCGCCGCAGGGCGTTTCGAGGGACGGCCTGGATGGGATCCCCTCCCCGACGGAATGTCCATCTGAGCAGAAGAGGGGGAAATGCGAAAGAAGCTTGCGGTCTTCGGCGCGATCGGCGCGATTCTTGCCTTTTTCCTCGCGAGGCGCGTAGATTGTCGGTGATCGCTATGAGCCGCAGTGCCCCCTCTCCACGAGAGAAAGGAACGAGATGAGCACGAGACCCGCCGTTGGCCCCACGGGCTGGGCCGTCTTCGCAGGAAGCGTCCTCTTCATCGCCGGGGCCATGAACATCATTTACGGCCTGACCGGGATCTTCAAAGACGAGGTGCTCACGACCGCGGGCGGCCGTGTGATCGTTTGGGATCTAACCACCATGGGTTGGCTCCTTCTGATCTTCGGGTGTTTCCAACTCCTCGCAGGCGGCGGACTCTTCGCGGCCTCGGGTTGGGCACGCTGGACAGCGATCGTCCTTGCCGGCCTGAATGCGATCGCGAACGTCGGCTTCATCACGGTCTTCCCGATCTGGACGCTCCTGATCGTCGGCCTCGACATCATCGTCATCTACCAGCTCTCCGCACGCTGGGTGCGCGGCGATGCCGCGATGTACGAAGGGACGTACGAGAACGTGGACGACGTAAGCCCGACCGCCGCCCGGGACCAGATGACGAGGGCGCGCACCGGGCTCTAGAGCAGGGAGGCCCGGCAGTCAGCCCCAAGGATTCCGTTCTCCCTAAACCTCCCGAAAGGAGATTCCATGGCACAGACAACCGACACCCAGTACTCGAACTGCTTACACGTATGACCGCGGATTCGATCGAGGCCTCGAGCCTCGACTCGGAGACGTTGATGCTCGTGCGCATCGCCGCGCTCGTCGCGGTCGATGCTCCACCAGTCTCGTATGCCTTCAATCTGGAGGCTGCAGGCGACCTCGAGATTAACCCCAAGCAGGTTCAGGGAGTTCTTGCGGCAGTCGCCCCAATCGTCGGGACGGCCCGCGTCGCGTCGGCAACCAGCAAGATCGTGCGGGCGCTCAGGCTCGAGCTCGAGGTCGCCGAGCTCGATGCGGAAGAAAGTAGTTGAGGAACTTCTACGCCTGACGCGCCCAGCCCAGAAGCGTTTCGCACAGCCGCTCTAGCCCCCGCCGGCTGAGGAGTTCAGCCAGCGCGAAGGCAGCATTCCGCTTCCTCCCTTTCGGCGCAAGAAGCCGCCGAGCACGATGCGTGCACACCGGCTCGACGGCCAGCGCAAGGGAACAGCGAGAAGGACGCTTCGTGCACGCGAAGCATGGTCAGCACTCTAGGACCTTGGACGGCCTAGCGCAAGGGCAGCCGTGGGGACACGGTATCCGCTGAGTCGGCGCGGAAAGCAGGGAACACCCCCTCCTCGGACCAGACCGGCGCAAACCGTGCCGGGTTGATGTCGACCCACCTCGCGGAGGAAGATAGAAGGGGGCTGGAAGACTCCTTCCCGGGGTGAAGGCTCCGCCGGGTGACCCCCAGTCGACCGGCGGGCCCTTCCGGCCCCCACTGATAGAGACGCGGCCTTTCTCGTTTTCTTGCGGCCGCAAAGTCGCCGACGGATAAACCGGGACCTGGGTGGCCCAGACCGGATTGCTGGGGCCGGGCCGACCCCATGTCCGCAGATGGGTCGCCGCGAGTACCCTAAGCCCTCGGCATCGGCCCGGCCCCCTTGTGTCATTCCGCCACTTGATCCTTCATAAACGTCCGCTCCTCGAGTAGTCGCGGAACGTCATTCATGCCGTTTCGAGCCCGCACTCCCGGTTTGCCACAGGTTCACCGGGCTCGGCGTTAGCGCCCTGGCGCTTGAACGTGCACCCGTCCGCCTTCAAGTCGGCTGCCGTTACCGGGGCTAGTAACTCGACCGCCCAGCTCGACCGGCACGAATCTCGGTGCGACGTTCGAGCACCCGAGGAAGCCAGCGTTTAGGTCTGATTTCTTGCATGGCTCTGCTTACCTCCTCTCTGATTGCTCGTTGTCGTGGCGAGAAATAGCCCCGTCACGGAGGCCCCGTGTGGGCGAAAACCCACTGAACGGAACCCCGACTGAACTCGCTCGGGCGAGGACGGGGCGATACAAGCCCTTGACGTCTCAGGAATCGACACAGAGAAGCTACGCTCGGAGAGGCCGAGCGGTGTGGGTAAGCACCCCACCATGAGGCCCGCATAATCGGGACAACCTGAAAAACCCGCCACCAGTAGGAACGGGGCCGATTTCGAGGTTGCCGGCGCGGCTTTAGGACCTGGGGGCGCTTGACGAGGTGATCGCGGAGTTAGAGCAGGAGACCGCGGCTGAGCGACCGTCTAGCTAAGGCTCCCGCCGCCGGTCCGGGCCTCTCCCAGTCACGATTTTTCCCTCCCGAAAGGTCTTGCATGAAGCCGGTTCTGCGCAAAGGACGAGGCCGGAGCCAACCGTTGTCCCCCATGACCCCGGCCTCACTTGGGTGGATCCCCGGCTCGCCGGCGCTGCAACCCCGAGACCATGGCGGGAGAAGAACCGAAGAAGCGTGGCCCGCCGGGTTTGCGGCCGCGCGGCTAGCCCGCCGCTCGCCCGCAGCCTTTCCGCTCCCGTTCATGCAGCTGCTATCACCCCGGCCTCCCACCGGAGGGTGGGCCTAACCCCCCAATCCCGATGACCTTGTGGAGTTCCCGCAGGAAACGAGGATCACCCGAAAACCGCCGCGCGTCAAAGACGCCACCTCTGTCGTCTCAGCCTGCTCGACAGGAGTTTCGCAATGCGGGCAGCGCGGCGTCTCTGGCACGCAGCGAGTGTAGGTGAACGGCAATCCCTCTTAGCCCGCCGCCCCCCGCAAGCTTCGCTCGAGAACGGCTCAGGGCTTGCGGCCGAGCAGCCGCGCTATTTTACTTTTCTCTCCCTGAAAACGATTTCGGCAATTACATCGTCGAGCGCGTACAGCAGGATTGCCTTTGAAGGCCCCTGCGGTAGCGCTTCCATATCCACGCGTCGGAGCCGCAGCCTCTCCAGCGCGGCCTGCTTCTCTTCTTCCATCCCGGCCCAGGCGGAAGAGCTCACTTAGAGCGCCCAGCGGAGCATCCCAGGAACCCTTACCGCCGTCTGTGGGGCTAAACCCACCGCGTTTCGTCAGGCCTCCTAGGCCTGTGAGCGGGGGTCGAGCTTCTCAGCCTCCTCGGCCGCTATGCCTATCTTTTCCACCACGACGTAACCGTCGTTCTCTTCCACGACATTCTCGAAGTCGGGGAAGTCATGTCCGCTCGCGATGGGGAAGCGGACGCCCGAAATGCGGATGCGTTCGTACTCGGCGACGGTCAGGTTCAGCGTCTGGGTGCATTCCAGATCCGCGCACTCGCAGAGGAACTCCATATGCTCGGAGGTCGTCGCGACAGCCCTGATTCGCTCGTTCACCTCGCGCCAGAGCGCCTGGTTGCGCGCCGCCTTGACCCCTTGGATGCCACCGTCACTCTCTCTTGCCATGCAAACCCCCCCTTCGTCGAGCCGACTTTTGAGTCGTGCTCCGTCGAAGAAGCGCCTCGGACGAACTTGCCGATTCGGCGTTCGAAAGGGTGGGCGCGAGAGAAGAACTGCCGCGACGGTCTCAGCAGAGTACCTCGCCACTGGGTGATTTACCCGTCGGCGTGGTGTATCGCGTGGTGTATCGCGATCAGGGTTGGTTTTCCAGAACGAGTGAGATGTAACGTAGAGCCTGAGCGGAAGGCCGGATGCCTTCTACACCTGCCGGACGTCTAAGAGGGGGGTCCGTGAGTCAGGGGCCAGGGACCGCATCCGGTCTTCCGCCTTTCGTTGCCACGCGTAGGGCTTCGCAGGTTCGGGGACTTTCCTCGAGATGGCAGGCTGGAGGTGAGGGCTACAGCGCCGCTTGAGCGAGCCGAACTGATCTGTTTAGCCGCGACGTGCAGCGTATTGGCCGCTGATCGGTGAAGTGTCGGGAGAGGGAAAACCGCACCTCCACGCCGAGGCTGATACGCCCCTCCCGCCGCCTTTTTAAGCCCAGGCGAAAAACGGCCAGCACCGAGGCTCTAGGGCACTGGCCGTTCCGGGTGTCTGAGGAGAGGTTTCCTCCGACTAGCCTCACCCTACGCCTTTCTCATGTGCGTGTACAGACGTGAGGGAACGCTCAGGCGACCGCCGCGCGGCACTAGCCGAGGATCTCCGCACGCACGCCCGATTCCTGCTCCCAGAGCGCTATTACCTCGCGCACCCGCGCTTCGTCCTCGGTGAACAGCTTCGCCGTGCCGCCCTGCAGGCGCTGGGCGAACGGGAACCCACTGTTGCGGAGAAACAGGACGAGATCGACCAGCCGGTCGGGATCGCTGACGCTCACAATCATCGGGCCGCTACTCGCCCGTATACCCGCGACAACGATTCCAGCCCGCATACGTTCGTAAAAGAAGACGGAAGCGCTACGCCTCCCGCGCCCACGCGACAAGTACCTCGCAGGCCTGCTCGAGTTCGCGTCCGATCCTCAGCAAGAAAGCGCGAGGTGCGGCATCTACTTAATGCGGGAGCGCGATAGGTCGATGCGGCGAGCCGTTCGCGGCTCCCGCCTGGCCGAGCTCGTCTCGACCCCACGCCCGGACGATTGCCTCGGCTTCCTCGCGGGTGGGGAAGAGCTCGACGGCTTCCTCGGTTGGGTCGCTCACGACTGCCCAGAAGAGCATTTCGCGCAGGCTAACTGGCAACGGCGGCCCGGCAGCGGATCTGCGGCCTAAGCGACGCCGACCCCGTTGTCGATCAGCGCCGAAACCTCGGCAAACTGCACCTGCGGCTCGACGCCGTAGAGCTCGATGATCTGCGCCTTCAGCTCCGGCGTGAAGAATGCGCGGGCGGCTTGCTCCGAATCCCACACGTAGGTGTTGGTGACCGTCCCGGTCTCGTCGTTCCACATGAACACCTTGCTGCGCAAGCCGTCCATACCTTCGAACATGGGCGTCGCCTGTTCGGCAACCGCTGAGGCGCGTTCGTGGTTGAGGTCCTTTCCTGGACCGATGGTGACGATGACTCCGATCATGCCGCCTCCTTTTCCTCGTATCGCTACCCCGGATCAACCGGGCTCCGCTCACAGCGCATTTCTACGCCGCTCGCGTCCAGGCGACAAGTGTCTCGCAAGACGTTGAGAGGGCGGTAGTGGCCGCCCTCCCACGCCATCAGCCCGAAGACGCGTTGTTGTCGACGACGCTCACCAAGTAGTCGGCTTGACCCGGGTTCGCACCGATCCACGAGATGCACAGGATCTGATCTCCGTGTCCGGAGCGTATGGGCGCATCAGCCCGCTAGACCTGTCGTCTCGTATCGGGGCCAGGAGCTTGTAACGAAATCCGACCCGACAGCGATTTATTTATGGGGCCCGGCGTAGCCAAGAGCCAGTAGGGGTGAATGGCCTCGGCCGACCGCCTGCGGCCAAACGGTCGCCGGGCCCCATTGCGATCTTACGCCGCGCACCTTTCCGCGGAGAACACCTAGGGGCGCTGTGCAGCCGCGAGGGGCTCGCTCGCCGCTTCCCTGGCTCGTCCGAGGGCCTCGTCGGCCCGGCGCAGGAACATGGCGGCGTCGTCCTCGCCTCGCAGCTCGACGAAGCCGGCGTGGAGCCGGACGCCGTCGACGTTGTCGACAGGGCCGCCGAGGGCCAACTGCAGGCGGCGATGGAGGCGCTCGGCGCCCGCCTGCCCCGCTTCCGGCATGATCACCGCGAAGCGGCCGTCTCCGAGGTGGGAGGCGATGTCGGTACTGCGGACGGCGCCCTGGATCCGCTCACCGGCGGAGAAGGGCTCGTCCAGGCCTCCCTCGGCCTCGAACAACAGGAGCCCCAGGCTGCGGTCGTAGCGCCGAGCGCGCGCGCATTCGCGGCGCAGTCGCTCGTCGAAATAGCGTCGGTTACGCAGGTTCGTGAGCGGATCGGTCTCGGCCAGTCTTCGCGCCTCGGAGTAGAGGCGTGCGTTCTCGAGTGCGGGGCCGAAGCTGGCCGCCAGCTCCTCGAAGCGTTCGAGCTCGTCGTCCGCAAGCGCCCGATCGGCGCGCCGCCAAAAAACCGCGAGCGTCCCAATGCGTTCCCCGTGCTCGCCGGCCAGTGGCACCGCCAGCCCGCCCGAGAGCCGAAACTCGTCGTTGGCCGCTTCCTCGGCCGTGTACAGGTAGCCGAGCTTGACCGCGCGGGCCTTGCCTGCCTCGGGAGGGACGCCGAGCAGATCGCGGTCCGACTCTTCCGCCGTCAACCCGTACGCGGCTGTGATCGGCTCGCCCTCCTCCTGCCGGAGGACGATGATCGCCGCCTCGGCGTCAGCCAGCTGGCTCACGACCCGCAGCGCCCGCTCGAGCGCAGCGTCGAGGTCGAGCGTCGCACCGAGCTCGCCGAGCGCGGCCAGGCGGCGCCGTTCGTCCCTGGCGTCACCGAGGGCGCGCGAGAGCTCCGTGAGCAGCTTCTCCGTGCGCTCGCCCGCCGCCCCGAGCTGGGCGGCTTCGCGTTCGGCAACGCGCCGCCAACGCGCGAACAGGAGGA
>Ga0126313_10001076_pt1 | contig 14081 bp, 11 predicted proteins | sample Plot105A_FD_89954 | JGI IMG/M metagenome (GOLD analysis project Ga0126313, IMG submission 89954) | Serpentine soil microbial communities from UC McLaughlin Reserve, CA, USA - Plot105A | ecosystem: Environmental > Terrestrial > Soil > Grasslands | place: USA: UC McLaughlin Reserve, Lake County...
CCGCGCAGACGTACTACTCGAAGCACGCACGCGATCTCACGCTAGTCGAGTCTGCGCTCATCGCCGGCCTTCCGCACGCGCCGTCGGCCTACGATCCGTTCGTGCACCCGGAGGCAGCGCTCTCGCGTCGCGACGATGTGCTCGAGGCGATGCTGACGAACGGCGACATCGGCCCGAGGGCCTACGTCCGGGCGGTCAGACAGAAGCTCCGACTACGCCGCGACGAGATCTACACGCGGGTCCGCGAGCCGTTTTCCTTCGGCTACGTCCGGGACCTGCTCGTGAAGCGATACGGCGAGCCGGTCGTCCGAAGCGGCGGGCTCAAGGTCTACACGACGATCGACCCGCGCTACCAGCGGCTCGCGACGCGCGCGATCGAGAAGAACCTGGAGCGTGGGAACGACCCCGCGTCCGCGCTCGTCTCCGTCGATCCCGCTTCGGGCGCGATCCGGGCCATGACCGCCGTCGAACCGGGACGGTCGGGACTCCAGTTCAACCTCGCGGCCCAGGGCCGCCGCCAGGCAGGCTCCGCATTCAAGACGTTTGTCGTCACCGAGGCGATCAAGGAGGGGGTCAACCCCTACACGATCCGATACACGTCCGCCCCGTTCACGTGGCAGCCCGATCCGCCCTCCCACCCTTGGAAGGTCCGCACATTCGACGGCTCTTACCACGGGGTCTCGACCATCGCGCAGGCGACGCTCCGCTCCGATAACACCGTGTACGCGCGACTCACCCTCGACCTCGGGCCCGAGAAGGTGACCGCCGCCGCCCGCGAGCTCGGCGTCCAGACGGAGCTCAAGCCGGTTGCGTCCGTCGGCCTCGGCTCGAACGCGGTCTCGGTGCTCGAGATGGCCTCTGCGTATGCGACCCTCGCGTCCGGCGGGATCCGGTGCGACCCGACCGCGATCCGGCGTGTGACGCTTCCGGGCGGGAAGGCGACCCGGCCTGGGGCGACCCGCGGTAGGAGCGCGTCGTCCCGGACGGCGTGGCCCACGAGGTGACGCGGATCCTCGAGGACAACATGCGGTCCGGGGCGGCGGTGGCCGCATATCCGGGGCGGCCTGCCGCGGGGAAAACCGGCACGACCGACGACTTCGCCGACGCGTGGCTCTGTGGGTACACGCCCGACCTCGCGACGGCCGTCTGGGTCGGCTATCCCGCCGCCCGCGTCGAGATGCGGAACGTCCACGGGATCTCCGTCACCGGCGGATCGTTCCCCGCGATGATCTGGCACGACTTCGTCGCTCGCGCCCTCGCCGGGAGCGCGCCGAGGGACTTCCCGGCGCCGCGCCGACCTGTGACCTGGACGCGCTTCGACGGGCAATACGCGTTCCGTGCGGCCCCGCCATCGCGAGGGCACCACGAGGACGACCGTGGCGACCGGGCGGCCGGCCAGGGGGCGACCGGCGGAACGTCAACGGCCGCGGAGCCGGTGGCCACGACCGGCGACCACTGACGACGTGATGAGGCTCGCGCGGATCCCCGCGTGGGTTCCCGGCGCGGCGTGCCTCGTCTTCGTCGGGCTCGCCGTCGCGGCCGCGATCCCGGAGCGGTCGCCGCTCGCGCCGGAGCATGCGGGCGGGGCGACCTCGCTCGCCTGGACGTACCTCGGAGCCCTCACGGCGGCATTCGTCGCCTACCTGGCAGGAATCGTGGCCCTGGAGCGAGCCGCGCCCGCGAGGGTCGGCGTCGTCGTCACCATCGCGGCCGCGATCCAGCTCGCGCCGCTCGCGGCACCGGTCGTCATCTCGACCGACGTCTACACGTACTGGGACTACGCGCGAATCTCCGTCGCCCACGACGGGAACGCGTACCGCGACACCCCGAGCGAGTTCCCGCAAGACCCCGCATTCGGGCTCATGGGATCGCGCTGGTACGACACGACGACCGTCTACGGCCCTGCCTTCACGCTTGGGTCGGAGGGCGCTGCCGTCGCGGCGGGCGAGTCGAGCCGCGCGACCGCGTGGACGTACAAGGTCGTCGCGGCGCTCTCGATGGTCGCGCTCGTGCTCCTCGCGGCGCGGCTCGGACCGCGACCGGCGTTCGCTGCCGCCTTCGTCGGCTGGAATCCGCTCTTGGCGGTGCATTTCGCCGGCGGAGGACACAACGACGCGCTCATGATGGCCTTCGTGCTCGGCGGGATCGCGCTTGCCGCGTCGGGCCGCCAAGGGCTCGCGGGTGCGGCCTGGGCGGTAGCAATCGCGGTGAAGTGGGTGCCGCTCGTCTGGGTGCCGCTCCGGGCGCTCGAGGCCCATGCGCGGCGGCGACCGGTGCGCGCGACGGTGGTGGGCTTCTTCCTCGCGGCCGCACTCATCGCGGGCGCCGCGACCTGGCGCTACGGCGCAGGCTGGATCGAGGCGTTCGGCCCGCTCGCCGGGAACCTTCGCGACCAGGCCCGCTACTCGATCCCGAACCGTCTCGTCCAGCTCTTCTCGCTTCCGGAGGACGTTGCCGCCGGCCTCATGCTCGGCGTCTTCGCGCTGGCGTACCTCTGGCTTCTGCGCGAGGCATGGCGCGGGCGGGCGCGGCTTGGTCTCGCGGGCGGGCTCCTCCTCGTCTGCGCGAGTTGGCTCGTGCCGTGGTACGCGGTCTGGGCGGTTCCGCTCGCAGCCCTGGAGGAGGACCGCGCGGCCCGCTGGCTTGCCCTCGGTCTTTCGGCCTACCTGCTCTCCGACGCTGTCCCGGTCTAGGGCCCCGGCCCGGAGTTGTCGTCGGTCGTTGCGCCGGTCTCGGTGACGTTGTTGTCCGTGGTCGCCGTCGCCGTGATCCCCGTGGTCGCCGTCGTATCGGTGTTCGTCGTCGGTGGGGTGTCCGTTGTGGTCTGAGGTGGCGCCTCGGTCGTCGTCTGCTGCGGGGGCTCCGTTGTCGTTTGGGTCTGCGTCTCGGTTGTCGTCACTTTGGGCGACGTATCGGCCGGTGTGTCGCCGCCGCCGGTGAGGAGGACGGCGGCTGCGATGCCACCGGCGGCCAGGAGCGCAAGGAGGAGCAGGACGAGTGCAAGCCGTCCGCGGTTCGTGCGCGGGGGTGGCTCCTGGCCCGCCGGCTGGATCGGTGTCGTCGGAGGGGGGGCCGGCGCGTCTCGTGGGAGGGCGACGGTCGCGCCGGTCGCCGTGAGGGCAACGGTGGCCCCCGTCGGGTCGTCCAGGAGGGCGGAGAGCTCGCGCCCGTCCCGCGGTCTCGCCTCCGGGGTCTTGGCGAGCGCCCGTTCCGCCAGCGTGGCGAGCGCGGGCGGCGCGTCGCTCCGGAGACTGGCGACCGCTGGGGTGCGTTCCTGCCGGTGCTTGAGGGCCACTTCGAGCGGCGTCGTGCCCGTGAACGGGAGCCTTCCGGTCAGGAGCCGGAAGAGGATGACGCCGAACGAGTAGACGTCTGCGGGCGGCCCGACGTCCTCGCCGGCCGCCTGCTCGGGCGCGAGGTAGGCCGCCGTCCCCATGACGGTTCCGGCCTCCGTGATCGTCGCCTGCCCGGCTGCACGCGCGATCCCGAAGTCGGCGAGCTTCGCCCGTGCCTCCGCGTCGAAGAGGACGTTCGAGGGCTTCAGGTCGCGATGGACGACGCCGGCCGTGTGGGCGTGCGTGAGTCCGGCTGCGATCTGCCGGGCCACGCGCTCGGTTTGCCAGTCGGCGAGCGGGGCGTCGGGCGAAAGCCGGTCCTCGAGGCTTCCGCCCGGGAGGTACTCGAGCACGATGTACGGCCGCCCCTCGGCCTCGCCGACGTCGTAGACCGCGGCGATGTTGGGGTGCGAAAGGGCCGCGATCGCGCGCGCCTCGCGGACGAGGCGCACCGGATCGGCGCCGCCCGCGAGGAGCTTCAGCGCGACGGGACGCCCGAGCTCGCGGTCCTCCGCGAGCCAGACCTCCGACATCCCGCCGCGGCCCAGGAGATTCCCGAGGACAAAGCGACCTGCGATGACCCGTGCGCTCACGGGCCGTTACCTTATGCGCCGCCCATGGCCGCTCTCGTCGCCCTCGAGGAGGCCCAGCGCCTCGTGCTCGACCGCATCCGGCCGCTCGAGGCCGAGCGTGTGCCGGTCGAGCGTGCGGCCGGGCGCGTTCTCGCGGAGGCCGCCGAGTCGACCACCGACCTGCCGCCGTTTCCGAGCTCGGCGATGGACGGCTATGCGGTGCGGGCTGCCGAGGCGGCGGTCGGAGCGTCGCTTCCCGTTGTGGCGCGCATCGCGGCCGGAGCCCCGACCGACCGTGCGCTCGCTCCGGGCGAGGCGATGGGGATCTCGACCGGCGGTCGCGTTCCCGAGGGAGCCGACGCGGTCGTGCCGATCGAGCTCGTCGAGGCACAGAACGGAATCGTGTCCATCCGCGAGGCGGTGGAGGCGGGTGCGAACGTCCGTGGCGCGGGCGGCGACGTCCACGCGGGCGACACCGTCCTCGGTGCGGGTCGCCGGCTCGGCGCCGCGCAGATCGGCGCGCTCGCGGCGGCGGGGGTGCACGAAGTGCAGTGCCGCAAGCGGCCGCGCGTCGGCATCCTCGTCACGGGTTCCGAGCTCCGCCAACCCGGCGAGGCCCTGGGTCCCGGCGAGATCTACGAGTCGAACGGCCTTCTCCTCGCGGCCGCGCTCGCGGACGCCGGTGCGGTCCCGGCCCAGCTCGGCGTCGTCCCGGACGACGAGGACGCGCTCCGGCGGACGATGGAGCGTGCGCTCCTCGGCTTCGACATGCTCGTCACCTCGGGCGGCGCGTCGGTCGGGCCGCACGACCTCGTTCGGAAGGTACAGGCGGGCCTCCGGGCCGAGGAGGTCTTCTGGGGCGTCGCGGTGAAGCCTGGAAAGCCCGTTGCCTTCTCGATGCGCCGCGCGCACGCTCTTTTCAACCTGCCCGGGAACCCGGTCTCCGTCCTCGTGACCTTCGAGGTGTTCGTGCGGCCGGCGGTGAACGCGCTCCTCGGCGTGCCGGACCCGCTTCCGGCCTACCGCCTCGGGACGCTCGGCGCGGCCGTGAGACGCAACGACAGGCGCCACGAGTTCCTCCGCGCCGAGCTGCGGCGCGAGGACGAGAAGGTCGTGCTCGAGCCGCTCGTGGGCCAGGAGTCGCACATGATCGCGAGGGCCGCGACCGCGACGGCGCTCGTCTCGGTCGAGCCCGGTGAGGGCGAGATCCGTGCGGGCGAGCCCGTCCGCTACCTCACGCTCGACTAGCTACGGCAGCTCGTCGAGCCCCGCGTGGCTCCAGGAGTCGCTCGGCGGCCGTCGGCGCGCGAGGACGATCCGCCGGATCGTGGAACGGATGGGGCCGCGGGCTGGACGCTCACCCGGTGCCGGGTAAGGGGCATAGCGTCCGAACGCGAGCGCGCCCGTCTGACCGGCGACCGCGCACCAGCCGAGCGCCGCGAGGACGAGCGGCAACGAGACGTAGCCCACCGAGACGAGCGTCGTGCTGTACCAGAGCGCGCCGAAACCCATGTCGTAGCGGGAGGCGAACGAGACGAAGACGAGGAACGGGCCGGCGAACCCGGCCACGAAGACGACGGCCCGAGTCGGCAGTGGGCGGTCGCGGACCTGTGGCAGCCAGAGCCAAGCGTGGAGTGACGGCAGGACGAAGAGGAGCGCGAAGGGATTCGCCGCCGCGACGACCAGCGCGACCACCGCGAGACCCAGGAGCGCGGCGAGATGGCCGCCCAGGCCGTCCTGTGCGGTCGGCGGGCGGGGGGGCGCGAGACGCGCCCGTGCGACGAGCCACCCGAGCGCTCCGAGGACGGCGAGTCCGATAAGGGCGAGGAACGGCTGATCGGTCGCCGCGGCCGAGTCGGGATTCACGGGTGCGGACGCGCCGCTCGGGAACGCGCCCGCGAGCGTGAAGAGCCCGAAGACCGCGCCGAGCCAGAGCCACACGAAGAGTCGGCTTCGCAGGCTTCGCAGCCCGGGAAGGAGGGGGATGTGGCGACGGCGCAGGCGGGCGAAGAGGTCGACGGTCGCGGCGAGCGGGGGCAGCATGAGTGCGAGGAGGGCGAGCTCGATCCCCCAGCCGCGGACGAACCGCATGCCGACGGTGACGTACGCCGCCGTTCCGCTCGCGGTCTCCGGGGCCTGGTCGAGCGCGCTGAGCAGGTCCTGGGTCGAGCGGCCGAGGTTGCCGAGGCGGCGGGCGTTCAGCTGGTCCGGAACGTCGCCCTGCGGCGGCGGCGGGCGCACCCCCGCCGCCGAGAGGGTCACGGCCGGGATTCCACGTGCGACGAACGGCGCCTGGCCGTAGAGACTGAACGGAAAGCCGAGGTCGACTAGCTGAGCGAAGGCGTTAGGCTCGCCGGGCGCCGCGCCGGTCTCCTTCTCGACGCTGGTTCGCGCGGTGGCGACGAGCGCGCGCGCCGGAGACCGGGCGGACTCGCCGGTGATGATGAGCCGGGGACGGCCGTCGCCCGCGACGGAGTCGAGGTTGACGACCGCAGCGACGCTCGCGCCCCCGCCGAGTAGCGAGCGCACGAACTCGGGGTCGTCGGCCAGCTTTTCGGCGCCAAGCGAACCGTATGCGCCTCCGTCGGTCGAGACGAAGACGAGCGTGTGGGCGAGCGTCGTCGAAGCGACGTTCCGCGCGAGCTCGATCAACGCGCCGGTCCCGGAGGCGTTGTCGTTCGCCCCGGGCGAGATGCCGAGGTTGTCGCGGTGCGCCATGACGACGATTGCCTCGGGCGAGCGACCGGGCGCGATCGCGAGGACGTTGACGAGCGGTCGGGTGCCGAGCTCGGGGATGTCCGCGCTGAACGTTTGCCGATGCGTCCGAAGGCCGTACGCGGCGAACTGCTCCTCGACCCAGGTCGCCGCGCTGGCGGCTCCCGCCGTGCCGGGCGTGCGGTTCGGGTCCCGCGCGGCGAGGTCGCTGGCGATCCGAGCGGCGGTGCGGCCGTCGAACGACGCGTCGAGCGTCGGCTGCGGCAAGGGCTCGGGCTCGCCGACGGTGAAGGCGAGCGCGAGGAGCGTGGCGATCGCAGGGAGCCAGGCTGCACGGTAGATCCGGCCTGACACGGGACGTTCGAGGGAACCGCGCCTCGCCCGCCGGCGGGCCGCGGATGAGTGGGGAGGCACGAGCCCAAGTGTAGGGACGGGCCGCGCCTATCCTTTTCCCATGAGCACAGAGCCGACGACGATTCTCGTGGTCGACGACGAGGAGTCCGTCCAGAAGCTCCTCGCCTACCCCCTCGAGCGGGAGGGCTTCCGCGTCGTTCAGGCGCGCGACGGCGAGCAGGCGCTCGATCGCTTCGGAGAGCGGCGCTTCGACCTAGTCGTTCTCGATCTCGCGCTGCCGAAAGTCGACGGTCTCGAGGTCTGCCGCCGCATGCGTGCGGACTCGAGCGTGCCGATCATCATGCTGACGGCGCGGGACGACGAGGTCGACAAGGTGCTCGGCCTCGAGCTCGGCGCCGACGACTACATCACGAAACCGTTCTCGATCCGCGAGTTTCGGAGCCGCGTCCGCGCGCTGCTTCGCCGGGCGAAGCTCGCGCCCGCCGACGAAGCCGAGGAGACCATCGACGTCGACGGCGTCTCGATCGACCTGGGGCGGCGCACGGCGACCGTGGACGGACGTTCAGTCGACCTCACCTACCTCGAGTTCGAGCTCCTGCGGACGTTCGCGAGCCAGCCCGGGCGCGTCTTCACGCGGCAGACGCTCCTCTCGATGCTCTGGGGCGGCGCGGAGTACCGCGACCCGAGGACCATCGACGTCCACGTCCGCCACCTGCGCGAGAAGATCGAGGCAGATCCGAGCGACCCGGCGTATATCTTCACCGTCCGCGGCGTCGGCTACCGCTTCCGGGACGGCCGATGAGGTCGCTGCTCCCCCTTCGATCGCTGACCATCAAGCTCGGGATCGTCCTGTTCGGGATGGTCTTCTTCTCACTGGGCGTGCTTGAGTTCGTGGTCGTCCCCCGCCTCGAGTCGCGACTTGTGGACGCCCGGATCAATCGGCTCGAGGAGGCGGTCCTGCCGCTCCAGGAGAACATTCCCGCCTGGCCCCCCTTCGGCTACACCGCCAACGCGGCGGTGGCGGCCTCGCGCTACGAGACACGCGTCGTGATCCTCACACGGCTGTCGCGCGACTCACTCTCAAAGTACGCCGATTCGAGCAACACGAAGACCGACCTTGCTTCCGATGGGACGGCGCTTCGGGCAGCGAAGACGAACCGACTCGCGGAGGGGCGAGTCGAGCGCGGCGGCCGCTCGTACGCCGAGGTCGCGTTCCCTGTTGGCGAGGATTCTGTGGTGCTCCTCACAGCGCCGCTCAGCGACGTGCTCGAAAGCTTCGATCTCATGCGCCGGAGCCTGCTCGTCGCCGGCGCGATCGCCCTCCTCGCGGCAGCGGTCATCGCCTACGCGGCGGCCTGGGGCCTGACGCGACGGCTGCGGCGCCTGGAGACAGCGGCCGAGCGGATCGCGGGCGGCGATTTCAGCCGCCCGGTCGTCGACCGTGGCCGGGACGAGGTCGCCCAGCTCGCTGCGGCGTTCGAGAACATGCGCGAGCGTCTGTCCCACCTGGAGCGGGCCCGGCGTGAGTTCATCCAGAACGCTTCGCACGAGCTCCGCACGCCGCTCTTCTCGGTGGGCGGGTTCCTCGAGCTCCTCGCCGACGAGGACCTGGACGACGAGACCCGGCGCGAGTTCCTCGCCGAGACGCGCGCGCAGATCGATCGCCTTGCCCGGCTCGCCACCGATCTGCTCGACCTCTCGCGGCTCGACGCGGGCCAGCTCGAGGTCACCGTCGAGGACGTCGGCCTTCCGCACGTCGCCCGAACGGTCTGCGAGGAGTTTCGCCCCGCGTCCGACGACCATCCGCTCGACGTGCGTGTCGACGAGGACATCGTCGCGCTCGCCGACGAGCAGCGCGTCTTCCAGATCGCGCGCATTCTCGTCCAGAACGCGATCCGGCACACGCCCGCCGGCACGCCGGTGGAGATCGTCGTCAGGTCCGAGAATGACATGGCGGTGCTCGCCGTGCGGGACGAAGGCCCCGGGATCCCGGCGGATGCACTCCCGCACGTGTTCGAGCGCTTCTACCGGGCGTCGGGCGGGCGAACATCCGGCAGCGGTCTTGGCCTCGCCATCGGCTCCGAGCTCGCGCGGATGATGAGCGGGTCGCTCGACGTGACGTCCGCGCCGGGCGAGACGGTCTTCCGCCTCACGCTCCCGGCCTCGCAGGGAGCGTTTTCACATGGAATCGACGGATCGCGCGCCAAGACCCCTGCTCGGGCCTGACAGACGTTTCGCCGACTACTCTGGAGGCCCTTGCGCGCAGCCGTCGCAGCCGTCGCCGTGATCGCCGCCCTCCTGGGCGGAGTCGCCGCTCTCGCCCTCGGAAAGGCGACGGGCTGGGTCGACGACGGCACGCAAACCGTCTTCGTGCCCGTCCGGTCCGGCCAGGTCGGCGACGGCGGTATCGCGGCGACCGACGAGGTCCCGGACACGGGGAAGCCGCTGCCCGGCAACGATTTCGATCCGAGCCAGATCTACCGGGCTCGGTCGAGCGGAGTCGTGACGATCTACGCGCTCTTCGGCTCGCACTCGAGCGACGGCGGGGGGTCGGCGTCCCAGGGCTCCGGGTTCGTCGTCTCGCCGGACGGCTACATCCTCACGAACTCACACGTGATCACGACCGCCGGTGAAGGAGCCCCGGAGGAGAAGCCCGAGCAGGCAGACGAGGTCTTCGTCGAATACCGGTCGGGCGAGCGCGTCGGCGCGCGAATCGTCGGCTACGACCTGTTCGACGACGTCGGGCTCCTGAAGGTTGACCCGCAGGAGCATCCGGTGCATCCCGTGCCGCTCGGCGACTCGAGCCGCGTCGAGGTCGGCGAGCCCGTCGCCGCCATCGGGAGCCCGTTCGGGCAGACGACCTCCCTCTCCGTGGGAGTCGTCTCGGCAACCGAGCGTTCGATCGAGTCGCTCACCTCGACTTTCGACGTCGTCGACGCGATCCAGACCGACGCCCCGATCAACCGTGGAAACTCGGGCGGTCCGCTCTTCGACGCGCGCGGGCGAGTGATCGGGATCAACGCGCAGATCCGCAGCCAGACGGGGACTGCCGAGGGCGTTGGGTTCGCGGTGCCGATCAACTCGGCGCGGCGGTCGATGCGGCAGCTGATCGCGAACGGTGTCGTGCGGTACGCGTGGGTGGGCATCTCGACGCAGACGGTGACCCCTTCGCTTGCGACCGAGCTCGGGTTCGACGCGCCGCGGGGCGCCGCGGTGCAGACGATCATCGAGGGAAGCCCCGCGGAGAAGGCGGGCTTCCGCGCCGGGACGAACGACGCGGAGTTCGAGGGAATCCAGATCCGCACCGGAGGCGACGTCATCGTCGCGATCGACGGCCAGCGCGTCTCGGATGCGGAGGACGTCGTCCGAGAGGTCGCGGCCCTGGAGCCCGGCCAGCGCGTTGTCTTCAGCGTCGCCCGCGACGGCGACCGCGTCGACATCCCGGTCGTGCTCGGAGTGCGGCCGAGCGTCGTCCCCGGCCAGGGGTAGCCTCGGCCGGGTGCCGGCGCGCCCGACCGACGACGCGATCCTCCGCGGGGACAACCTCGACGTCCTCGCGCGCTTCGCGGACGGAAGCTTCCAGCTCGTCTACGCCGACCCGCCGTTCAACACCGGTCGCACACAGTCCCGGACGACGTTTCGCACAGAGGCCACGCCCGACGGCGACCGCACGGGGTTCGGCGGCCGGCGCTACCGGACGACCCGACACGGGCGGGCCGCCTACGAGGACGCGCATGACGACTACCTCGCGTTCCTCGGGCCTCGGCTCCGCGAGCTGCGCCGAGTGCTTGCGGACACCGGGACGCTCTACCTCCACCTCGACTACCGCGAGGCGCACTACGCGAAGGTCTTCCTGGACGGTCTCTTCGGCCGCGAGTGCTTCCTGAACGAGATCGTCTGGGCCTATGACTACGGCGGCCGATCCCGGCGTCGGTGGCCCGCGAAGCACGACACGATCCTGGTCTATGTCAAGGACCCGAAGCGGTACCACTTCGACGCCGAGACGGTCGACCGCGAGCCGTACATGGCGCCCGGCCTCGTGACCGCGGAAAAGGCCGCACGCGGGAAGCTGCCGACCGACGTCTGGTGGCACACGATCGTCTCTCCGACTGGGCAGGAGAAGACGGGGTATCCGACCCAGAAGCCCGAGGCGGTGCTCAGGAGGATCGTCGGCGCCTCGTCGCGCCCCGGCGACTGGTGTCTCGATCCCTTCGCGGGGAGCGGGACGCTGGGCGCGGTCGCGGTCGCTCTCGAGCGCCGCTATGTGCTGATCGACACGAATCCTGATGCCGTCGAAGTGATGGAGCGGCGCCTCGCGAAACCGTCGGAATCTTCTCGAACCGTAGCACAACTCGCTGGGTTTCCATAGGTTTAGGCTCATGGAAGCCGGGTACAGACGCGTTCGTCTGCGGTCTTCGAGCGGAAGGGCGAAGCGGACGGTGACGGAGAGCGAGACGGGCATGGTCGAGCTGACGATTCCGGCGAAGGCGGAATACATCGTCCTCTGCCGTCTGGCTTTGACCGGTCTCGCTCGCAGCCGTGCGCTCGACCCCGAGGTGCTCGCCGACCTGAAGCTCGCCTTGAGCGAGGCGTGCACGAACTCGATCCGCCACGCGTACGAGGGCGACGAGGCGGGCACGGTTGAGGTCCGCTACGAGCTCGCCGCCGATCGTCTGTCGGTGGTCGTCACCGACGAGGGGCAGGGCTTCGACCCCGCACTCGCGCGCGCTGCGGACGACGACCGGGACGAGGGCGGTCTCGGTATCGCCATCATCCGCGCGCTCGTCGACGAGCTTGACATCGAGTCGGACGGCACGGGCTCGTCCCTGCGGTTCACGAAGATCCTCGCTTGATTTCTCGATCCGCAGGCCGGACGGCGCTGTAATCTCGGCCGATTGTGCAGTTGCACGAGGTCAACGTCGGCACGAAGGCGCTCGCCGACTACGCGCACATCGCCGGACGCGGCCTCATGGATCAGATCCGCGCGCTGGCGGCGCCGCTCGAGGGGAAGCGCGTTCTCCATCTCTCCGCGACCGCGTTCGGCGGCGGCGTCGCCGAGATCCTCTACACGATCGTGCCGCTCATGCGCAATGCGGGGCTCGAGACCGAGTGGCGTCTCGTCCAGGGCGAGGAGGAGTTCTTCGACGTCACGAAGGCGATCCACAACGCCCTGCAGGGCGACGAGCGAGGACTCTCAGAGGCAAAGCAGGAGATCTTCCGGCGTAGCCAGCGCCTGAACGCCGATGCCCTCACGGACGAGTTCGACTATGTGATCTGTCACGATCCGCAGCCGGCGGGCCTCGCGGAGCTCGCGCACGCGACGGGCAAGCACTGGATCTGGCGCTGCCACATCGATCTCTCCGCTCCGAACCGCGACGTCCTCGACTTCCTGACGCCCATGCTCTGCGCCTATGACGCGGCCGTCTTCCACCGGCGCCAGTACGTGCCCGACGACGCGGCGCTGCCCCCGGCATACATCTGGCCGCCCGCAATCGACCCGCTCGCTCCGAAGAACATGGCGCTTTCCTCCGAGGACGCCGCGTACATCGTCGACCAGTTCGGGATCGATGTCGCCCGGCCGCTCGTCGCGCAGATCTCGCGCTTCGACCCGTGGAAGGATCCGCTCGGCGTGATCGGCGCTTGGCGTCTGCTCCGGGAAACGCACGACGACGTCCAGCTCGCGCTCGTCGGGTCGATGGCGCACGACGACCCCGAGGGCTGGGACTACTACAGCCGCACCGTCGACGCGGCGGACAACCACCCGGACGTCTACATCCTCTCGAACCTGAACAACGTCGGCTCGATCGAGGTGAACGCGTTCCAGGTCCACTCGGACGCCTTGATCCAGAAGTCAGTGCGCGAGGGGTTCGGGCTGACGGTGACCGAAGGACTCTGGAAGGCGCGCCCGATGGTCGCGGGGCGCGCCGGCGGAATCGTCGACCAGATCGCCGACGGCGAGACCGGTTATCTCGTCGACACGGCCGAGGAGTGCGCCGAGCGGCTCGAAACGATCCTCGGCGACCCCGAGGCGGCGCGGAAGATGGCGCTCCGCGGCAAGGAGGTCGTGCGCCGGAGCTTCCTGAGCCCACGTCTCCTACGCGACTGGCTCGCCCTCTTCAACCGGCTGGCGGGCCGCGAGACGGGCGATGCCGAGCTCGTCACGGCCGCGCAGGCCGGCTAGACCGACCGCCGTGGCCGCGTGCCGCCGGCTCATCGTCGTCTCGAACCGCGGGCCGGTGACGTTTGCCCGCGACGCCGACGGCGAGCGCGTGGCCGAGCGGGGCGCCGGCGGTCTCGTCACCGCGCTCCGCGGGCTCGTCGATCACCACGACGTCACGTGGATCGCAAGCGCCATGAGCGAGGAGGACCGCGCCGTCGCGCAGGAGTTCGGCGGCGACGCACTCGAGGAGACGTCGCGCGAGGGCTCTCCCTACCGGCTCCGGCTCGTCGATCACGACCCGACAGCCTTCGCCCGCTTCTATACGGTCGTCGCCAACCCGACGCTCTGGTTCCTCCAGCACCAGCTCTGGGGGCTCGCGTTCGCGCCTGTGCTCGACGATGGGTTCCACCGCGCGTGGGACGACGGCTACGCGGCCGTCAACCGCGCGTTTGCCGAGGCGGTTGTCGCGGAGCTCGACCGTACGCCTGACGCGGACGTGTTCTTCCACGACTACCACCTGTACGTCGCGCCACGGTTCGTGCGCGCGGCCCGGCCGGACGCGACGCTCGCGCACTTCGTCCACATCCCGTGGCCGCAGCCGGACACCTGGACGATCCTCCCGGAGCGGATCCGGTCGGACGTGCATCGCGGCCTGCTTGCGAACGACGTGGTCGGCTTCCACACGGCCCGTTGGGCGCGGAACTTCCTCCTTTCCTGCGAGGTGATGGCGGACGCGGAGGTCGCCGCCGACGAGGCGCGGTTCGCAGGCAGGACGACGCTCGTCCGGCACGCGCCGATTTCGGTCGATCCGGACGAGTTCAACGCGATCGCGTCGAGCGACGCCGTGCTCGAGGCAGAGCGGAAGCTGGCCGCTGACCGACCGGAGCTCCTCGTGCTCCGCGTCGACCGGACCGACCCCTCGAAGAACGTCGTCCGCGGGTTCCG
>Ga0126313_10001077_pt1 | contig 14079 bp, 11 predicted proteins | sample Plot105A_FD_89954 | JGI IMG/M metagenome (GOLD analysis project Ga0126313, IMG submission 89954) | Serpentine soil microbial communities from UC McLaughlin Reserve, CA, USA - Plot105A | ecosystem: Environmental > Terrestrial > Soil > Grasslands | place: USA: UC McLaughlin Reserve, Lake County...
GCAGGGCGAAGGCGGCGCGATCCTGAGCGTGATCGCGAGCTACGCGTGGACAGGCGGGCCGGGGACGATCCACTCGGCAGCCGCTAAGGCGGGGGTGCTCGCCCTGACGAGAACGCTCGCCGTCGAATGGGCGGAGCACGGGATCCGTGTGAACTGCATCTGTCCCGGGCCCACCGATACGGAGGGCGCGGGGCAAGCGCTCTGGCCGAGCGAGGAAGACCGCGCGCGCGTCGCCTCAACGGTGCCGCTCGGCCGGCTGGCGAGCCCGGAGGAAGTCGCCGTCTGGGCCGCCGCGCTCTGCTCCCCGTACGCCGGCTACATCACCGGCGAGAACCTGACGATCGACGGCGGGCACTGGCTCGAGCAGGAGTCCTACCTGCCCGCGCTCGGCAAGAAACGGGACTAACGGCCGTGACCTTCCGGTTCAGGTCGATGAGTCAGAGGGACGCGGAAGCGATTGCGCTCTGGCACTACCCCGAGCCGTTCTCGTTCTACGACTGGGCAGCTGACGGGGATGACCTCGCGGAGCTGCTCGATCCGGAGGCGCGAAAGGACGTCTATGCGTCCGTCGAGGACGAGGCCTGCGTCTTGGTCGGTTACTTCACGTTCAAACCGAAGGCCCCTGGAATGCTCGAGATCGGGCTCGGCCTCCACCCCGAGAAGACGGGACAGGGTCACGGGGAAGCCTTCCTGGGGGCCGGTCTCGAATATGCCCGCCACCGCTTCGCGCCCGAGGAGTTCACCCTCGCGGTGGCGACCTTCAACCGCCGGGCGATCACGGTCTACGAGCGGGCCGGCTTCGCGCCCGTTCGCGTCTACATGCACTGGACGAACGGTGGCGAGTGGGAGTTCCTCGAAATGCGGCGTCCGGCTTAGTCCGGGCGCTAGGCGTCTACTAGAGCCTCGAAGACGAGCCGCTGGAAGTGCTGGATGAGGTGCTCGCTGGAGAGGAGCAGGCGGCCCTGCGGCACCATCCCGGTGTCGAGGCCACGCTGCACCGCTTCCACGAGCCCGCTGTCCTCTAGCCCGACCTGGTTGGCGAAGTCCATCATCTCCCGTGCCTGCTCGTCCGAGACCTCCTCGTAGAAGAAGTAGTCGGTCGCGCCGCTCGACCGGCCCGGGCCATTCGGCCTCGTGGAGTCGACCGAAAGGTTGCCCGGCCCGGCCTCGACGTTGATCGTCGTGTTGGGCCACAGGAGGTGGTACTGGGCCTGCGCGACCTCGCCGCGCGGGTTGTACGGAGCCTTGCCGTCTCCGGCCAGTGCTGCGGGGCGCGGCGTTCCGAACTGGCTGGCCACGAGCCCGTCCGAGCTGAGGAGGTACGCGTCCGGATCCACGTCGATCACCTTGCTGAAGCCCGGGTGGGCAACCGGGCAGTGGTAGCACTCGAGGTAGTTCTCGACGGCGACCTTCCAGTCGGCCGCAATCCCCCACTCCCGCCGCTCGCGGAAGCGCAGGCGGCTCAAATCCACTCCGCCGGCCTCGACGTGCCTGGGCAAGGGCCCGAGAGCATCGACGAGCGTGGGGGCGTCCAGGTCGGGGTTGACGAAGACGAGCGGCCCCCAGGTGTCCACCTGGACCGGCAGAAGGGAAAAGGAGTCTGCGTCGAAGTCCGGCTCCCGCTCGGAGCGCGGCGCGTTTCGCAGCGCGCCGTCGAGCCCGTAAGTCCAGGCGTGGTAGGGGCACTGGAGCGTCTCGCGGTGCCCGGCTCCCGTTGCGACGATGTGCCCCCGGTGGCGGCAGACGTTCACGAACGCGTTGACGGTTCCGGAGCGGTCGCGTGTGACGACAACCGGAATCGTCCCTGCGACGGTGGTGAACCAGTCTCCCGGCTCCGCGACCTGGTCGAGCCGGCCGGCGTACTGCCACGTGCGCCTGAAGATCGCGTCCTGCTCGCGGCGGAGGACGGCCGCGTCCGAGTACCAGCTCGCGGGGAGCGTGGCGCCTCCGGCGAGGGCGTCGCGCAGTTCCTGGACGTCGTCGATCACGGCGCCTCCCAGCCTGCGTAGGGCCCGATCCCGCGCTTGAAGAGCCCGCCCGCGACGATCACGCGCTGAATCTCGCTGGTGCCCTCCCAGATGCGATCGACACGAAGCTCGCGGAAGTGGCGCTCGACGGGGCTCTCCTGCATGTAGCCGCGCCCGCCCAGGATCTGGACCGCCCTGTCGGCGACCCGTCCTGCCATCTCGGATGCGTAGAGCTTCGCCATCGCCGCCTTCCCGTGGACGATCTTGGCGTCCGGGTTCACGTCGAACTCGTGCGCGGCGTGGTAGGTGATCAGGCGCGCCGCGAGAAGCTCGGTGAGCGAGTCCGCCAAGGGGAATTGTACTCCCTGATACTGGGAGATCGGCTGGTCGAAGGCGCGGCGCTCGAGCGCCCAGGCCCTCGCCAGGTCGATGAGACGCTCGGCCGCCCCGCAGCAGCGGGCCGCGATCATCAGCCGCTCGACCGTGAACCACTTGCGGGCGCCCTCCCCGCCGCCACCCACGATCCGGTTTGCGTCGGGCACGCGGCAGTTCTCCAGGACGAACTCGGGGTGCGCGTAGAGGTAGGGGTCGTGCATGAAGCGGGGAGTGCGCGTGAGCGTGAGCCCGGGAGCGTCCTTGTCGACGAAGAAAAGGGTCTGCTCGCCCTCCGCCAGCGCGAGCACGACGAGGTAGTCGGCCTGGTCTCCGCCCGTGACGAACCACTTCTCGCCGTTGAGGACCCAGTCGTCGCCCTCGCGCTGGGCAGTGGCCGCGATGGCGCCTACATCCGACCCCGCGCCGGGCTCGGTGATCGCCCACGCCTCCATGCGTTCGTGTCGGAGGGTCGGCAGGACGTATCGCTCCAGTTGCTCGGGATTCGCCAGCTCGAGCAACTCGCGCGGCGCCCGCTCACAGACGATGAAGCCGAGCCCGTTGGTCGCCTTCCCGCCCTCCTCCTCGATGGCGACCTGGGCGAGCATCGGCAGATCGGGCCCGCAGTGCTCCGCCGGGACGTTGTAGTCCGAGAAGCCCGCGGCCCGGGCCTTCTCCTTCAAGGCGTGGATCTCGTGGCGGTCGATCTCGCCCCGCTCGGCGATACGCTCCTCGACCGGATAGAGCTCCTCCTCGACGAAGCGGGCGGCACGCGCCTTCAGCTCGCGGATCTCAGCGGGAAGCTCGGGAACGACCACGCTAGATGGCCTCCAGTGCGTTTCGCTCGCCCTCCGAGAGCGGGCGGGTCTTCCGGGACTCGCGGTCCTGGGCGACGAGCACGGCCTCGGCCTCGGCAGCGAGCTCTCCGCTCGCTGTTCTCAGCTCCTCGCGGGTGGTGACGCTCGAGGTACCCAGCCGCGCCAGCGAGCAGCTGGCCACGACCTCGTCGTCCTCCTGCCGCAGTTCTCGCCGGAAGTCGATCGCCACACGTGCAAGAACATAACCCCAGGCAGCTCCCTCCCGGCCGAGGGCGCGCTCCAGCCATTCGTCGCGGGCCTCCTCGAGGTACGTGAGGTAGACCGCGTTGTTGACATGGTCGTAGGCGTCGAGATCTCGCCAGCGGATCTCGATTCGCTTCTGGTGCACTCGGTCAGCCCTCCTCGACACTTTCTGCCTCGCTCGCCTCGCCCGCGGGAAGCACTCGGAGCGCTTCGGCGGGCAGGTGGATCTGAATCGGCGTCCCCTGTTCGTAGGGGACGCCCTGGCCGGTGTTCTGAACGAGCGCCTGGAGCGCATCTCCCGTCGCCACCCGCACGATGACCTGGATCGCCGAGCCCACGTAGACGACTCGCTCGACCATGCCGGGGAGCCGGTTGGGACCGGTCGGCGCTCCGTGCGGCTCGAGCTCGACGCGTTCGGGCCGGATGACGACCTTGGCGGGCCCAGTGACGTCGGCCGCGCCGGCGCTCCCCAGGAGCTCGAACCGATCGATCTCCACGCGGCACGCCCCATCGACCGCCCCTGTGGCTGTGGCGTCCATCAGGTTCGAGGCCCCGAGGAAGTCGGCGACGAACACCGTCTGCGGATCCTCGTAGACGTCCTGAGGGGCGCCGACCTGCTCCACGCGCCCGGCGTTCATCACCGCCAGCCGGTCCGACATCGTCAAAGCCTCCTCCTGGTCGTGGGTGACGTAGAGGAAGGTGATCCCGACCTCTTGCTGGAGCGCCTTCAGCTCGATCTGCAGCGCCTTGCGGAGCTTCGCGTCGAGGGCTCCGAGAGGCTCGTCGAGGAGCAAGACAGCCGGGTTCAGGATGAGTGCCCGTGCCAGCGCGACTCTCTGCTGCTGGCCGCCCGAGAGCTGTGACGACTTGCGCTTCTCGTAGCCCGAGAGCTGGACGAGCTCGAGCGCCCGCGCGACGCGGCTCCTGACCTCGTCCTTTGGACGCTTGGCCCGGCGGAGGCCGAACGCGAGGTTGTCGAAGACGTTGAGGTGCGGGAAGAGCGCGTAGTTCTGAAAAACCGTGTTGACATTGCGTTTGTGCGGGGGGGTGTACGCCACGTCGGCCCCGTCGAGAAGGATGCGGCCATCAGTAGGCTGCTCGAACCCGGCGATCAGGCGCAGCGTCGTGGTCTTGCCGCAGCCAGAGGGCCCGAGCAGGGAGAAGAACTCTCCACCGGGGATCTCGAGATCGATTCCATCGACGGCAGTGACGTCGGCGAACTGCTTGGTTAGCTCGAGCAGCTGAATCTCGCCGCGGACCATGGCTAGAGCTCGAACACAGCCACATCGGGCACCGCCTCGCGTCCACGCCGCTCCTCACGGGTGAACACGCGCCAGGCGAGGAAGGCGAAGATGAGGGAGAGAAGCGTGAAGACCATCATCACCGTCGCGATCGCATTCGTGGACGGTAACGGGGCGGAGCGCGTCGCGGCGTAGATCCGGATCGGGACGGTATCCGTCGGCCCCCCGCTCGAGAGCCACTGGCTGATGACGAAGTCGTCGAGCGAGATGGCGAAGACGACGGCGGCCGAGGCGATGATCGCGGGCGTCAACAGAGGCAGGAGGACGCGCGTCAGCGCGACGGTCGGTGATGCGCCGAGGTCGGCGGCCGCTTCCTCGTACTGTCTCCCGATCGAGAAGAGCCGCCCCCGCACGATGACGACGACGTAGGAGATCGAGAAGGTCACGTGGCCGAGGATCTGGGCGATCGACCCGGTGTGGATGAACGTAAACACGTGCGTGAAGACGAGCAGGAGAGAGACGCCCATGACGATCTCTGGCGTCACCAGCGGGAAGAGCATGAGGAAGTTCGAGGGCCGGGAGCCCCAGCCGTGCCAGCGGGCCAGTCCGATGGCGAGGAGGACGCCGATCGGCGTCGCGATCAGGACGTCCGCGCCCGCGAGCTTGAGACTCTGGACGGCCGCATCGCGAAGTGTCGGGTCGTGCCAGATCGAGTCGACCGGATCCCCCCAGTACCAACGCGTGGAAAAGCCTGCCCAGACGGTGCGGGAGCGCGTCTCGTTGAACGAGAACTGGACTGCGATGATGACCGGCACGATCGCCCAGAGCACGTACGCCCACGTGAAGGCGACGAGGAAGCGGGGGCGTCCCCATGGGTTTCGGAGCCAGCCCCGCAGACGAGCCCAGGCGGAGAGCGTGTGACGGCGCGGCTGCGCGACGGCGGTCACGTCGCTCCGACCTCACGTGAAGCGCGATGGATCGTCCACATGTAGTAAGCCATCAGCACGGTCAGGAACGCTGCGAGGACGATCGTGACGGCGGCCCCGAGCGTCGGCTGCGGGCCGCCGTGGAAGTAGAGATCGATCTGGTTTCCGATCATCGAGGTCCGCGGCGACCCCGAGACGAGGTCCGGTGTGTAGTAGTCGCCGAACATCGGCAGCGCGATAAGGACCGCGCCGCCGAGGATCCCCGCTTTCGAGAGTGGCAGCGTGACGGTGCGGAACGTCGCCAGGGGGCTCGCGCCGAGGTCGCGGGCGGCCTCGAGATGGCTTCGATCGATGCGGTCGAGGGCCGCGAACAAGGGCAGGATGAAGTACGGGATGTAGCCGTAGACCAGGGCGAGAATCACGGTCGAGGCGCGGCCGCCGAGCCAGTCGTGTGGCCCGCTCAGGATGTGGGCGTAGGTGAGGAACCGGTTGACGTAGCCGTCTTCGGCGAGGAGGTTCACCCACGCCAGCATTCGCATCATGTAGCTGATCCAGAGCGGCAGAATGATGAGCACGAGGAGGATCGCCTTCATCCGGCCCGCGTGGCGCGCGATGTAATAGGCCACCGGGTAGCCGATGAGCATCGAAAGAGCGAGGGCTAGGGCCACGTAGACGATCGTCCGCATGGCCACCCCGTAGAAGATCCCGCCCGGCGAGAGCCGCTCGAGGACCTCGACGAGCCAGCCTACGTTCCACTCGAGCGGGTTCCAGATCGGGACCGGCTGGAAGAGGATCGGGTCGACCCTCCCCAGGGCGACCGAGACGACCGCGTAAAAGGGGACGACGAAGAGGAGGATGAGCCAGACGAGGCCCGGCAGCGCGAAAGCGGGCCAGAGCCAGCGGCGGTACATAGCGTTCTAGGGCGTGGCCGTCAAGGTCATGCTCCTGCTTTGAACTCCGAGTAGCCGTCCTCCCACACGCGGTTCCCTTCTGCAGTGAGCGTTGAGTATTGGAGCGAGTCGGGGCCCAAGTCTGCGTCGGTGAGCACGGAGTTCTCCAGGTTCTCCGGGACGACCCGGTCCTTGACCAACGTGCTCGGATCGATCTCGTTGATCGGCGGTTGATAGCCGTTGAAGTCGACGAAATTGGAGTAAGCGACGCCGTTGTCGAGCAGGTAGTTGAGGAACATGTGCGCAAGGACCGGCTTCTTAGTCGTCGCACAGACGGCGAAGCAGTCGTTCTGGACGGGGACCTTGCCCTTCACGTCCTTCCAGAAGGCCAGCGCCGACGGCGGCGTCCCCTTCGGCAAGTAGTAGATGTAGCCTGCGATCATGTCTCCAGACCACGCCTGCCCGAGCCACATATTGCCCTCGGGGATCGCGTAGTACTGCACGGTCTTGACCTTGACGTTGCAGATGTCGTGGAGCTCGCTGAGGTCCTGCACCGCCTGGTCGATGAGGGCCGGATCCTCCGTGTTGATGTCTGTGATCCCCTTGCGGAGCAGGGCCATCCCGATCGTCTCCCGTTGCTCTTCCAGGAGGCCGACCTTGCCCTTGTACGCCTGGGACTCCCAGAAGATGTCCCAGGGCTGGTCCATCGAGGCGATGTCCTCGCTCACCTTGTCCGTGCGCCAGGCGATTCCGGTCGCATAGCACGTGTAGGGAACGGTGTAGCGCGACTCTCCGTCATAGAACGGGTCGACGAGCTGGGGCCAGACGTTCTTCTGGAGATTCGGGATGTAATCGAGGTTGAGCGGCTTGATGAGCTCGCCGGCGACTCCGAGATCGAGCGTGTCGGGCGTGATCTCCATCACGTCAGCCGCGACCGCGCCCGAGGCGAGGCGCTGGATGCCCGAGTTGATGTTGTCGAAAGCTGTGTACTGCGGCTCGACGCCGTGCTCCGCGCAGAAGTCCCTGAGCAGCTTCTTGTACAGGTAGTCGGGATAGTTGAAGACCGTGAAGGTGCCGCCGGTCTCGGGCTCGAGGCCCGACTCGATCGGGTCCTCCCAGCGCGGAAGGACGACGCGCTTGTCTGGCCTCGCGAGCGGCAGGCCACCGGGGCCGAGGAGCTCGCCGCCGGTCCCGGTCCCGGTCGGGGCCTCGGCTGTCGTCTCGGAGGCGCACGCTGCCAGGATGCCGCCCGCGCCCGAAAGGACTGTTGCGGCTCCTGCGCTGCGAAGAAGGAAGTCGCGCCTAGTGAAGCCTCCGGACCGCTCCTTCGGGTGCATCGTCATCTTCGAGCCTCCTTTAGGGGTGTGGAAGGGTCTCACGCACGAGCCGCGCCTTCAAGTCGCTCGTCTTCATCTCCCCGGAGAGCCCGGGCGACCTCGTCGGCGACGCGCTCCATCAGGGGTACGGGTCCAACGGTGACGCGGATGTAGCCGGGCATGCCGAAGTCGCGTCCGGGCCGGATGAGGATCCCTTGGCGAACGAGCGCCTCGGCGAGGGCGACGTCGTCCGTCCCGACGGAGACGAGCAGGAAGTTGGCCTCCGAGGGGGCCGGGTCGAGGCCGAGGTCCCGCAGGCGGCGAGCCAGGGTCTCGCGTGCGTCTTCGTTCTCGCGGCGTCGCTGCTCGACGAGCTCCGGCCGCCGCAGGCTCGCGCACCCGGCTGCCAGCGCGGCCCGGTTGACGTTGAAAGGCTCCTGGACGACGTCGAGGAACGGCGCGAGCGACTCGTGGGCCACCGCGTAGCCGAGGCGGAGACCCGCGAGCCCGAAGATCTTCGAGAAGGTTCGCAGGACGACCACCGGCCGCCCCGCTTCCACGTCGGCTTCCCGCCGCAGCCGCCGCTCGGGGTGGACATAGTCGGCGTACGCCTCATCGACAACGACGGCACACCGTTCCGGCAACGCGTCGAGGAGTGTTTCCCATTCGTCTCGTGCGACGAGCGAACCGGTGGGATTGTTGGGATCGCAGAGCCAGACGAGTCGGGCGCCCACGCGTTGCGCCGCGGCGGAGAGTGCTTCGAGGTCATGGCGATGATCCCTTCCCGGTACGCGTTCGACGCTCGCCCCGGCGGCCGCAGAGACCTGCGCGTAGAGGCCGTAGGTGGGCGTTGGCACGACGACCGCGTCGCCGTCGGCAAGGAACGTGTGCGCGACCGTGGCGATGAGCGCCTGAATGCCGTGCCCGGGGACAATCAGCTCCGGCTGCGTACCGAGCCAGGCAGCAACCGCCTCGCGGAAGTCGGTGTAGGCGTGCTCCGGGTACATCCACGCGCGCTCGAGCTCGGCGTCCACGGCTTCGCGGACGCTCGGAAACGGGCCTTGCAGGCCCTCGTTCCAGTTCAGCTTGGCGACCTCGGCGAGTCCGTAGCGCGTCGTCAGCTCGGCCAGGCTAGGCCCGGGCCGGTAGGGATCGAGGCCGTGCAGCGACGGCCGGACGAGCGCGCCCCAGTCGGTCACGCCGTGGGCGTCCACATGCGAAGGTGCGCGGGGAGGTGGACGAGCGCGGGCCCGTCGTGCACGAAAGCTCGCTCGAGAGCCGCGCCGAGGTCTTCGGGAGTCGTCCGCTCCGCGGGTACGCGGTAGGCCTCCGCAAGAGCGAGGAAGTCGGGCTCCTCGAGATCGACCGCCGTCGTCTCGCCGAAGGATTCCCGCTGGTACTCCCGCAGGATCCCGTAGCCGCCGTCGTCGACGACGAGCACGACGGTCTCGAGCCCGTACTGGCGCGCAGCCGCGAGCTCCTGGGAGCCATACAGGAAGCCCCCGTCTCCGACGACGGCGAGCACCGGCCTGCCGGGCCTGGCGAGGGAGGCGCCGAGCGCCGCCGGCCATGCGTAGCCGAGCGTTCCGGAGCCCAGCGGATAGAGGAACGTCCGGGGCTCCAGGACGGGGAAGTGGGCGCCCGCCCAGTAGGCCAGGATGGTCATGTCCCAGGCGGTGACGGCATGCGCCGGCACGGCGGCGCGAATCGTCTCGAGAAGGCCGCGTTCGAGCTCCCGGTCCTGCTCTGCGAGGCCAGCAGTGATCCGCTCCCGGACACGAGCCGCGCGGGAAGCTCCGTCGCGGGTCTTCGGCTCGACGTGGGGGAAGAGTGCGCCGAGCGCCCACTTCGCGTCGCCGACGAGGCCGAGCGCTTGATACGTCGAGCCGATGCGCCGCCCGGCGGCGTCGATCTGCACCAGTTGTCCCGAGAACGCGAGGCTGTATTGCGCGGTTGTCTCCGCGCCCAGCTCCGTGCCGACCGCGAGAACCACGTCGGCGTTCTCGAGGACCTCCTTGAAGGCGGTCTCGTCGCAGGCGGAGCCGAGTGAGAGCGGATCGTCGGCCGGAAACGCACCTTTGCCCATGTAGGTCGTGGCCACGGGAGCATCGAGCGCCCGGGCGAGCTCCGCGAGCTCCTCCCACGCATCGGAGCGCAGCGTGCCGCCTCCCGCCCAGACCACCGGCCGCTCGGACTCGTTCAGCAGCCGTGCCACCTCTTCGACTGTGCGAGGAGGAACGGCCGGGTCCGGCGAAAGCGGGGCGAGCCCTTTCACGGAAGGGACGTCAGTCTCTTCCGTGAGTAAGTCGACGGGGATCTCGACGAACACGGGCCCGCTCGGCGGACGAAGGGCCGTGGCCCAGGCGTTGCTCAGCAGCTCGGGAACCTCCTCGGCGGACGTTGCCCGCGTGGCCCACTTCACGACCGGGGAGAACGACGCAAGCTGGTTGTCGAGCTCGTGGAGATAGCCGCGGCCTTGCCCGATCAGCTCACGGGGGATCTGGCTCGCGATCGCGACAACGGGGACGTGGGCGCTCGCGGCCTCCATCAGCGCCGCGAGCGAGACGAGCGCGCCTGGACCCGTCGAGAGCAGGAGCACGGCGGGCCAGCCCTTTGTGCGGGCGTATCCGTCGGCTGCGAAGCCGGCGTTCAGCTCGGTCCGGAAGCCGATCGTCCGGATCGAGCTGTTCCGTAGACCGTCCCAGACAGCCAGCGCGTGGATGCCCGGAACGCCGAAGGCGACCTCGGCGCCGAGTGCCTCGAGCGTCTCCGCGACGAGCACTCCGCCCGTACGCGCTTTGACCGCTTGCGCCACAGGCGCGATCCTATCCCGGCCAATGCCGCGCGATCCCCGCCACGACATCCTCTTCGAGCCCCTTCAGGTTGGCCCGAAGACGCTCCGGAACCGCTTCTATGCGGTCCCGCACTGCACGGGCTTCGGTAGCGAGAAGCCGGCTTCGCAGGCTCGCTTCCGCGCAACGAAGGCCGAAGGAGGCTGGGCGGCCGTCTGCACCGAGGAGGCGCTCGTCAGCGTGGATTCGGATTTCTGGCCGGTCTTCTCGACGCGAATGTGGGACGACGACGACCTCCGCAATCTCTCGGTCATGTGTGAGGAAGCCCACGCGCACGGCTCGCTCGCCGGAATCGAGCTCGCCCACGGCGGCGCGCACGCACGTGCGCGCGACGCCCGAGTGCCGGCCGTTGCGCCCTCGCAGCTCGCGAGCGACTATGACCCCTTCGTGACCCCGAAGGCGATGCAGCTGGAGGACATCCGCCGCGTCAGGGACGACTGGGTCGCGGCCGCGCGCCGTTCCCGGGACGCGGGGTTCGACATCGTCTACGTCTACGGCGGGCACAGCTACCTCCCGCTCCAGTTCCTCTCGCCCTACTACAACCACCGCAGCGACGAATACGGGGGCTCGCTCGAGAACCGTGCCCGCTTCTGGCTGGAGACCCTCGAAGCCGTTCGCGAGGCGATCGGCGACGAGTGCGCGATCGCAGTCCGCCTTTGCATAGAAGCGCTCGGCCCAGCCGGCGTCGAGCTCGAGGAGGGCCTCGGCTTCGTCGGCCTCGCCGATCACCTGGTCGACCTGTGGGACGTCAACATCGGCTCGATCACCGAATGGTCGAAGGACTCTGGCTCCTCGCGCTTCTTTGCCGAGGGCTACCAGCTCGAGTGGACGAGTCGCGTCCGCGAGGTGACCGCCAAGCCGATCGTCGGCGTCGGCCGCCTGACAAATCCGGATCGCATGGCGGAGATCGTCGCGAGCGGCGCCTGGGACCTGATCGGCGCGGCGCGGCCTTCGATCTCTGACCCCTTCCTTCCCAAGAAGATCGAGGAGGGCCGCTACGGAGAGATCCGGGAGTGCATCGGCTGCAACATCTGCGCCGCAGCGGCCGAGTACGGCAACCAGATCCGCTGTACACAGAACGCGACCGCGGGAGAGGAGTTCCGCCGTGGCTGGCACCCGGAGCGGTTCGAGCCCGCCGCGAACGCAGACCGCGACGTCCTCGTCGTCGGGGCGGGTCCCGCCGGGATGGAATGCGCGATCGTGCTCGGCAAGCGCGGCATGCGCCGCGTGCACCTTCTCGAGGCCGAGGAGGAGATCGGCGGGATCATGCGCTGGATCCCGCGGCTCCCCGGTCTGGGCGAGTGGGGCCGCGTCCTCAACTGGCGCACCGTGCAGCTGCAGAAGCTTCGGAACGTCGAGGTGATCACCAACACCCGGCTCGATGCCACTGCGATACGCGAGTACGGCGCCGAGATCGTCGTTGTGGCGACGGGCGCCCGCTGGGCCGGTGATGGACTTAACTTCCTCACGCACGAGCCGATCCCCGGGGCCGACCCCTCCCTCACTCACGTGCTGACGCCGGAGCAGGTGATGCTGGAGGAGAAGGTCCCGCCCGGGAAGCGCGTCGTCGTCTTCGACGCGGACGGCTACTTCATGGCTCCCGGGCTCGCGGAGAAGCTGGTCGCTGACGGCTTCGAGGTGGAGCTCGTCACGTGCCACGATCTCGTCTCGCCGCTCTCCGACGAGACGCTCGAGGGCGCGCTCCTGCGCCAGCATCTCCACGACACGGGCATCGAGATGCGGACCGGCACCCTGTTGACGGGTATCCAGCCGGGCCGGCTGACGGCACGAAATCACGTGGGCGACCCGCTCGAGCTCGAAGCCGACGCGGTCGTCCTCGTCACGCAGCGGCTCTCGAACGAGGACCTCTTCCTCAGCCTGAAGAAGAACGCAGACGCGCTCACCGCGGAAGGGATCGAGGCGGTGTACCGGATCGGAGATTGCGTGGCCCCCCGACTGATCGCCGAGGCGATCTTCGAGGGCCACCGACTCGCCCGCGAAATCGACTGTGACGATCCGGCGATTCCGCTTCCCTACAGGCGCGAGCGTCTCGTCCTCGAGCGGGTCGTTACGTGACCTCCCGCATCCGGACCGAGTTCCCGCGGCGCGTGCGGGAGATCGAGCACACCTGGATTCCGCTCTCGGACGGCTGCCGGCTCGCGGCCCGGATCTGGCTCCCCGACGACGCCGAGGAGGATCCCGTGCCGGCCGTCCTCGAGTTTCTCCCCTACCGCAAGAACGACGGCACGGTCGCCCGGGACGCCAAGCGCCAGCCGTACCTGGCGGGATTCGGCTACGCGGCCGTCCGCGTCGACATGCGTGGGACGGGCGAGTCCGACGGCATCCTCGAGGACGAATACACCGAACAGGAGCAGGAGGACGCCCTCGAGCTCATCGCCTGGCTCGCCGAGCAGCCGTGGTGTACCGGCGCCGTCGGCATGTGGGGAATCTCCTGGGGCGGGTTCAACGCGCTCCAGGTGGCCGCCCACCGCCCGCCGGCGCTAAAGGCGATCATGACCCTCTGCTCGACGGACGACCGCTACGCGGACGACGTTCACTATCGCGGCGGCTGCGTCCTGGCCCTCGACATGCTCCACTGGGCCTCCTCGATGATGACGTGGAACGCGCGACCCCCCGACCCCCGTCTGGCGGGAGAGAATTGGCGGGAGACGTGGCTCGACCGCCTCGAGGCTGCGAACGCCTGGATCGAGCCGTGGCTGAGCCACCAGCGCCGTGACGAGTACTGGAAGCAGGGCTCGGTCTGCGAGGACTACAGCGCGATCGAGTGTCCTGTCTATGCCGTGGGTGGCTTCGCAGACGGTTACACGAACGCTGTGCCGCGATTGCTGGAACGGCTTTCCGTCGCCCGAAAAGGCTTGATTGGGCCCTGGGCGCACGCATTTCCCGACGACGCTTCTCCGGGGCCGTCCATCGGCTTCCTCCAGGAGTGCGTCCGCTGGTTCGACCATTGGCTCAAGGGGACCGAGAACGGAGTCATGGACGAGCCCATGCTTCGCGTCTGGATGCAGGAGTCGGTCGAGCCGCAGCCGAGCTACGAAGAGCGACCTGGCCACTGGGTGGCGGAGCCCTCGTGGCCCTCGCCCCACGTCGAGAACCAACGCTGGGATCTGCCTCCGGAAGGCGAGCGCTCTCTCCGGGCTGTCCAGTCGACCGGTACTGAAGCGGGCGCGTGGACAGCCGAGGGCCAGTCGGCCGACCTCGCGACCGACCAGCGCCCGGATGACGCCTTCTCCATCACGTACGACTTCGAGCCGCTCGCCGAGCCACTCGAGATCCTCGGGCGTCCCTCGGTGACGCTGGCCCTCGCTGTCGACCGGCCGCACGCTCTCGTCTGCGTCCGCCTTTGCGAAGTGTTTCCCGACGGCACCTCGGCGCTCGTGACGCGCGGCCTGCTCAACCTGGCTCATCGGGCGAGTCACGAGGAGCCGAGCGC
>Ga0126313_10001078_pt1 | contig 14073 bp, 13 predicted proteins | sample Plot105A_FD_89954 | JGI IMG/M metagenome (GOLD analysis project Ga0126313, IMG submission 89954) | Serpentine soil microbial communities from UC McLaughlin Reserve, CA, USA - Plot105A | ecosystem: Environmental > Terrestrial > Soil > Grasslands | place: USA: UC McLaughlin Reserve, Lake County...
ATCCGCGCGAGCGCGCCCGCCCGCTCGTCGTAGGCGTCCGGGTCCCGCCACGTCGAGCGCGGGTCAAGCAGCAGCGGGTCGACGCCTGACACCTCGAGCGGGACCTCGAAGCCGAAGACGGGGTCGATCCGATAGTCGGCGTCGTCGAGCTCGCCGCCGAGCGCGGCACGGAGTAGCGCCCGTGTCGCCGTGATCGGCATCCGCCTCCCCTCGCCGAAAGGTCCACCCGTCCAGCCCGTGTTCACGAGCCAGACGCGGACGGCGTGCTCGTCGAGCTTTTCGCCGAGCAACCGGGCGTACACCGACGGCGCCTGTGGAAGGAACGGCGCGCCGAAGCAGGCGGAGAAGGTCGGCTGCGGCTCCGTGACACCGATCTCCGTCCCCGCAAGCTTCGCGGTGAAGCCGGAGAGGAAGTAGAACATCGACTGCTCGCGCGAGAGCCGGGCGATAGGCGGGAGGATCCCGAACGCGTCGGCGGTGAGGAAGACCACCGATGACGGGTGCCCTGCGCGCTTCGTCGGCAGCGCGTTGTCGATCTGCTCGAGCTTGTACGCGGCACGTGTGTTCTCCGTCTTCGAGTCGTCCGTGAGGTCGGGGACGCCGCCCTCGTCGACGATCACGTTCTCGAGCACCGTGCCGAAGGTGTGCGTCGTCCGAAAGATCTGCGGCTCGGCCTCGGGCGAGAGGTTGATCACCTTCGCGTAGCAACCGCCTTCGAAGTTGAACACGCCGTCGTCCGACCAGCCGTGCTCGTCGTCGCCGATCAGGTGGCGCTCGGGGTCTGCGGACAGCGTCGTCTTGCCGGTACCCGACAGCCCGAAGAACAGTGCGACGCGCCCATCGTCGCCGACGTTGGCCGAGCAATGCATCGGAAAGACGCCGTCGTTCGGTAGCCGGTCGTTCAGCAGGCTGAAGATCGACTTCTTGATCTCGCCGGCGTAGTACGTCCCGCCGATCACGACCTCCGCCTTCGTCGGATGGAGCACGACGAACGTGCCGCTGTTCGTGCCGTCCGCGTCCGGGTCGGCCTCGACGGCCGGCGCGTGCAGGACGAGCGCCTGCGGCCGGTGCTCTTGGAGCTCCTCCGGCGTCGGGTCGATGAAGAGGGTCTTCGCAAACAGGGCGTGCCACGGGCTCTCGGTGATCACGCGCAGCGCAAGCCGGTGCTCGGGATCGGCGCCTGCAAACGCGTCCACGACGTACAGGTCCTGACGCTCGAGATACGCCACAACCTTTTCGCGCAGCTCGTCGAAGTGCTCCTCCTCGAGGGGCTGGTTGACGGAGCCCCAGTCGATGCGATCGTCGCATCCGGGCTCGCGAACGACGAACCGGTCGTTCGGCGAGCGGCCGGTGTGGACGCCGGTATCGACGACGAGCGGACCGCCTTCGGCCAGGACGGCGTCGCGGCGGTCGAGCGCGTGCATGTAGAGGAGCGCCGTCGTCGGGTTCCAGAAGATTCGCCCGCGCGCGTCGAGGCCGTGCTCGGCCAGGTTCGCGCTCCGGGGTTCGATCGTCGTCGCCATCGCCTCTTCCTTGCCCGTTTTGCCGAAATATCCTACGTCGCATGCGCGGCATGTCCCCCGACGACGTCTACGCACTCGTCGCGGCGGCGGAGCCGCGCCTCTCGCCCGACGGCACGACGGTTGCGTTCGTCGTTACGTGGATCGACCGCTCCGAGAACGAGTACCGGAGCGCGATCTTTCTCGGCCCGACCGATCGATCCTCCCCACCGCGGCGCCTGACGTCGGGCGAGAAGCGCGACGCGGCGCCGCAGTGGTCGCCCAACGGGACCGAGCTCGCCTTCGTCTCGAACCGTGGCGGCAAGACGATGCAGCTCTACGTGCTGCCGGTCGCCGGGGGCGAGGCGCGGCGACTCACGGACCTGAAGGAGAGCGTGCGTGAGCCGGCGTGGTCGCCCGACGGCGCACGCATCGCTTTCTCGTCGCGGGTGCCCGACCGGCTGTACGAGGAGGAGGACGAGCGCCGGCGCGCGCCGCACCGGTTCACGCGACTCTTCTTCAAGCTCGACGACGAGGGCTGGACGGGAAACCGGCGCGAGCAACTGTTCGTCGTCGCGGCGGACGGTGCCACCGCGCCTGTGCAGCTAACCGACGGCGACTACGAGAGCTCAGGCCCGGCATGGTCGCCGGACGGCGGGCGGATCGTGTTCTCGTCGGCTCGCGGCGACGACTGGGACATCGAGCTCGTGAGTGACATGTATGTCGTCGGCGCCGAGGGCGGCGAGCCGATCAAGCTGACACGGTCCGACGGCGAGTGCGCGGGCGCCGCCTGGGCACCTGACGGCCGCACGATCGCGTTCATCTACACGCCGGGCGTCTTCGACGTGCCCCGCCACGGCCAGATCGCAGTCGTCGACGCCGACGGCGGCGGCGAGCCGCACGTCCTCACAGCGACGCTCGACCGGAACTGCGCGCCGTACCCGCCGATCCGGAACCCGCTCTGGGACGGCTCGGACATCGTGTTCGCCGTCGAGGATCGCGGCAACACCCACGTCTACCGTCTGGCGGGCGACGGTTCGGCGCCCGAGCGGATGGTCGAAGGCGAGCTCGGGGTGACCGGCTACGACGCGCGCGACGGCAACCTCGCCTACACGGCGTCGACGCCCACGACGTTCTCGGAGCTGTATGTCGCCGGCCAGGCGGTAACGCGGCTGGGGGAGGCCTTCATCGCGACGCGCGAGGTAGTGCAGCCCGAGCGGTTCACGGCGGTGTCCGCCGACGGCTCGGAGGTCGACGCGTGGGTGGTCCGTCCAGCCGGCTTGGAGACCGGCCGGCGTTACCCGGTGGTGCTCAGCATCCACGGCGGGCCGTTCACTCAGTACGCAAACAAGCTCTTCGACGAGTTCCAGGTCTTCGCAGGCGGCGGGTATGCGGTGCTGTACGCGAACCCGCGGGGCTCCTCCGGCTACGGCGAGGAATGGGGGCGAGCGATCCGCGGTCCCGGTGACGCGGGGCCGGGCTGGGGCACCGTCGACTACGAGGACTTGATGGCGGTCGTCGAGGAGGGTCTGCGCCGCTTCGACTTCTGCGATCCAGAGCGGGTGGGGGTGCTGGGCGGCTCCTACGGCGGCTTCATGACGTCCTGGATCGTCGGCCACACGGACCGGTTTCGCGCGGCCGTCTCCGAGCGAGCCGTGAACAACTTCCTAGCCGAGGCCGGGTCGAGCGACATCGCGCCGTGGTTCAAGGCGTACACGGGCTCGCATTGGTTCGAAGATCCGGAGACACACCTGCGGATCTCGCCGTCGACGTACGCCGCCGAGATCCACACGCCGCTCCTGATCCTGCACTCGGAGGACGACCTCCGCTGCGGCGTCGTGAACGCCGAGGAGCTGTTCGCGATCCTGCGCCTGCTGCGGCGGGAGGTCGAGTTCGTCCGGTTCCCGGCGGAGAGCCATGAGCTCTCGCGCTCCGGCTCGCCGCGGCACCGCGTGCAGCGCTTCGAGATCATCCTCGACTGGTTCGGCCGCTACCTGAAGTAGGCAAAGGCGGCCGCGCGGCGAACCGTCCCTCGTGGACGAGCGGGCGCAGATCGAGCGGTTCCTCGCGAGCCCGTCGCTTTCGGAGTCGACCCGGCGTGCCTATCGCTTCGACGTCGAGGAGTTCGCGGCCTGGCTGCGCCGGCGCAAGACGCCGCTCGACGGCGTCGACGTCGCCACGCTCGTCGCCTACGCATCCGAGCTCGGAGCGGCGCGTCCGGGGCGCATCCCCACCCGGCTCGCGCCGGCGACGATCGCGCGCAAGCTCGCAGCGGTGCGCGCGTTCCTGCGCTTCACGCTCGGGAAGAGCCGCGTACCTGACGCCGCACTGGCGCCGCGCCGCGGCCGGCGCCTTCCCGACGCGCCGAGCTCAACCGAGGTGGAGGCTGCGGTCGAGGCGCTCGACGGCGACGGGCCGCTCGCGGCTCGGAACCGCGCGCTCGTCGAGCTCGTGTACTCGGCGGGCCTGCGGGCGCAGGAAGCCGTTGACCTCGATCTCGGCAGCGTCGACTTCGAGCAGGAGAGCGTGCACGTGCGCGGGAAGGGCGGGAAGGAGCGCGTCGTCCCGCTCGGGGAAGAGGCGGCCTACCGGCTCGAGCGCTACGTCCGCGAGGCGCGGCCGGCGCTGGCGCGAGGCGCCGAAGACGCGCTGTTCCTCTCGGCGCGGGGCCGACGGCTCGATACGAGCACGCTGCGTCGCCTCGTCCCGCATCCGCACCGGCTCCGGCACGCATTCGCCACGCACCTCCTCGAGGGCGGCGCCGATCTACGGACGATCCAGGAGCTGCTCGGGCACAGCTCGCTGTCGACGACGCAGATCTACAGCCACGTGGACGCGCGGCGCCTGCGCAAGGTCTACGACCGAGCGCACCCCCGCTCCTGAGCGCCGTGACGCTCGACCATCTCGAGCCTCGAGCTTCAGTGGGTCCCCACCACTCCCGCCCACCGTCAGCCTATTGAGCAAGGTGTGACGAGTCTGTGCCGCCTCTGTGTCGAAATAGCAGGCGGACGAGCAGCGACCCGGATGAAGGCAGCGCGACAACGACCGAAGACAACGACCCGGACGTTCCGACCACCTTGCGGCAGGCGATCGGCGGCGCGGCGCGAACCACTGCCCATGGCCCCAAGCGCGCCCGATCCGCAGGTTGAGGGCTTCCTCGCGCTCCTCGCGACGCGCCGCGCGCCGCGGACGGTCGAGGCCTACCGTCGCGACCTCGCCGGGCTCGCAGAGTGGCTGGGTCGCTCCCCCACCTCCGCGAGCACCGAGGATCTCGAGCGCTACTTCGCCGAGCTGCGGGCGCGTGGACTCTCAGGCGCAACGATCGCGCGGAGGGCGGCGGCGATTCGTTCCTTCTTTCGCCACCTCGTGCTACTCGGCGTCGCGAGCGACAACCCCGCCGCGGAGCTCGACCTGCCGCGGCGAACGCGCCGCCTGCCACGCCCACTCTCTCCGGGCGAGGTGGAGCGACTGATCGAAGCGGCCACCGGAACGGGACCCCGAGACCTTCGTGATCGCGCGCTCGTCGAGCTCCTGTACGGTGCGGGCCTGCGCGTCAGCGAGGCCGTCGGTCTCGAGCGAAGCGGCGTCGATCTCGAGCGCAGGCTCGTCCGCTGCATCGGCAAGGGGAACAGGGAGCGAATCGTGCCGCTCGGGCGACAAGGGATCGACGCACTGCGCCGCTATCTCGCGCGCGGCCGGCCGTACCTAGACCGCCGCCGGCGCGCCGAGCTGTTCCTGAACGCGCACGGCGGACCGCTGACCCGCGCCGGCGCATTCCTCATTCTGCGGCGCCTCGCCGCAAAGGCGGGGCTCGAGCCCGAGCGCATCCATCCGCACCTGCTCAGGCACTCGTTCGCGACCCATTTGCTGGAGGGTGGTGCGGACCTCCGCAGCGTGCAGGAGATGCTCGGACATGCCGACCTCTCCACGACCGAGCTCTATACACACGTGACAGACCGACGGCGCCGGGAGGCTTACTTCGCCGCCCACCCCCACGCCCGCCGCTCCCGTGTTTCTCGCTCGTCCTAGGCGGGCACACCTTGAGCAACGATGCGCGATCCTCAATTCATCGTGCTGCTCGCCTCGACGATCGGCGTCGGCTTCTTGATGATCTCCTCGGGGCTGCAGAAGAGCATGCTCGAGTGGAAGAGCCGAACGCGGTACTGCCCAGCATGCGGCCGCGCGATCCGCGCACGCACCTGCGGCTGCACGTCCGCCTAGCGCGCGGCCTTCTTCCGCAACCCGGCCGCCACCCGCCGAGCCGCCGAGCGCAGCTCGTCGTCCTCGTCGTCGTTCTCCGCCAGTCCGTGGAGCAAGACGATCGTGTCGCGCTGAGGAGAGCCGTTCCGCAGGCAGACGATCGCAAGCCTCCGCACGGCCCCGTTCGAGTCGCCGCTCGCGAGCGTGTGCAGCAAAGGGCGGACGGCATTCACCGGGCCGGGAGCATCGCGCGACAACAACTCGAGCGACACCAGCGCCGAGCCGCGGCACGCAGGGCTCTCGTCCTCGAGGCCGCGGCGCAGGAGCTCGAGCTTCTGACGGAAACGAAACTGTCCGATCGCGCGGTACGCAACCGCGCGCTCCTGGTAATTCGAGCTCCTCGCGGCTGCCTCGAGCTCGTCCGCCCACTGCGCACGTAGGTCAGCGAGCTCGCGCTCAGCGCCGCGCTGCGCGAGACCGTCCGCCTCGGCCGCAGCCCCAGCGAGGGTCAACTCGGCACGAGCGCGCCGCCGACTTCCGAGACGGGGCGCTCGCTCGGGCCGATGTACCTCGCCGACGGGCGGAACAGCCGCCCGGTCCTCTTTTGCTCGAGGATGTGGGCAGACCAACCGGCGACACGGGAGCACGCGAACATCGCAGGCGCGAGCGCCGGCGGCACTTCCGCAACGTCGAGGACGAGCGCCGAGTAGTACTCCACGTTCGTCGCCAAGACGCGATCTGGATGACGCTCCTGGAGCGCCCGAAGTGCGACCGCTTCGAGCTGTTCGGCGACGTCGACCATCGGCGCACCGAGCTCGCGGGCCGTTTGCTTCAGGATCCGTGATCGCGGGTCTTCCGCGCGGTAGACCCGATGGCCGAAGCCCATGATCCGGCGCTTGCTTTCGAGCGCCTCGCGAACCCAGCGCTCGGGATCTCCAAGCTCCGCGACCTCCTGCAGCATCGGCTTCACGTACGCGGGCGCCCCGCCGTGCAGCGGTCCGGAAAGCGCCCCGACCGCAGCCGAGAGAGCAGCCCCGCAGTCGGCGCCCGTGGACGCGACGACGCGCGCGGTAAACGTCGACGCGTTCAACCCGTGCTCGGCCGTGCAGATCCAATAGGTGTCGATCGCCTTCGCGGCGCGCGGGTCCGCTTCGCCGCGCCAGCGGAGCAGGAACTTCTCCGCAGCCGTCGTGGCCTGCTCGACCACGTCGTCGGGGACGGGGTCGCGGTGACCATCTGCGACGCGCGCCGACCGCGCGACGATCGCCATCATCTGCGCGGACAGCCGGCCGAGATCTGCTCGTGCCTGCTCCGCCGAGATTTCGTTCAGCTTGCCGAGGTTCCAAACGCCTCCGAGGCGCGCGGTCTCGCTCTGGAGATCGGCCGGCGCGTTGCCCGTCAGCGCCGCCGGCTCGTACGGCTCCGGGTCTGGCATGACGGAGCCGAGGTCGTCGTCGACGAGAAGGCCCCAGATCCGCTCGTAGGGGAAGCGGCCCACGAGCGGCTCGACATCGACGCCTCGGTAGCGAAGTGAGCCACCTTCCCGGTCGGGCTCCATGATCTCCGTTTCGAGCGCGACGACACCCTCGAGGCCCGACTTGAACTCGTTCATCGGCGTGGAATCTACCGGTAGAGTGCCGCGCCGTGGCCCACGCGGTGACCCTGATCCCCGGCGACGGAATCGGCCCAGAGCTGACGGAGGCGACGCGGCGCGTCCTCGAATCGACCGGCGTCGAGTTCGACTGGGACGTCCAGGAGGCCGGCGCGGACGTGATGGACCAGTACGGCGGCAACCCGCTGCCGGACCACGTGCTGGAGTCGATCCTGCGCAACCGAGTCGGGCTCAAAGGGCCGATCACGACCCCCGTCGGAACCGGCTTCCGGTCGGTCAACGTCGCGCTGCGCAAGACGCTCGACCTCTACGGCCAGGTCCGGCCGTGCAAGAGCTACCGGGGCGTGCGCTCGCGGTATGAGGACGTCGACGTGGTCGTCGTCCGCGAGAACACGGAAGACCTCTATGCCGGCATCGAATACGAACAAGGGTCGGACGACGTGCGGGAGCTGATCGAGTGGATCGAGCGCCACGGCGGGACCGTCCGCGACGACGCCGGAATCTCGGTCAAGCCGATCTCGATCGCGGGGACACGGCGGATAGTCGAGTTCGCGTTCGACTTCGCGCGCAAGAACGGCCGCCGCAAGGTGACGGCCGTTCACAAGGCGAACATCATGAAGTTCACCGACGGCCTCTGGCTCCACGTCGCGCGCGAGGTCGCGGATGAGAATGGCGACGTCGAGTTCGAAGATCGAATCGTCGACAACCTCTGCATGCAGCTCGTCCAGCGGCCGGAGGAGTACGACGTCCTCGTGCTGCCGAACCTGTACGGCGATATCGTCTCCGACCTCGCTGCAGGTCTCGTCGGCGGCCTCGGCCTCACCCCGGGCGGCAACTTCGGCACGAAGGCCGCCGTCTTCGAGCCGACGCACGGATCGGCTCCGAAATACGCCGGGCAGAACAAAGCGAACCCGATGGCGATGATGCTCTCGGGCGTGATGATGCTGCGCCACCTCGACGAAGCCGACGCAGCCAAGCGGCTCGAGGGCGCGATCGCCGACGTGATCGCCGAGAGCAAGAGCGTCACCTACGACATGAAGCCGACCCGGGACGATCCGACGGCCGTTGGCACGAGCGAGGTCGCCGACGCGATCATCGACAAGCTCGGCGTCCGCGTCTGATGGCTCGCCGCAAGGTGACCGTGGTCGGCGCCGGCGCCGTCGGCGCGACGGCTGCGCAGGAGATCGCGCGCCGAGACTACGCCGACGTCGTTCTCGTCGACATCATCGAGAACCTCCCACAGGGCAAGGCGCTAGACATCAACCAGGCCGGTCCGATCCTCGGCTACGAGCCGACGGTGGTCGGGACGAACGGCTACGAGGAAACGGCGGGATCTGACGTCGTGGTGATCACGTCGGGCAAGCCCCGGTCACCGGGGATGAGCCGCGACGATCTCGTGACCACCAATCAGCGAATCGTAGCGTCGGTGACGGAGCAGGCAATCGGCGGCTCCCCGGACTCGATCATCATCGTGGTGACGAATCCGCTCGATGCGATGTGCCACGTCGCGAAGGACGTCTCCGGTTTCCCGACGGAGCGGGTCTTCGGCCAGGCCGGAATCCTCGACAGCGCACGCTTCCGCACGTTCATCGCCTGGGAGACCAGCTCTTCGGCCAGGGAGGTGAGCGCGATGGTGCTCGGCGGCCACGGCGACCAGATGGTCTCCGTCGCCTCGGCGACGACCGTCGGCGGCGTTCCGCTGCGGAAACTCGTCCCCGAGGAGCGGCTCGGCGAGCTCGTCCAGCGCACCGCGGTCGGCGGAGGAGAGGTCGTCCAGCTGCTCGGCACCTCCGCCTGGTACGCGCCTGGCGCTGCGGTCGCGCAGATGGTCGACGCGGTGCTGCTCGACCAGAAGCGCATCCTTCCCTGCACCGCGTACCTCGAGGGCGAGTACGGCGTCGATGGCCTCTACATGGGCGTGCCCGTCAAGCTCGGCGCGGGCGGGATCGAGGAGATCGTCCAGATCGAGCTGACCGACGAGGAGCAAACGGCGTTCCGGGAGTCCGCGACTGCGGTTCGCGAGGTCGTCGACATCCTCGGCCGTGGTTCAGACGCTTCCTAACCGTTTCGCCGGCCGGGAGTACGAGGTCGAGCTGGCGGATCCCGAGTTCACTTCGATCTGCCCGCTGACAGGCGCCCCCGACTTCGGGACGGTGACGATCCGCTACGTCCCCCGCGACAAGCTGCTCGAGCTGAAGTCGCTGCGTGACTTCCTCGGCGGGTTCCGCAGCCGGGAGGTCCTCCAAGAGGAAGTCGTGAACGAGGTGCTCGAGGAGATCGTCGCGAGCGCAGAGCCCGTGCGGGCGGAGGTCGAGGGCGTCTTCAACGTAAGGGGCGGAATGACGACTCGGGTGGTGGCGCACACGTGAACTTGCGTTTGGAGGGGCGGACGGCGATCGTGTGCGGCGCCTCCTCTGGGATCGGCCTCGCGATCGCCGAGCTGCTCGCAGAGGAGGGCTCGAACGTCGCGATGTTCGCGCGCGGCCGCGAGGCGCTCGAGCGCGAGGCGGAGCGGATCGGCGGCCTCGCGGTGCGCGGCGACGTCCGCAACCCCGCAGATCTCTCGCGCCTCATCGAGCTGACGGTCCAGGCGTTCGGCGGGATCGACATCCTCGTCAACAACAGCGGCGGCCCACCGCCTGGGACCGCCCTGGAGCTCACGGATGAGGCGGTCGAGGACGCCGTCGAGCTGCTGCTCGTCTCCGTCGTCCGCCTGACGAACCTGTGCCTGCCGTACCTCGCACGGAGCGGTCAGGGCCGAATCGTCAACATCACGTCGAGCACGGTGCGCCAGCCCGTCGACGACCTCGCGCTCTCGAACGTCGTCCGACCGGGCGTGATCGGCTGGGCGAAGACATTGTCGCGCGAGCTGGCTCCGAAGGGGATCACCGTCAACTCGATCGCCCCCGGCCGGATCGATACGCCCCGGATTGCCCAGCTCGGGCATCAGGACGCTTCCGGAATTCCAATCGGGCGCGTCGGCCGGCCGCCTGAGCTTGCGGCCGTCGCGTGCTTCCTCGCTTCGGAGCCGGCGTCGTATGTCACGGGCGCGGTCATCCCGGTCGACGGCGGACTGACGCGAAGTTTGCTCTAAGCTCGAAAGAGTGACAACCGAGCGTGAGAAGGTCGCGCCGCGCGGCCTCGCCGGCGTCGTCGCCGCGACGACCGAGCTCTCGCTTGTGGAGGACTGCAACCTCCAGTACCGCGGCTTTGCGATCGAAGACCTGGCGGCGAACGCGCGGTACGAGGAAGTCGCGTACGTGCTCCTGAACGGCGAACTGCCCAACGAGGAGCAGCTGCGCTCGTTCGAGATCCCCGTGCGGCGATCCTGCGCCGTTTCGCCGAGGACCTCGCGCGTGGTGGCGCGAACGACGGAATGCCGCCCTATTTCGACATCCAGGAGCGGCTCGTCGATGAGATCAACGCCCGTCGCCAGTTCCCCGTCAACGTCGACTACTACGCCGCCACGACCTACACGTACCTCGGCATTCCCGGCGATCTCGGGACGTCGATCTTCGCGATCGGCCGCATGGCCGGCTGGTGCGCGCACGTGATGGAGCAGCACGCCGACAACCGGCTGATCCGGCCGGACTCGGAGTACACGGGCCCGGCCGCGCGGCCGTGGGTCTCGCTCGCCGAGCGCTAATGCCGTGAGGCGGTTCCTGTCGCCGGCATGGCTCGCGGCAATCGCCGTGACGCTCGTCGCCATCGTCGCATTCGTGCTGTGGGTGACGCCGTCGAACGATTACATCCTCCTGCCCGACAAGCCCCACTCCGTCTCGCCGCTCGTAACGGTCGAGCATCCGCGCTCGGCCGGGGCCGACGACGGCGGGATCTACTTCCTCGCCGTCGTGGTACGGAAGGCGAGCCTGCTGGAACGGACCTTCCCGTGGCTGCGCGAGGGCGCGACGCTCGTCCCGGCAGAGGCGTTGCGGACGCCCGGCATCAGCGATGCCGCGCAGCGAAGGATCGACGCGCGCGACATGTCGCTGTCGCAGCGGATCGCAGCCGCTGTCGCGTTGCGCGAGCTCGGTTACGAGGTCGTGACGCGGCGGTCGGGCGTACGCATCTCGTCCGTAATCGGGGGAACGCCGGCCGTCGGGAAGCTGACGCCGACGGACGTCGTCGTATCGCTCGACGGCAAGCACGTCGGCTCGCCGAGCGAGCTCCGGCAGCTAATGGCGGATCGGCGTCCAGGCAACGTCGTCCGGCTCGGCGTCCGGGACTCGCACGGGCTCCGCACCGTCCGGATCCGCACGGTCGCGGATCCGCACCAGCCGTCCCACGCAGTGATCGGCGTGCTGATCGACCAAGCTGCACAGATCAAGCTGCCGTTCCGCGTCACCATTGATCCGGGCAACGTGGTGGGGCCATCTGCGGGTCTGGCGTTCGCGCTCGAGGTGATGGAGAAGCTCGGGCGCAACGTCGATCGCGGCTACAAGGTCGCGGCGACCGGGGAGCTCGAGCTCGACGGCAGCGTGCTGCCGATCGGGGCGGTCCGGCAGAAGGCGATCGAAGCGAAGGATGCCCATGTGGACATCCTCCTGGTGCCCGCTGGGGACAACGCCGCGGTCGCGCGGAAGGACGCGGGGGACGTCAAAGTCATCGCTGTGCAAAGCTTTCAACAGGCGTTGCGCAAACTGGCAACGATGCCGCAACAGGGTTAGCTGCCGATAGTTTCTGGTCGTCCGAAACTGCCGGAAATACCAGTAAATTTGTAGGCGGGTTCCCCGGAAATGTGGGCAAATCCGCTTATAGTCCGCGTCGGGCCATGACGGAAGCGGAAGGAGAACGAGACGTTGGCGAAGCGGACGTCGCTGACGTGTGACGACTGCTACTTCCGGCGCGCAGGCCTGTGCGCGCTGGTGCTCGCGGAGCCGTGCCCCACGTTCCGTGCGCACAGCCGCGGGTCACTCGTCCCGCCCCGGCAGCCGCGTCTCGTCCCGCGTCCGCTGCACGAGCAGGCGCAGCGAACGGCGTAGCCACTCGTCCTACAGCGCCGGCACGGCCGCCGAGGCGCCTCGACGATCGAGCACGGCGTCGAGCGCGCGCGCGAGCCGGCCGACACCTTCGGCGATGTCTGCCGCCGGAGCGAAGCTGAAGGCAAGTCGCGCCGAGCTCTCGCCGCCGGCGGCTGCGTAGAAATCGTGGCCCTTCACGAACGTCACGCCCGTCTGCTCGGCCTCGACGAGCACGTCCGCCGCGGGAACGTCGTCCGGGAAGTCCAGCCAGAGGAAGTAGCCGCCGTCGGGCCTGCTCCACCGACTGCCGTCCGGAAGCTCGTGCGTAAGTGCGTCGATCATCGCGTCGCGCCGGGCGCGGAGAAGGTCGGAGACGCGCGCGACGTTCGGCTCGAGCAACCCCCGCCGGAGGAACTCATAGACGATCGCCTGAGGAAAGATCGCCGGCGAGACGTAGGTCGAAACCGCGATCTGCTCGACCGCGTCCGCGAGGTGTGGGGGCAGGATCAGGTACCCAACGCGGAGCCCCGGTGCGACCGTCTTGGAGAACGACGACGAGTAGACCACGCGACCCGGCGGCGCGAGCTCGAGCAGCGTCGGAAGCGGCTCGCCGCCGAAGCGCACGAGGCCGTACGGGTCGTCCTCGAGAACCAACACGTCGTTCTGCTCGGCAAGCTCCACGAGGGCGCGGCGCCGCTCGAGCGACAGCGTCCGGCCGCTCGGATTCTGGAACGTCGGGATCGTGTAGATGAACGCCGGCTTTGGCCCCGTCGCCAGCACATCCGCGACGCCGGCGAGATCGAGCCCCTCGTCGTCTATTGGAACACCGACCGCGTCGGCTCCGAGGCCGGCGAGGATCTTCAGCGGCCGGTCGTAGGTCGGCGCTTCGACGAGCACTCGCCGCTCTTCGCGCGCCAGCAAGTGCATTGCGAGGAACACGAAGCCCTGCAGCGATCCGTTAGCGACGAATACTCGTGCCGCGTCGACCCCGTGCCGCTCGCCCAGTAGCTCCCGCAGCGCCGGGAAGCCCGCAGCGGGCCCGTACTGCAGCGCATCGCGCTGGGGGCGCGAGAGCACGGCCTCGGTGCACTCGCGAATCGCCTCAACGGGAAGGCAATCCGGGCCGGGAACGCCACGCGCGAACGAGATCGGCTCCACGCGATGAGTCTAGATCGTCTGCCGGAGGACCCCTGGCGCCTGCGGAGTCCGCTCTACGGCCGTCGTCCTTGTGTCATCCCGCTTCTCTAGGTTTTGTGATTCGGTCGCAACGACCGGCTCCCGTAGCCGAACCTCCTTCCTTTGCCCTTCGATCTGCTCGGTCTAGTTGTCTTTGGTGACAACTACACTAGCGAGCACGCCGGACGGAGCAGCGACGAAGCTGCACCCTACGGGTCAGACAGGCGCGCCGGCCGCCTCGGCGACCAGCTGAGCGACCTCGGTGGGCGTCGTGCCCACGGTGATCCCGGCGGCTTCGAGCGCCTCCTTCTTGCCCGCCGCGGTGCCCGAGGAACCGGAGATGATCGCTCCGGCATGACCCATCGTCTTGCCGGGCGGCGCTGAGAACCCGGCGATGTAGGCGAAAACGGGCTTCGTCATCTCCGCCTCGATGAACCGCGCGGCCTTCTCCTCTTCGTCGCCGCCGATCTCGCCGACGAGGACGACGCGCTCGGTCTCGTCGTCGACCTCGAACTTGCTCAGGATGTCGATGAACGACGAGCCCACGACGGGGTCGCCACCGATGCCGACGATCGTCGAGTTGCCGAGCCCGAGCTGCGTCAACTCGTGTCCGATCTGGTAGGTC
>Ga0126313_10001080_pt1 | contig 14059 bp, 14 predicted proteins | sample Plot105A_FD_89954 | JGI IMG/M metagenome (GOLD analysis project Ga0126313, IMG submission 89954) | Serpentine soil microbial communities from UC McLaughlin Reserve, CA, USA - Plot105A | ecosystem: Environmental > Terrestrial > Soil > Grasslands | place: USA: UC McLaughlin Reserve, Lake County...
ACACGCTCGAGCGTGCTGATGGCTGAGGGGCGCGCCTTTCGGAATTTAACCGGATTCCGAAAAGCGCCTTATGCGCTCCGGTCTTACACTTCGTGGTCTGAGCGAGCGGATCCGAGGATGTCTTTCGGGTCAATCTCTTCCTTGAACCTTAGCAGGGCCTCGCGGCGTGGGTGTCCCTCGTAACGGCGCAGGCCAACGAGATACTCGCCCCCGCCCGCCTGCCTGGCTATCCGGGTCATGGCCTCCCTGTCAGCCTCGTCCGGGGTTTCGAGCCCCCCGCCCTCTCCGATCCTGAACGCCATCAACATCACGCTCCCTCCGCTGGCGACGGTGCCCTGGACCCCCAGGTGTGCAACCTCGCTCTCAAGGCGGGTGAGCGCCTCTTGGAGACCCGGGACGGGGACCACCGCCGTCGCAGGGGTGGGGAACTCTCCGGTTGGACTGACAGGGAAGAACCTAGCCCCCCAGCTTCTGTAGGCCTCCGCAGAGCCGAGCATCCTCCCACCGCAGGAGGAGATCGTCCGGGCAAGGGCGGCTTCGAGCTCGCCCTCGCTCTCCCCATGGTGGGTTCCGTAAAGTACGTATCCTTCCTCCGGTCCGGCGGTGAGGGCAAGGTTCGTGCGAACCAACCCAAGGTGCCAGAACGGGAACTGCTCACCCGAGAGGTTCTTGACCGCTCTTGCCAGGCCAGAGGGGGTGTCCAGGGCGGCGGCGAAGGGTAGATCTCTGCTAGCCTCGCGCAGCAGCAGCGTCGCCCCCACGATAATGCCCGTGGTTCCTTCTGCGCCCACTATCAGATCTAGCTCCTCGCTGGCCGCAACGTGCCTGGCGCCACCAGGTAACACTACTTCGACCGAGAGTACGTTCTCGCTCAACCAGCCGTACTCATAGGAGCCGACCCCGAGCCCGTCCCGCGCGAGCCAGCCCCCTACCGAGGAGCGAGGCGCGCTGGTCAGATAGACCCTCAGGCTCTTGCCCTCCCCGCGCAGGTGATCCTCGAGCTCGACCCACGACAGACCCGGTCCCAGCTCCACCACTGGCTCCTCACCCTCCGTGACGGAGAAGCTCTTCATGTGGTCTAAGCCCAGCACCACGCCTTCTGCTGATCTCGCGCTGCCAGGGATAGTCCCCGCTCCCCGGGGCGAGAGCGGCAGCCCGTGGCGATGGGCTATCTCGGCGACGACCCCGACCTCTTCTACGTCCGTAGGGGCTACCGTAACTCCAGAAGCGTCGCGCCTGAAACGCGCCCCGAAGCGCTCCTCAAGCTCCGCGTAGCCCTCTTCGTAAGCTCGCGCACCCATACGCCTCCTTCGGCTAGAGAGACACCTCCAGGCCAGTGGGCAGGGTATTCCTCACTCTGACTTCTCGAAGACGAGCCAGGATCCCTTGATGCCCATCTCCTTGGCGTAGTTTCCCCTGGTACTGGGAAGCGCTTTGACCAGGCGGTCCCCCTCCCGCGCAAAGACCTCGAGTGTCTGGGCGACCTCCTCGGAGTGCACCACGAAGACCACCCTGTGCTCCTTCATGACGTCCTCCACTGAGGCCCTGTCGGCTTCCTCTACCCCTATGACCTCGGCGAGGTGTCTCTCCCGCTCCGCAGCGGCGGCCCACAGCTGGTCCCTGTTGGCCTCCGCTTCTGCGTGGCGCGAGGCATCCTGCTTGCGCCAGTTCTCTATGTGCTCCTCGACCCGCTGGACCATCCTCTCGATCATGGACGTGCGTCGCTCGCCCATCCCCTACCTCCTCCTCTACTCTACGGCTCCTACCACCATTTTACCCACCATGACCCGCACAATCTTTCGGCCTTGCCGCTGGGATCCTCCGAGGCTCAGGCCGTGGGTTCGCCACTCTCCCTCCGGCGCCCGCGGAACAGGGTTCCGGCCGCCCCGGGGACGCCTACGGCGGGCAGAATCCAACGATCGAGGCCCCAGTACCCGGCGACCCGCCAGGCGATGACAAGCAGGATGCCCACTAGGGCCATCAAGGGGTTGGCGCCCGCGGTCCCCGCGAATATGAAGCTGGCGTTCATAAAGATGCCGAAAAAGGCGGCAATGCCGGTAAAGGCCCCGAGGATGAGGGCGAGGCCAACTAGGCTCTCGCCGAAGATTACCATGTAGGAGAAAGCCCCTGCGTTCGGCACCACCACGTTCTCGAGGAACGAGGCGTACCAGCCCGTCACCTGAGGGTGCTCACCGGCAGTCTGGGCTATGGCGCCTTGCGCGAACCCTTTGACCGCCACGCCGGCGCCCTTGCCTACCCAGCCGCCCTCTACCCACTTGCCGAAAGCCGCGTGCAGCCACTCGTATCCAAGCCAGAGCCTCAAGAGGAGCCACACCGGGGCCATACGAGTGTCGGCGAACAGAAAACGGGTTATGTTCGGTTCGGGGATCTCGGATCGCCCGGTATCGATGTTTGCGCTCATGGTTCTCCTTTCGGTGAGGGTTGGACTTTCGACGAACCTGGTTCGGAATATCCTCAGCGTTGCAAGTAAGCCTCCACTGGTCTGCCGGTAAGGGTCCGCATCCTCCAAGCCCTCGAGGCCCAGCTCTGGTGCTCACCCTTGAGGTTCGCATGTGCCATCCGGGATGACTGTAGCCCACGGGGGCCAAGACGCCCTGAGCAAATGAGATCATCCTGTTGGCAAGAAATGACCAATGTGGCTGAACATCGTGGGTACGGCGCTACCGATCTGGACGAAACACCCGGTGCGGCCGGAATGAACTTGATCTTTTCACATATCATGTAGAGCCGGCGGGCGCGCAGGCCACTCGTGATACGGAAGAGGGGATCGCGGGTGCCCTTCCCGAGTGATCGGCGCGGCCAGGTACCCCTCCGAAGGAGTTGGCGGGTTTGAGGTTGGAGTTGAGCAGCGAGGGGCGATACGCCTTGAGGGCCCTGGTGTACCTTGCCTGGGCTGCAGAGCAGGTGACCGCCGACAAGATCTCGGCCGAAGCCCGTATCCCGCGCCGCATGCTTGCCCGCATCCTGGCCAGGCTCTCCCGCGCTGGCCTGGTCGAGAGCGAGCAGGGCCGCGGTGGAGGTTCCCGCCTCGCGCGACCCGCTGGCAAGATAACGCTGAGAGAGGCGGTCGAGGCGGTCGAGGGCCCCTTCGGCGTCACCCGCTGCATCATGCAGGATCGCGCCTGCGGAGAAGGTCCTCACCCTTGCGCCCTGCACGAGGCCTGGGAGGAAGGCCAGCAGGCGATCCTCAGGTACCTGGACACCCAAACCCTCGAAGAGTTCATCTCACGGACCGCCTCAAACAAACAACCCCACAAAGACAGGCACTCCTCCAGATCCTAGCGATGGTGCTGCCGCCGACCCCTTGCAACCCGGCCGTGCCTGGGATTATATTACTGATTAGGTAATGTTTTTAGGGGGGTGGGATCGCCGCCCCGGCCGGAATCATCTGGAGGTGTCTGGTGACGGAGGGATCGGGGCGGCGTGGGTTGCTCATCTCGAGGGGCTGGGTTCAGGCCGTGGTGCTTGTAGTCTTGTTCGGTTTCTTCGTGCTTGGTCTTCTGGCTTATCGGGCTTACTCTGGCCAGCCTCCGATCCCTGAACGGGTAGTTGGCCCTGGTGGGGAGGTCGTATTCACGGGCGAGGACGTGAGGGCTGGGCAGGGTGTATTTCTGCGCAACGGCCTGATGCAGTACGGATCCATATTCGGGCATGGCGCCTACCTCGGCCCCGACTTCACGGCAGATTATCTGCGGCGGTCCGCCCTATTCGTGCGCGAGGAGTATGGGGGGGAGGACTCCGACAGGGCGACGGTGCAGACCGTCGAGGACTTCAAGGAGAACCGGTACGATCCGGAGACGCGGACGCTCGAGTTCACCGCGCCGCAGGCTGGCGCATTCGAGGAGTTGCGCGGGCATTACGGGCGGTACTTCGGCGAGCCGACTACCAAGTACGGTCTCAGGCCCGAGGCGATAAGCGACCCCGAGGAGATAAGGCAGCTCACGGCGTACTTTGCCTGGACGGCTTGGGCCGCGTCTGCCCTGAGGCCAGGAACGAACTACACCTACACCAACAACTGGCCGCCCGAGCCGCTAGTGCAGAACGAGCCGACGGCTAACGTCGTTGTGTGGAGCGTGCTCTCCCTGATCGCGCTCCTCGGCGGCATAGGACTCCTGTTCGCGGCCTTCGGCCGGTGGAACTTTCTGGGCTGGCGCGGGCGCGAGCAGGCTTCGCTATCTTTTCGAACCCCGGGCGACGTGGCGCTCACGCCAGCGCAGCGCGCATGCGCCTGGTTCTTCCTGGTGATGGCAGTGCTGTTCTTGATCCAGACGTTCGTGGGCGCGGCGTCCCAGCACTACCGGGCGGATCTGGCGAGCTTCTTTGGGATAGACCTCGCACGGTTTCTGCCCTACAACCTCATGCGCACCTGGCACGTGCAGCTGGCGATCTTCTGGGTGGCTACCTCTTTTCTATCCGCTGGAATCTTCCTCGCGCCGATGATCGGTGGGCGCGAGCCGCAAGGCCAGCGTCTTCTGGCCTTTGGACTGCTCGGCGCCCTCGCCGTAGTCGTCTTCGGCAGCCTTATCGGGGAGTGGATAGGGATCTTCGGCCTTACGGGCGACCTCTGGGCCTGGTTCGGCAACCAGGGCTTCGAGTACCTCGACCTCGGCCGCTTCTGGCAGATACTGCTCTCTGTCGGCCTCTTCTTCTGGGTAGCTCTTCTCTTCAGGGCGATGCGCGGGCGGCTCAGGCGCGAGCACCTGGGCAACATGCCGTGGCTGTTCTTCTTCGCCGCGCTCGCGATCCCCGCCTTCTACGCCGTAGGGCTGCTCGCCCGTCCCGAGTCCCACTTCACGACGGCCGACTTCTGGCGGTTCTGGGTAGTGCACCTCTGGGTCGAGGACTTCCTCGAGCTCTTCACTACGGTAATGGTCGCCTACATCTTCGTGTTGCTAGGAGTAGTGCGCGAGAAGGTGGCGCTCACGGTCATATACCTCGACATACTGCTCTATTCCGCGGGGGGTGTGATCGGGACGATGCACCACCTCTACTTCTCGGGCACCCCCGCGGAGCACATGGCGCTCGGCGCCTTCTTCTCTGCAGCAGAGGTGATCCCGTTGACGTTCCTGACAGTTGAGGCGTGGAGCTTCTTGCAGCTGGGGGCGCGGCAGGAGTCGAGGTCGCGCACGCCGTTCCCGCACCGCTGGGCGGTAATGTTCCTCGTCGCAGTGGGTTTCTGGAACTTCCTCGGCGCAGGGATTTTCGGCTTCCTGATAAACTTGCCCGTCGTCTCCTACTATCAGATCGGCACGGCCCTGACGGCAAACCACGGGCACGCGGCGATGATGGGCGTCTACGGGATGCTCGCGGCGGGGCTAGCGCTCTTCTGCCTGCGCTACCTGATCCCAGAGGAGCGCTGGTCGGAGCGGGCCGCCAAGATCAGCTTCTGGTCACTCAACTTAGGGCTCGCCTGGATGTGCTTCGCCACGCTCTTCCCCCTTGGCATCCTGCAGCTCTACCAGTCGGTGAGCGTGGGTTACTACGAGGCCCGCGCGCTGGAGTTCCTCACCAACGAGACCAACGCCCTCCTGGAGTGGATTCGCTTGCCGGGAGATGTGATCTTTATAGTGGGCGGCGTGCTGCCGCTCCTGTACATCTGCTACCTCGGCGTGCGTCACACGGTACCGCGGATAGTCATGGAGGAGCCTGAAGACATCCTGTTCACCGAGATCACCGAGCCCGAAGCGACCGGGCCGAGGGAACGGTAGGCCAATGACCATCCACTCCGAGGTCTTCCTCGCGGTAGGCTACGCGACCTTTCTGCTCGGCGTAGCCCTCGGGCTCGACCTCTTGGCCCACCACTCCCACGTCCGCTCCGAGCGCTATCGCACAGCGGGGTTCACCTACCACCACTCACACGACGCCTGGATCTGCCCTGAGGACCAGATCCTGCTCAGGATGGAGGAAGATCACGGTCGGCGACTCGTCCGCTACCGCGGCAGGCCCCAGATCTGCAACCACTGCCCTTCAAAGGCCGAGTGCACCGATTCGGACGAAGGGAGGGAAGTAGTGCGCGCCATGGACCCCTGGCCTCACTCGGAGGCCGGTCGCTTCCACCGCGGGGTCTCGCTCGCCGTCGCGCTCATAGCCGGCCTGATGCTCGCGGCCGAGACCGCCCGCAACCACGCCCCGCTCGAGCTCGCGATCCTCGGGGGCACGTTCGCGATGGTCGCGCTCGTGGCCTGGCACCTGCACGCCGCCTTCCGCGTCACCCCCGCCAACTTCCTCGCACCACGCGCGCCGGATCTCATGCCGGCCGATTCGCTTCGAACCGGCTACAGGAAGGGCAAGTAGGCGCAACATGGTGTCCGTCCCCGGGGCTGCCCCGAGAAGCACTTTAATGCGTAAGATTTGCCTTTTGAGTGATCAAGACTATCCAGGCCCGTGGCCCTGAGCTTGCTAGGCTCCTGGTAGCTCCGATGTCTGACGGCCTCGGTCCCCATAGAAGCAGAGGCGTCTCAAGGAGTGATCCAGTTGACCCAGCAGAAGGCTTCGTCTATATCCCGGAACAGGTTCTATCTGCTCCTAGGTGCCGTCGCTGTGGTGGCCGCCGCTACCGTCGCACTCCTGGCCTGGCTCAGCGAGACGGGTGGTGGGGGATACGCGAGCGGCGCTGAGGTTCAGGAGCTGATCTAGGGCATCCCGCAGAGCGGGACCACCCTCGGGGAGGGGGGCGCGCAGGTCGAGATCCGGCTCTACGAGGACTTCCAGTGTCCCGCGTGCGCGCACTTTGTGCGCGAGACCTATCCCGATCTCGTGGAGCGGCACGTGAGGCCGGGGGAGGTCAAGCTCGTCTCCGAGACCCTCGTCTTCCTCGGGCCCGACTCGGTCGCCGCCGGCAAGGCCGCCCTCGCGGTCGGAGAGCAGGACCGCTACTGGAACTACGCCGCGCTGCTCTTTTTGAACCAGGGCGCGGAGAACAGCGGTTACGCGACCAATGAGTTCCTTACCCGCCTCGCGAACCAGACGCGGGGGCTCGACGTTGGCCGGTGGAACGAAGCGCGAGGATCCGGCTCCGTCGGATCGCAGATCGAAGCCGCCCGCGCGAGGGCGCAGACCGCAGGCGTCAGCTCGACGCCTACCCTGGTAGTCTCCGGTCCAGGGGGTGTGAGAAAACTGGTAGGAACCGTCCCCATCGAAGATGTCGAGGCTGCTATCGATAAGGTCGATGGCTCATGAGCGACAGGGGCCTCCGCCTCCTGCTGGCCGCGCTCTCGATAGCAGGGCTCATGATCAGCGCCTACCTCACGTGGACCCACGTGCAAGGGGTAGTGCCCGCCTGCGTTGGAGACAGTAGCGGTTGCGCGACGGTACAGGCTAGCCGCTACTCCGCGATCCTCGGGGTGCCCGTCGCAGCCCTCGGGCTCGCCGGCTACGCCGGCCTGCTGCTCTCGGCTCTGCTCAAGGGCGAAATAGGCGTCTTCTTCGGTCTTTTCGTAGCGCTTGTGGGCGTCCTCTTCAGCGCCTACCTCACGTGGCTGGAGCTCTTCGTGATAAGGGCCATCTGCCAGTGGTGTCTGGCGAGCGCGGCCCTTATGGCAGGCTCATTGCTCCTCGTCGCTCTCAGGGGCAGACGAATCCATCCCAGCTCGAGTTGGTGAAGGGGTAAGCCCCTGCCCCGAGCGCGCCTGCGGGCGAGTGATCAATCCTGCTCAGGTGGTCTCCGATCCTCGGTGCTAGGATTAAATGCTTACAAGACCCTTGAAGGAGGTAGTGAGTAATAGTTACAACGACCACGACCATAGACGGCCACCCCGTAATCGAGTACGTCGGCGTCGTCACAGGCGAGGCTGTCCTGGGCGCCAACGTCTTCAGGGATCTCTTCGCGGGCCCAGGGACATAGTCGACGGGCGTTCGGCTGGCTACGAGAGGTCGTTGAGGCAGGCGAGGCAGACGGCGATCGAGGAGATTGTCTCGGAGGCAGAGCAGATGGGCGCCGACGCGGTCATAGAGGCGGACGTGGACTACGTGTCCATCCAGACAGGGCAGGGCGGTAGCATGCTGATGGTCAGTGCCTCGGGGACCGCCGTCAAGCTCTAGCATTCGTCGGCGCTGGCCGTGCTGAAGATGATGGTATCCCAGGGGTACATGGAACACTCTCGTTACCACAAGGCTCCTCTGGCCAGAGCGGAGCTTCACGAGCTAATGCAGGCTGCGTCGGGATAGAAGGAGGTGGTTACATCGTGTGGTGGGCTGATTTGCTCTGGGGATTCTGGAACGGGCTCACAGCCTGGGTCGTCCTCGTCGTCCATGTATTCGGAGGCTGGGAGCAGTTCCCTTTCTACAACGCCGCAAGAAGCGGGAACTGGTACGACTTCGGGTTCCTGTTGGGCGCAGGTTCTCCTCTGCTTGGCACTCTGCGCGGGGGAAGCCGGAGGGGCACATGACCAGCAAGGGATGCGCATGCCTGCGCGTGGCCGCAGCAGGGTCCCGATTGTGCTGAGGAGCGGATCGGCACGCTCTTTGCGTGCCACGGCAGCGAAACAGGAGGCCGGGCGGGGTCGGGTGGGTCCGGGCCGCGCTGTGGAGCATCTTCTCGAGCCTACCGCAGCCTTTGTTGGCGGTGCCGGCCTTCCTCTTCGTCGAGGTGTTCAAAGAGCTTGTGCCATATGGGCTGGGCTTCGCGGCTGGGGCCATGATCTGGATGGTCTTCTCAGAGCTCGTGCCTGATGCCCTGGACGAGGCCTCGAGCAACCTCGTTGCCGTTGTGGTGACGCTCTCCGTCGTGGCCATGGTGGCTTTTCAGGTGTTTATAAGATGAACCGAGTCTAACCGGATAGAATTAACCGGTCTTGACCAGCCCCGACCACAGCGCGCCCCCGAAACCGGTACTGCTGCTCGTTCTCGACGGTATTAGACCCGACGTCATGCGGGCGGCCATCATGGAGGGAGACGCTCCCACCCTGGGCGCGCTGGTCGGGATGGGAGAGGCGGTCTGGGATGCCGTCTCGGTCTTCCCGAGCATCACGCCGGCGGCGACCGCGGCCATCGTCACGGGGAAGCCCCCCGCAGGGAGCGGCATCTACGGCCATGCCTGGTACAACGAGGCAGAGGACAGAATCGTCGTCTATGGCGCGATGACGGAGACCGTGATCACGAGCGGGCCCTTGCAGGTCCTCCACAACAACGTCTGGCGGATGAACCGCGACGACCTCTACGCCGACACCCTCTTCGAGACGCTGCACGGGATCGGGGTCGAGGGGGCCTGCGTGAACTTTCCGATCCGGCGCGGCCCCTACCGCCATAGGGTGCGGCTGAAGACGCTCTCGAGGGTGGCGAACGTGGGAGCGTTGCTCGACACCACCGTTAGCGGGCCGAGGGAATACTACATGGGGGACCTCTTCTACAGTCGCGACCTTGGCCTGCACGGGAGGAGAGGGAGCGGCGGGCTCAGGCGCCAGGTCGGCATAAACGACGAGTACGCCGCGAGGGTAGGCGCCATGCTGCTCAAGGAGAGGGCCGAGCCCTTCATCCTGGTCTACTTATTCGAGGGCGACTCCCTCGCCCACCACGGCGGGATCGCCGCCCAGAGAAGGTACATCCCTACCTTGGACCGCTACGTAAAGCAGATGTTCGAGGCCGCCGGCGGCATGGAAAGGATCGTCGAGGATTACGCTGTGCTCGCGGTCGCGGATCACGGACACACCCCGCTCCTGACGGAGAGGCGCTACGCGCGGCTCGACGGCGTTCTGAACGAGAGAACCGCGGTAGGCGCCAGGGCCCGGCTCGGCCCCGGGGTGCGAGTGCTCGCCGTGCCAAACGGCCGCGCGGCCCTGATCTACCTCGGAGAGGGGGTGGAGCGAGAGAGGGTCATCGAGGATATGGTCCACCGCCGCGGCGTTGACCTCGCCGCGCGCGAAGAGGAAGGGTGGGCCGTGGTTCGCAGGCTTGAGCGCGAGCTGAAATTCAGGCCGGGGGACGGAACCACGGATCCATCGGGGCGCTCCTGGGAGGTGAAGGGAGATCTGGGCGCCCTCGACATCAGGGTCTCGAACGATGCCCTGCTGTATGGCGACTACCCCGACGCGCTGGAGCGGCTCTGGGGCAGCGTGCGCTCCCCGCGCGCGGGGGACATCATCCTCTCTGCGACTCCAGGCTACACCTTCGGCGAGGTCAACGGTAACTTCCACAAGCAGAGCGACCACGGCTCCCTTCATGCAGACGACTCGAGGGTCTTCTCCATAGGTCTCGGCCTCCCGGCCCCACGCCGCATAACCGACGTAGCCAGGACCCTGCTATCTCACTTCGGCGCGGGCGCCGGGACGGAGGTCGCACAGGACCATGTCCTCTAGCCCGGAAGAGGAGGACCAGAGGGCGCTCAAGCCCCGCTCCCGGCGGGCCTTCGGGTGCGTCACGTGGGTATATATGGCTACCCTCGCCTTCCTCGCGGTTGCCTCCTTCGGCCTCATGCCGGTCTGGTTCCTCTTCGGGTGGAACGTCTTCAGCTTCCTCGAAGGCATAGCCTTCTTCGCAACCTTCCTGATCCTCCCCGCCATGTTCTTCGGCGCCACTCTGGGCCTGCGCACCTACCGCTCCCCGCGCCGCGAGGCCACCCGTAACGGCGCCGCGATAGGCGCCATCGTAGGCTGGGCGGGCTTCGCGTTCCTCATCTGGTTCGAGAACCTCGCCTCGGGCCAGACGGGTCCTCTCGGCTGGCTCGCCGTACCCGCCGTACTCGCCGCGGCGGCGCTGGTCCTCTACGCCCTCTTCGCCGGCGGTGCGGGGATGGGCTTCCGGCGCCGGCTCGTCCTCGTCGCGGCCGTGCTCTCCGGCGTAACCGGCCTCGCCTTGCTCGTCGCCGACTTCGACCCGCTGCTCGTGGTCGTCGCCCTCGTCACGACCCTCGCCGGCGCTGCGGGCGGCTGGACCGCGGGCGTGGGCTACGCCAGGGCCGGCGGGGACGACATGATACCCCCTGGAGCCGAGTAATATCCGACCCCGGCGGCGCGGTAGAATCTAGACGATGAAAGAGAACGGCTACCCCGATAGGTCTCACCTCCCTACCTCCCCAGGTGTCTACATCTTCAAGGATGCAGATGGCACCGTGCTCTACGTCGGAAAAGCGAAGAACATAAGGAGCAGGGTCGCCAGTTACTTCACCCGCTCCGGCGACGGCCGCCCCAAGATAGCGGAGCTGAGAGAGAGGGTTCGCCAGATAGACTTCATCGCCACCCGGACGGAGACGGAGGCGCTGGTATTGGAGGCGAACCTGATCAAACGCCACAGGCCGCGCTTCAACGCCTCTCTCCGCGACGACAAGAGCTACCCGTACATCGTTCTCACCCTGGGAGACGAGTACCCGCGGGTCTTCGCCACGCGCTCCTCTCACGACCCGCGGCACCGCTACTTCGGGCCCTTCCCGAGCGCGAGCTCCGTCCACTCCACCCTCGACGTGCTCAACAAGACCTTCCCATTCCGCAAGTGCCGCGGCCCAGAGCCTGGCCGCCGTAGCGGGGTGCCCTGCCTGAACTACCATATCGGACGCTCGGTCGCTCCGTGCATAGGGGCGGTTACAAAGGAGGAGTACGACAGAATAATCGCCGACGTCATCGCGTTTCTGGAGGGAAGGGTAGACGGCCTGATCCGCGAGCGCGATGCGGCGATGCGCGGGGCCGCTGCAGCGATGGACTTCGAGCGGGCCGCGAAGCTGCGCGACGAGGTCTCGGCCCTCCAGCACGTCCGCGACCGCCAGCAAGCGACCATCGCCTCGGAGGACTCCTTCGATGCCGTCGGGGCGTACGCCGAGGGCGAGTCGGCGTGCGTCCAGATCTTCGCCGTGCGCGACGGCCAGATCGTAAACCGCGACTCGTTTCTCCTAGACAACTACGGTGAGGCTCCCGCCGAGAGCGTGGCGCTCTCGTTCGTCCCGCAGTACTACGGGACCGCAGCCGTCCCCCGCGAGGTTCTCGTGCAGTCCGAGGAGCCTCGGGAGGAGCTCGCGACGCTCTCCGAGCATCTCTCAGGGCTGCGCGGCACGCGGGTAGAGGTGCGCAGGCCTCTGAGGGGCGACAAGCGGCGCATCCTCGAGATGGCCGTCCGCAACGCGGGTCTCGGGCTGGAGCACGAGCGGGTCCTCGAAGAGGCGAGGCGCAACAAGGTAGCCTCGACGCTCGACGGGTTGCGGGAAGAGCTCGCGCTCCCCGCGCTGCCGGTGCGAATAGAGTGCTACGACATCTCGAACACGATGGGCACCAACTCGGTCGCATCCATGGTCGTCTTCCAGGGTGGCCGTCCCGCAAAGGACGAGTACCGGCGCTTCAGGATCAGGAGCGTAGAGGGAGCGGACGACTTCGCGAGCATGGCCGAGGTGATTCGGCGCCGCCTCGAGCGTCTCAAGGCTAACGACGAGAAGTTCATGCCGGCGCCCGACCTGATCCTGCTCGACGGCGGCAAGGGCCAGCTCTCCGCTGTCGTCCCCGTCCTCGAGGAGGTGGGGGTGGGCGACGAGCTACCGGATATCCCCCTCCGCTCGCTCGCCAAGCGCGAGGAGGAGGTCTTCGAGCCGGGCCGCCCCGAGCCCGTAATCCTCGAGCACAACTCCCCAGAGCTTCACCTCCTACAACGCGTTCGCGACGAGGCCCACCGCTTCGCCAATACATACCACCGTAAACTACGAGGGCAGGCCATGACCGCCTCGGTCCTCGACGAGCTGCCAGGCGTCGGGCCCACGCGCAAAAAGAAGATCCTTGACCACTTCGGCACCCCCGAAGCCTTCCTCAACGCCTCCCTGGAAGAGCTTGAGGCCGTGCCTGGCCTCCCCGGCAGGGTCGCCCGCGAAGTACACACGAGGTTGCATAGATAGGTATCAGGTTAGACCTGTGAGGACGGTTCGCGAACCGCCCCGACGACCAGAAGCCTTTAATATCCGCGTTTCCGTTGCGAGCGCGGGAACGGGGTGTTACGCTGCGGCCCCGAGATGGTTCTTATGCCGCACGAGAGGCGGGACGAAGGCCATGCGCGGTAGCGCTCCACAGGCTGTCGACCCTCAGAGCGCGGGCAAACGCCGCATCGTTATCATCACCGGACTCTCTGGAGCTGGCAAATCTAGCGCTTTGCGCGCCTTCGAGGACGCGGGCTACTTCTGCATAGACAACCTCCCGCCGCGCATGATCCCCGCCGTGATGGAGACCACCGCGCAGGGGAACGGGGGACCCGACGGCGTGGTAGTGGTCATGGACATAAGAGGACGGCGGTACTTTGGAGAAGAGCTGGAGCGAAGCCTAGAGGCCGTGGAGAGTGAGGAAGGGTGGGAACACCGCATCCTTTTCATCGAGTCGGACGATCCCACCCTCATCAGGCGCTACAAGGAGAGCCGCAGGCCGCACCCTGCCGCCATAGCCGGCGACGTCCTTGAGGCGATCCGGGCAGAGAGGCGGGATCTCGCACCCCTGCGCGCGAAGGCTGACCTCGTGGTGGACACCTCGGGCTACTCGGCGCTGGACACCCGCCTCAGGTTCAAGAAGCTGGCCGAGTCCTTCTCGAGCCGGCTCACCGTTAGCCTCATCTCGTTCGGCTTCAAGCACGGCGCCCCGCTCGACGTGGATACCCTCCTTGACGTCCGCTTTTTGCCGAACCCTCACTACGATCCCGACCTGCGGCCGCTCACGGGCCACGACGAACCGGTGCGTGAGGCAGTGTTGGGCCAGGAGGACGCGCTGGCTTTTCTAGAGCGGGCGAGCGAGCTGCTCTCCTTCCTCATCCCGCGCTACGCCTCGGAGGGGAAGACGTACTTCACCCTTGGCGTCGGTTGCACCGGCGGCCGTCACCGCTCCGTGGTAATCGTCGAGGAGTTGGCCAGGCTGCTGCGAGAGGAAGACGAGGAGATCGAGCTCTTCATCAGGCACCGCGACCTGGAAAGGTGAGGCAACAGGTCTCGGGCTAGCAGCAACACCCTGGAATCTGTAGCCTGCTGCCCGAAACCTAATATACTCAACATTCATGAGCAGGTACGAAGACCTCAGGGTGGTGGCCTTCGGCGGCGGCACGGGGTTGCCCGTGCTCTTGCGCGGTTTACGCGACCGGGTAGGGGACCTGACTG
>Ga0126313_10001082_pt1 | contig 14042 bp, 14 predicted proteins | sample Plot105A_FD_89954 | JGI IMG/M metagenome (GOLD analysis project Ga0126313, IMG submission 89954) | Serpentine soil microbial communities from UC McLaughlin Reserve, CA, USA - Plot105A | ecosystem: Environmental > Terrestrial > Soil > Grasslands | place: USA: UC McLaughlin Reserve, Lake County...
CGTGCTCCGCCTGCTCGACGCGCTGCGAAACGACGGCCTCGGCGTCCTCATGATCACCCACGACCTCTCGACCGCGGCGCACTTCGCCGACCGGATCGCGGTGATGTACCTGGGCCGGATCGTGGAGGAGGGCCCGTCCCACGAGGTCGTCAGGAACCCGCAGCACCCCTACACGAAGGCGCTCCTCTCCGTGGTCCCGAAGCCCGACCCGCGCGAGCACCACCGTCCGCAGATCCTCACCGGTGAGACGCCCGACCCGGTTAACGTCCCGATCGGTTGCCGGTTCCACCCACGCTGCCCGGCGATGATCCCGGAGTGCCGGGCGGTCGATCCGGAGCTTCGCCAGCCCGAGGGCGCGGCGCGAAACCACCGCGCGGCCTGCATTCGGGCGTAACCGCCGCGGTCAGACGTGGTCGCGCGGGACTCTCTTCTCTCGCTCGGCTTTGTGGATCTGCTCGCCGTTCTCGGACGCCCGTACGAGGCTGCGCGTGTGGAACTGCTCCGCGTCGCACCAGAGCTCGCTCTCGGTGTCGATCCTCGTTCGCAGCCCGTCCCGGTTGAGCTCGACGGAAGCCTCGACGCGGACGCGGGCCGACAGCGGGTCGCCGTCGCGGATCGTGAACGTCTCGACTCCTTCGTCGGCGATCTCGACGCCGCTCGGGAGCGTGCGCCGCCCACCCGAGTGCGCGTACGTCAGCACGACCTCGCCGCTGACGAAATCGCGCACGACGCGGCGCGACGCGCTCCCCGTCTCCGTTTCCCGCAGCCCGAGCGGCGGCGCCGTCTCGGGCTCCTCGAAGCGCACGCGCTCGTCCTCGGCGCGCGGCGGGCGTACCGGCAGGACGAGCGAGCTCGCGCCCGCCACCAGCGTCAGCGTCACCGGCTCGGGCGACGGCCAGAGCCACGGCCAATAGGTCGGGGAAATCGCGACGCGGATCCGATGCCCGACACGAAACGAGTGCGCGATCGCCATCCCCCGCACGGTCACCTCGTAGCGTCGGCCCGGCTCGAGCGGCCGGGGCTCGGCGTGCGACTCGCGGTGGGTCAGGTTCAGGACGCCGCGGGTGACGAGCGTCGAGGTCCCCTCGGGCGCCACGTCGCAGAGCCGAACGCAGACCTGCGCAATCGGCCGGTCGGATGCGAGCACAAGCCGCGCGTCCGGGAAGCCGAGGATCTCGATCCTTTCGTCGAGCGGCTCGGAGGTGAAGCAGAGGGAGAGCCCGTCGTCGGGCCGTTGGTCGGTCGGCAAGTCTGCGGCGTCGCCGTACGGACACCAGAGCCCCGAGTCGAGCCCGCAGAGCTCGCTGCCGAGGATGGTTAGCTCAGCCTCGTCGCCGGGCTCTCCGCCGAGTCCTCCGTCGGTACGCAGCACGAGCGCCCGCTCCTCGATGCGCGGCGAGGGCCACTCGTCCTCGGCGACCCAGCGTCCGGGCCGTTCGGTGGGCTCGATGTCCGGCGGCGCCCAGTCCTGCATCCATGCGCGGAGCGCCGGCTCGGCGTTGTAGCCCGTCGGCTCGTCCTTCAGCCAGCGGTCCCAGAAGCGCAGGCAGTCCTGCAGGAAACCGATCCCGGGGCCGGGCTGCGCGTCGTGCGGGAAGCCGTGGCCCCACGGCCCGATGAGCCCCTTGCACTCGCCCGGCAGGCCCTCGAGCAGCCGGAGGACCGCGCTCCGGTAGCCGTCGACCCAGCCGCCGACCGCGAGGACGGGACAATCGATCGCCGCGTAGTCCTCGCAGACCGACCCGTGCCGCCAGAAATCGTCCCGCCGCTGATGCGCGATCCACGCCTCGATGTACGGCGGAGTCTCCCGCAGTCGCCCGATCCAGGTCTCGCGCCAGTCGTCGCCGCGGTTCCCGGGGTCGGGCCGCGTCCCGTTCCAGGCGAGCATCGTCGCGGCCCACGGGAGCATGTCGATCGCGAGGAGCGAGCCGCCGATGTAGTGGACGTCGTCGGCGTAGCGGTCGTCCGTCGACATGAGCGTGATGACGGCGCCGAGCTCGGGTGGGCGACGCGCGCCGACCTGGAGCCCGTTGAACCCGCCCCAGGAGATGCCGAACATCCCGGCTCGGCCGATGCACCACGGCTGCTCGCCGATCCAGCGGAGCACCTCGACGGCGTCGTCCTGCTCCTGCTTCAGGTACTCGTCGAGCAGGATCCCGTCCGAGTCGCCGGCCCCGCGCAGGTCGACCCTGACGCAGGCGTACCCGTGCCCCGCGAACCACGGGTGGATCGGCTCGTCGCGATTCCAGGTCCAGTCGGTCTTGCGGTACGGGATGTACTCGAGAATCGCGGGCACCGGGCTCTCCTCGGCGTCCTCGGGGAGCCAGAACTTCGCCGCGAGGCGTGTGCCGTCCGAGAGCGCGATCCAGGCGTGGTCGACGACGCGCACCCGGCGCGGGAACTCCGTCCTGACGTTCACCGACCTAGCCTCTCACAGGTGAGCGCAACCGGCCCCTGCGCCGGTTGCTCAGTGGAAATCACACGAAGAGGGCCGCGTAGCCGCCTAGGTACGAACCGCGCGGAAAGCGGCGCGATTCGCCGGGCCGCAGACGCGGCCTCCGACGGCGGGGATTTCCCCGGCCGCTCAAGCGGACTCCGCACCCCACCGACGGAGCAGGAGCGCGAGCACGGTCGCGACCTCCGCGATCGAGCTGAGCGAGACCCACTCGTCGGTGCCGTGCGAGCCCGAGCTGGCCGGCCCGTAGCAGGCCGCCTCGCCCGAGAACCAGCGCAGGTCCGTCGTGGCTCGTCCCGCCTCGAACGGCGGGTGGCCACCGTGGATCTCCGCATGGCACTCGCCGAGCAACGACGCGAGCGCGCCGTCCTTGGGGAAGTCGTAGCCGCGGGCGCGGAAGCCGCGAAACTCGACGCGCGCGTCGGGTACCGCCTCGCGCACCGCCGTAGCGAGACGCGCCTGCGCCTGCTCGGGCTCCATCCGGATCGGGAAGCCGAGGCGGACGTCGAGCTCGGCGATGCCCGGCGAGGTCGACGGCCAGTCGCCGGCGTGCAGGGCGGCGACGTTCAGGAGGTAGGGCGACGCGACACCGTAGAACTCGGGCTCGGGCCCGGCGTTCAGCTCGGCCTCGAGCCCACGGAGCGCCGTGATCGCCGTCGTCGCTGCGTCGATCGGGTTGGGACGTTCGTCGGCCGATTGCGCGTGGCCGCACGGCGCCTCGAACGTCAGCCGCGCCCAGATGACGCCTGGAGCGGTCGTCTCGATCGCGCCCGCGGTCGGCTCGGCGATCACGGTCGCGTCCGCGAGCGGGCCGGCGAGGCACGCCGCGAGCGCGCCGTTCCCGCCGCACTCCTCCTCGATGACGCTCTGGTAGACAACTGGACCGGGGAGCTCGCCGATCGACAGTGCCGCCTCGACCGCGAGGAGCATCGAGACGATCCCGCCCTTCATGTCCCCCGAGCCGCGGCCGTAGAGGCGATCGTCCTCGATCTCCGCGCCCCAGGGGTCGCGCGTCCAGTGTGCGAGCGGCTCGGGACTCACGACGTCGACGTGGCCGTTCAGGAGGAGCGAGCGACCCTCGCCGCCCGTCAGCGTCCCGACGAGCGAGCGCCTGCCGTCGTACGGCAGGAGCGGCAGGCCGCTGAACGGGCGCTCCGCGAGCCGGGGCTCCTCCGGGACGACCGAGCGGACGTCGAAGCCGAGCTCGCGCAGCCGCATTTCGACGAGCGCCTGGGCGCGCTCCTCGTTCCCCAGCGTCGACGGGACGCGGACGAGCTCCCGGAGGAGCTCGACCGCGTGGGGAAGCCCGCGCTCGACGGCGCGGTGGATATCGGAGGTTTCGGTCAGTTCGGCAGGAGCCTGACAGGCACGCGTACGACGTGCGGCGGCGTGCCTGTGCCGGCCGCGTCGTCATCATGGACGACAAGCGTCGCGTCGATGGGCTCGTTCACGTCGAAGTGCAGCCGAAAGGAGAACGTCCCGCGGCAGCCGGTCCCGCAGGTGGCGGTCGTGAAGCCCTTGTCGTAGACGGTCTCGTTCGCGACGAGGAGGTAGCTGACGTTCGCCTCGAAGACGTTCGCCGTGCCGGTCACCTTCGCGCCGCTCCGGATCGAGTCGCCCGGATCGGGGCTCTCGACGACGATCGCTGGCTTGCCGTCGCCGCCGTCGTCGTCGCTCCCGCCGCCGGCGAGGTTCTGGTAGTCGCCGCACGAGACGGGCTTGTCGAGGACGATCCCCTCGCCCGAGAAGACACTGACCGGCTCGCCGTCGAGCTCGAAGCGCACGCTGCCCACCGTCGGGAACTGGTCGAGCGTGCACGCGACCTGACCGAGGCGCGCGAACATGGAGGCCGAGCCTCCGCCGGACTCGAACTCCGAGCTCAGGTCGACGGTCGCGGCGCCTCCGGCGATCACGAGCCCGAGGAGGCGCGTGTCCGCCGGGATCGCGGTCGCCATCCCCGAAGCCTGCTCGGTCGCGGTGGGCCCGGCGAGGAGGTCTTCGAGCGCGGCCGTGCCGACGCGCGGGGTCGCCGTGTGAGTCCGGCGAACTGGCGTGAGCGACGCCGCCTCACCGCGGAGGAAGAAAACCTTGTAGGGGACCTTCGCGGGCGTCGTCGAGGTTTGCGTCGTCCCGGTCGTCGTGTCCGGCGGCGGACCCGTCTGCGAGCCCGACTGCGTCGTCGTCTGGTCGAACGGCGCGGGCGACGTTCCGGCCGGGACGTTGCCGGCGTCCACGGCGCCGTCGTCGCCGCAGCCCGTCAGTGCGACGGCGAGGCCGGTGACGAGGAGGAGTGCGAGTGCGGTGAGGCGCTTCATGGTCGGACCTCCTGGTGGATTCCCGTGCCATGGTCGTCGGGCCTCGCAACAGAGCCGTCGCCGTCGCCGTCGCGTAACGGTTGGGTAACAGGCAGTCGGAGCGTGAACCGCGCGCCTCGCCCGGGCTCGCTCTCGACTCGGATGTCGCCGCCGAGGAGCCGTGCGTTCTCGCGCGCGATCGCGAGTTCGAGGCCGCTCCCCGATCCGCCTCGTGCCGGGTCGGCCTTATAGAAGCGCTCGAAGACGTGCGGCAGGTGCTCGGGCGCGATCCCGGCCCCGTCGTCCTCGACGCCGACGAGCGCCGCGTCGCCGACGAGCGTCACGTCGACCCGAACGTGCGGGCCGCCGTGTTCGACCGCGTTCGCGACGAGGTTCTCGACGATCCGCTCCAGCCGCCGCGGGTCGCTCTCAAGTCGAACCTCGTCGCCCGTGACGCCGGCGCGGCCGCGCGTCACCTGCTCGAGGAGTGACCGCAGCTCGAGCGGCTCGGGCCGCACGGCCTCGCTGCCGGCGTCGAGCCGAGAGATCTCCATCAGCTCGTCGACGAGCCGGCGAAGTCGGCCGACGTCCGCGACGAGGAGCTCCGCCGGGCGGCGCGCCGCGGCCGGCATGCGGTCGAGGTGCCTGGCGAGGAGCGAAGCCTTGCCGACGAGCGCGGTGAGCGGCGTCCGGAACTCGTGTGCGACGTCCGCGGTGAACCGGCGCTCGCGAGCCTCGGCCTCCGAGAGCGCGCGGATCTTCGCCTCGAGCGCGTCGGCCATCTCGTTGAACGACGCGGCCCATGCGCCGAATTCGTCGCGTCCGCCCGTGCGGAGAGCATCACGATCGGCACCCGGCTCTCGCGGCGGACGACGCGGCAGACCTCGAGGCCGTCCATCTCGGGGAGCATCACGTCGAGCAGGAGGAGGTCGAACCGCGCCCGCCGGAACTCCGCCAGCGCGTCGCGCCCGTCCGACACGGCCGTGACGCGGAAGCCGGCGCCCTCGAGCCCGAGCGTCGCGACCTCGCGGATGGAGGAGTCGTCCTCGACGAGGAGCGCGCGTTCGTCCACCGCGCAAGCGTAGGCCCGTGCGCCGGACGGGCGAACCCGCGCGGCGGCTCAGAAGGTCGCCTCGTACACCCCCGTCAGGATCAGGAGCGCGATCACTGCGGCCACGACGAGCCGGTACACGACGAACAGCGAGTAGGTGTGTCGGCGCACGTACGCGAGGAGGAACCAGATCGCCAGCAGGCCGGTCGCGGCCGACGTGAGGACGCCCACGACGAACGGCCCTGCGGAACCGGGGGGGAGGCCGCCGAGCAGGACGTCCTTCACGCCCTTCAAAAGCGCGGCACCGAACACGATCGGCACGAGCAGGAGGAACGAGAATCTCGCGGCCGCGTCGCGGTTGAGCCCGAGGAAGCGCGATGCCGTGATCGTGATCCCCGAGCGCGAGACGCCCGGCATGAGGGCCAGGCACTGGGCGACGCCGATGCCGACCGCGCCTGCCCAGCCGACGTCCTCCATGCCGCGCCGCTGGGCCACCCGGTCGCTCAGCCAGAGGAGAACGGCGAAGACGGCGAGCAGGATCGCGATCTGCCACGGGTCGCCGAGATGGCGGTCGATGGGATCCTCGAACGCCGCCCCGACGATCGCCGCCGGGATCGTCGCGACGACGACGTACCAGGCGATCCGCTCGTCGTCCGTCTCGATGCGCCGCCGCCACAGAGTCCCGAACCACGCGCGGACGAGCGCCGCGAGCTCGTGGCGGAAATACACGATCACGGCGACGAGCGTCCCAAGGTGGAGCGCGACGTCGAACGTCTTGTTGAACTCTTCGTGCGTCTCGAGGTAGTCCCAACCGCCGAGCCAGGGCACGAGGATCAGATGGCCCGACGACGAGATCGGCAGCAGCTCGGTGAAGCCCTGGACGGCGCCCAGGATGAACGCCTCCCAGTTCGGGAACGCATCGGCCCGGTCGCCGACGCCGGCAACCGTCAGGACGACCGCGACGAGGAAGGCCACGCCCGCCCCGACCCAGGTGCCGACGCGGGCCATCGCGCCGAGTATGGTATTCGAGCCTCGTGACCGGGACGCTCCCCATCGCCTTCTCGAGCGGCGTGAACGACCTCGTCCTGGGGATCATCGCCGCGGTGCTCGTCGCCTTCGCGATCGTGGTCTCGATGGTGGTCCCGCGGCGCCGGCCCGAGTTCCCGGCGCGTTCGCTCGCCGCGTTCCTCGCCGTCTCGGCGCTGCTCGTGATCGGGATGCTGACCGCGGTCGAGGCACTCGGCGAGTCGCACGACTTCGGCACGCACGAGGAGGCCGCCGGGACGGCCGAGACGATGCCGGCGGACACGGCGACCCAGGAGACGGGGACGACCGAGGAGACCTCGACCGAGGGTGAGACGACCGGCGAGACGGCGACCGAAACCGGCGCGGAGGCCGGGGGCGGCAACGCGGCGGCCGGGAAGAGCGTGTTCACCTCGGCCGGGTGCTCGAGCTGCCACACCCTCCAGGAGGCCGGCGCGACCGGCAACGTCGGCCCGAACCTCGACGACGTGCTTCAGGGCAAGGACGCCTCGTTCATCGAGGAGTCGATCGTGGACCCAAACGCCGAGGTCACCCAGGGCTACCAGCCGAACGTCATGCCCCAGAACTTCGGGGACCAGCTCTCGCCGACGCAGCTTGCCGATCTCGTCGCGTTCCTGTCGAGCGCGGCAAGCAAGTAGCCTCCGCGAAAGCGGCTAGGCGAGCACGGGGTGTTGGCTCCGCAGCCTCGCGCAATGGCCTGTTCGGCACTCAAGCTCCTCCGCGTGGCGTGCGAGCAGCCCGCTGGCGATCCCGGCGACTGAGTCATACGCCACGAACACGACCACCCAGGCGAGCAAGTGCAATCCGGCTGACGGCTGCGGCCAGAGAGCTGATGCCGTCGAGCAGCGTCCAGACAGCGAACGCGAAGAGGGGCGCAAGGACGAGCTGAGCGAAGTGGACGAACAGCCATCGCCCTGGATTGTCCTGCGGCTCAGCCGGGAGGATGAGCGCGATCACGATCCACACCAGCGGGACGATGAAAAGAACGAACTGCGCAGGACGCAACTGTTTCAAGCTGGCACCGCCCCTCGGGGAAGCACGGTCAGCACAGCGTCCCACTTTTGATCGGGAATCACCAATCGAGAAAAACCTCCAGGAGCTCGACGGCCGGGCCGCCGCGTATGGCGAGCGTCGCGTCGAGAGAGTGCTCTATGCGATGAAGGCCATGAAGACGGTGACCAGCAAGATCAGGGCGAGGAGTTCTATCAGTCCGATCATTGCGCGGACGGTGCCGATCCGGTCTCGCGCACGTCGCCGCGCTGGCTAGAGCTTCGCGATTCCGGAGACATGCCTTCTCCTCGTCTTGCGAGCGACCAGCCGCAGGTCGACCTTTCCTTCGGCCAGATGCGCGCCGCGCGCGCGGCCGATCTGCTCGCGCCGGGCGCGGTCGATTCGCTCGCGCAGGATGCGGCGTTCGTCGGCGGTCATACCGACACTAACATACCTAGACATTTGCGCAGGTGCAAGCACCCCTTGCACCGCAGCCGCAAGAGGCGCTTGCTCACACACATGTATTGTGAAGGCATGGCACATGACGCCGAAGTCAAGTCCGTGCTCCGCACGTACAAGAAGGCGCTCGATGCGCTCCAGCGCCTTGACCGCGCCCGGCGCGACTTCCGCCGCGCACTGCTCGCCGCTCACGAAGCGGGCGCGAGCAAGGCCGAACTCGGTCGGGCGCTCGGCGTCTCGCGGCAGCGAGTAGACGAGGTTCTCGCCCGCGCTCGTCACGAGCGTGCCGTAGGCGTCGAGGACGTGACCGACTAAGTCGGGCAATCGGGGGCTGCGCGGCGAGCCGAACCCCCGTGCGCTTTCGGGAATGCGTCTTGGCGTAGCTCGGCTTGCGCGTTCGCAATCGCGCCGCGAGAGCAGGCGGGCAACCCCAACGAGCGAGCCCTGTGGGGGCGCAAAGGCTGCGCTCATGCTGTTTAGGCGGAGAGGGCGGGATTCGAACCCGCGACCCAACTTTCGCCGGGTACGCGATTTCCAGTCGCGCTCCTTAGGCCAGCTCGGACACCTCTCCGCGACCGCCACATCGTGCCACAGGCACGGCCGGGCACCTCGGTACGCGCCGACGCCAACGTTTCATCCGGCCCGACGCGGGAACCGATTGGGCATGAGCGCGATCATCATCGTCATCGTCATCGCCGCCGTCACTCTCGCGATCATGACCGCGATCGGCACCGGCCCGCTCGCGCTGATTCTGGTTCCGCTCGGGGTCCTGATCGTAGGGTGGCTCGTCCTCATGGGCGCCTCCCGCATGCGGACCGGCGACGTCGCACGTCGCGGAGCGACGCAGCACGAGTTCCTCGGGCCCGGCGGCCCGGACGACCCCGACCGCTAGACCGCGAGGGGCGTATCGTCGAGCCGCTCCCGTAGCTCGACGATCGACTCGTAGACGGAGACGGCGCCCGCCTCCTCGAGTTCGGCCCGGTGGAAGCCGCCCGTCAGGACGGCGATCGTCGGCACGCCTGCCTGCTCGGAGGCGCGGCAGTCCCAGGGCGTGTCGCCGACCATGACCGCGTCGCCTCCGCCCACCTTCGCGATAGCCGCGGCCACGAGATCAGGCGCGGGCTTCGTCGCCTCGACGTCCGCCGACGTCGTCCACGCGTCTGCGAGGGCGCGGGCGTTGAGGAGCTCGACGTAACGGTCGAGCTCCTGGGCCTTGGCCGACGAGGCGAGGACGACCGTTTGCCCGCGCTTCTTGAGGTCGACGACGAGCTCCCGCGCGCCCTCGAGCGCCTCGATCTCGTCGATCCCAGCCATGTAGAGCGCGTCGTGGGCAGCCCGCACCTCGTCGCCGAGCTCGGTCTCGATCTCGTGGCCCGCGAGAGCGGCGACGATCTGGTCGCCGCCCATCCCGACGTGACGGTGGATCCGCCAGATCGGGAGGACGACGCCGTTCATGCGGAAGGCGCGGTACCAGGCGAGCGCGTGCTGGTAGTTCGTGTCGACGAGCGTGCCGTCGATGTCGAGGATCGCTATGGGCGGCATCGGCGCCACCTACGCTGCCCGCCATGACGCGGCGCCGAACCTCGTACCGTTCGCTCGTCTCGCTCCAGCGCGACAACCGCGTCTGCCGGGCGTGCGCGGAGGCCGGCTTCCCGCTGGAGTCGCTTCCCGTCCTCGAGGGCCGGCCCGGGCAGCGCGCGATGATCGTCGGCCAGGCGCCGGGCGTCGTCGAGGGCGAGGAGCGGCGGCCGTGGCGCGGCCGGGCGGGGCGGACCCTGCGCCGCTGGCTCGACCTGGACGAGGCCGAGTTCTACGCGACGTTCTACTGCTGCTCCGTGACGCGCTGCTATCCCGGCCGGGGCGCCGGCGGGCGCGGTGACCGTGCGCCCACGCCACGCGAGTTGGCACTCTGCCGCTTCTGGCGCGAGTGGGAGCTGCGGCTCCTCCGTCCGGAGCTCGTGCTGACCGTCGGCGGCATGGCGGCGCGCGAGGTCCTCGGACTCCGGCGCCTCGGCGATTGCGTCGGGACGCAGCATCGGCTCGGCGACGCGCTCGCGATCCCGCTCCCGCATCCGTCGGGCGCGAGCGGCTGGCTGAACAACCCGGCCAACCGCGCTCTGCTCGACAGCGCGCTCGCGCTCGTCAGGATGGCTCTGAGTCGCCCTGCGTCGTGATCCGCCGGTAGATCGGGGCGACGAACCAGAGGACGAGGAGGACGCCCGCGACCCCGCCTGCCGTGAGGCCCGCGCTCAGCGACCCGAAGATGACGTCAGTGATCAGCGCCGCTGCGCCTACGGTCGAGAGCGCGAGGAAGGCGAGCCCCGCGATCGCCTGCGTATTCGACCGCCGCAGCAGACGCTCCTTGTCGCGCTGGCGGAAGAGGATCCGGTGGTTGGCCGACGGCGCGATCAGGAACGCGGTCGCGAGCGCGGTGCAGACGAAGGTCGCGAAGAAGACGTCCTTCTGGCCGGCCGTCATGCGCGAATAGCCGTTGGAGAACGGGACGATGAGCAGGAAGGCAAAGAGAACCTGGACGCCGGGGAGCGCGACCCGGAGCTCGTTCAGGAGCTCGATCAGCTCGCGGTCGACCCGCTCCTTATTCGACTCGTCCGCCACGGCGGGACCCTAATCGCGTCGCCGCGAGGGTCGCCGGGCGAGGATCGTGGCCTCGCCCGCCGCGCTTCGTTACGGGTTCGTCGGCGCCGGCTCGCCCGGCAGGTGGAGGAGATTCTCGACCGAGGTCACGCCCTGGACCTTGCGGGCCTGCTTCTCGAGCTCCTCGATCAGCTCCGGCTGCTCGACTTCGCCGCGCAGGAACACGACGCCGTTCTCGGCATTGACGTTGATCTGGCCCTTCGGGACGCCCTCCTCCCGGAAGATCTCCGACTCGACCTTCTCCTTCAGCGTGGCGTCGTTCGGGTCGGGCTTCTCCTCCTCCCGGAAGTGGGTCGCCTTCTGCTTCACCGCGTGGGCCGTCGAGCCGACGGCGCGCGTCCCGTGCGAGACGCGGCGGCGGAAGAAGGCGCGGACGCGGTCGGCGGCGACATGACGGCGCCGCGTGCCGTCCGCCGGGTCGAAGAAGTACATGAGCGCGGCCCCGATGGCCGCGACAAGCGGAATCCGCTTCATGGTCTCACCCCTGGGTGTCTCGGGTACCGGAGAGGGCTACCCGCTCGCGCGGTCGTGTAACGCGGGATGGTCTAATCGACGCGCCCGAGCAGCACGCAGCCGTTGTGGCCGCCGAGGCCCATCGCGTTCGAGAGCGCGACGTCGATCTCGGCCTCGCGTGCCTCATTCGGGACGTAGTCGAGGTCGCACTCCGGATCGGGGGTCTCGTAGTTGATCGTCGGCGGGATGACGCCGTGCTTGATCGCGAGCGCGCAGACCATCGCCTCGACCGCGCCGGCCGCGCCGAACATGTGCCCGACCATCGACTTCGTGGACGAGACGGCAAGCTCGCGGGCGTGGCCGTCGAAGACCTCCTTGATCGCCTTCGTCTCGGCGAGGTCGCCGAGCGGCGTCGACGTCCCGTGCGCGTTGATGTAGTCGACGCGGTTCAGATCGACGCCGGCCCGTTCGAGCGCCTGGCGCATCATCTCGACGACGCCGACCGAGTCCGGGTCGGGCGCGGCCATGTGGTAGGCGTCGTTCGAGGCGCCGTGCCCGAGCACCTCGGCGTAGATGTCGGCGCCGCGGGCCTTCGCCTTCTCCAACTCCTCGAGGAGCATGATCCCGGCGCCTTCCGCCATCACGAAACCGGCGCGCGCGGCGTCGAACGGCCGGGAGGCCGTTCTCGGATCGCCGTTCCCGGCCGCGAGACCGCGCATGGCGCAGAACCCGGCGAGGATCAACGGGTGGATGCAGCCCTCGGTGCCGCCCGCGATGACCGCGTCGGCGTGGCCGTTCCGGATCAGGTCAGCCGCCTCGCCGACCGCGTGCGAGCCCGTCGCGCAGGCCGACACGACCGCGTAGTTCGGCCCGCGGATCCCGAGCTGGATCGCCAGGTGGCCGCTCGCCGAGTCGACGAGGACGTTCGGGAGGAAGCTCGGCGAGACGCGGTCGGGTCCGCGCTCGCGAAGGACGTCGTACTGGCGCATCAGCTCGTTTAGGCCGCCGATCCCGGAGCCGAGCACGACCCCGACTCGCTCGGGGTCGTAGTCGCTGTTCAACCCGGCGTCGGCGAGCGCCTCCTTCGCCGCGGCCAGCGCGAAGAGGATGCAGCGGTCGAGCTTGCGCAGCTCCTTCGGCGGCGCGAGGCCGGTCGGGTCGAAGTCTTTGACCTCGCCGGCGATCGTGACCGGGAATGGGCTCGCGTCGAACGCCCGGATTTCATCGATGCCGCTCCGGCCGGCGACGAGCCCCTCCCAGGTCGTCTTCGCGTCGTTCCCGAGGGGCGTCACCGCCCCGATGCCTGTCACCGCAACCCGTCTCATATTCATTAGACGGCTCGCAGGGTCACGCCGGTTGCGTCGACGTCGTGGGGACGAGGCGAAAACGGCAGAACTCGCGTCCAAGGAGGAACCCGCGGCCGCTCCAGGTGCCGTCCCCGCGCGGCTCGAGGACGTCGCGGACGGGCCAGCCGCGGTAGACGAGCGTCGAGCCAGCGACGCGAAACGGCGCCACCGGGATGCCGGCCACGGTCGTCCAGCCGGCGGCCGCCGAGATCCGCTTGCCGATGCCGAACGGCGGCAGGAGCCCGGATTCGCGCTCGACGCGCCAGGTTCCATCGAGGGAGGACATGCTGCAAGCATGCCCGCATCGAGCGCGTCTTAGGCTCTCTCGAGTCGCCGTGCAGTAGCGTCCGGGGCATGGCGCGAGAGGAGTACGAGGCTCCGGACATCGACGACCGCGTGCCGTTCCCGCCCATGGAGGCTGAGCTCGTCTCGATGCTCCCGGATGGCGACGGCTGGCAGTACGAGCCGAAGTGGGACGGCTTCCGCGGCGTGCTCGAGAACGTTGGCGGCGGAGGCGTCCGTCTGTGGAGCCGGAACGGCCGCCCGCTCGGTCGCTACTTCCCCGAGGTGCTCGTGGCCGGGGAGCGGCTGCCGCCAGACTCGGCGCTCGACGGCGAGATCGTGATCGAGACGGAGGGCGCGCTCGACTTCGACCGCCTCCAGATGCGGCTCCACCCGGCCGAGAGCCGCGTGCGGAGGCTCGCGGCGGAGACCCCGGCGCGGATCGTCGTCTTCGACGTGCTCCTCTGGGACGGCGAGCCCGTCCACGAGCTCCCGCTCGAGGAGCGGCGTGCCCGGGTCGAGAAGCTGCCGTTCGACGTGTCGCCGGCCTCGCTGGACTTCGAGCAGGCGCAGACGTGGCTCGAGCGGCTCGAGGTCGCCGGGTTCGACGGTGTGATCGCGAAGCGGCTCGACCAGCCGTATCGGTCGGGCTCGCGGGAGGCGGTGCGGAAGGTCAAGCGCGAGCAGACCGCCGACTGCGTCGTGATCGGGCTGCGGTGGAAGGCGCGCCCGACCACTATCGCCACGATCCTCCTCGGCCTCTACGACGGCGACGACGTTCGGTACGTCGGCACGGCGGCGGTCGGCGGCAAGCGCCACGACGAGGTGAAGGAGCGGCTGCTCCCGCTCCTCGAGGACGCCCCCGACCGTGGGTTCTCGGAGCCGAGCCGCTGGGGAACCGGAGACCTCGAGCAGTCGGCGCTCCGCCCCGAGCTGGTGATCGAGGTGCGGTACGACAAGTGGCAGAAGGCGCGCTTCCGTCACGGTACGCGCTTTCTCCGCTGGCGGCCGGA
>Ga0126313_10001083_pt1 | contig 14036 bp, 12 predicted proteins | sample Plot105A_FD_89954 | JGI IMG/M metagenome (GOLD analysis project Ga0126313, IMG submission 89954) | Serpentine soil microbial communities from UC McLaughlin Reserve, CA, USA - Plot105A | ecosystem: Environmental > Terrestrial > Soil > Grasslands | place: USA: UC McLaughlin Reserve, Lake County...
TCACGCAGTCGCCGCAGACCGTCCGGTCCCCGGCGACCACCGTGCGGCGCTCAGTAGCCGACATGGATGTGGTCGTAGTGGTCGGCCTGCGGGAACGACGGGCCTCCGAGGCCCAGGAGAGAGATGACCTGCTGCGGCCGGAGCCCCTTGGGCAGGAGCAGGATCGCGGCGACGGCACGCTCGGTGATGCCCCCGATCCCCTGGTGGCCCATGATCGGGATGCCGCGGAGGCTCGCGATGTCCACCGCCAGCCCGTAGATATGGGCCGAGACGACGCCGGGGCGTGCGAAGAGCCGGTGGCCGCTGATCAGGCTCGTGACGGTGACCTCGCGGAAGGAGATCCGCAGGTAGCGGAGCAGTACGAGGACGCGAACGTTGACGTGTCTGGCCTCGATGTCGGACCGGCCGCCGGCGTAGATCTCGATGTGCTTGTCCCGAAGGACCGCGCGTGAGAGATGCTTCTTGTCGTGGCTGAGCCCACGGACGAGGCCGCGCAGCGTGACGGCGCGGTTGTAGCGGGCGAGCGCGAGCGTGCGGTCGGCGTAGGTCGGCCGACCGCGGAGCATCAAGAGCGCGCGCCAGACGCCGGAGCGCGGACCGAGCCCCTTCTGGCCGGCGAGCTCGACGCCGACCAGGCGGTTCGCGATGCGCTCGAGGCGATCCCGGCTCGCCGGATTTGCTCCCTTGTGGCCGCCGTTGCGGACGACCGCGAGGATGAGCGGCCACGCGACGTCGTACGTCTGCGACACCTCCCCGAGGTTCCGTGCGAACGCGGGGGAGAGCCGCTTGGCGCGCGGCAGCGGGTCGGGCAGCGTCCGGTGGTGCCAGACAACGACACCCGGCCCGAACTGGTCGACCTCAGGGTCGAGGTCGGGTGGCGAAGCCGAGGGAGGACGGACCGGATCGAGGAGGGCGTGATCGTGCCCGCCGCCGCCGCTCCCGCCGCTCGGCGCGGAACCGCCGTGGCCGGAGCCGCCGCTGCCCGAGCCTCCGCCGTCGGAGGTCGGCGGCGTGGACGGCGTTCCCGTTCCACCACCGTCACCGGAATCAGGCTCCGTGCTGGTCGGCGGGGCATTCTGGCCGTCGTCGGGATCGGTGATCACGCCGGTGCCCGTGTCGGAAGGAGGCTCGCTTTGCGTGCCCGTGTCTCCCGTCGCCGTGGTGTCCGACGCGGTCGTGTCGCAGCTCTCGGCGGTCACGCTTGCGTCCGCCGTCGCGCTGCTGTCTGTCGTGTCGGTCGTCGTCTCGCACGCGGCTCGCGCCGCCGAACCGTCGGTGTCGACCTGCGAGGCAATCAGGTCTCCTCCGAGCGCCGAGAGCGCGGCCCCGGCCGCGAAGAGCGTCGCGAAGAAGAGCGCCGCGCCCATCCGCCGTAAACGGCGCCGCCTCGAGCTTGAGGCTCTCTTCCGCAGTCCGCTCATCTCTCTCCTCTCGGGTTCTCTGCGTGCGGTCCTGACGACCGGGCGCAGCAGGTGCCTTGCGAGTATCAGCCGAAGGCGGCCCGGTAGGCACCATCCGAAAGGCGAACGTGAACTAGCCCTTCTGCGGGTTCGGCGGCGCGATTCGGGCGTTACGTTCCAACCCGTACCAGACCGGAGCGGGAAGCTCCGGCCAAACGCAACCGGTCGAAGGGAGGGTAGGGGAATGCTCCAGAATCTTTGGACGCGGAGCGTGCTGGCAGTCAGTCAGGCTCGCGAGCGGGACGAGGGTCAGACGCTCGTCGAGTACGCGCTCATCATCGCGCTCGTCTCCGTCGCGCTCATCGCGGCGCTTGGCGCGGTCACGGGCTCGATCGAGGGTGTCTTTTCGGACATCAAGAGCGCGCTCGACGGCGCAATCTAGCCCCGGGTCGGCGCCGCGCCGGCAGCGGCCGGCGCGGCGCCGAATGCCGGACCGGTTTGGAAGACAGGCAACAAAGGAGGCTGAACGGGTGAGACAACGCGAACGCACGGGGGCTCGTGGGATCCTCAGGGTGGCTCGGGACGAGTCGGGGCAGACCCTGGTCGAGTACGCGCTCATCCTCGCCCTGGTCAGCCTCGTGCTGGCGGGCGCGCTCGGGGCGCTCAGCGACAGCGTTGCCGCGTTCTTCTCCGACGTCGTGAGCAAGCTGGACGACCTTTAAACAGATGGAAGGATCGATGGGAGAACGGATGCAAGCGATCTGGCGTGCGCTCGAGCGCGTCGGTGTGCGGTCGCGCGACGACAAGGGTGTCGCGCTCGTCGAGTTTGCGCTCGTCCTGCCGCTGCTCCTGCTTCTTCTCATCGGAATGCTCGATTTCGGGAAGGCCATGAACGCCTGGATCGACGAGACGCACCTTGCGACCTCGGGAGCGCGCTGGGCAGCCGTCAACCAGAACCCTGGCAGCGGCACGCTCCAGGCCTACATCAAGAGCCTGGCCGACACGGGCGAGCTTCGCGACGACGCCCGGGTCTGCATCTCCTTCTCGGACGACGCCGCCCCCTTCACGGGCACGCCCGCGGTGGGCGATTCGGTCGAGGTCAAGGTGGTCATTGACTACAACTGGCTGCCGTACGTCAGCAACCAGCTCGGCGGCGCGCCGACGACGACCATCGGTGGCAGCGCCAAGATGCGGCTCGAGGCGGCGCCGACGAACTACTCGGCGGGCTCCGGAGGGACGGGAACGTGCGTCTAGGCGAACTCTTCGAGCTTGTGAGAGACCGGCTGAGCGAGGACCGCGGCGGCGTGCTGGTCACGACCGCCGTCTCGCTCGCCCTCCTGATCGGCGTCACGATTCTCGTCGTCGACGTCGGCCACTGGTTCCAGCACAAGCGCCACCTTCAGCTCCAGGCCGATGCCGGCGCGCTCGCGGGCGCCGGCCTCTTCAACAACTGCCTCGGCGATGCCCCCACCGGCAACGCCGATATCACCGCGATGGCGCTCAAATACGCGGGCGACCCGGACACAGCGGATTCGTACAACAGGCAGGTCCCGACGGGCGCGGTGGGCTCCGTCTCGGCTCTCCTGAACAGCAAGACCTATGCGAACGGGCGCGGGCCGGACGACACGGTCGAGCTTCCGCCTTGCGACGCGAAGATGGTCGACGTCAAGATGACCGAGGAAGACGTGCCGTGGTTCTTCCACCTCGCGAGCGTCTTCGGCGCCGGTCTCGTCCCGGCGATCAACGCTCACGCGCGCGTGGAGATCCGCGAGGTCACCTCGCGGACGGGTGCCCTCCCGATCGGCGTTCCGGACGTCAATCCGCAGGTCGGCCGCGCGTACTTCGTGGACGAGACCACCGGCACCACGATCACGTCGGTACCGCTCAGCAAGCTCCCCGATCCCGTGGGTGGCCTTCAGGTGTGGGACAACGCGCAGAGCCGGGACGGCGTTGCATCCCTTCCCGTCTCAGTGCCGATCACGTCGAGCAAGATCGGGGTCGTCGTCGCCCTGGGCGGCGCAACGTCGACGACCTGCGGCGACCTGTTGGTGGACTGCTACGACGCCGTCACCTCAACAGCCGGAACGGTGACCTACCACCCGGGGCTCCGTTTCGTTCGGGGCTACGACAACACCGCTGTCGCCTCCGTGAATGCCCCGCCGCAGGCGCGTGACGTCTCGCTCTTCACCGCGTCGTGCCCGAACGAGTACTTCTCCTACCTGACGGCGACGAGTCCTGCCTGCAACGTCGGGGTCCATGCGAAGGTCGACTTCGGCGTCGCGACGAACCCGGCGACGGACCCGCAAATCACGGCGCTGATGACCGCAACCGTCAACGGCGTCACGAAGCCGCTGACCTACAACGCGGGCACCGGCTACTGGGATTCGGCCGCCGCGGACTCCTTCGGGCTTCCGGTCGGAGCCGGCCCGCTCGACGTCGAGCTCCAGTGGGAGCGGCAGGGAAGCGCCCCGGTCGCGGGCCAGTCGTGCTCGACGTCCGGAGGCAACAAGTGCAAGGGAACCTTCGGGATCGTGCAGCGGTCGTTCACCGGCGTCGACGCGCATTCCGGACCGCTCCACGCCGTCGAGCTCCTCGAAGGCGGCGCACCGGCGACGGGCTCGTACGAGCGCTGCACGACGACGAGCCCGCCCTCGCCGTCGACCTGTGTGCACCAGTTCGTTGTACGCATCGGCGTTGCGGGCAACCTCGGCGTCGGACGGGACTCGACGAACCCAGTCGTCTATCTGCGCGTCACGGGCGGGAGCCTGAACCAGTCGCTTGACTGCGACCCCGACGTCCCGAATCTTCGCGCCGAGCTCTCTGGTGGCTGCGCTCCCACCTACACGAAGAATGCGGGCACGGCGTGTCCGTCGAGCCCGACGTCGCTCTGGGGCACGACGCAGCCCTGGCCGTGCGTCGCCGTACAGACGGGGGGTGCGGTCGGCCAGGTCGGCCAGGGAATGAGCGACCGCATCCTCGGCCCGGGCGGCAGCACCTGCACGGCGCCGAACAACTGGCCGACCATCACTCCCGGCGATCCGCGGATCGTCCCGGTCTTCCTGACGCCGTTCGGGTCGTTCAGCGGCAGCGGCTCGACCACGGTGCCTGTCACCGGATTCGGGACCTTCTATGTCTCTGGCTGGGGTGGATCCGGCGGCACGAGCGATCCGTGCCCCGGCTCCGATCCCGTTCCGGACAAGGGCTACATCGCCGGACATTTCTTCACCTATATCGATTCGCTGAACACATCGGGCGGAGGGACGACCCTCTGCGACCTCGATGCGTTCGGGACCTGCGTTGCCGTAATGACCAGATGAGGAGGAGTTACTGACATGCAGCTGGCGCACAAATTGCTGTCCACCCGAGGCGGGACGATCTTCGTCGCGGCGCTTGCTGCGCTCGTGGCCGGGGGCTTCCTGCTCGTCTACCTCGCGCGGTACCGAAGCAGCGTCAACGCGGGGACGCAAACGGTCACTGTGCTCGTGGCCAAGAGCCTGATCGAGAAGGGAACGCCCGGTGACGTCATCGGGTCTCAGGAGCTCTTCCAGCCGCAGGAGGTGGCGAAGAAGGACCTCGAGACCGGCGCCATCACGAGCGTCGAGAGCCTGCGCGGACGGATTGCCGTCGACGACGTCTTCCCGAACGAGCAGCTCACCGTTTCGGACTTCTCGACGACGACGACCGACGCCATCGGCGCGACACTCGCAGCGGACGAGCGGGCGGTGTCGATCCCGGTCGACGGTGCGCACGGGATGATCGGTCAGGTCCAGGCAGGCGACCACGTCGACGTGTTCGGTGCGTTCAACGTGAAACGTCTGAACCGGGACGGCACGCCGGCGCCGGACACGGAGGAGCGTCCTGTCCTCCGGCTGCTCGTGCCGGACGTGAGCGTGATCGAAGCTCCGGGAGACGGCGGCTCGTCCCTCTCAGGCAGCGGCGGGTCGCGCGTGGTTCTCAAGGTGGACGACACGCAGGCGGCGAACCTGACCTTCGCGTCGGAGAACGGTCAGCTCTGGCTCGTCCTCCGCCCGCGCGCGGGCGGCGCGCCGACGACGACCAAGATCGTCACCCTCGAGACCGTGCTCTTCGGCCTCAAGCCGGTGAACGCGCTCGGGTCGTTCGGAGGTCATTGATGGCCTCCATCAGAACACTCATCGCGGTCGACGAAGGTCTCGAGCCCGACGCGGTCCGTGCGGCCGTCCCGAGCGGCGACGGCATCGAGATCGTCGGCATTCTCGCCGGGCTCGAGGACAGCTGGAGCACGCTTCAGGAGACCGACACAGACCTCCTGGTGGTGGCCTGCAGCGGCTACTCGGACCGCGCGCTGTTCCTGATCGACGCGGCGGTCAAGCAGCGATCCGACCGACCTGTCGTCGTTCTCTGCGAGGGATCGCCGAACGGGTTCGTCCGCCGGGTCTTCGAGGCCGGGGCGGACGACATCGTCACCCTCCCCGAGACCGCCGCAAACGTCGAGTTCGCCCTGCGCAAGGCGATCGCGCGGACCCAGCGGGGCGGAGCCGGCTCGGGCGTTGCCACCTCGCCGCTCATCTGCGTCCTCGGCCCCAAGGGCGGGACGGGGAAGACGGTGACGGCCTGCAACCTCGGCGTGAGCCTCGCGCAGTCGGGCAAGAACGCCGTGATCGTCGATCTCGATCTCCAGTTCGGCGACGTCGGCCTCTCCCTCGGGCTCGAGCCCGAGCGGACGATCGCCGACCTCGCGAAGACGGGCGGCACGCTCGACGCGGAGAAGCTCGAGGCGTATCTCGTTCGGCACGCTTCGGGAGTCCGCGTCCTCATGGCTCCGACCCGGCCCGATCACGCCGGCGTGGTCACCGTGGAGTTCCTCCGGGAGCTCTACGTGGTCCTCCGGACCGTGAGTGACTATGTGATCGTCGACACGCCCCCGAGCTTCACGCCCGAGGTGATCACGTCGGTCGACTCGTCGACGGACGTCTGCCTGGTCGGGATGCTCGATTCGCTCTCCCTGAAGAACACGAAGCTCGGCCTCGAGACGCTCGATCTCATGGGCTACGACTCGTCGCGGATCCGTCTCGTCCTGAACCGGGCCGGGAGCAAGGTCGGCATTTCGCGCGAGGACGTGGTCGCGGTCATCGGCCGCGCGCCGGACGTCTTCGTGCCGAGCGACCGCGAGATCCCGCGCTCGGTGAACCAGGGGATGCCGATCGTGCTCGAGAAGGACCGGTCGGAGGCCGCCAAGGCGTTCCGGTCGCTTGCGGAGCTCTACCTCGTGCGAAGCGAGGCGAGCAAGAACGGTGGCAGCCGGCGGCTTCTGAGGAGGAGTGCGTGATGGAACTCCACGAGCGTCTGTCCGCCGTCCGTCCCGTCCAGAGCCACTCCGGGCCGGATCCGTTCTCGGAGATCAAGAACCGCATTCACCTCGCCGTGATCGGCGACCTGGGGCCGCAGATCTTCAATGTGACGATGGATCCGATCACGCTCCACGAGCGGGTGACGTCCGAGATCGGGACGCACTTAAGCACTGAATCAGGGCTCTCGCGGGACGAGCGCGAACGTCTCTCCCGCGAGATCGCAGACGACATCCTCGGCCACGGACCGCTCGAGCGGCTCCTCGCCGACGACAGCGTCACGGAGATCATGGTGAACGGGCCGTTCGACGTCTGGGTCGAGCGCCAGGGCCGCCTCTTCGAGACGACTGTGCGGTTCAACGACGACTCGCACCTGCGTCGGATCATCAACAAGATGGTCGCGCAGGTCGGCCGCCGGATCGACGAGTCCTCGCCGATGGTAGACGCCCGGCTCCCCGACGGAAGCCGTGTGAACGCCGTCATCCCGCCGCTGTCGCTCAGCGGTCCGCTCGTCACGATCCGCAAGTTCTCGAAGAAGCGCCTCGATCTCAACGACATGATCCGCCTCGGGACGCTCAACACCGAGACGGTCGAGTTCCTCCAGCGCTGCATCCACGCGGAGCTCAACGTCCTGATCTCGGGCGGCACCGGCTCCGGAAAGACGACCCTCCTGAACGCGCTCTCGACGGCCATTCCCGACGCCGACCGGATCGTCACGATCGAGGATGCTGCCGAGCTTCGCCTGAACCAGCATCACGTTCTGCGGCTCGAGGCCCGTCCGAAGAACATCGAGGGCGAGGGAGCCATCCCGATCAGGGATCTCGTGCGGAACTCCCTCCGCATGCGGCCCGACCGCATCATCGTCGGCGAGGTCCGCGGTGCAGAGGCCCTCGACATGCTTCAGGCGATGAACACGGGCCACGACGGCTCGCTGAGCACGGTCCACGCGAACACGCCGCGCGACTCGCTCGCCCGCGTCGAGACGATGGTCCTCATGGCCGGTTACGACCTGCCCGTACGCGCGATCCGCCAGCAGGTTGCCTCCGCCCTCGACCTGATCATCCACCTCGAGCGCCTCGAGGACGGAAGCAGGCGCGTCACGACGATCACCGAGGTCCAGCGGATGGAGTCGGACGTCATCACCCTCCAGGATCTCTTCACGTTCCGCATCGACCAAGTGACGAGTGACCGCGTCGTCGTCGGAGCACTGCGCACGACCGGCCTGCGACCCGCGTTCCTGCACAAGTTCGAGAAGCGCGGCATCAGCCTTCCGTCGAGCCTCTTCTCCGGAAACGGCATCGGCGTGACTTCTGACCCGATTCAGGGGACGGTCGCGTGAAACGGATCCTCACCTTCGGCCTGGCGCTCGTCGCGGCTCTCTCGGCGCTCTCTGCCTCTGCCTGGGGCGCGGAGGCAACCGATGTGAGCCTGACTCCGACGGGCGGCGTCTCGTTCCCCAACCGGGCCTACATCCTCACGCTCCCGGACGGCGCGAAGGTGGCGCCGGACAGTGTCCGCGTCGAGGAAGACGGGTCGCCTGTCTCGGAGCTGTCGGTGATCCCGGCCGAGGCGGCCGACCAGAACCGCTTCGCGATCGCGCTGGTGCTCGACGCGAGCCGGAGCATGCGGGGCGCACCGATTGGGGCCGCCATGGAGGCCGCCAGGGCGCTTGCCGACGAGCGAAACCAAGGGCAGGAGCTCTCCCTAGTCACCTTCAATCGGACGACCGAGGTGGCGCTTCCGTTCACGAGCGACCCCGTCCGCATCGACGGCGCTCTTGACGCCGAGCCACCGCTCGCCGCCGGAACCTACCTCTACGACGGCGTCGCCCGCGCGCTCGACCTGTTCAAGACCCGCAACCTCTCCGGCGGCGCGATCGTGGTCCTCTCGGACGGCGCGGACACAGGCAGCATCGTCGACGCAGACAGTGCGGCCGAGGCGGCCAAGCAGGCGCATGTCCGCGTGTTCACCGTCGGCCTCCGCTCGCGCGCGTTCAGGATCGAGCCGCTGAAGTCGCTCGCAGACGACACGGGTGGGACCTACTTCGGGGCGCAGCGAGTCGACGACCTGACGCCGATCTTCGCTCAGCTCGGGCAGCGGCTGTCCGGCGAGCTCCTGCTTCGCTACCGCTCGCTCGCCGGCCCGGGAGATGCCGTACGGGTGAAGGTCTCCGCGCCCGGCCTCAGCGATACCGCAGAGGACCGCTACGTGACGCCGGAGCTCGAGGCGAAGCCGTTGCCGCCTTTCCATCCCTCACTGGGCTACCGGTTCTGGCGCTCTCCGGCCGCGCTCCTCGCGGCCGTGCTGATCCCGGCCGCTCTCGCTGCGGCCGCGCTCATCCTCCTCCTCCGTCCGCGTGGACGGAGTCTCCGGACGCGGATGTCCCAGTTCGTCGCGTCCGCACCGCCGAAACCGGCGAAGGACACGCAAGCCGTCGCGGCGAAGGTCTTCGCTGGGACCGAGAAGGGGCTCGAGCGGACCCGGTGGTGGACGCGGTTCAAGGAAGACGTCGAGCTCGCGGACATCCGGATGCCCGCGGTGCACATCGTGCTTTGGACGCTCGTCGCCACCGTCGTCGTCCTCTGGATCCTGGTCAGCCTCTTCGGTTCACCGTTGGCGGCGGTGCTGGCGCTGTTCGTCCCGTTCGCGACGAGGGCCGAGGTGCACCGCCGGATCGATCGGAAGCGCCGGCTGTTCGCGGAGCAGCTGCCGGACAACCTCCAGGTTCTGGCTTCGGCTTTGCGCGCGGGGCACTCGCTCGTCGGTGCCCTCTCGGCGGTCGTTGACGACGCATCCGAGCCCTCGCAGACCGAGTTTCGTCGCGTCGTGGCCGACGAGCAGCTCGGGGTTCCGCTCGAGGACGCGCTCCTGGTGGTCGCGGAGCGCATGGCGAGCCGCGAGCTCGAGCAGGTGGCGCTCGTCGCCGCCCTGCAGCGCGAAACGGGAGGCAACTCGGCCGAGGTCCTCGACCGCGTCGCCGAAACGGTTCGGGAGCGTGCCGAGCTCCGGCGCCTCGTGAAGACGTTGACGGCGCAGGGGCGGCTCGCCCGCTGGATCGTCTCACTCCTTCCGGTCGGCCTGCTCGTCGTCTTGACCCTGCTCGACGGCGAATACATGGCGCCGCTCTACGAGACCGGAACCGGCCGGTTCATGCTCGGGTTCGCCGCGGTGATGGTGATCACGGGGTCGTTGGTCATCCGGCGCATCGTCGACATCAAGATCTAAGGAGGACTCGGTGGCGCTCATCCTGTTGCTCGGACTCGCACTCGCCGGGACGGCGTTCGCCCTCGTCCTGCGTGCGGTCGCCTTCCCGAGGGCACGGGCGGCTGAATCGATCGCGCAGATCGACCAGTACGGCTACGGGGCGACAGCACCCGATGAGGCGCCGCAAGGCGCCCTACGCGCGACCGTCGACGGGCTCGCTTCCCTCGTCGGGCGCCTGGTCACGCGCCGGGGAGTCTCGGGACGGGAGGAGCGCATGCGCATTCAGCTCATGTCCGCCGGGCTCTACAACCTGCAGCCGAGCCGCTTCCTCGGCTACCGCGTCCTCTGCGCGATCACGTTTCCCGTCATGTGGCTCTGGGCGGCCGTCTTGGCGGGCTTCCCGGGCAAGTACATGCCGTTCATCCTCATTCTGGCCGCGGCCGGGGGTTGGGCAATCCCGATGTCGCTCGTCCGGCGGCGTGCGGATCGTCGGCTCAGCGAAATCGACTATGAGCTTCCGGAGCTCATCGACCTGCTGGTTGTGACGGTCGAGGCCGGCCTCGGGTTCACCGGCTCGCTTCGCCTGGCGGCCGAGCGGATCAAGGGCCCCCTCGGCGAGGAGCTCGGCCTCACCCTCCAGGAGCAGAGCATGGGCCTTTCGACGATCGAAGGGTTGCGGCACATGCTCGAGCGCTGCGACACGCCCTCGATGCGTTCCTTCGTCCGCTCCGTGCTCCAGGGCGAGGCGCTCGGCGTCTCGATCGGCGAGATCATGCGGAACCTCGCGCTCGAGATGCGGAAGCGGCGCCGGCAGGGCGCGGAGGAACGGGCACAGAAGGCGCCCGTGAAGATGCTCTTCCCGCTCATCTTCCTCATCTTCCCGGCGATGTTCGTCGTCCTGCTGCTGCCGGCGTTCTACACCCTGGCGCACAACCTGGGCTGATGCGTACCGACGCCCCCGCCGCCGCGTCGAGACCCGCGCCGCGCTGGTCGGCGGACCTCCTCGATCTTCGTGAGGCGTTCGCGTGGCTCGGCCGGGACGGGCTCCTCGTGGCTCTCATCTCCGCCTACGCGGCGTTCCTCCTGCTGGCTATGCCGGAGGAGCTCCTCACCGACAGCTGGTATGCCCTCGTGTCGGGGCGGGCCGTGGCGGAAGAGGGCTTCGTTCGTTCCGATCCCCTGACGGTCATGACGCTCGGTCACCAGTGGATCAATCAGCCGTGGTTGTCCGCCGCGGCGCTCTACGGTCTCGTGGCCGCCGGCGGGTTGAAGCTCGCGCTCCTCGTGCACGTCACGTTCGTCGTCGGGGCGCTCGCGATCTGCGTCGGCGCCGCGCGCCTGCGCGGAGCTTCGCCCGCCTGGACTGCCTGGATCACCCTACTCGCGGCGACGGCGTCGATCCCGGGCTGGCAGCTCCGGACGCAGAGCTTCGCCTACCCGCTTTTCGCCGTCGTCCTCTGGCTGCTCGTCGCGGACAGCAGGTCACCATCGCGGCGGACGTTCCTGGTCTTCCCGCTCATCGCGCTCTGGGCGAACCTCCACGGGTCCGCGGCACTGGGAGCCGGCCTCGTCGTTCTCGGCGGGCTGATGTATGGAATTCGGCAGTTCCGCGCCCGTGGCGACCGGCTCGCGCACTGGAAGGTTCGGACCACGGCGTTCGTGCTTCTTCCTGTGCCGCTCCTGTTCGCATCGCCGTACGGCCCCGACCTCTTGCGCTACTACACGCACCGCCCGGTGACGCCGGCGCTCGGGCGATACGTCGTCGAATGGGCGCCGACCTCGCCGTCCAAGGTGACTGCTGCGTTTTTCGTGCTGGCGCTCGGGTCGCTCTGGGTCACGGCCCGCCAGGGAAAGGCCCTGACGGCGTTTGAGCAGGCCGCCATCGTGCTCCTTGTTGTGGTCGGGTTACTTGCCGTCCGGAACACGGTCTGGCTGCCGCTCGCGGCGACGATGATCGTCCCATACGCCCTCGAGACGATGCGGCCGCGGGCCGAGGCGACCAAGAGGCGCTGGCCGGGGGTCGTCCTCGCGCTCGGCGCCGTCGCTGGGGTTGCGGTCTTGCTCGGAGTGACGCTGACTCGGCCCGCGAGCGCCATCGACGAGAAGTGGCCGTCGGCCGGAGCGCGGACGGTCGCGAGGATCGCTGCGCAACATTCCAACGCACGTGTCTGGTCCACCTCGCTTTTCACCGACTGGCTGCTTTGGGAACAGCCGACGCTTCGGGGTCGGCTCGCGTTCGACGTCCGCTTCGGAATGCTGACCCCGACACAGCTGCACGACCTCTACGCCTTCGGGACGCAGACGGGTCTCGACTGGCGTAGTTCGGCGAAGGGCTACGCGCTCGTCGTTCTCGAACCGGACAAGCGCGAACTGACGCGCGCCCTGCTGGCCGAGGCCGGCGCCCGCGTCGTCTACCGGGACGACACGATGGTCGTCGTCTACCGGCCGCGGCAGCTCGCCGTCGCTCGCGCTGAGAGCTCAGCGGGCTAGCGTGACAAGCCAGATGATGAGCAGACCTACCGGGTAGGTCATGCCCAAGGCGAAAAAGACCGACGTCATGAAGGCCGTGGCCATGAGACAGAACCGGGTGCCGGGATCGACGTGCATCTCGCTGTCATTCCCCAACTTCTTGATCGCGCCGCCCATTCGCGTTCCCGTTCGCCTCGGCCTCAAACCGCCGGAGCCGGCGTGAGCTCGGGATGTTGACCGGCAGGCTGAAGCGAGACGGCGACGGTCCGAGCGGTCCGGACCGATCGAGCCGGCAGGAACAACCCCGGCCGTTTCGCCGGCCGCGCTTCTGGATCCTCGTCGGGCTGCTTCTGGCGCTGAACTGGTATCTCGTCTCGATGGCCGACAGGGTGCCCGCGGCGCCCGACGTCGCCTATACGGAGTTCCGCTCGCAGGTCGAGGCGGGGAACGTGGCGCAGGTCACCTCGACGGGCGACCGGATCCAGGGTGAGTTCCGCCGTGCGATCCAAGTGCCTGGCGACAACGGCCCCTCATCGACCGTGCGGTTCGAGACCCAGCGCCCTGCGTTTGCCGATGACGATCTCATTGGGCTCCTGACCGACCACGACGTCGTCGTGAACGCGAAGCCGCTGACGTTCCAGCGACCGCTCTGGCAGACGCTCCTTCTCGGCTTCGGGCCGACGCTCCTGCTCGTAGGCCTATTCGTTCTGCTCCTGCGACGCGGTGGAGGCCTGGGCGGGGTCGGGAGGTTAGGGCGTTCGCGCGCGAGGCGCTACGAGCACGGAACCGGCCGTACGACCTTCGTCGACGTCGCCGGAATCGACGAGGCGGAGCAGGAGCTCGTCGAGGTCGTGGACTTCCTGCGCGAGCCGGCGAAGTATGCGCGGCTCGGCGGAGTCATCCCGAAGGGCGTCCTCCTCTCGGGCCCACCGGGCACGGGGAAGACGTTGCTCGCGCGCGCCGTTGCGGGCGAGGCGGGGGCGCCCTTCTTCTCCCTCTCGGCCTCGGAGTTCGTCGAGATGGTCGCCGGCGTCGGCGCGAGCCGCGTGCGCGATCTCTTCAAACAGGCGAAGGAGGCGGCCCCGGCGATCGTCTTCATCGACGAGCTGGACGCCGTCGGCCGCACGCGGGGCGCGCACGGCGGCTTCGCGGGCCACGACGAGCGCGAGCAGACGCTCAACCAGATCCTCACCGAGTTGGACGGCTTCAGCGGCTCGGAGGGTGTCATCGTGATCGCCGCGACCAACCGGCCCGAGACACTTGATTCAGCCTTGCTGCGTCCCGGTCGGTTCGACCGCCGGGTCGTCGTGAGCCCGCCCGACCGGCGGGGTCGCCGGGCGATCCTCGAGCTCCACACCCGCGCCGTCCCGCTCGCCGACGATGTCGATCTCGATGCCATTGCCGGCTTGACGCCGGGCATGGTGGGGGCCGATCTCCGCAACCTCGTCAACGAGGCGGCACTCGCCGCCGCACGCGGGAACCGTGACTCCGTCGGGCAGGGCGAGTTCGGTGAGGCGATGCAGCGAGTCGTCCTCGGCGTCGCGCGGAGCATCGTCCTCTCGCAGGAGGAGCGGGATCGGATCGCCTACCACGAGGCGGGTCATGCGCTCCTCGGCATGCTCCTGCCCGGCGCCGA
>Ga0126313_10001084_pt1 | contig 14035 bp, 14 predicted proteins | sample Plot105A_FD_89954 | JGI IMG/M metagenome (GOLD analysis project Ga0126313, IMG submission 89954) | Serpentine soil microbial communities from UC McLaughlin Reserve, CA, USA - Plot105A | ecosystem: Environmental > Terrestrial > Soil > Grasslands | place: USA: UC McLaughlin Reserve, Lake County...
GGGGGTGAGAAGTTCATGAACGACGACAACGCCATCTCGGTGACCGGTTTGGTCAAGACCTTCGGAATGACCCGCGCCCTGGATGGGCTGGATCTCTCGGTCCGCAGAGGCGAGGTGCACGGCTTTCTGGGTCCGAACGGCGCGGGCAAGTCGACCACCCTGCGTGTTCTGCTCGGCCTGATCCGGGCCGACTCGGGTGAGGCTCGGCTCCTTGGCGGTGATACCTGGCGCGAGGCGGTGAAACTGCACCGTCGTCTAGCCTACGTGCCGGGCGATGTGACGCTCTGGCCGGGCCTCACGGGCGGAGAGGTTATAGACCTCCTTGGGAGGATGCGAGGCGGGCTAGACAAAGAGCGGCGTGCCGAGCTATTGGAGCGCTTCGAGCTTGACCCCAGGAAGAAGTCTCGCGCTTACTCCAAAGGCAACCGCCAGAAGGTGGCTCTCGTGGCGGCGCTCGCCTCCGACGCCGAACTGCTCCTCTTGGACGAGCCGACCTCCGGGCTGGACCCCCTAATGGAGGCTGTCTTCCGCGGATGCATAGAGGAGGAGCGAAGGAGCGGGCGTACCGTTCTCCTCTCCAGCCACATCCTCTCGGAGGTCGAAGCCCTGTGCGACAGGGTCACCATCATAAAGGACGGGAAGGCGGTAGAGAGCGGCACACTCTCCGAGATGCGGCACCTGAGTAGGACCTCGATCTCGGCCGAGATCGAGAGAACGCCAGAAGGGCTTGCGGGGCTACCCGGTGTCCACGACCTTGAGGTCGAGGGCAACCGGGTGCGTTGCCAGGCGGATGCGGTCGGGCTCGACAGCCTGCTCGTACACCTGACATCTTTCGGGGTGCGGAGCTTGATCAGCCAGCCTCCCACACTCGAAGACCTGTTCCTTAGGCATTATGAGAGCGGGCGAGACGCTGATCCGGCCGACCGGGGAACTGACCGCGCGGGGGTGGCGCGATGAAGGCGCTAGCCAACGAGCTCGCGGGAACCGGACCGCTCGTCCGGCTCATACTGCGCCGCGACCGCATCATCTTGCCACTCTGGATCCTGGTGCTGGCACTCCTCCCGGTCACCATCGCAAACACCCTCAAAGACCTTTACCCTACCACCGCCGAACGCCAGTCCTACCTCGACATCATCACAGCAAATCCAGCCTTGAACGCGCTCTACGGCCATGCGTTTGGTGCCAACCTCGGCGCTTTGATGGCCTGGCGCCTCGGTGGCACGGTCATGCTGGTTGGGCTGGCAACCTTGCTCACCGTCATCCGTCACACCAGGGCCGAGGAGGCGGCCGGCAGGCGCGAGCTTCTGGGCGCTACCGTCGTAGGCCGGCAGGCTTCGCTGTTTGCCGCCCTCGTAGTGGCCTTCGGGGCAAGCCTGGCTTTAGGCGCTCTCGCAGCGGTCGGTCTGGTGATCTACGGGCTACCCGTGGCGGGGTCCGCAGCGTTTGGTCTTTCGTGGGCCGTGTTCGGGGGGGCGTTCGCCGCGGTGGCGGCCATGGCAGCGCAGGTGACAGAAGGCGCACGGGCCGCGAGGGGCATCGCCATCGCCATCCTTGGCCTGAGTTTCGTGCTTCGCGCCGCCGGCGATGCAGCAGGGAAGGGCGGTCCGATGTGGCTCTCCTGGCTCTCGCCTTTTGGCTGGACTCAACGCGTGAGGCCCTTCGCCGACGAGCGCTGGTGGATCTTCGCGTTGTTCGCCGGGCTCGTAGTGGTGATGGCCGCTATGGCCTTCGCGCTTTCCGCACGGCGGGACCTGGGGAGCGGGCTCCTTCCGGCGCGGCTTGGTTCTGCGGCGGGATCGCCCTGGTTGCGAAACCCGCTCGCCCTAGCCTGGCGGCTGCAGAGGGGTGCGCTCATCGCCTGGAGTGCCGGATTCGCCGTATTCGGCGTAATACTAGGCGGCGTCACGCAGAGTGCGGTGAAAGTAACCGAAGACAGCCCGCAGATCAAAACGATCGCCGAGCGGCTCGGCGGCTCCTCCGGCCTCGCGGACGTCTGGTTTGCCGCCTTCATGGGGCTCCTCGGGCTGGTCGCCGCAGGGTACGCTACTAGCGCGTCGCTCAGGCTCAGGGGTGAGGAAGCAGACGGACGCGCCGAGCCCGTGCTCGCCTGTGCGGTCTCGAGGGCGCGGTGGGCCGCGAGCCACCTTGCGTTCGCGGTTGTGGGAGCTGCGGTCGTTCTTGGGGTTGCCGGGCTGGCCGCAGGTCTCGCCTACGGCCTGACGAGCGGCGACGTCAGCCGGGATCTGACACGCGTGCTTGGCGCCGCTATCGTGCAACTGCCCGCCGTGTGGGTGATCGTCGGCGTGACGGTGGCGCTATTCGGAGTGCTGCCCAGGTTCGCAGCGTTCGGTGGCTGGGCTGTCCTTGCGGCGTGCGTACTGATCGAAGAGTTCGGCCGGCCGCTGCAACTTGGCAAGCGGTTGCTGGACCTCTCGCCTTTCGCCCACGTCCCGAACTTGCCGGGCGCAGACGTGTCGGCGGAGCCACTCGCGTGGCTAGTGCTCATCGCGGCGTCCCTCATCGCAGCCGGACTCCTTGGCCTCAGGCGCCGCGATGTCCTCTGATCGGGCGGTTCTTTGCTGGGACGAGTCGCCGATGATGCGCGAACATCATCCGACGCCGAGTGAGTCGGCGGCGAGCCCCGCCGGGCAACATGGGGTGGCACCGTGCCGGAGATAGAACTGTCCGCTGGTGCCGTGGAGTACGAAGACACGGGCGGGAACGGTCCGGTGCTCGTGCTGCTTCACGGGCTCGCCATGGATGGATCGCTGTGGAGAGGTGTGGTCGCCGATCTGCGAGATGACCACCGCTGCATCGTGCCGACCCTGCCGCTGGGCGGACATCGCCGCCCGATGCGTCCCGATGCCGACCTCTCGATCCTGGGTATGGTCCGGCTGGTGGCGGAGATCCTCGCGGAACTTGGTCTGAACGAAGTAACCCTTGTCGGCAACGACTGGGGTGGTGCGCAATTGCTCATCTCCCAGGGACTTGGCGAGCGCGTCGGAAGGCTGGTACTCACATCGTGTGAGGCCTTCGACAACTACCCACCCGGCATCCCAGGACGCGCGGTAGCACAGGCGGCGGCCATACCAGGTGGGATCTACGTTGCCTTCCAGGCCATGCGGCTGCGTCCCTTGAGGCGCCTGCCTTTGACAGGGGGCTGGATGTCCAAGAGGTCGGTCCCCGACGAGGTTATGGGCGGGTGGTTCCGTCCCCTACAGACCCAGGCACAGGTCCGCCGGGACCTTCGCAAGTATGCCCTGAGCATCCCGCCGAAGGAGGTGCTGCTGGGGTGGTCCGAGAAGCTGCGCTCCTTCGACCGGCCCGCGCTCATCGTGTGGGCGGTGGAGGACCGCGTCATGCCCCGCGAGCACGGACGGCGGCTTGCCGAGCTGTTTCCGCAGGGTAGGCTACTCGAGATCCCGGATAGCTACACGCTCATACCCGAAGACCAACCCGGAGAACTCGCCCGTGCCATCCGGGGATTCATCCAGGATACCTCATGAGCCTGTCCCGAGTGAGCGCCGCGAGAACGTCCTCGGGATCCACAGAGGCGCCGAGTTGTGTGACCTACGGCCAACTTACGACAATGAGCAACCTACCGCCGCAATCTCGGTCGGTTCTGACTCTGCGTATGCGTTGTGCAGCGTCACAGCGCGCGTCGCCGGATCGTCCACATTACGACAGCTCCTATGAACACGAGACGAACAGACTTTCTTCACGAACGGAGACCCGATGATCAGATACGAACTTTCACAAGATACAAGTACGCGGACCTTCGACCGGTACAAGACGCTCCTTTTCTCCATCGCCTACAGGATGCTCGGCAGCGTCATGGAGGCTGAGGACATCGTTCAGGAAGCCTACCTGCGCTGGCAAGGGACCGAAGAGGAGATCCGGTCTCCGAAAGCCTATCTCTCCACCGTGGTCACCCGACTCTCTATAGATCGGCTCCGCTCTGCGCAGGCAAGGCGCGAGCGGTATGTCGGACCTTGGCTACCTGAGCCTCTCGCGACGGAAGAGGATTCTGAGGTTGCGGAGGCTACTGTTGCCGAGGAGACGCTCTCGATAGCCTTCCTGGTTCTGCTCGAAAGCCTCAACCCCGTGGAGCGGGCGGTCTTCCTCCTGCGGGAGGTCTTCGACTACGACTACGCGGAGATTTCGCGCATCGTCGGCAAGACCGAAGCGAACTGCCGCCAGATAGCCCACAGGAGCAGGCAGGCCGTCACGGCCAGACGCCCGCGTTTCGAGAGCTCGCGCGGGCAGCAGGAGACGATGACGAGGCTATTCGTCGAGGCCTGCGCGGATGGGGACATGAGCGGACTGCTCTCGCTACTTTCAGAGGACGTGATCTTTTACTCCGACGGCGGTGGCAAGGTGGTCACGGCGCGCAACCCCGTCTACGGGCCGGACAGGGTGGCCCGCCTGATGCTGGGGCTGGCCCGCAAGAGGTTGCCGGGGTCCGAGATCCGGCTCACGCGGATCAACGGTCAGCCCGGTATCGTCGGCTACTCGGGAGACCGTCCTGATAGCGTGTTCTCCCTGGAGATCTCGGGCGGACGGATAAGCGCCGTCAGACACGTGCGCAACCCAGACAAGCTGCACGCCATCCCGCGGCTGGATGCCACGGATAGGAAGGGGGATAAGTGAAGGCCAGGATGCTGCTGGTTGTCCTCTTGTTGGATGAATATCCGTCCAGACTCGTGAGACCCACGGTCTCCGCTCGGTCACAACAAGAACAGGTCCACGGGCTACGGAAGAAAGGATAGGGGTGCAGAAAATGATGAATTGGGAGGCGTGGCAGCAACATCGCGAGGAGATTGTTCGTGAAGTGGAACTGAACCGCCTGGCAAAGGCTCTGCGAACGCACCGCAAGAAGGCGCGGGGCGGCCGGACCTACGCGTTGGTGTGGGAACTGAGGAGGGGAGCCGGGACCCTACTAAAGCTCGTGAGAGCCTTGAAGAACACGATAGAGGGAGCGAAGCCATGACCCGGTTACCGTCGTTTACCGCAGGCGACGCGCTAATCGTGGTAGGCGTCCTGCATACGGCCATCGGGTTTGCGGAGTACCGCCGAACGTCGCGGGAGATGGCACGTGACGGGATGGTCGGTACCGTCGATGGCGACCACGAACGGGGTGAGGCGTTCTGGTTCCTTGTGTGCGGGGCTTCGATGGTCCTCACGGGCCGGCTGGCCCGCTGGGCGCAACTGCGGACCGGGACCCTACCCGCCTCTGCAGGCTCCTTGGTATCAGCGTGGCGGGAGCCATCCTCATGCCTCGTTCGGGATTCTGGGCCCTGTTTGTCCCGGCCATCCTGGCCTTGGATGCCGGACACAGAGAGGGTGAAGACAGGTGCCGATGATGCGAGCGTCGAGAAGCTTTCGGCTTGATCTGCCGCTTCCACCTGGGCGAGATCTTGACGGTCAGCTTGACAACGTGGCCCGCTAGGTCACGGAAGGGGCAACGGAGGTGTCATGAAATTCGAATACGTACCATCCGCAAGAGCGGAGATGCTCGTCCGTAAACCGGGCGGTGAAGTGTTCGAGGCGTTCGTCGATCTTGCTATCACGTCCAGGTCCTGGTTCACCAGGGGCAGCGGAAGGCTGGAAGCTGGTAAACGGATCCTGCAGGATCCCAGTCGAACGTATGCCCGACCCTGGCCGGGTGCCAACGGAGATAAAGAAAGGAAGAGGCAAAGATGACCAACAACGTGGAAGAAACCTTGGGACGGGACCGTGTGCGGGCATGTAGGAGGTCGTCGTGAACGTTCTCCTGGCCGGGGCGACCGGCGCGATAGGGGTTCCCCTGACCAGGCGGTTACTCGCGGCCGGCCATCGGGTCATCGGCATAACCAGAACCCCGGCCAACCGCGAAAGATTGCGCGCGCTCGGCGCCGATCCGCTGGTTGCAGACGCCATAGACAGGGACGCCCTGCTCCGCGCGGTCGAGGGCCTCGAGGCGGACGCGGTCATTCACCAGCTCACGGCCCTGAAGAACGCTTCGCCGCGGCTGCGTCCCCGTCCCGAGGACCCCAACAACGCCCTGCGCACGCGCGGGACGGCCAACCTGCTGGCCGCCTCGCGCGAGATCGGTGCCCGCCGCTTCGTTACCCAATCCCTGATCTTCGGCTACGGGTACGGCGACCACGGCCCGAGGGGGATCACCGAAGACGGCCCCTTCGGCCGTCCTCAGAATAGCTACACCGACCCGGTCGTGGCCGGTCTGCTGTCGACGGAACGGCAGGCCTTCGCGGCCGAGGGGATAGAGGGCATCGCCCTGCGTTACGGCCTGTTCTACGGGCCAAACACCTTCAGCGACCTCTTCGTCGACCTGATGCGCAGGCGGCGGCTCGCGATCCCGCGGGGAGGAGGCGGCACCGTGAGCTGGGTCCACGTCGAGGACGCTGCAGCGGCCACGGTGGCCGCGCTGGAGCGGGGAAGGCCGGGGCGGGCCTACAACGTCGTGGACGATGAGCCGGTGAATTGGAGGGACTTCACGGGGGCTCTGGCCGAGACCTTTGGCACGCCGCGGCCCCTGGAGCTTCCTCGCTGGGCGCTCCGGCTTATCGCTCCTTACCTGGCCTTCATGATGACCAGCACGTTGCGCGTCTCTAACGCCAAGGCCAGATGGGAACTGGGCTGGGAGCCGTCGATGCCCACCTACCGAGACGGCAACCGGAACATGGCGACCTCAATGCGAGAAGCTGCCTAGTGAGAGGCACTACCCAAATAGGAGCCAACGGCGATGGTTATCCAGGTATCTGATGAAACGACAGGAACGGTATCTGAGATGAGGATACGTGCGACGACATGGGCCGCGTACGCGGCGTAGGCGTTGGCTTTCTTGTTCGCCATGCCGAACTTCTTACCTTGCTGCTAACCAAGAACGTTAACCCCAAGATCGTCTCGGAAATGCTAGGTCACGCGACGATCTCACAGACGATAGACACCTACTCTCACGTCATGCCGGGGATGGGCGACATCGCCGCTACAGCCCCTGAGGACGCGCTCTCTTGAGCTACTGCTGCCCTACTGCTGCCAAGAGCCCCGGTTAGACAGCCGGGGCCCCTTTTCCATGGCACGTTTTTCCTGCAAATAGAATATTAACCCGGGCGCGCTCGGCAGGACTCGAACCTGCGACCTTCTGAGTTGTAGTCAAGTCGAGAACGTATTTCTAGCCCTCCAGGAACCCCTATAAAGCCCCTTGAAAAGCCGATTCTCGCTCCTGGTATAGCTCGGGTGGCCCGCCCGGGACCCCTTGAACCTCCACGGATAAGTGGTCAACCGCTCTCGTCATTCACCGTGGCGAAAACGTCCATGAGGGGCTCTCCTGTTAACGTCATCTTAGCCCCGGCGCAAGCGACTTGAGCTTCCGCCACACCCGCTCCTTTTGCACTGGGCAATCTGCGGGTCGTAGCGGGCCAGGATACCGGGCAAGGCTTCCTCGACCCTCTTTCTGTCCAAATTCTTCATCTCCATCTCTTCCAGGACGGCGAGGCACCGCTCCACAGTGGGGTAGGGAAATGGGTCCCCGCGCCCGTTAGACGGCGATTACGGGCCTCCCGCACGTTACCTGCTCCCCATATGAGAGAATGCCCGGCGTCGGGCAACGAAGGGGATGGAAATTTTGCGTGGGCGAGCCGCGTACACCGGAGAAACGCATGGAATTCTTGAGAGCTATCTACACCCTCGCCAATGGCAGCACTAACCAGGTGGTGGACTGGCGATCCGTGGCGTCCAGCCTGGGTTGGGACCCGGAGAACAACAACCGACTTCATGACGGACTCGCGTATGCTGATCACCTTGCTGGATTGGGGCTGATCCTCCATGAGTTAGACGAAGGTACGCTCTACAGGATCACGTCCGCCGGAATAGACGAGGTGGAAGGCAACGCGCATCATCGACCGCCTGCTCCGACGTACCAGGACCGGGCAGATTGGCTGCGCGGCCTTATGGATTCGGACGGGGAAATGTTCACTGTACGTCACGTAAGGGAATCGTCGGAATATCATTCGGTGTACGGGGTGAGGTTCCCCGAAGGCCAGCACCTCGGATTCTATCCCCATACCGACGTGCAACGGGGGAACTGGTTGACCAGAGGGCCGACGGCCATCGAATACCACGTGACCGACGTTGACTTCGAGGCCGCCGAAAAGAAAGCGTACATGCTCAAGGCGTCCTACGAGACGGTTGGCCAGTACGAGACTCGCAACACTTCTACGGAGCGGTATCCGGCATCTCGGGTCCGACCTCCCGGATCGAGAGATGAGCGCCGCCGATTCCTGGGGGCCATCTACGCCATAGCAAACGGCAACCCCACGCAGCACGTATCGTGGGTCGATGCGGTCCCGTGGATGGGCTGGGACCGAGACGATCAGGACTCCTTCGAGCACGCGGTAGACATCGCCGAGTACCTACAACGCTCGGGATTCATCACCATCGAGTCGGAGGTGGGTTCCGTTTACCTGATTACGGACGATGGCATGGCGGAGGTGGCAAACGACCCGGCCCTGGCCGAGCCGCCCGACGTGTTTACTACGCCGGACGAGTTTAGCGACGCCTCACCAGTCGGTCAGCCCCCTGTCGAGATTCAAGACAGCCTGAACCGCTTCAGGGCGAAGCATTCCGATCCGAGCAAAGTGGCTTTTATTATGATGCAGTTCGGTCGAACCAGGGCACACGACGAGATCACCAAGGCTGTGCGTGAAGGGTTGGCGGCTCACGGGATAGAGGGTGTCCGGGCAGACGGCAAACGCTACCACGATAATCTCTTCTACAACGTACTTACGTACATGCATGGCTGTGGGCTAGGTATGGCCATCTACGAGCGCATAGAGACCCAGGTCCCGAACCCCAACGTCTCTCTTGAGGCCGGATACATGTTCGCGATGCGTAAGCCAGTCTGCCTGCTCAAAGATCGGACGCTCGACACGCTTCCTGCCGACCTCGTGGGGCAGCTCTACGACCCTTTCGATCCGCAGGACGCTGCCGGAACGATCCCGCCGCTCGTGTCGAGATGGCTGTCAGATAAAAATCTAGCCTAAGGCAGCATACCGCGTCAGCGCCAGTTCGGTCAAGGTAAGCTGATCAGCTTATCAAGAGTTCCATTAAGACGTGCAGATCATCATCTGAGACCTCCCACAACGCCATAAGGGAGTAAAGGCTCCATGCGGCTCCCTGGGGCCCAATCTGGCTCGGGTTTGCGGCCGAAAGCGCTACCATCATGTACTGGCCATTGGTGATGAGGATCCTCTGGGACAGGTCGTACGTCTCTTGCAGTAGCCAGGGCTTAGATCAATTCAACACCCACCCGAATGTCCCTCCCGGCGCAGACCTGGGCGCGAACGTACAGCAGCGGCGTATGCGTTGCATCTCGACCACTGACGGTCATGTGCGGCCCACCCGGTTTGGGCGGGAGGTTGTGGCACAGTCCCCTTTCCTGAAGCGGAATCAGGCCCCCAAGTCCACGTAGGCGTTCGTGCCCCCGAACGGGTTGGTATCGCCCACCCTCAGGATGAGCCCCTCGGCGTCGGGGGCGACGTTGAAGATCGCCCGGCCCGACTTCGTCACGCCCGGGTTTACCTGATTCAAGAACAAATCCTGGTTCGAGGGCACGTACATCGAGGCGTCCGGATCCGTCTCGTTCTCCCGACCCTTGTCGTCGAGGATCACGAGGGAGGAGGAGTCGAGCGTGACGGCCTCGTTGCCGTTGTTCTTGAAGAGGACGTCGACGATCACGAAGTTGCCCTTCTTGCGTGAGCCGAAGGCCTTTAACTCGGTGCTTTGCTGGACGGAGCGAACGGTCCAGGCGACGTTGCCGGCCTTGACGGTTTCGCCTACGGGTACCGCCTTGTCCTTCGCGTCGGCGTATTTCTCCTTCGGGCTTTGTTGTTCGCCACCTCCGCTCGCGGCGCCGCCGATGAGCGCGGCCGTGCAGCCGGCGAAGCCCAGGACGGCCACCAGTATCACGATCAGACATCCGCCGGCGCCTATCAGCACCCAGAGCCAGGTGCGGCGCCGGCGCGGTGGTGCTGGCGCTCCGTACGTCGGACCGGCTCCACCGTATCCCTGGCCCTGCTGCGCCGTCGGCTGCTGCGAGGGCGGTGGCGGAACCCCGACGTCGGCTTCGGGAGTGGGAACAGCCGCGGTCTCGTGGACCGGCCTTCCGCAACTCGGACAAAACCTGGTCTCTTCTCCCAGCTCGGCGCCACAATTCGTACAGTGCCTCTCAGCCATGGCATCACTCCTCTTCCCGAAGCATTGACCACATCAGCCTAGCGCCGTTGATGGCCCCGCGCAACGACCGGATCAATAACCTCTCCTATGCTCCGGCTTCCCCGATAACAAGCGGTGGTGTAGAACGCTCCCGTCTAATGTTCGCATACGCGGCATCCTGGGCAGTTCGTCCCAGAAGTGGCCAGTTGGCATATGGACCCGGCCTCAACGCAGCTTAAGATATGTGTGTCAAGTAGCGGGTGGAGGTCCGACGCTCTGATTTCTTCTGCCCTCGAAAGGGAGGATGATAGGGATGAAGAACACGATCTTGCTGGTGGTCGTGGTGGCTGTAACATTGCTCATCGCTGGATGCAGTGATCTAACGTCTCAGGGGGATCAAGCCGAAGGGCAGAGTTCCAAGAAAAAGCAGGCCTCTCCCAAGCAAGAGAAGACGGTCGTCGTTAACGACGGAATGAGCAAGAAAGAAGAAAAAGAGCTTCAAGAACGCCTGGCTGACCTGGAAGACAAGGTCGACAAGGCCAACGAGCAGACCGGGAATAAGGAGGCTAGCGAGTCCGAGCAGGACGCCCAGAGCACTGAAGAGCAAGCCTCGGGGTCGGCTCCGGCCCCCAGCAACTCGACGGAAGAGGGACAGGTGAGGATGGCCGCCGGGTCCTACTACGCGATGGTGCAGGAAGGCGATTGGGACTACACGTATAACCACCTGGACGCGGAGACGCGATCCATCTACACCTACGATCAGTGGGTGGCCGCCAACGACGCGCTTGCCAGCCCCGACATCACCTACACGGTGGGCGACATAACGGAAGAGAGCCCCGGCCTCTTTGGGGTGGACGTGACGCTTTCCACCGGCGACGTCAGGCACACCTACTTCGTGAACGAGAACAGCCAGTGGCTGCACCGCTTCAGCGACGACGAGTACGCGCTCTTCGCGAGTGTGATCGGGTCTAGCGCCTCGGCCAGCACCGCAAGCGGGGCTTCGTCGAGCGCCAGCGCGTCGGCCACCGGCGATACGAAGCACGTCAAGATAGTCGTTACCTCGAACAAGCCGGCCGACGTTTCGATCAACGACGACAGCCTCAACTGGTTCATCACCGAGGAGATAGTCGGAACGGAGACCTACGAGAAAGTTATAGCCGCAAACTCGGGACTGTCGGTCAGCGCTATTACGGACGCTTACCATGCCCAGACCACCATAGAAGTGTACGAGAACGGCGAACTGGTCGCCCAAGACTCCGACTCTAATGGCACCACTATGGTCGACTATTAAATTCCGCAAATGCTACCCATCTCCAATTGTCCGTACGTAGTCAGGTTGTACAACGCGGCGGGGCCTATTGATTCCGCCCCTTTTGCTGAAGGAGGACGCAAGAAGTGTTGACGAAACTAACCTTCGCGCTGATCGTGGTGCTCGCCGTCGCGCTCGTGGCGGGCGCGGCCGTAGCCCGACCGGCCCACAAGATCAACTGCAAGGGCAAGTACCCCTGCGTTGGCACCCCAAGGGGCGACACCATGTTCGGGACCAACGGCTACGACCGGATCAACTCCAAGGGCGGCAACGACTACGTGTACGCTGGGAACGGTTCTTACGAGCACACGAACGGCGGCTCCGGCAAGGACAATCTGCGCGGCCAGGACGGCGTGGACTACAGATAGAGCTCGGAATGCTGTTCTTCGCTGGGCTCACGGAGTAGGCGCTTAGTCCTTATTCATCCACCTTCGGGGAAAGTGTCCTCTGAGAGTTTCGCCCATGTGTACGATCCACCGGCAGTAAGGGCATATACAAATAGAGGCTGCTATTCCCGAGGAAGTGGAGGAGAGTATGCGCAAGTTGGCGATACTGGTGGGCGTCGTGGCCCTCATGAGTGTGGTAGGCACCTCCGTGGCGCTTGCCGCCGCCGGACATCAGTGCACCGGGCGCCCCTGCACGGGCACCTCAGGCAAGAACGTTCTCATCGAGCGTCCCGGCAATGGGGTCCCAGACGCCATCTATGGGAGGGGCGGCAGGGACATCCTCCGTGCTGGCCGCTACAGTCGGGATACGGATCGTCTTCACGGCGATCGTGGCAGAGACAAGATCATAGTCCTCGACGGCGACACGAGGGACAAGGCTTCGGGAGGACCGGGCCGCGACACCTGCTACATCGACTCCTCTCGGGAGATCGGTCCGAGCTGCGAGGTATTGGTTGTGAGTTAGTCGATCCCCATATGGCAAAGATAAGGAGCGGCAAGAGGAGGCGCGGGTGGCCCTAGTCGCGGAAACCCTCATAGAGGAGCGGCTAAACCGAAAAAGATACTTCACGATTCGTGGCGCGAAGGCAGCGGGCAACGGCGAGATCGACTTGCTGGGAGTTTCGTTTCGCGAGGACGATGCGATCCACGTCGAGTCGACCGTCTCCGCCGATCCGATGGGCTACCTGACCGTGGGCAGTCTGTCGAAGCGAACCCACGAGGAGATGCAAGCCCAAGCGAAAGAATGGTTCGTCAAAAAGTTCCAGGGAACGAAGCTCAAGAACCAGGAGAGGCCAGTCGAGGATCGGCGCGAGGAGCTTGCGCCCGGCCGCAACTGGCGCTTCATGCTCGTCTACGGTGACCTCAAGTACCCAACGGAGCCGGGCGTGATAGAGGAGCTGGGCGTGGAGGTGAAGCACATAAGCGAGATCATGGTCGATCTCATGGATCGCAAGCGCACGTTTGTGACGTCGTCCGAAGCATCAGGTGTCGCCGAGCTGCTCGACATCTTCTGTAAGGAAAAGGGCTGCTAGCTTTGCGGCTGTCGCTTCCCTATTCACCCACCTTCGGGGAAGGAGTATTCTCCGACGTCCGCATCCAGGATCCTGCATAAATCGATGCCCGAGAGCCATTCGGGGTGCGGTGCCCGCCTCCGACCTCGAGGCACCGAATACCGTATGTCGCGGTGTCGCATAAAAGTGCGGTATCGTGAATGGGTTCCACCGAGGTCTCGCACCACAGAGAACACGATTGCGAGCGGTTTCCTGCCGATCTAATTCCCGCTGCCTACGCGGGGCTCGCAGCGTAGCACTCTGTGAATCGGCGAGGACCACTAACGTCCTATCAGCCACTCGTCGAGATCCTTGCGAGAGAAGAGGATGCCCCGCTCGGTCAGATAGTGCTTCGGGATCTCTCCCCTGGCGACGACCTTCTCGAAGGCTTTCGGTGTCTTCTTCAGGTAAGCTGCCGCCTCCTCGAACGTGAGCTACTCGTCGGGCGAGATCCCCTTGAGCTCCCTGGCCGTTCTCGCCAGCGACTCTGCCGTCTCCGCGAGCATCTGCGCCACACTTCCGAGCGCCGTGGCCTCGACACCGTCCAGGATGCGCCTGGCCTCACCCAGCATCCGAGTCGTATCGAGTAGCGGGTTCGGATCGCTCACGTGGCTCTTCGTGGCCCGCCACACCTACGTCGATTACGAGGGCAAGGTGCGTCTGCACCTCAAGCCGGCCATCGGGCACCTCAAGCTCGCGTCCCTGACCAGCGCCCACCTCCAGTCCCTCTACCGCCACAAGCTCCAGGAAGGGCTCTCCGCCCGCTCCGTCGGCTACATCCACACCACCATCCGCAAGGCCCTCGCCCAGGCCGAGGCGTGGGACCTCGTCAGAAAGAACGTGGCCCGGTTCGCCAAACCACCAAAGGAGACCCACAGCGAGCCCGACGCCATGACCGTCGAGGAGGCCCAAAAGTTCCTACGAGCAATAGCAGGGGACCGCCTGGAAGCGCTCTATCTGCTCGCCATCACCACGGGCCTGAGGCGCGGCGAGCTCCTCGGCCTCAAGTGGACGGA
>Ga0126313_10001085_pt1 | contig 14026 bp, 15 predicted proteins | sample Plot105A_FD_89954 | JGI IMG/M metagenome (GOLD analysis project Ga0126313, IMG submission 89954) | Serpentine soil microbial communities from UC McLaughlin Reserve, CA, USA - Plot105A | ecosystem: Environmental > Terrestrial > Soil > Grasslands | place: USA: UC McLaughlin Reserve, Lake County...
AAGTCGGGGTACGGCCTGGACCGCGACACCGAGCTCGCATCGCTCCGCGCGATCGCGGAAGAGGGAGGGATTCCCACGTGGCTGGGTGCGCATGCCGTCCCGCCGGAGTTCGACGATGCCGACGCGTATCTCGACTTCGCGCTCGCCGAAGTGCTTCCCGACGCGGCGCGGATCGCCGAGGCGGCCGACGTCTTCCTCGAGCGAGGGGCGTTCGACGCCGCGCAGGCGCGCCGGTACCTCGAGGCGTGCCGCGCTGCCGGCCTGGCTCTCCGCCTGCACGGCGACCAGTTCAGCGAAGCGGGGGCGATCCCGCTCGCGCTCGACCTCGGCGCGCGGTCGGTCGACCACCTCGAGGCGACGGGCGACCAGGGCGTTCGCGCGCTCGCTCGAAGCGACGTCGTCGGCGTGATGCTGCCGGCGTCCGCTCTCTTCGTCGACCGGCCGATGCCGCCTGCCCGGCGGCTCATCGACGCGGGCGCGGCGGTTGCGCTCGCGACGGACTTCAACCCCGGTAGCGCATTCTGCGAGAGCCTGCCGCTCGTGAGCTCCCTCGCGGCGACGCAGCTCCACATGGCGCCCGGGGAGGCGCTCACTGCGATCACGGTGAACGCCGCGCATGTCCTCGGCCGCGCGGAGCGGAAGGGACGAATCGCTGTGGGATACGACGCGGACATCGTCCTCCTCGACGCACCGGACTGGCGGTATCTCGCCTACCACTTGGGCGGTCCCGTCGTGGCGGAGACGATCGTTGGAGGTGTCCCGAGCAGGCTAGGCTAGGCGGATGCCGTCGAGAAAGCAGCGTCGCCGTCAGGCCAAGGAGCGGCGGCACGACTACGAGTACGTCTACGTCGACGACGAGGGCCACGAGGTCGAGATCGACCCGGCCGAGATCGAGGAGCGTCGAAACGGGAAAGCGAAGCGGCCCGAGCGCGCAGCGCCGGGCGGGCGCACGGTGCAGCCGCCGTCGTGGAACCGAGTCGGACGGAGGGCGCTGATCTTCGCGCCGCTGATGTTCGCGACCGTCTACCTGCTCGGCCGGAACAGCCTCTCGACGGCGCAGATCCTCATCCAGACGCTGGTGCTGCTGGCGATCTTCCTGCCGTTCTCGTATTTCATGGACTCGCTCATGTACCGCGCCTACCAGCGGCGTCTGAACCGCGGCAAGGGCTAGCTGGGGCCGCCGCCGCCCCGGTAATGGCCGGCGCCCGGCCAGGGGGCCAGCAGCAGCACGATGCGCGCGCCGTCGTCGCTCGCGATCGAGTGGCGCTCGTCGGGATCGAACATGAACAGCCAGCCGGTCTCGGCGTCGACCGACTCCCCGTCAGCGGAGACGCGCACGGCTCCCTCGACGACGCAGACCCAGGCGCGCTCCTTGACCTGGTGATCGCCCAGCCGCCCGCCCGGCTCGATCCGGATCAGCACGGCGCGCGCCTCGTCGTTCGAGTGCAGGACGACGGGGTCGCGCGTGCCGTCCGGGGCCTCGATCGCACGGAGGTTCCAGGCCTGCACGGAGGCGGATCCTAACGGGCCTCCCGCGAAAGGCCGGGGATAGACTCACGCAGCTGTGAGCCTCGCCGTCGACCGCTACGAGCTCGGGCCTGTCGGCACGAACGGGTACATCGTCCGCACTGCGGGCATCGCCAGCGAGGCCGTCGTCGTCGACCCCGGCGGGAACGCCGCCGAGCTCCGCCTCGAGCTGGCTCGACTCGGGACGAGCTGCGTCGCGATTCTCGTCACGCACACGCACTACGACCACATCGGCGGCGTCGCGGATCTCGCCGAGGGAACCGAGGCTCCCGTCTACATCTCCGAGACCGAGGCGCCGGTTCTCGCGCGGCCCGACGACTTCTACCCCGGCATAGGGATTCGGCCCTGGGACGCCGAGCACAAGCTCGGCGGCGACGAGACACTCGAGCTGGCGGGAATCAGCTTCGAGACGCTGTCGGTTCCCGGTCACTCGCCGGGTCACCTCGCCTTCCATGCGGAGGGCGCGCTCCTCTCGGGCGACGTCCTGTTCGCCGGCTCGGTCGGCCGGACCGACCTGCCGTTCAGCGACTGGGACACGCTCGTCGAGTCGATCCGCACCCTCATGGACCGCTTCCCGCCCGAGACGGTCGTCTACTCCGGCCACGGCTCGCCGACGACGTTGGGGGCGGAGCGCGAACGCAACCCCTTTCTCGCCGTCTTGCGCGCGTGAAGTTCGAGGCGCCGCGGGGGACGCACGACATCCTCCCGGCCGACGTGCCGCTGTGGCGGCACGTGACCGGCGAGATGGAGCGCCTCTGCGCGCTCGCCGGCTACCGGCCGATCGAGACTCCGGTCTTCGAGGACACGGAGCTCTTCGCGCGCACCTCCGGCCAGGGCTCCGACGTCGTGCACAAGGAGATGTACAGCTTCGAGGACCGTAGCGGCCGCTCGCTTACGCTCCGCCCCGAGCTGACGGCGCCGATCTGCCGCGCATACCTGGAGCACGGGCTCCACCGCGAGCCGCAGCCTCAGAAGCTCTACTCGATCGCCACGAGCTACCGCTACGGGCGCCCGCAGAAGGGTCGCTACCGCGAGTTCTGGCAGCTGTCGGTCGAGGCAATCGGCTCCGACGACCCGGCCGTCGACGCCGAGGTGATCTGGCTCTACGACACGCTTCTCGGCACGCTGGGCGTGACGGAGTACCGGCTCGAGCTCAACTCCATCGGCGACGCGAAGTGCCGGCCCGCGTACCTCGACCGGCTACGCGAATGGCTCGGCGCGCACGAGGGTGACCTCGACGACGAGACGCGCGACCAGGCCGCCAGGAACCCGCTGCGCGCGCTCGACAACTTCGCTGCCAAGCCCCCGCACGTCCGTGATGTGCTCGCCCAGGCGCCGGCTATCGGCGACGCGCTCTGCGACGAGTGCCGAGAACACTTCACCGCCGTCTGCAGGTACCTCGACGCCTACGGCCTCGAGTACCAACTCGTTCCGACGCTCGTCCGCGGGCTCGACTACTACACGCGTACGACCTTCGAGTTCGTCGGTCCTAACGAGGGCGCCCAGTCCGCGATCTGTGGGGGCGGCCGCTACGACGGGCTGATCGAGGAGATCGGCGGACCATCGACTCCCGCGCTCGGCTTCGGGGCCGGCATCGAGCGGCTGCTCCTCGCGGTGGAGGAGGCACGGACCGAGCCGCCGGCTCCGGAGCGGGTCGAGGTCTTCGTCGCGACGGAGGACGGCGCACCGCGCGAGCTCGTCCTGGAATGGCTGAAGGAGCTCCGAGTGCACGGAATCCCTGCGGACACCGACTACGCAGGGCGCTCGCTCAAGGGCCAGCTGACCCAGGCCGGCCGGGTCGGCGCCAGCACGACCGTGATCGTCGGCGGCGACGGAGCGACCCTCCGCCGGCACGGACAGCAGGACGAAGCGGTCGCGCACGACGAGGTCCTAGGCAGACTCCTGCGATGAACTGGCGCGATCTCCCGTGCGGCGAGCCCCGAGCCGAGGACGTCGGCAAGCGGCTTGGGCTCGCCGGCTGGGCCGCACGCCGCCGCGACCACGGCGGCCTCGTCTTCGTAGACCTCCGCGACCGCACGGGGATCACCCAGCTCGTGATCAACCCCGAGCGCTCGCCCGGAGCCGCGAAGGTCGCACACGAGGTGCGGAACGAGTTCGTCCTCCGCGCCGCGGGCGAGCTCGTCGCGCGCTCGCCGGAGACCGTCAACCCGGACATGCCCACGGGCGAGGTCGAGCTCCAGGTCGACGACTTCCAGATCGTCTCGCGCTCGACGGCGCTGCCGTTCCAGCTCGACGAAGAAAACGTCGACGAGACCCTCCGCCTCCGCTACCGCTGGCTCGACCTCCGCCGCGGCAAGCTCCAACGCAACATCGCGCTCCGCGCGCAGATGGTCGGGATCATCCGCCGCGAGATGGAGGAGGCGGGGTTCCTCGACATCCAGACGCCGATCCTCTTCAAGCCGACGCCGGAGGGCGCGCGCGACTTCGTCGTCCCGAGCCGGCTGCAGAAGGGTCGCTTCTTCGCGCTCCCGCAAAGCCCGCAGATCCTCAAGCAGCTGACGATGGTCGCGGGCTTCGACCGCTACTACCAGATCGCGATCTGCTTCCGGGACGAGGACCTGCGCGCCGACCGCGTCCAGGAGATCACGCAGCTCGACGTCGAGATGTCGTTCCCCGACCAGGAGTTCCTGTTCGAGCGGATGGAGCAGATGTTCGCGCGCATCTGGCGCGAGGCGCTCGGGGTCGAAATCCCCACGCCGTGGCCGCGGATGACGCACGCCGAGGCCATGGCCCGGTTCGGCTCCGACAAGCCGGACACGCGCTTCGGGCTCGAGATCGAGGAAGCGACGGAGACCACCCGCGGCTCCGAGTTCGGCGTCTTCGCCAACGCGGAGGCCGTCCGCTTTCTCCGCGTGCCGCGCGCCTTCAGCCGCGGCGACCTGGCGAAGCTCGAGGAAATCGCGAAGGAGTGGGGGGCGAAAGGGCTTGCATACCTCGTGTACGAGGGCGGCGAGGTGCGTTCGCCGATCGCCAAGTTCCTCTCTCAGGACGTGCTCGACGCGCTCGGCGGCAAGGACGGCGAGACGCTGCTCTTCGCCGCCGACGACTACGAGCTGACCTCGCGCGTGCTCGGACCGCTACGGCTGCACCTCGGCCGCGAGCTCGGCCTGATCGACGACGAAGCGTTCACATTCCTCTGGGTCTACGACTTCCCGATGTTCGAATGGGACGAGGAGGAGCAGCGGTGGGGCGCCGTCCACCACCCCTTCACGCGCCCGACGGACGAGTGGAAGGACCGCTTTCACGAGCAGCCCGGCGAGGCGCTCGCGCACGCCTACGACATCATCGTCAACGGCAACGAGCTCGGCGGCGGCAGCTTCAGGATCCACGAGCCCGAGATCCAGGCCAAGGTGTTCGACCTGCTCGGGCTCGGCGCCGAGGAGCAGCGGAGCAAGTTCGGCTTCCTGCTCGACGCGCTCGCGATGGGCGCGCCGCCGATGGGGGGGATCGCGCTGGGGATCGACCGGATGACAATGGTGCTTGCGCGCGAGCCCAACCTGCGCGACGTGATCGCGTTCCCCAAGAACCAGGCGGGCGTCGACCCGATGAGCGGCGCGCCGTCCGAAGTCTCCGAAGCGCAGCTGCAAGAGCTAGGGATCCGGGTCGTCGCGCCGAACCCTTAGAGCGCGCTCAAGGTGACCGCCGACCGCGCGGCCATACTGAGCCGACATCCGAGGGAGGAGCACATGGCGCAAGAGATCCAGGCCCAGCAGCAGCAGCCCGTGACGATGACCCCGCTTCCGCGCGCGGAGGATCTCCCGGTCGTCGACAAGGGCTACGACGAGGCCCGCGTCCGCGACGCTTTCGAGGCCTTTCGCCGCCACGTCGTCCAGCTGCAGGCTCAGTTGCGGGTCCTCCAGGCCGCCGGCACGTCCGTCCAGATGGAGCCGAGCGGGCACGCCGTGCGCATGGACGCGCTCCACCTCATCCGCGAGGCGGCGGAGTTCGCCGACGTGATCGAGCAGGACGCGCAGCGCGCGGCAGCAGTGCAGATCGGACGCACCGAGGAAGACATTCGCAAGCGCCAGCAGGAGCTCGCGCGGCGCGACGCCGAGATCGAGCGCTATCGCGCCGACAGCGAGCGCCAGCGCGCCGAGATCCTCAACAACGCACGCAACGAGTCGCGCCAGCTGCTCGCCGACGCCCAGCGCGAGGGTAACCAGGAGCTGCGGGAGGCCGAGGCCCGCGGCGACCGGCTGATGGAGCAGGCCCGGCACAACGCGACCGAGCTCACGAACGCGACCCGCGCCGAGGTCGAGCAGACGCTCGAGTGGGCGCGGGCTCAGGCGTCCGCGGTGATCGTGCGCGCGCAGCAGGGCGCCGAGCGCCTCCTCTCGGCGGCCGGTCTCGGCGACGAGGCCATGGCTCAGGTGATCGCGGTGCTGGTGAGCGATGGCGAGCGCCAAGCGGAATCCATGCGCCCGCCGGCGATGACGCAGCCGCCGCCGGAGCCGACGGCCGCGCCCGAGCCGCCTCCCGACGAAAGCCCGACGGCTCACTGAAGCCTCTAGCCTGTCCGCCGAATGGGAGGACCGGGTGTGAGGTTCGTGCTCGAGGCGGGATTCTTGATCGCGCTTGCGGTCCTGGTGGGTCTTGCCGAGCTGAGTCCCACGACGATCGTCCTCGTAATGGGCGCGGCGTGGCTGCTGGTCGCGGTCATCGAGTGGCTGGCCTGGCGTGAGTCGCCGCGGATGACGCGCGTGGTTCGCGAAGAGGCGGCTCCGGCGCCCGCCGAGCCGCCCGTGGTGGCGACGGAGCCCCGCTCTCGTTGGCGGTTCTGGCGTCGCCGGCGTCCGGCGTCCGAACGCGAATCGGGGCCGGCCGGCGAGGACACCGAGGACCTCGCGCCGCCGCCCGAGCCGGAGCCAGAGCCAGAGCCCGTCTCCGTCGACGACGGGGCCACTACGTGAGCGCACGAGAGGTCGTCGGTCGCGCGGCCCCGTGGCGCTGGGCACCGGCGAAGTGGAGGCGTCCCCGTGAGGCGCTGCCGGCGGCCGAAGAGCCTGCGGAGTCGACGCCGCCCGCCGAGACTGATGTGTGGAACCTCTGGGAGCTCGAGCGCCGTGCGCGTGCTCATGCCGGCGCCGAGGCCGTGCCCGCGGAGTGGGCCGCGATCTTCATGTACCTGCGCGACTTCGCGAAGTCGGACGGCCGGCTGCCACCGCAGTTCGACTCGCTCGTACGCGAGTCGTTTCCCGAGCTGACCCGCGCGGCATGAGGTTCGACGCGCGGTTGTTGCAGCGCGAAGTCGCGCTCGCGGCTGCTGCGCTCCTGGCGGCCGTGCTGGCGCTCGGCGTGGCCGACTGGCACGAGTCCGCGGCCGGCACGACGGAAGCGCCCAAGTCGGTCCCGGCGCCCGGAGGCGGGTGGTACGAGGCGATCGCGGCGACGATCAGGCGCCCGAGCGAGCCGACGGAGTGCGGCTACGCGATCGGCCGCAAGACGATCGGCGTGGCGCACCCGGTGCTGCCGTGCCAGGTGAAGCTGGTCGTTCGCTACGGCTCGAACGAGGTGCTCACGCAGGTGATCGGAAGGCCGCCGCCCGGGCCCGGGCGTCAGTTCGGCCTCACGCCCGGCCTTGCGCGGGCGCTCGGCGCGAACGGCACCGTCCGCATCCGCTGGCGGTATGCAGCCTCGCCGCAGGACTAGCGCTAAGGTGAGAGCGCTCGACGCTGTGCGTGAGCCGCGTCTCAATTGTAGAACCAACATCTACGGATAGGGAGCCTGCGTCCGGCCCGGTCGAGAGGCCGCAGCCGGCAGGGCACCCACCTGGCTTGCCAGGTTCCACAGAGGCGTGGCAACGGCAGGGTCCACGCCTCCCGGGCTCCGGCCCGGGAGGCGCGAGCGCTACCGTGACGTCGTGATCGAGGCCGTCGGAGACGCTTCGCGTCACGGCGAATGGGCCGCCGTCCGTCTCGCGGTGGACCGGGATCGGATCGTCGAGGCCGACGCCGAGGGCCTCGAGCGGCCGCTCACGGGGCTGACGCTGCTGGAAGCAGCCGCGGTCGGCGGCGAGCCGCTGGTCGTGGACGCCCTCGCGTCCGCGATCGGGAACGTCTTCCGCGCCGCACCCGATCGCGAGCGCGTTGCCGTGGCCATGAGCGGCGGCGTCGACAGCGCCGTCGCGCTCCTGCGTGCGGGTCCCAAGGCCGTCGGGGTCACCCTCCGGCTCTGGCTCGACCCGAAGGGGCCCGACTCCGAGCGCGCGTGCTGCTCGCCGGCCGCCGTCATTGCCGCCCGCGAGACGTGCCACTCGCTCGGCCTTCCGCACGTCACCCTCGATCTCCGCGAAGAATTCCGCGCCGCCGTCGTGCAGCCGTTCGTGCAGGGCTATGCGCGCGGCGAGACGCCGAACCCGTGCATCCGCTGCAACGGGGACTTCCGATTCGACGAGCTCCTGGCGTTCGCGCGCCGCGCGGGTGCGGCGAAGCTGGCGACCGGCCACTACGCGCGGATCGTCGACCGCGACGGCCGTCTTCTCCTCGCTCGCGCCGCCGATTCCGGCAAGGACCAGTCGTACATGCTCGCCGCGCTCGACCCGCGTCACCTGAGCCGTCTCTGGTTCCCGCTAGGTGACCAGGATAAGGACGCGACTCGCGCCGAGGCGGCACGGGCCGGGCTCGCCGCCGCCGCGCGCGCAGAGAGCCAGGAGGCCTGCTTCCTGGCCGGCGACGACTACCGCGCGTTCCTCGAGCGGCACGGCCTCGGCGCCGAGGAGGGCCCGGTCGTCGACGAGCAGGGGCGCGAGCTCGGCCGGCACGCCGGGTTCTGGCGCTTCACGCCCGGCCAGCGCAAGGGACTCGGCGTCTCGACGGGGATTCCGCTCTACGCCGTGCGCACGCAGCCGCGCGGGAACACGGTGGTCGTCGGGCCACGCGAGGCGCTGGCGTGCGCGGGTGTGCGCGCACGCGGTCGGCTCTATGCACCGGTACGCCGCGCCGAGGTGAAGCTGCGCTACAGGTCCCCGGCGATCGGGGCGCAGGTCGAGCCGAGCGCGCGTGGGTTCGGCCTGCGGCTGGATCGTCCCGCGTTCGGGGTTGCGAAGGGCCAGGCGGCTGTCCTCTACGACGTCGACGCGGTCGTCGGTGTCGGTCGAATCTCGGCTACGGTGCCCGCTTCGTGACCGAGATCAGGCTGACGATTCCCGGAGAGCGGGAGTACTTCGGAGTCGCTCACCTCGTCCTCGGCGGGCTGGCGAGCCGCCACTCGCTCACGATCGAGAGCTTCGAGGACCTCCTGCTCGCGCTGGACGGGCTCCTCGACCGCACGCGGGGCGCGCCGGCGGTCACGCTGTCCGTCCACGTCGACGGCGACGAGATCCAGGCCGACGTCGGTCCGTTCGCCGCCGGCTCGGTGAGCGACGAGCTCGAGCGCGAAACGGAGAACGGCATCGGCCTGCGCAGGCTCCTCGACACCGTCGTGGACGAGTTCTCCGTTGCAGATCGAGAAGGCGGGGATTGGGTGCGTCTCACGAAGACCGCGCGGTCGGGAGGCGCCGGGTGATGGCGAGCGACGACCAGCTCCTCCTGAAGCGCTACCACGAGCAGGGTGACGTCTCCGCGCGCGAGAAGCTGATCGAGCACTACATGCCGCTCGTCCGCTCCCTCGCGCGCCGCTACTCGTACCGCGGCGAGCAGCTCGAGGATCTCGTCCAGATCGGCGCGATCGGCCTGATCAAGGCGATCGATCGCTTCGACGTCTCGCGCGGTGTCGAGCTCACGACCTACGCGACGCCGAACATCATCGGCGAGATCAAGCGCCACTTCCGCGACAAGGGCTGGTCGGTGCGCGTCCCACGCGGGCTGCAGGAGCTCAACGTCCAGCTGGCGCGGCTGATCGAGCAGCTGACGGTCCAGCTCGGCCGCTCGCCGACGATTCCGGAGCTGGCCGAGGCGGCCGGGGTCGAGGAGGAAGAGGTGCTCGAGGCGCTCGAAAGCGGCCGTGCGTACAGCTCCGTCTCGCTCTCGACAGGAGGCGGCGGGGACGACGACGACGAGCTCGACCCGCTCGAGTCGCTCGGCGAGGAGGAGCACGAGTACCAGGTGTCCGAGGACCGGGTCGTACTCGAGCCGGGCTTCAAGGTCCTCGACGAACGCGAGCGGATGATCCTGCACCTACGCTTCTTCAAGGGCCTGACCCAGTCGCAGATCGCCCAGCAGATCGGGATCTCACAGATGCACGTCTCGCGCCTGATCCGGCGCTCGCTCGAGAAGATCCGCGCCGAGATCGCCGCGGACGAGGCCGAGCAGCCGCAGGGCCGCGTCGCTCGCGGCTAGCATCCGACGCTGCTCCGGGCCACAATTGCCCGGAAATGACGGCAACCGACGTCGAGCGCGGCCGTGCGGAATACGAACGACGGGCGTGGCTCGACGCCTACGAGGCGCTCTCCCGTGCCGACACGCAATCGCCGCTCGGGCCACACGACCTCGAGCTTCTCGCCGTCGCGGCCTCCATGGTCGGTCGCATGGACGAGTTTGTCGCGCTCCTGCAGCGAGCGCACCACGCGTACGTCGAGAGCGGCGAGGCGCTTCGCGCGGCGCTAGCCGCGTTCTGGATCGGGATGAACCTCGCGATCCGGGGCGAGGTCGGCCCCGCAGGCGGCTGGTTCGGCCGGGCCCAACGCCTGGTCGAGCGCGAAGGCACCGACTGCGTGGAGCAGGGGTACCTGCTCATCCCCGTCGCGTTGCGGCAGGAGGCGTCAGGCGACTACGACGGGGCGTTCGCCACGGCCGACGCCGCAGTCCAGGTCGCCGAGCGCTTCGGCGACGCCGACCTCCTCGCCGCGGCGATGCACTTCCAGGGGCTGATCCGGATCAAGCAGGGTCGCAGCGAAGACGGCCTGAAGCTGCTCGACGAGGCGATGGTGTGTGTGACGGCAGGTGAGGTCTCGCCGGTCATGACGGGGGTCGTCTATTGCGGCGTAATCGCGTGTTGCGAGGAGGCGTTCGACGCGCGCCGCGCGCAGGAGTGGACGAACGCGCTGGCCCGCTGGTGCGAGCAGCAGCCGCAGATGGTCGCGTTCACCGGACGTTGCCTCGCGCACCGCGCCGGGATCTTGCAGCTCAAGGGTGCGTGGAGCGACGCACTGGCCGAAGCGCGGCTGGCACGCGAACGCTGCGAGGAGGCGATGAACCGCGCGGCGACGGGCCAGGCGCTGTATCAGCAGGGCGAGGTCCTCCGTCTCCAGGGCGAGTTCGACGCTGCCGAGGCGGCGTACCGGGAGGCGAGCGCGTACGGACGCGAGCCCCAGCCCGGCCTGGCGCTGCTTCGGCTCGCGCAGGGAGCCCTCGCGGCCGCCGCTGCCGGCATCCGCCGCGTCCTCGCGGAGACGAGAGAGCCGCTTCCACGGGCCGGGCTGCTTCCCGCGCACGCGGAGATCGCGTTGGCGCTCGGAGAGGTTGGCGAAGCACGCCAGGCCGCGACCGAGCTCGTGGAGATCGCGGCCGGCGGTTCGAGCGCGATTCTCGACGCGATGGCCGCCCAGGTGCGCGGGTCGGTCGAGCTCGCGGAAGGGGATGCCCAGGCCGCGCTGGTGTCGCTGCGGCGGGCGTGGCAGATCTGGGAGGAGGTCGAGGCGCCCTACCAGTCGGCACGAACGCGTCTGCTCGTCGGTCGAGCATGCGAGGCGCTCGGCGATCGCGACGCGGCCACCCTCGAGCTCGAGGCCGCGCGCACCGGCTTCGAGCGCCTCGGCGCCAAGCCCGACGTCGTCCGCCTCGCCTCGATCACCGAGACCGCGTCCGCTGAAACCTATGGGCTCAGCCCGCGCGAGCTCGAGGTTCTCCGGTTGGTGGCAGCAGGGAGGACGAATCGGCAGGTCGCCTCCGCGCTCGTCGTCAGCGAGCACACGGTTGCCCGCCACGTGCAGAACATCTTCGCCAAGCTTGGCGTCTCTTCGCGGACGGCGGCCACGGCGTTCGCGTTCGAACGTCACCTGGTGTAACCGCCCGTCGTGGTCAGAATTGACCAATCGCCGGCAACGTGAAGTTGGCGGATCCGCGCGATGCGGCGAATCGTCCGCGCTCCTAGCCTCGAAGGCGATGACGCGACCGGCAAGGAGGGGGACGAGATGAACGCCAAGCCCGAGCCCTACGACACTGTCGTGATCGGAGGCGGCCAGGCGGGACTCACCGCCGGCTACTACCTGGCGCAGCAGGACGAGCCTTTCGTGATCCTCGACGCGAACGACCGCATCGGCGACGCGTGGCGGAACCGCTGGGACTCGCTGCGGCTGTTCACCCCGGCGACCTTCAGCAGGCTTCCCGGTCTTCGATTCCCGGCGCCGGCATGGTCTTTCCCCACGAAGGACGAGCTCGCCGACTACCTCGAGGACTATGCCGCGCGCTTTCGGCTGCCCGTCCAGACCGGCGTTGCCGTCGATCGCCTGTCGAAGACGGGCGAGTGCTTCGTCGTCTCTGCCGGCGAGCGTGTGTTCGAGGCGGCGAACGTAATCGTGGCGACTGGCGCACATCAGATCCCGCGTGTTCCCGACTTCGCGCGCGAGCTGGATCCGAGGATCGTGCAGCTCCATTCGAGCGAATACCGCAACCCGTCGCAGCTCCAGGGCGGCGACGTCCTCCTCGTCGGCGTCGGCAACTCCGGAGCCGAGATCGCGATCGAGCTCTCGCAGACTCACGCCTGTCGGGTCGCTGGGCCGAAGACCGGCGAGATCCCGGTGCGGCACGGCACGCTCCCGGCACGCTTCGGCTTCCGCATTTTCCGCTTCGTCGGCCACCGCGTGTTGAGGGTCGACACGCGCATCGGGCGCAAGCTCGGCGCGAAGCTGACCTCGCGGGGCGACCCACTTATCCGGACGAGGCTCAGGGATCTCGCCGCAGCGGGGGTCGAGCACGTGCCGCGGGTCGTGGCTGTCCGCGACGGCCTGCCGGAGCTCGAGGACGGCCGTGTCCTGGACGTGGCGAACGTCGTCTGGTGCACCGGGTTCCGGACGGACTTCGGCTGGATCGACTTGCCTGTGTTCGACGGCGACGGCCGGCCTCGGCACTACCGCGGTGTCGTCGAGTCGGAGCCGGGCCTGTCGTTCCTCGGGCTCGTCTTCCAGTATTCGCTCTCGTCCGACGTGCTGCCTAATCGCGGCCGCGACGCGCAGTATCTCGCGAGGCACATCGCGTGCCGCCGCAAGGAGGTTGCGTCACCGGCCCACGCGCTCTTGGCCGCATAGACTCGCGGCTTGCAGGAGGCCAGGCGGCTCCTGGCAGCGATCCCGTCTGCCGAGTGGCGCTCGCTGGAGGGCGCCGGTCACGACCTGATCGCCGACCGCGGCCCCGAGCTCGGCGAGCTGGTGGCCGACTGGCTGGCAGCGCCAGCCTAGACTGGCCCGCCGTGGAAGAACTTCGCCCCGGCCTCTGGTACTGGACCGCGATCCATCCCACCTGGTACGACAACGAGGTCGGCTCGTACGCCTGGGATGCCGGGTCGAGCGTCGTCCTGCTCGACCCGCTGTCGCCGCCCACGCTCGTCGACGAGCTCGTGAGCGGCAAGGAGGTCGCGACGGTGCTCACCTGCGACTGGCACGACCGCAGCGCTCCCGAGCTCGTGGAGCGGCTGGGCTCGCCTGTCCACGCGCCGGCAGGCGGGGACGGCGGGCTGGACGCCGAGCTCTTCGAGCCTGGCGCTCCTCTTCCTGGCGGTATCCAGGCCTACGGCGCCACCCATCCCGGGGAGGCGGCGCTCTGGATCGGAGAGCTCAACGCGCTCGTCGTGGGCGACGCCCTGATCACCAAGGACGGCGCCCTCATCATCCCGCCGACCTGGCTCCCCGAGAACGACACCGTCGCCGCCGTGCAGAAACGACTCGCGCCGCTGCTCGAGCTACCCGTCGAGCTCGTGCTGACCACGCACGGCGAGCCTGTGCGCCAGAACGGCGGGGAGGCACTGCGTAAGGCGCTCCTACAATCGGCCTCGTGAGGACGAGCGCCGAGATCCGCGAAGGCTTCCTGCAGTACTTCGAGTCGAAGGGCCACCTGCGACTGCCGTCCGCGCCGCTGATCCCGCCGCCCGACGACCCGACCACACTGCTCATCAGCGCCGGGATGCAGCCGCTGAAGCCGTACTTCCTCGGGATGAAGGAGGCGCCGGCGACGCTGCTCACGACCTACCAGAAGTGCTTCAGGGCGACCGACATCGAGGAAGTCGGGCTCGACGGCTATCACCTGTCCTTCTTCGAGATGATGGGCAACTTCTCGATCGGCGAGTACTTCAAGGAAGGTGCGGTCGAGCTCGCCTGGGAGCTGCTGTTCGAGCACCTGAAGATCGACGAGGACAGGCTCTGGGTGAGCGTCTTCGGCGGCGACGCGGGGCTCGGGCTCGGCGAGGACGAGGTCGGGATCGACGCCTGGGTGAAGGTCGGCATGCCGCGCGAGCGGATCGTCGGACTACCGCGGTCGGAGAACTTCTGGCAGGCGGGCGAGACCGGTCCGTGCGGGCCCTGCTCGGAGATGTATTACGACCGCGGCGA
>Ga0126313_10001086_pt1 | contig 14022 bp, 11 predicted proteins | sample Plot105A_FD_89954 | JGI IMG/M metagenome (GOLD analysis project Ga0126313, IMG submission 89954) | Serpentine soil microbial communities from UC McLaughlin Reserve, CA, USA - Plot105A | ecosystem: Environmental > Terrestrial > Soil > Grasslands | place: USA: UC McLaughlin Reserve, Lake County...
GATTACCGAGTGCAACTCGTGGTTCGCCGCCGCCACGCACGAGATCTGGAACTCATGACCGGAGCCGAGTACCGGGCGCTCGGCCAGCGGCTCCCCATATGCGTCGCTGACCACCGCCCCCGCCTCCTCCAGGATCAGGGCCCCGGCGGCGAGGTCGTAGGGGGAATTGTTGAGGACCACCCCGCCGCCCACGCGCTCGAACTCCTCCCGCATCCCCGGGACGTCGGCGACGATCCTGGGGCCGGGCTCGATGTAGGCGTCGAGCTGGCCGGTGAGGATCCGGGTCATGTCGTAGGTCGCCGAGCCGAGATCGAAGGTGGCCCCGCCGACCGAGGAGGCGTCGATCAGCTCGCCAAGGACCTCGGCGATCACGCGCACCGGCCGACCGCGCAATCCATAGGCCCAGAACATCCGCGAGACGTCGCGATTCGCCGACAGCGACGGCGCGGGGTCCGTCCCGCTCCCGCGCTTGGCCATGAAGGTCCGTCCCGACTTGATCTCGACTACGCAGCCCGTGTCCACGTCATCCATCCGGGGTCCTTGCCGGACGTGTTCCGATCCCGACGATGCCGGCTCGCCAGCGGGCAACCGCGCTAGCGCAACCGATACGCAGGCCGCCTCCAGGCCCGCCATCGCGGGGCGGGTGCCGTCGATCGGGTCCACGATCAGCACCCACTCGGCCCGGCCGCCCGGCGACACCAGGCCCCGATCCTCGGAGTAGAAGGCGAGGTGGGGCGCCCGCTCGGCCAGGAACCGCTCCATGAACGCCTCGGCCCGCTCGTCGATGGCGAAGGTGATGTCGCCTCCCTCTCCGGCTCCGGCATGGGTCCGGCCGGCATGGCCACCGAGCTGGGGGGCGACCTCCTCCCGAAGCGCCGCTGCAAGCTCGAGCGCGATCTCTCGCGGGGTTCCCGATTGAGCCATCGGGCCGCGGATCAGCCGGCGTGGGCGGGCCGCTCGCCCAGCGTGACGTCCGTGTCCTGCGTCTCGCCGTCGCGGATGATCCGGAGCGTGACGGTGTCGCCCGGATCGTAGCGGGCAATCAACCGCGGAAGGTCGCTCTCGCCGACGATCTCGTGCCCGTCGACGGCGACGATCACATCTCCGCCCGCCGCCACCCGCTGGCCCTGAAAGTGGATCGTCTGATCCGAGCCCTGGAGCCCCGCCTCATCGGCGGGGCTGCCGGGAATGACCCTGGCGACGAGGGCCCCGGTGTCGGACGGGATTTCCAGCCGGTCCGCGAGCTGCGGATACAGCGGCTGGGACGTGACTCCGATGTACGCGTAATCAACGCTGCCCTTGCTCCGGAGCCCCTCGATCGAGCGAGAGACGAGATCGATCGGGACGGCGAAGCCCACCCCCTCGTTGCCGCCGGACGTCGTGTTGATCTGCTGATCGATGCCCACCACGCGGCCCAGCGCGTCGAGCAGCGGGCCCCCGGAGTTCCCCGGGTTGATCGAAGCGTCTGTCTGGATGGCACCCTCGATCTGGAACTGCGTCAGCGACTCGATCGAGCGATCCGTCGCCGAGACGACGCCGACGGAGAGTGAGTTGTCCTCACCGAACGGGCTGCCGATCGCGGCCACCGGCTGGCCCACCTCGATCTCCTCTTCCGTGGCGAGCTCGAGCGGATGCAGGTCGAGCCCCTCGGGATCGACCTTGAGGAGGGCGACGTCCGCGTTCGGGTCGAAGCCGACGATCTCGGCGGGCACCTGGTTTCGGTCCGCGAACTGCACGTAGACCTCCTTCGCCTCATGGATCGGAGCGCTGCCGCTGCCGGTCGCGTCAGTCACCACGTGCGCGTTGGTGGCGATCTCGCCGTCATCGGAGATCACGAAGCCGGAGCCCTGAGCCGCCGCGCCGCCCTTTCCGCCGAACAGGCTAGAGACCCCGCCGCCCGGGAGGATCGAGCGGATCGTGACCACCCCTGGCGCGGCAGCCTGATACACGGACCCCGGATCGAACGACCCCCCGCGAGCCTGGACGACCACCGTCTTGTGGCCCGAGCTCCCGCCGACGGTGGTCGTGGTCGTGACGGCGGAGTTGGCTCCATTCGAGCCGCCGCCGCATGCCGCGAGCCCGAATACCGCGAGCGCGAGCAGGCCGGGGAGCGCCGCGCGGACTCCTCTCTCGCTTCCCGCCTTCGGCCTCGCGCCCTGTCGCATCATCAGCCTCCCTGCTCGAGGCTCTCAGCCAGGGCGGCCTCTTCAGACACCGCCTCGGGCAACCGCAACGTGAATTCCGTGAAGCCGCGGCGCGAGGCCAGTAATAGCTTCCCGCCCATTCGCGACGCCAGCTCTCGCGCGATGGCGAGGCCGAGGCCCGATCCGCTCACGCGATCGCCGGTGTAGAAGCGATCGAAGACTCTGGCGCGCTCGTGAGGCTCGATCCCCGGCCCGTCGTCCCTGACCGCCACGCTGGCGACCCCGTCGTCGCGCTGGACCGAGATCCAGATCGAGGTCCCTCGCGGTGTGTGAGCGAGCGCATTGTCGAGCAGGATACGCATGATCTGAGCCACCCGATCGCCGTCCGCCACCGCGCGCGCGGTGCTCGCGTCCGCGACCTCGATCGTCGAACCGTGACGCTCGGCCGCCGGCCCGAACTCTCGGGCCACGCCTCGGGCGACCTCAACCAGGTCGATTCGCTCCGCGCTCACATCGAGCGCGTCGGCGTCGAGCTTCGAGAGATCCAGGAGATCCGCGGCGAGCTTGGTGAGCCGCGCCACCTGCTCGCGCATCGTTCGCACGAACTCCGCGCACGGCCGGATCCGGCTCGTCCTCGTCCAGCAGCTCCACGAACCCCGCCCAGAGAGAAGATCGGGGTGCGCAGCTCATGCGAGGCGTTCGCGATGAACTCCCTGCGCGCGCTGTCCAAGCGAGAGAGCCGCTGCTGCATTTCGTTGAACGTGCTCGCGAGCTGGCCCACCTCGTCCGTGCCCTCGTCCGGAATCGGCGTCGAGAAGTCTCCCTCCGCAACCTTCTCGGCGGCCGCCTCCAGGCGTCGCAGGCGCTTGGCGTGCGCGCGAGTGGCCATCCAGCCCGGTGTGAGCGCGGCGAGCAGTGCGATCAAACCCGCGATCAGGATCTCGCGCCTGATCAAGGCAACGTTATCGTCGACGTCGATAAGGGGCGCGGACAGGACCGCGATCCAGCGCGGTCGGCCACCCGCCGACAGCGGCACAGCGGTCTCGCCCGTCCGGGCCCCGGCGACGCGCTCGACCGCTGACGAGACGCGACCCGTTGAGGCGGCGGCAGTCGCGGCCGGATAGCTGGGCAGGATCGCGGTGCGCTCCACCTCCGAGTCTCCGACCACGAACTCGGGCTGGGGGCCCGTCGCGGCGCGATCCACGCCGAGCAGGGGTGACGCGAGCGTCGGCGCGCCGGCCGACCCCCGGACGAGGTGCCGGATCCGGACCTCGGAGAGACCGCGACGCATCGCATGGGACAGTCGCTGGCTCTCGGCGGCGCCTGCCTGCTCGAGCCGCTGGAGCCTCTGCGCGGTGAGGCTCGAGCCCAGCTGCGGGAATACGTAGAGATAGATGAACCCGATCGCAGCGGCCGTGATCACGAAGAACAGAAGCGCCAGCCGGTTGCGAACGCTGTTCATTCGTCCTTGTCGCGAAAGCGATATCCGACGCCCCGCACGGTGAACAGGTACTCGGGGGAGCGCGGATCGCGCTCGAGCTTCTCTCGCAGGTGGCGAATATGGACGTCGATCGTGCGGGGATCCCGGTAGGCGGAGTCACCCCAGACCTGCTCGAGCAGCATCTCGCGGGTATGCACCCTGCCTAGCGAGCGCGCGAGCGCCGCGAGGATCTCGAACTCGACGTAGGTCAGCCGCACCTGCTTGCCGCGGACCGCGGCAACGCGCCGCGCGAAGTCGATCCTCAGATCGCCGGCGACGATCGGCTCCTCACCACCCGGTCGACTTCCCAGCATCTCCGCGCGGCGAAGCGCTGCCCGCACGCGGCTGCGGAACTCGCGAACCGAGAACGGCTTCGTGATGTAGTCGTCGGCTCCCATCTCGAGGCCGAGCACCTTGTCGATCTCGTCCCCCTTGGCCGTGAGCATGATGATCGGGACGTGGCTTCGGCTCCGCATGCGCCGGCAGACCTCGATCCCGTCGAGCCCGGGAATCATCAGGTCGAGCACTACGAGGTCGAATCGCTGCTCCGCGAACCGATCCAGGGCCTCACGGCCGTCGCTCGCGGCGACGACCTCATAGCCCTCCTGGCGCAACGGGTAGGTGAGCAGCGTCTGCACCGACTGCTCGTCGTCGACGAGGAGGATGCGCGCCGATCCTGTGTCCTCCGTGCCGGGCACGGCCGTCCAAAGGGTAGTTTGCGCCGTCCTGATGCTGGAATTCCGCATCTACCGTGCCAGCTTCATGCCGGCGCTGGGCGCCGTCGTGGTGCTCCTGTTCGCGCTGCAGGGCCGCCCGGCCCCGCTGACGACGGTTGTGGCCCCGGCGCAGTTCGACCAGGCGGCGGCGGCGGAGGTTGCCCGGCGGATCGTGGATGTCGCTTCACAGCGGACGCCCGGCTCACCAGGAGACGCACGGATCGCGAATCTGGTCGAGCGGCGCTTCCAGGCCGTGAGGGAAGGCGAGGTCGCCGAACAGCGGTTCGCGAGCGACGACGGCGAGCTGCGGAACCTGGTCCTGACGCTGCCCGGCGAGTCCCCGCGCATCGTCGCCGTGCTCGCGGCACGGGACTCGTCGAGCGGCCCGGGAGCCGCTTCGAGCGCCGCGGCCACCGCGACGCTGCTCGGGCTGGCGAATCAGCTAGCAGCGACGCGCCACACGAAGACGCTCCTCTTCGTCTCCACGGACGGGGCGAGCGACGGGGCGTCAGGCGCCCGCAAGTTCGCCGACTACTTTCCGCAGCGCGGCCTCATCGACGGCGCGATCGTCCTTTCGCAACCCGGCTCCTCCAACCCGCGGCAACCGTTCCTCGTGGACACCTCCGCTGGCCCCCAGAGCCCCTCGGCTCAACTCGTTCGCACGGCGGAGCGCGTGCTTTTGGGGCAGACTGGAGACAGACCGGAGGAAGCGGGGCTGTTCGGGGAGCTGGCGCGGCTCGCCCTCCCGAGCGGACTCGGAGAGCAGGCGGTGCTGATCCCGCGCGGGATCGATGCCGTCGGGCTCTCCTCGGCGGGCGAGCGACCGCTAGCGCCCTCCGACGACCAGCCAGAGGACCTCTCGCCGGCGGCGCTCGGAGACATCGGCCGGACGGCACTCCTTCTCGTCGCGACGCTCGACGACTCTAGCGCGCCGCCCCAGCACGGCCCCGCGACGTACCTCGAGGTCGGGGAAAATCTGGTTCCCGCCTGGACCCTCGCGCTGCTCGCTCTCTGCCTGCTGCTTCCCGCAGGGCTCGCGTCCCTCGACGGGCTTCGGCGCGCGCCACGGGCCCGCCTCGGCCGGGCCCTGGCATGGTCGACCTCTCGGGCAGCGCCGTTGTTCTGTGCCCTCTTGCTCCTCTACCTGCTCGCGGTGCTTGGGATCGTCGCCCGGCCGGCCTTCCCGTTCGACCCCAACCGCTTCCCGGTCGGGGTCGGTGAGACGATCGCAATGATGCTTCTCGCGCTGCTGGCGCTTGCCGGCTACTACGCGCTACGTGGCTGGCGGGTGCCTGCCGCCCTGCCCGCGACGGCGGCCGCCCCGGCCCTCGGGCTGGTCGCAACCGTCGCGGTGCTGATCGCCTGGCTCACGAACCCCTATCTCGGCCTCCTGCTCGTCCCGGCGGCGCACGTCTGGCTGCTCGCCGCCCGCGCCCGGGGCGCGCCGCCCTGGAGGCTGGTGCTCCTCGTCGCAGCGCTAGCGCTCCTGCCGCTGGCTGCGGCCGTCACAAACTTGGCCGGCAGGCTGGCGCTGGGCGCCGCGGCCCCGTGGGATCTCCTGCTGATGGTGGCGGATGGCCAGATCCCGTTCGGTGCGATGGCGGCGACCTGCCTGCTGATCGGATCCCTGATCGGGACCGTCGCCCTGGGGGCGCGCAGCCGCGGCGAGCTGGACAGATCCCGATCACGCTCGGGCGCGCAGGTGACGATCTTTCATGGGAACGATGCAGCGGTCGGACCAAGGCGCGCGCTCAACGACGGAGCTGATCGAAGCCGACGGCGTTGAGCTCGGTCCCGTCGGGGGTGCGTAGTGCCACCCCCCGGCCCTCGACGACCGTCCCGATCGAGGTGAGCGCCGTCCCGGTCACGCCCACCGCCTGGCCTGCCTCCTCTAGCCGATCGGCCGGTAGGGTGACGAGGAGCTCGTAGTCCTCCCCCCGACCCGTCGCCAGCTCGTAGACGTCGATCCCGGCCGCGCCCCCTACCTGGGAAACGCCCTCCTGCAGGCGCAGGCGTCCCAGCTCGACCTCGAGCCGAACCTCGCTCGCCGCGGCTACGTGCCGCGCGTCTCCTCCCAGCCCGTCGCTCAGGTCGATCATCGCCGTCGCCCCGGCTTCCGCCAGGGCGCGGCCGGCCGCGAGGCGCGGGCGGGGCAGCAGCTGGCGAGCGCGCAGCGCGGAGGCGACGTCGACGGGAATGCGGGCGCCGATCTCGGGACGCTCGAGGAGCAGCAGGCCGGCCGCGGCGCCGCCGAGCTCCCCCGTCACGGCCACGGCCTCGCCGGGCCGGGCGCCCGACCGCCCGACGAGCTCGCCGGGGTCGGCCGCATGCCCCACGACGGTCATCGCCACGAAGAGCACCGGCGCCCGGGTCACGTCCCCGCCGACCACTGCCACCCCGTGCTCCGCCGCGGCCGTCGCAAGCCCCCCTGATAGCTCCAGGCATCCCGCCTCATCGAGGTCGTCCGGGATGCCGAGCTGCACGTACGCCTCCCCGGGCGCCGCGCCCATCGCGGCGAGGTCCGACAGGGCGATCGAGATCGCCTTGCGGCCCACCGTCTCGAGGGGGGCCGTCTCGCGGCGAAAGTGGACTCCCTCCACCAGGGCGTCGACGGAGGTCGCGGTCGCACCTCTCGGGACTGTGACCGCGGCGTCGTCGCCGCTTGCGAGCTGCACCTCCGCCCCCGATCCTCCGGGCCGTCCGCGCCGCGCCTCGTCGACCGCGCCGACGAGCCGCTCGATGAGCTCGAATTCGCTCAGGGCCACCCGTATATTCAACCGGTGCGTCGCTCCGCCCCGCACGCCGACGTGCTTGGCGCGTCTGGCCCGTGAGCCCCCTGCGCGGCATCTGGCGAGCCCCCCGATCCACTCGGGGGAAGGTGGCCATCCTCTCGCTCGGGCTCGCGTGGGGGTTCCTGATGCACTCCATGGGCTGGTCGCAGTCGGCTTTCTACGCCCAGGTCCGGGCGCTCGCGTCGGGCACTTCCCAGATCGACCGCTGGCACAGGGAGACCGGCGACAAGGCCTGGGTCGATGGCCACTTCTATTCGGTCAAGGCGCCCGGGCTTGCCGCCGCGACGCTCCCCGTATACCTCGGGCTCGACTCGATCGAGGCGAAGCACTGGGCACGCGACGCCGCGGTCGCGGTGCACCGGTCGAGCTGGGATCCATGGGGCTTGCCTCACGGGCTCCCGTTCGAGTCATCCGGGTCCAGCCGGGCACGCGCCCCCGCCACGCAAGCTCGGGTCGCAGAGTCTGCGCCGATCGTGTGGGTGCTGATCCTGGTGGGGTGCGTGTTGCCCGCGATCGCCCTGCTGTTCGCCGTCCGCTGGGTCGCCGAGCGGGTCGAGCCGGGCTACGGAACGGCGGCGGCGATCACGCTCGGGATAGGCACGATCGTCATGACCTTCGCCGCCGAGTACTTCGCTCACCTTGCGTCGGCCGCTCTCGGCTTCGCCTCCTTCGCCGTGCTGTACGTGGAGCGCGAAGGCGCCCCGCGCCTGTCCCTGGTCGCCGGGGCCGGCCTGCTCGCCGGTCTCGCGGTTTGCTTCGAGTACCCGCTCGGCCTCCTCGGCGTCGTCCTCTTCGCCTACGCGCTGGCGCGAGGCCCGCGAGTGCCGCGGGGGATCGCGTACGCCGGCGCTGCGGTCGCCGGCGCGACGCCGGCCCTGCTCTACAACCTGTGGTCGCTGGGCTCGCCATTTCGCTTCGCTTACTCGCACGCGGTAGCGGAGCTGGGGCGCAGCGGCCACGCGGTGCTGGGACTCAACTCCTCCGGATTCTTCGGCATCACCGCGCCCAGTCCCGGCGCCGCGATCGACCTGCTGCTGTCCGGCCGCGGATTGCTCACGCTGACGCCGGTGGTGGCGATGGGCCTGGTTGGCGCGGCGCTCATGCATCGGCGCGGGCAGCGGGCTGAGGCGCGCGTCATCCTCGCCGCCGCGATCGGCTTCTTTCTATACAACAGCGCCTACTGGCAGCCGCTCGGCGGCGACACCCCGGGCCCTCGGCTCATGATCCCGGTCCTTCCCTTCCTCGCGGTGGGCCTCGCTCCGGCCTTTCGGCGCTTTCGCGTCCTCACGCTCGGGCTGGCGATCGTCTCCGGAACGATGATGGTCGCCGGCGCGCTGACCCATCCACTGGTCCCGAGCGACGGCATCGCGAGCTGGCCCCAGTGGCTCATCCGGGGGGACCTCGAGCCCACGGTTCTAACCGCGCTGGGCGTCACCGAGCCCTGGCTTGCGATCCTCCCGGTGCTCGCTGCCCTGGCCGCGGCCGTGACGCTGGCCGCGCGCGCGACGCCGCGAGGGCAGGCCGGCCCGATAGGGCCGGCGCTCGGTGCGCTGGTCGCCTGGGGCCTCGCCTCGACAGTCACCCCGAGCATCGCCGGGGATCCGGAGCCGCCGCTGGGCGGCGGCGCCGCCACGCTGGGCCTCGTGATGCTGGCGGTCTGCGCGTCGGCGCTCACCCTGGCGCTCGTCCGCCACCCGCCCCGCCTTGGCGGCGGGCCTCGCTGGCGACCGCGCCGCGCCTACGTGCCTTAGCGCTCCGGTCGCCAATACGCGCCACGTGGTGCCTCGCTGCGACGACTAAAGCCTTGGGTACCTCTGGGGGTGCCCAAGGCTTCAGTGGCTCGGCCGGCGGGTTCGGGTAGTTCCGCCGGCGTCGTGGCTCCGCTCAACCGGCGCCCGTGCCGCCGCCGACGCCGTTGCCGTTGCCGTTCCCGCCCGCGTTCGAGGTTGGCGGTGGCCCCGTGGAGGTACCGCTATCGCCACCGCTGGTATCGTCCCCGGCGCTCACGTCGCCGCCACTGGAGGGATTTGGCGCCGGAGCATCCCCGGCCCCCGGCGCGTAGTACTCCGGCGGGTACTGACCGGTCGTCGAGGTAGATGGTGGTGTGTAGGTGCTGGTGCCGCCGGTTCCGGTCGAGTACGAGGGCGTGGACTCGGACACCTCGTGGTCGCCGCTCCAGCTCGACGAGAACGCGATGGGGCTCTGCGGCTGTGGGAACTCGCCGCAGAAGCCGCCGTGGGCGGTCTCCATGTAGTCGTGCCAGATCGGCGCCGCGTAGGTGCCCCCGAAAGCGCTGTAGCCCATGGACGTCCTGGAGCTCGCGTAGCCGACCCAGACCGCAGTGGACAGCTCCGTTGTGTAGCCCACGAACCAGGCGTCCGTGAAGTCATCGGTAGTGCCCGTCTTGCCGGCCGCGGGACAGCCGAAGTTGGCCGCAGTCCCGGTCCCAGATTCGATCACGCCCTTGAGCACGTCGGTCACCTCGTAGGCGATCCCATCCGAGATCGTACGGGTGCGCTCCCCCTCCTCCGGTACATCGGCGTCGCCGTCCGGGAACACCACCTTGCTGATCGCGGTGGGCGTGTTTTGGATGCCGCCGTCCGCGAAGGTCGCGTAGGCGTTCGCCATCTCAAGCGGCGTGACGCCGATCCGCAAACCACCGATCCCCTCCGCCGGGTAACCGTCGAGGTGGGTCGTGATGCCGAGGTCGTAGGCGGTCTGGCGCACATTGTCGGGCCCGGTGTCGAGGTCGAGCTGGGCATAGATCGCGTTCACCGAGTTCACCGTGGCCTCCCGGACGCTCATCGTGCCGCCGCCTGGCTCGGCGTTGTTCACGGTCCAGGTGGTGCCGTCGTCGAGGGTGAGCGTGACCGGGCTCTTGCCGTTGTAGTAGGTGGTATCGGGGTTCATGCCCTGGCGGATCGCCGCCGTGAGCACGTAGGGCTTGAACGACGATCCGGGCTGGCGATGGCCGAAGGCCGCGAGGTTGAACTGGTCGCCCGCCGAATAGCTCTGCGAGGAGGCCATCGCGACGATGTGCCCGTTCGAGGGGTCGATGGAGACGAGCGCTGACGAGGGGCCGCTAAAAGGATGGTTGGCGATCGCCTGACGGGCGGCGGCCTGAAGGGTCGGATTGATCGTCGTGTACACCTTGAGGCCCCCGTTGCGCACCGTGTTCACCCCGTAGCGGTCGATGAGCTGCTGCGTGACGTAGTCGAAGAAGTAAGGCTCCCGGATCGTCTCGTATTTGTAGCCGCGGTCCATTCCGAGTCCGCTCTGCAGCGCCTGCTCGTAGTCGGACTGGTTCAGATAGCGCTGCTCCCGCATCGCCTGCAGTACCTCGTTGCGGCGGTGGAGCGCGGCTTTCGGGTTGAGGAACGGGTTGTACTCGGAGGGAGCCTGCGGGAGTCCCGCCAAGAGCGCCGACTCCGCGAGGTTGAGCTCGCTCACGGGCTTTGAGAAGTACGTCTCGGCAGCCGCCTGCACACCGATCGCGGTCCGGCCGTCGATCGTGCCGTAGGAGGCGGTGTTGAGGTACTTCGTGAGGATCTGGCTCTTCGAGTACCTGTCCTCGTACTCCTGTGCGAGCTTCGCCTCCTCGATCTTTCGCTCGAGATCCTCCTGCGGGTGCGCGATGTACAGGTTCCGGACGAGCTGCTGGGTGATCGTGGAGCCGCCCTGCACCGGCGCCCCGGCCTTCACGTCCTCCCAGGCCGCCCGCGCGATGGCCTCCGGGTCGACCCCGCCGTGCTCGTAGAAGTTCTGGTCCTCGATCGCCACCGTGGCCTGGCGGAGATCGGCGGGAACCGCGTCGCCGCGCACCGGATTGCGGATCGTGTCGGACTGGATGTAGCCCAGCCTGCTGCCGTCCGCGGCGAAGACGACGCTGGTGGCGCCCTCGTGGGCGGGCTTCAGGGTGTCGATCGGGGGCGTATCGGCCCAGACGCTCCATACCCACAAGCCGATGCCTGCGGCCGCTACGAGAACGACGGTGAGGAGGAGGCCCAGCACCATGAAGACGGTGTGGCGTGCCGATCCCCGCGAGCGACGATGCCGTGTCCGTGCTCGCTGAGTCATTTGCGTTTGCGGAACAGGGTAGCTCGGGCGCCCTTCCTATCCGCCGCCAGACTCCTGGAGCAGCCGCGCCGCGCGCAGCGCCTCGTGAGCGCTCGCGCGAAGGGCCGACTCCTCGCCTCCCAGGTGGGTCCGCTCGCGGTCGCGCGGCCCCTTGAGCTCGAGGCGCACCCCGTCGGGCGTCATCTCGGCCACGTCGATCTCGGCAGCCCCCGCCGGCTTAAGGACACGTCGCGCCTCCTCCAGGTCGGCGTCCTGCGGCACCCACACCGATACGGTCGCCGGCGCGGTGCGGTCGCCGGTCGAGTGATTGAAGACGATGCCGGCCACGACCTTCTCGTTCGGCACCACCACGAGGCGGCCGTCTCCAGGGTCCAGGTAGGTGTAGGAGAGCGTGAGATCGTCCACTCGCCCGGTCTCGCCTTCGATCGTCACGGTGTCGCCGATCCGGATCGGCTGGGTGATCGCCAGCAGGATGCCGGCGACCATGTTGGCGATCGGCTGCCTCGCCGCAAAGCCGATCACGAGGCCCAGCACCGCGCTGGACGCCAGGACGCCGGTCGCTAGGCGCTGGACCTTGGCGAAGTTGCTGAGCGCGAGAGCGGCCCCGATCAGCAGGATCAAGACGAATACGAGCCGGCGGATCAGGCGCAGACGCGTCTGGGCGGCGCGCGAGACGCGAACCTCGGCGACGCGGCCCGCCACGCGTCCGGCGCGAGCCATCGCGAACCGGTCGACCGCCAGGGCGACCGCGATGGCGACGGCCATCGTGATCACGGCTGAGATCAAGTCGCCATGTGCCTGCCAAAAGCTCTCGTCCACCGCGTGACCTCTTCGGCCCCCGTGCGCCGGGTTCCTTCGTGAGAATGCTTCCATGAGTCCCCCGCAGCCGAGCCGGGCTCGCGCCGTGCTGCTGGATGCGCTCGGCACCCTGGTCGAGCTGGAGCCGCCGTGGGTCCACCTCGCGACTGCCCTGGGCGTGCGGCGAGATGAGCGGCTCGTGCGGGCGGTGCGGGCGGAGATGGCCTATTACAGGGACCACAGCCACGAGGGCCGGGACGCTGAATCGCTAGCCGCCCTTCGGGAGCGCTGTGCCGCCGTCCTCTCCCGGGAGCTCGGCCGCGAGGTCCCCGTCGAGACGATGATGGCGTCGATCCGCTTCCGGGCGTTCGTCGACGTGGCTCCCGCACTGGCCGAGCTGCGAGGGCTCGGGCTGAGGCTCGTCTGCGCGTCGAATTGGGACGTCTCCTTGCCCGGCGTGCTGGCTCGCTGCGGGCTCGACGGTGCCCTCGACGGCGTCGTCACCTCCGCCGAGGTCGGCGCCAGAAAGCCCGACCCGGCGCTCTTTGAGGCCGCGCTGGCGATCGCCGGCTGCCGCCCCGCCGAAGCGATCTACGTGGGGGATACTCCGGCGGAGGACCTCGCGGGCGCGCGGGCAGCGGGCATCCGCGCCCTCCTGATCGACCGGGCGGGCGGAGCCGACATCGACTCGCTGGAGGCCATCCGGCACCATCTCGAGCTGTGAGCGAGTCGAGAGCCGCAGAGGCGAGGAAAGCGGGCTCGATCCCCCCGCCCGGGTCCCCTCCGCCGGCGGACATGGAGAAGACCCCTGGTCCGCGGGCGACCTGGGGGCCGAGCAAGGTCGCGGTCGGGATCCTGGCGCTGCTCCTGACGACGACGGTCGAAGTCGGGATCGTCTCCGCGTTCGACCCCGACCTGGACTCCCTCGGGGCGCGCCTCGTGACTCAGGCGCTTCTCGCCGCCACCTTGATCGCGATCGCCTTCCTCGTCACCTCTGACGCGCGCGCCGGCGTCGCTGCGCCCCGCGCGCTGGGGCTCAGGCGACCGGTGCGCTCGCCGTTCGGCCTCGCCGCCGCGGCCTATCTGGGCTACATCGTGTTCGCGGTGGCGTATTCCGGCGTCGTGCATCCGCACCAGAAGGACATCACGCGTGACTTGGGGGTGGGCCACGGCACGCTGGGGACGGTCGCCGCCGGCCTCTTGATCCTCGCGGCAGCGCCGATCGCGGAGGAGGTCTTCTTTCGAGGCTTCATGTTCGGCGGGCTGCGGCGCCGGCTTTCGTTTCCGGTGGCGGCGTTGGTCGCGGCGGCCATCTTCGGGCTTTTCCACTACACAGGCCCGTCCAGCCTGGGGGTCCTTCCTCAGCTCGCCTTCCTGGGGCTTGCGCTGTGCTGGGTGTACGAGGAGACAGGCTCGATCTACCCTACGATCGCGATCCACGTCGTGAACAACGCGTTCGCCTTCGCGCTTCTGGCGTCGTGAACGCCACCCGTCCAGCCGAACCGGCCGTGCTCGCGCGGCGGCTCGCAAAGGCCTACGGCGGGCGGGTGGCGGTGGATGAGATCGACTTTCGGGTCCCTCCGGGGATCTGCTTCGGCTTCCTCGGCCCGAACGGAGCCGGCAAGACCACCACGATGAAGATGACCTACGGGCTGGCCACGGTCGGCGCGGGCGAGCTGCGCGTGCTCGGCATGGACATCACCCGAGACCGGCGGCGAATCAAGGCTCGGCTGGGGGTGGTGCCCCAGGAGACCAATCTGGACAACGACCTGACGGTGCGCGAGAACCTCGTCTTCCAGGCGAGCTACTTCGGCACGGATGTCCGCATCGCTCGCGCGCGCGCCGACGAGCTGCTCGAGTTCACGCTGCTCGCCGATCGCGCCGACGAGCGCATTCAGAACCTCTCAGGGGGAATGAAGCGCCGGCTTCTGATCGCGCGCGCCCTCGTCAACGACCCGGAGCTGATCGTGCTCGACGAGCCGACCACTGGGCTCGATCCGCAGGCGCGACTTGCC
>Ga0126313_10001087_pt1 | contig 14015 bp, 12 predicted proteins | sample Plot105A_FD_89954 | JGI IMG/M metagenome (GOLD analysis project Ga0126313, IMG submission 89954) | Serpentine soil microbial communities from UC McLaughlin Reserve, CA, USA - Plot105A | ecosystem: Environmental > Terrestrial > Soil > Grasslands | place: USA: UC McLaughlin Reserve, Lake County...
TATTTAATTTTAAATTAAAAGTATATCATAATTTATTTTATAATACTTTTTTCATTTATTAGAATTAAAAAGAAAAATAATGAATTTAGATTTTGTATAGAGATATAATATGTTTAGGTGAAATTTCCATTTATTTTATTATATAATACAATTATAAATAAAATAGTAAAGTCAATATTTTGGATAAACCAAAGAGTAGTCATTGTTATTTTGTCTTTGCAAAATTTGAGTTGATTTTGTTGTTATATGCATCAATAATTTTTTTTAAAGCTTCTTCTTCTTCTTTTATTGCCTCTAAAAATTCTAAAAAAAATGGGGAATTTTTAATATATTTAATTGTTTTATTAAAATCAAGAAGATTCTGATTCTGAAGATTTGCTACAACAGAACTTAAACTATCGTGAGAAGCATAATTAATCATAACAAGTTGAATAATTAATCTATTATATCTGCTATGAGCAAAAAAACGTCTATAGAAATTGATTCTTTCATATTTCTTCATATTGTTGAGTTATTGATAAGAGGGCATATCGAAAGTAAGAAGTTCATTATTCATTATTCTATCAATAAAATTAAATTATATAAGTCTTTGAAATATATACTTTGAAAGTAATAGTAAAAGCTTTTATTGTTATAAGATAAGAAAAATTGAATTATATTTTGGCAAAAGTATATATTGTGAATTTTATCGTAACATAATTATAGATAAAATATAAATGGATACTATTAGGCACTAATTGATCCACATAATTGTTTTATTGTTTAAGAATCAAAAAATTATTTAAAGTAAATTTCTTTTTATGTTTTAAAATATTAATAATTAAATAAATGTTGAAAAAGGTTTTATTTTTCTTGAGAAATAGGTCTCAAAAGTATTTCATTAACATTCACATATCGAGGCGAATCGACAGCATAAACAATTGCATTAGCAATATCGGCTGCCTGTAATGCTTCCATCTTTTTTACTGATTCAATAAATCCTTCTAAGGATTTATCAGTAATTGTATTTGGTAAGTCAGTAGCAACTACTCCTGGTTCAATGCATGTCACTTTTATATTGTAACGTTGACTTAATTCCTGCCTTAGACCTTCACTAAATGCAGTAATAGCATGTTTAGTAGCACAATAAACGCTTCCTGCTGGAAAAACAATTCTTCCTGCTACTGATGAAATATTAATAATGTGACCAGATTTATTCTTAATCATATTTGGAATAGCTGCTGCAGTACAATATAATACTCCCTTTAGATTTACATCTATCATTTGCTCCCATTCGTTTATTTTTAGATTTTTAAAAAAACTAAGTGGCATAATACCAGCATTATTAATCAAAATATCAATATGATTCCATTTCTTTAGAACGTTAATTATAAATGAATTACAATCTTCCTTTTTTGTAACGTCAAGCTTTTCAATGATTATTTCTCTGTTACTTTCCTGAATTTCTTTTTTTAAATATTCCAGTTTATCAATTCTTCTTGCTCCTGCAGCTACCTTTGCTCCAGCTTTTGCTAATGCTAAAGCAGTTTCATATCCAATACCACTACTTGCACCTGTTACTACTACAACTTTATCTTTTATCATAATCTTATTATTAAATTAGATATTACCTTTAATTTCTTTTGTTATTTACGTCGAACTTAATTTAATAAATTAAGGTTAAATAACTCAATAGAATATCATTAAATTTCAAATAGTGTTATTCTTAATATTAATAGAATATAATCTAGCCGCACAATTTAATAAAAATAAATTATAATAGAAAATCAACTATAACAATGTAAAATTTTTTCGTTTTCATAACTAATTAAATTAAATCAAATAAATAAATATCCACTAATTCAAATATTTTAATTTAGCAAAGAACTATAATTTCATATAAATGTAGAAATTGATCATTGTAAGAATTATTATTAATGTTATTGAAACAAATATTATCTCATTATATACTAGAACATAGATTTGATAATAGAGGCATAACCAACATCATCTAATAGAATAGGAAAATCATTTACCAAATAAAGCAATTTTTCAATAATATTGTAATGCCTAAATAACAAATTTAATTAATAATCAAATATAGATTAGAAAAAATTTTTTCCTCCTTAACTATAAATAAAATTAGGGAATACAATTAAAAATGAATCCAGAAAATGAAATTCCTTCATGGCCTTTGATAACAGGTACTAAAAATAAAAAATATATATCTATATAAATAATATTTACAGTAAATTTGTACTTAAACTTTCTCTTATGATCACATAATATTAATAAAAAACTAAGAATAAATTAATTAATCAAATCCTTCGTTTTCTTCTAGTCTTCCTTTTTCTGAATAAAATTTACATTCTGGAATACATCCTGTAAATTGATTACATCCTTTTCCATCATAACTGCCTTCACCATTTTTTCTTCTATACCAAGAACTTGGATGAAAATACCATTGTTGTTTATAGTCTTGATATTTGGCTTCTGGACTATTCTTATTACTATTTTCAGAAATTTCTAAATGTGTAAATGATAATGTGTTTGTCACAGACCTATACATATAAATTCTAATTTATATGAAGAAGGTAGAACCATTCTAGTACAACATTTTATATAAAAATTCTAAACTTTAATTTATATTATTTCTATTAAAAATTCATATAGATCCTAGATCCAAATTCTAGCAAGTACACATCAGTATCTGAACTAGTGAATATAAAGAAGTTAAAACTAATAAAATTTACACTTAATACAATAATACAAAAAACTTTTTTAACAATAAATTAAATATGCTATTATTTGGAAATTGAAACAACAGTTGGCGAATATCTGATTAATCAATTATATTCCCTGAATATAAAACACATTTTTGGTATACCTGGAGACTATGTTTTGGGCTTTTATGATCAACTATCAAATAGTAAAATAAAGACAATAACTACATGTGATGAGCAAGGTGCTGGATTTGCTGCTGATGCTTATGCAAGAGTAAATGGAATAGGAGCAGTTTGTGTTACCTATTGTGTCGGTGGATTAAAATTACTTAATACTACAGCTGAAGCCTACGCAGAAAAATCAGCCGTTGTCATTATAAGTGGATCTCCAGGAATAAGTGAAAGGAAAAAATCTTCACTTCTTCATCATAAGATAAAAGAATATGATACGCAATACAATATTTTTAAAAATGTCACAGTGGCTTCTACAGTTTTAGATGATATCAATACAATCCCCATAGAAATTGAGAGAGTATTATCAGCTGCAATCCAACAAAAACTTCCCGTATATATAGAGATTCCTCGAGATATAACATATAAAGTAGTTAAAGGACCAAAGGAATGCAATATTCCTGATTTTATAATAAACCCTAAAGCAATGAAAGAGGCATTGGATGAAACTGCGAATATGATAAATAATTCTAATAAGCCAGTAGTAGTTGCTGGAGTAGAAATACAAAGATTTGGACTTCAAAATTATCTTTTGGAATTTTTAAATAATACATCCATTCCAGTTGTATCAACACCTTTGAGTAAATCAGTTTTGAGTGAAAATCATCCAATGTATTTAGGGGTATATGAAGGAGCAATGGGATATCAAAATGTGAGACAATATGTAGAACAAAGTGATTGTGTACTAATATTAGGATCATTTATTACCGATATTGATTTTGGAAATTCACCAACTCCCGTAGATCAAGAAAAAACAATAAATGCAACGAGTTCTAAAATTTATATAAAATACCATAATTTTGATGATATATCACTGAAAGAATATTTAAAAAATCTGTGTAAAATAAATATTAAAAAATTTCAGGTTAATAAAAAGATAAGAAAAGAACAGAAAATAGCAATATCTAATAAAAAAATTTTAAATGAAAAAATAACTGTTAATAGTTTATTTACAATACTAAATCACTTTATCACCGAAGAAAATATGGTTATTGCTGATGTAGGTGACGCTCTTTTTGGAGGTTTAGATTTATTTATTCATAAAGGTACTGAATTTATCTCTCCAGCTTTTTATCTTTCAATGGGATTTGCCATACCTGCTTCTTTGGGAGCGCAGTTATCAAATCCTAACATTAGGCCTATAGTTTTGGTGGGAGATGGTGCTTTTCAAATGACAGGAATGGAATTAAGTACTATAGCCAAAGAAAATCTAAATCCAATTATTATATTATTAAATAATGATGGATATCGTACTGAAAGATCCATGTTAGACGGACCTTTTAATAATTTGTATTGTTGGAATTATTCAAAAATAATAGAGATAATAGGAAAAGGAAATAGCTATATTGTAGAGACAGAGAAACAATTAGAAACTGCTTTGTCAAATGCTAATAAAAATCCAAAGGATTATAGCTTGATAGAAGTACGATTAGATAGATGGGATAGTTCAAATGCACTTACACGATTAACAAATACGTTTGGAAAAAAATTAAAATAAATACCTTATCATGGAAAATGATTTTTTTAATATAATATACCACTATTTTTCACATAGATTAATTCATTAACGATATAAGCTGATCTTTTTACAAATGATAAAATTCAATAAGAATTAAAATTTTTGATAATTATATTTTACTACAATTAGATTTAACAAAAAAGTAATTAGTAATTAAAGAAAGGAGAAAAAATGAGGGAAATTCACAATTAGTATTAAGTTAAAAAATTAAATTATAAAAATTATAATTAAAGCGTAACAATAAATTTCATGTCATCTAAAAATAACAGGATTTCTAGAAAGCTACAAAAGTTATTATGACTATACAAGGAGAGAAAGTAATTGAAAAATACGATTCTCGATTATAATATTATGTAATAATTCATTCAACGGTAGTTAAAAAATTTAATAAGATTATTAGTTTTTATGAAAAATTAAAAACAAAATATATATCTATAACTAAATCTTTTATTGACTTACAAATGTAATCCAAAGAAAAAGTTAACTATAAGATTGTATATAATAATTATATGAGCGAATTTGCCTTCTTTAGATTTATTAGTTACAACTGGCTTACTGAGGAAGAAAAAAAAAGGAAAGAAGAAGTAATACAAATAACAGAAGAAGTTCTTGATTCTAAAGGAATAGAGTGTGACGCTCGGATCAGTAAGTTATCTGAAGAGCAATTAAAAGAAATTCTTGAAGAAGTTAGAGATAAAATTAAAAAGAAAAAGAAGAAGAATAATATTACAATAGAATCGGAATCTGAGTTAATTGTTAAAAATTAGGGAAGGCAATTAAAAATGAATCCAGAAAATGAAATTCCTTCATGGCCTTTGATAACAGGTATTGCAGTAATTGCTTTTGGAACCATATTACTGGTATTTAGATCTAGCGTATTGTTATCGATTGTATTCATTATTTTAGGTACAATCCTTATTTTATCATGGTATATATTGTATACAAAGAAAAAGTTAGAGATTTCTCATAAATATGGTACAAATTGTATTTGTCAAATTTGTAATCATGATAACCCTTTAGTTTGTGTCAAAGAAAAGTGCAAATGTTGTACAATTATGAAAGAGAATAAGGTCATAGGACATTCAAATAACCCTTTACAATGATTTTTGAAAGATTTAATTTACAATTGAGTTGCATATTACTTTATAGTTGACGAACTTAAGATTAATTTCCTTTTATACATATAACAAAGTCGTTGCTTGATTGAAGAAAAAAGTATTAACTAATATAGTTTATTTCTATATCCTTATGTGGACATATATTAATAATTTCTTTTGCTAATTTAATGATGTCTTCATTTTCATCATTGTTTGAAATTTCGATAATAGTTTTTGAGTCTGGAAAATAAACTGATTTGGTATTTAGGTCTCCTTCTCCATCTTCTTTATTGAAAACATATTGCTCACCTTTTTTAGTAATTGGATTCCAACTCCTTAACAATATACCTTGTTTTTCTATATTTTCATTAGTAATTTTATCATAAACTTTAATATGCATAAAAAGCTTGAAAAAAGTATTATTTGTATTGTAAAGGTATTGTAAAGTATAATTATTATAATTTATTTTTGATTTAAATTCCTCTTTTTTTTCCATTTCATCAAATTTCGTTTTTTTATTTTCTAATTTAGGATCTAACATTATTTTTTATTAATCTCCTACAATTTATAGGTTAAGGTTATAATGATCTCTCTCTAATTTAATCTTTATTAACCATTGTAATAGAAGTATTATCCTACAATGATATTTCATTTTCTAGATTTTTCAGGACTAGAATATTTATTCTATTACAAACGAAATAATAAAGTCAATAAGAATAAAATCTAGGTATTATCAATAAGATATTGCTTTAATTAATACTACTACCGGTCATTAAGTAATAATCAATTTATTATCATATAACACTATAATAGAAAATCAATTTTGTTTATTTCTAATAAAACAAAAAACATGTAAATTAATTAGATGAGAATATTTTTGCTGCTGTCATAATCATAAAATTAAGGGATGATGAAATTTGTGATAATTTATCATGTTCGTAGGCTAATGAGGAGATACCTCTTCCTCTGTTTTTAATTGTTTTGATATAATTATCTATAAGGAAATCTTCAACATATTGACATAGAGAACCGCTTATAATAACTCCATTTATGATCCCTATACATCTCTTTCCTAGTGAAAGGATGCTACCACGTTGCTCATAATGAAATTCTATCATTTTTTCTCCTTTCTCTTTTCTTATTATATTCTTTGCAACGTTCATAGCTTGTCTCACAGCAAATTGTGCTAATTGCGGTGATATCTGTTCATTATTAAGAGGAAATGCACAGATATCACCTATTGCAAATGCATTATTATGTCCCTCAATTTGAGATAATTTATTTACAATAATTCTATTTGATTTTGTTTTCTTAATCTGGGGTATTATTTGTATATCACTACCTTTTACTCCGGCAGTCCAAATTGACAAGGAATTTTCAATAATGGTACCATCACCTAATAAAACAGAGGAAGGATAAACTACTTTGATAGGATTATTTGTAATTAGATTTATTTTATTGTTTTTAAGAAATTTTTTTATTGCCTTAACTAGCTTTGGATTCCATCCAGGAAGAATATCAGATTGAGCTTCAACTATAGTTATCTTTATATTTTCTTTTGATGTTTCACTAAGAGCACCTGCTAAACTAATTCCTGTTGCTCCTCCTCCACATATGATAATATTGTAATCATTCAAATTTTGTATTTTTTTTTGTAACTTTATTGCATCATCTAATGATCGAAAAGAGTGAGAATATTCTTCTGCTCCTTTTATTCCAAAGAAAGCATTTGAAGAACCCAATGCAATTATAACATAGTCAAAACCATATTCTTTATTTGTTGTAAAAATATGCTGTTTGTCAAAATTTACTCCTATTACTAAATCCTTATAAAATTTTATTTCATTTTTCATTAGATCAGATATAGAAAATGAAATATCATTTGGTTTTTTTATATTTGCACAAACTAAATGTATTTGCTGAACAAGTTGATGATAAGAATTTTGGTCAAAAATGCTTATTTCATATTTACTACTATTATCAGAATCTGCTAACAAATTAGCAGCACAGAATAGACCGGCGTATCCAGATCCCAATATACAAACTTTCTTCATTCAAATGTTTCATACATTATAAAGAAGTATAATCTTTTGGATATTAAAAATATTTAGGCAAATGCCAATATAATAACATAATATTTGTGGTGTCATAAGGGAGGAATTATTTCCCTTATTTCTACATCATATATATCAAATTTAAAATCATTTGCTTTGATTATTACAATTGGAGAACCCCATGTAATTGCTTGACCATCTTTCTCAGCACCACATACTTTCATATTATCTCCCCAATTACCCAAATCTATTCCTTCATGTACTTTTTTATATGGTCCTTTTCCTTGGTTTTCTGTATCAACCCAAGTTTCTAGTTTTACTGCGGTATCATTTACATTGTATACTATTGCTTTAAATCCAATTATTTTATCATAAATGTTTCCAACGGTTAAAGTTTCATTGTAGCGTTCCCATTCATAATCAATATGAAATTGTTCTTTTTTCATTCTTAAATTACCTTCATTTGAGATATTGTTGTGATAACTTGACCCTCCACAAAAAAATTTGGGTTCATGATCAGACTTTTTATATTCATTATCAAGTTGACTGTGTGAGATAGACCTTGTTACTAGTGAGAGAGAATGCTGTTCTCCTTTAGAACGTGCTGAATCAAGTAATTTAAAAATCAAAGTGACTTCTATATTTTTCCAATCGCTTGGTTTGTACCAATATCCTATCTCTTTTAGTTCAGAAAAATTCCAGCTTTGAATTTTACCGTTAGACATATTATTTAATAGTGATGGCTTATCAGGTAGTATTCCTGCATCCTTGGTATGGATATCTATTCTAGGTCTTCCACCGTCTATTCTCCAGCTTCCATCTATGTTTTGTTTTGTAAATACTTTTTTATTTTCACCTTCATCAACTTGAACTTTATCATTTGGATTTGTTTGGTTGAACCTATATGTTTCTCCATTAGGTTTAGTTTTATACACAGAGGGTATTACTATTTGTTTGATAGGAAAGAAAGATCTATATGCAGGATCTATTTGCATAGAATCTGAATTGCCCTTTTTGTTATTATTCTCTTCATCTTTATCATTATCTTTTGTTTGTTCTTGCTCTTTTTGTTCTTTTTCTTCTTCTCCTTTGTTGTTTTTTTCGGCTTGGATATTTAATAGAGAAAAGTGATTATTAGAATTATAATTAATTATAGTTACTATTATAATAAGAAGTAAAATACTATAAAATAAAGAATATATAATTTTTATACTATTTTCTTGCACAATTTATAGTATACACATTTATTATATATAATAACTAACGAGGATTATTATAGAAACTAATTCTCATTACAGTAATTATTAAACTAATTGTTTGTTTATCTCAATTTGAACCAGAATCTCCTAATATAACATATAAAACAGATAGTATCTTGCTAAAAGTATCATTTTATCAAATTGGTATTGTAGTTATAGTGATGAGTGTAACTATTATTCCTAATAATATTTTGAATCAAGTAATACTATCTATTCTTTTTTTATCATCTTCATTATTGATTGAATAACATAATCTATCAAACCTTCGTAGAGTGGTATAAAATTTCTATTTACATTAAAAAAATATAGATCAGTAAAATAAAAATTTTAATCTAAATAAAATACATTTTCTTTTTTTAAAATCTATTTCGATAGTCTTAATTTATATCAAAAAACTTCTTTAACATTTTCCAGAATTTTATTTAAGTCTTGCTTCTTTTTCATCATATCAATCCATGGATTTGGTATTTGTTTATTTATTATATCAGGAACATTGAGAATTGTAAAATCTGTTGGAATCACATTTGCTAAATCTTTCCATTCAATAGGGACTGAGACAGTAGCTAAATCAGTAGGTCTTGGCGAAAAAATTGACGCTATTGTCTTTCCTCTAGCATTTTGATTATGATCAAAGAATACTTTGCCTGTTCTTTTGGTAGTATTCCAATCCATAGTAATTTTTCCAGGATGTCTTTTGGTTAGAATTTTACCTATGATTTCTGCAAAAGATCTAGTTTGTTCATAAGTATATAAATTAACAATAGGAACAAAAATATGCAATCCTGTTTTTCCTGATGTTTTTACATAAGATTCAATATTTAGCTCTTCAAATAATTCTCTTAGATTAAAAGCTACATTAACTGTTGCTTTGAATGCTTTGAAATTATATTCTGGTTCTTGTTGACATTTTTTTTCTTTTCCTGAATATATGTATGGGTCTAAGTCAAAAATTATAAAATCAGGAAAATTTAAACCACATTTTTCTTTATCCAATATATCCTCTCTTTGTGTACACTCGTCAAAATCCTTAATTCTACTATACCATGGATGCATCTCTATGCAACCCAAATTTGCAAGCCACAAAAGAGATTCTTTGTTATTACATATAATATAGTTGATAATGTTACCTTCTCTTGATTCTGAATAAACTTTTACTGTTTGTACATATGTTGGTTTATTATTTTGATTCCAATTTTTGTGATAGAATGACTTTCCTTTAATTCCATCAGGATATCTACTTAGGGATAACGGTCTATCTTTAAGATAAGGTAGAATATGTATACTAACTTTATCATAATATCCAATCAAGTCTTTTTTTGTAAGTTGAGGATGATTTGCTGTTTTATTCCAGAATATTTTATCAAGATTTGAGAATGAAGAATTATTAGAATTATTATTGCTGTATTCTATATCATAGTGAGTATTATGGTTATCTCCTTTAGATGTTTCTACTTCTACTACTTTTATTACTTTTTTAGTATATTTTTCCATTTCCAAAAGACATTCTTTTGGCACCTTATCTTCTCTAAATCTAAGAAATATAGGAGTCCTCATAATTTTTTCACTAGTCCAATCACTAAATTTTATTTCTACTACAAGTTCTGGCTTAATCCAAACCGGATTTCGGTTAGTGTATGGTACATAATCAATTGGACATTTTTCAATTCTTATTTTTTGAAGTTTATCGTATACCTGTCGAAGTTGCTGAAAATCAAATCCACTTCCAGTGTGACCAACAAATCGTAATTTACCATTTACATCATTAACTGCAAGAAGAAGTGAGCCAAAGTAATTTTCTCTATTTCCTTCTCCTCTAGTGTAACCTATAACTACACAGTCTTGAGTTTTGATATGTTTTATTTTTAACCAATCTCTAGACCGTCTACCTTGTACATATTTGCCTGATTTATTTTTGGCTATTATTCCTTCTAATCCCATCCTCTTAGTTTTATCGAAAACTTCTGAACCTACTTCTTCAATAAAATCAGATATCTTTATTTTTGTATTTTCTTTTATAGTTTCAGAAAGAATCAATCGTCTCTCTAAAAATGGTAAATCTTGTAGATTCTTTTCATCAAGATAAAGAATATCAAAAAAGTAATAGGTTGCTGGTATTTGCCTAGATAGAATTTCAATTTCTCTGCCATAATCAACATTCATTCTTCTTTGATGATTTTGAAAATTTGGTAATCCTGTTTTATTGTCTAATACAACAATTTCACCATCCAAAATTACGGATTCCTTACAGTTTATAGATAACTGAGATGATGGCGATGGCGATGGCGAGGTTAATGCATCTACTAATTCTGGATATCTATGAGTGAGTAATCTTCCATTTCTAGATTGTAATTCTAGTATCCCTTTTGCCTTGTGAAAGAATAGTATAGAACGGACTCCATCCCATTTAACTTCAAAGACCCAATCTTTGCTATTAAATGGCTCATCCACTAATATCGATAGCATTGGTTTAATTTTGGTTGGGAATTCTTCTAATTCTTTTTGTTGTTGGTTAGGAACAGCAATATCATTTAACGGATTATCACTTATTTTAATGGTCTTAGCAAAATATCTTTTTATTTTGTTTTTTTTGTTGTAAGGTTCTTGTTCTTTTTCTTCTTCTTCTTCTTTTTGTTTTTCTTTTTGTTTTTCTTTTTGTTTTCTTTCTAAATCCTCATTTCTTCTGTTGGTCAAAACCGATCCTGGTTTCGTAATAGTTAAATCTTCTTTAGATTCAAACTCATCAGATGATTTCATCAAGAGCCATTGGTTTCCTTCTTTTCCTTTAGATAAACGAGTCCTAATTAAGATAAACTTTCCTCTTAGTTTCTGACCAAATAAAGTAAAAGTTATCTTTCCTTTATTAAATTGCTCGGATAATTCCATCTCAGATGTATATGTACCTGTATCCCAAACAATTACAGTACCCGCTCCGTAACTTCCCTCTGGAATTACACCTTCAAAGAGCAAATAATCTAATGGATGATCTTCTGTTAGAACAGCAAGTCTTTTTATTTTGGGATCAAGTGAAATACCTTTTGGTACAGCCCAAGATTTTAAAACTCCTTTCTTTGTATCTTCAAGTCTAAAGTCATAATGTAATTTGGTAGCATCATGCTTTTGTACTACAAATCTCCATCTTTTATTATCTCCAAGCCGGTTTTTGTTTCCTTGTGGTTCAGGTGTTCTTCCAAAATTTCTTTTTTTATTATATTCTTCTAACATCATATTTGTCACTAACTATAATATATAGGGAAAGGGCTGTTATTATTTATGATAGATTAAGTCAATAATATCATACCAAAAGGTAACTACATTTTTATTATATTGCTTAGTCCTAGATGATTTCTTTTATAATGTTTTGTTCTTCTTTTCAAACCTTGGCTGAATTAACTCAATGGCTATTTCCTTAAGCTTGCTTAATTTTAGAAATATGCAGAATTCTTATTAGAAGTATATTAAACTTTTTTTCTCATTATGTAGCACTGGCAAATTATCATTGTTATTGATATTACTTTTCTTCATTATATCTTATTGCCACTCCCAATGTCTTGTTCATTGGATGTTTACATCTGCAACCATGTTTGCTTAGACCATGAACTGAAAACTTATGGCGACACCTATAGTAGCTGCATATTGGTTCATTCTTTTGACCAAATACATCGACTAGTAGTTTGGGTTGTAGTTGCTGTATTTGGTTATGCATGGATTCATTTCTGCTGGTAGTGGATAGTGATGATGATGATGATGATAACAATGAAGAAGAAAATTCTTTAAATTTATGCTTAATCAGATGATTGTTTACTGTTTTTTGTTTTTTATGACAGCTATAACAAAAATAACATTTTATACATGTTAATTCAGTTTTATTTCCACAAAATTTACATTTTTGATATCTGTAAATTAAAGTATTATTTATATTTTCATACGGTGACATTATATTGATTTTAATACTGATCTGTAGCAACGGTTGTTTTTGTTGTGGTTGTTGTTGTGGTTTTTTTATATTATCTGTTGCATATATCATTTCTTTTCTTTCAATACCACTAATTCTTCTTTTGTCTACGTGGTTTTGAATTCGTGCTAATGCTAGCTTTGAGAGCTTCAAGAAGATTTGTAGTACCTGCTGATTTTTCGTCTTCTTCTTCAACAGTAATTTTGCGTCCTTTAGATTTTGCTTCTATTAGTTTCTCTAATTCTTTAGCATAGGCATCAGAGTATTTACCTATATCAAATTGTTGACTCGTTAAGTTATCAACTAATGTCTTTCCTAAAGATAATTCATTATCCTCAACCCTAGGCTGTTGACTATTAGAGATACCTTCAACCTCATCCATAGGTCTTATTTCATCTAGATACTTTAGTTGATGCATTACAAGGCCTCTTTGATATGATCTTAAAGCAACTAAATGTTCTTTGTCTCTGAAAACTACCTTACCTATTGCTACTTTATTAGTTTCATTGAGTATCTTGACAAATAGAGAATATGCTTTACTAATGGAGGGGGTTGTATTTTTCTTCTTTGTTGTTCCCGCATCAGGACCAATATAATAGCTCTTTTCAATAAATAGAGGGTCGAAGTCCTCTGAATCAATGAATTCCTTAATCTCTATTGTATGTGTAGTTTTTAATTTGATATTATCTAAATCTTGTTTTTCTAAAACCACATAATTATCTTTTGTAATTTCATATCCTTTCTTTATTTCAGACCAAGAGACTTCTCTTTCTTCTACAGGACACCATTTCTTGTATTTAATTTTGTGACCTTTTTCATCTAATTGATTAAAGGATGAGAGTTCATCTTTTTGCGTAGCTACAAAAACCTGAATTGGTATGTTGACTAGTCCAAAAGAAATACTTCCTTTCCACATAGTTCGAGCAGCCATTATTAATCATATAAGCTATAAGCTTTTAAAGGCCTATGGAATAAAGAAATGTACATCTGTAGTAAAAGATTTTTTACTATAAATAATTAGAAAATTTTTTGTTATACTTATAAATATAATAGAATAAAATTACATTGATAGTTAGTAAAGATCAATTCATGAACAACAACAACAATCTCAATTACATATATCTATTTCTCATTAGAATTAACCGAACTTCGCATTTAAATTATTAAATTTTATAAATATAAATTGATATTTGTTACTGCA